>Ga0302294_10000079_pt1 | contig 28176 bp, 24 predicted proteins | sample III_Fen_N2_3_FD_194550 | JGI IMG/M metagenome (GOLD analysis project Ga0302294, IMG submission 194550) | Peat permafrost microbial communities from Stordalen Mire near Abisko, Sweden - III_Fen_N2_3 | ecosystem: Environmental > Terrestrial > Soil > Wetlands > Permafrost | place: Sweden: Abisko...
TTGCAGACCCTGCATGACAACTTGTTGCTCGGCGGTCTTATAGTGGCCTTGAAAGACCGTGCTGAGGTCGACGATCAGGATCTTTGGTGCTGGCTGAGCCTGGCCAAGCAATGTGGTAGCGCCAAAGGCCGCGAGGGCCAACATGGATTTAAATGATGTCTTCATATGGGTGTTATGGGAATGGGAGTGGGAACTAAATCAGAATCGGGTACCGAAAGAAAAGTTAAACTGTCCGCCTTTTTTGTTATATTTGTCGTGAGTCAGCGGGATGCCATAGTCGAGGCTGAGGGGCGCGCCAGCCACGAACATGCGCAAGCCGAAGCCGAAATTATCGTTATAACTGATGGGGTTGAAGTCGTAAGCGTCGGTATTGACGAATCCGCCATCGTAGAACAGCGCGAACCGCACGGGACTCACGACATCGGCGGAATATTCGATGCTAATAAAGCCATAGGATTTGCCGCCCAGAATATAGCCGGTAGTCGGATCCTTTGGCCCAACATCCCGGTTTTCGAAACCGCGCAGCGAGTAGGGGCCACCGAGGAAGAAGCCATCGCTCGCGCGATAGCGCGCGAAGCCCTTGGTCGTGTCAATATACCCCGACGCGTTCGGCATGCCGTCGCCTCTGCCGGTACGCCCGTAGCCATTCACCACGCCACCGCGAGCGAGGAGGGCTATGACTTGATCTTGAGCCTGGAAGATGGGGAAAAATTGTGAGGTGCGTAGCTCGATGCTGTAGATATCCAGATCGCCGCCCAGGTAGCCGCCGGTGACACTCGTATTCAGTTCGACGCGATTACCGCTGGTTGTGTTGACGATCTTGTTGCGAGTATCGCGCAAGAGTTGGAAACCCACTTTTGAGACCTTGGTCGTCCCGGGAGGATAGTAAGCTTCCAAGCCAGAAGTGACATTCGACACTTTGTCGACTTCGTAGGAATAACTGAGCGTTCCCTCGACGAGTTCGAAGAGGCGCTTGCGCAGGTAGACCTGGCCGCCCAAACGCAGCAGGTCATAATTGGTATTTGTGTAATTCGATTCGGTGCGGAAGAGCTGGAATCCAAGCGAAAGCTCTTTTTGCAGGAACCAAGGTTCTTCAAAGTTGAGGGAAACTTCGTTGGACTGGGATCCGATCTGCATGCGCAGCTTAAATTTTTGCCCGGCTCCCTGAAAAAAGGACTTCCGGTTGAACAGGTCGAAGTTCGACTGGCTGACCTCCACGAAGAACGTCAACCTTTCCAGCGAACTATAGCCGGCACCGAAGGAAAGATTTCCTGTGCGGTCTTCTTTTACCGAGACCTTCAGGTTGCGGCGGCCGGGGATGTTGGTTGTTTCTGGCGAGAGGTTTTGGTCGCTGAAGAAGCGGGTGTTCTCGAGGCGCATTTTACTGATCTTCATGCGCACGCTATTGAAGACTTCTCCGGGGCCAAGAGTGAGTTCCCGCAGGATGACGATGCTCTTGGTCTTCGTATTGCCGTCGATCAGGATGGATTCGACAAAGAATTTATCGCTCTCATTGATCTCGTATTCGACGTCGATGTTGCCCGTGGTGATGTTGGGCTTGCGATTGGGATGAACGCGGGTTTCGAGATAACCGTCCTTGCCATATACGTCCTCGAGCGTCTCGACATCCTTGTCGATTTTAGAGGGGCAAAAAATGACACCGTTCTTTTGGGTGACAATTCGCTTCAAAAGTTTCGATGAATGCAGCTTGTTTCCCGAAAAGGTGATGTCACCAACATGATACTGGCGGCCTTCGTTGATCTGGACGGTGACAACGAGTTTTTTCGGCGAGGGATAATCGTAGATGATTTTCTCCTGAGGTATTTCGACGTCGAGATAGCCTTGTTCACGGTAGTAGTCGCGAAGCTTGTCGAGATCATCCTCGAACACTTCGTCTTTGAGGCGGCCAGACCCGGTCAGCCAGGACAACGTCCACCAGCGCCGTGTCTCCATTTCTTTGACCAGCGGGCCGTCAAGCATCCCGTGGAAGATACGAGCTTTGATATGGTCGTTGCCGATGAACCGCACGTCGGCGATTTTAACTTTTGCCCCTTCACTGATTTTGAAAATGACCGTGCCGAAACCGGTCCCGCGATCGCGCTCAACGGAGTAATTTACCGAGATCTGGTTGTATCCATTTTTCTGATAATATTCCTTCAGCTTTTCGGCGTCTTCCTTCACCTGGCGTTCGTTGAGGGCTGAATTGGGCTTGGTCTTGACCTCTTTTTCCAAGCGGTGGCTTTTGACTTTGACGTTGCCGTCGAAACGCACCGACAGGACGCGGTATTTTGGCGTCACCTCAATCGAGAGGTTAACCGTGTGATCGTCCAAAACCTCGCGCTTGACCTCGATGAACTCAAACAGGCCTGTTCGGTAGAGGGATCGTATGTCGCGATCGATCAGGGTGTCGTCAAGATCGATGCCTTCGCGCACCTGAACGTTGGCGCGTACGACCTGTTCGCTCACATTGGCGACGCCGACGAAGCGCACGGCGATGGTGCCTACCTTATAGGTTGGCGCTGGCGCATCACCCGTAAACGTTTGCGCGCAAATACGCAGGCTCGCCGAGGCGAGGACCAAAATGACAAAAAATAAACGAGTGACCCTTTTCAGAGGGTTACTGGGTGAAGTTTTCAAAGCGGGTGATGTCTCTAAGGAAAGTGAGCTTCAGTTCTCCTACCGGTCCGTTTCGCTGCTTGGCAACTATTAACTCCGCAGAGTCGGCAGCGACTTGGAATTTTTCGTCAGCGTCTTTGGGGCGGGCGAGCATGAGAACGACGTCAGCATCCTGTTCGATTGATCCGGATTCGCGAAGATCCGAAAGTTTGGGTGAGCGATTTTCTTTTTCTGCGGCACGATTCAACTGACTTAATACAAGCACGGGCACGTCGAGTTCCTTCGCAAGTGCTTTCAATCCACGAGACATTTCAGCGACCTGCTGTTCGCGGGGTACTTTGGGGTCGGTCGGGCTGAGCAACTGAAGGTAGTCGACCACGATGAAGCCGAGCGGGTGCCGGGCATGCAAGCGGCGTGCTTTCGCGCGGAGCTCCATGATCGTGAGGTGGCTGGAGTCGTCGATGTAGATCGCGCATTTCGAGAACTCGTCGGCTGTTTGCAGCAGACGCTGTTGCTCTTCGCCGTTCTTGGAGAGAAGTCCGTCGCGCAGTAACTTCATGTTCACCCTGGCGCGGGCGCAAAGCATGCGCAGTGCGAGCTGCGAGGAACTCATTTCCAAACTGAACACCAACGTCGTGACGGGCGTGCCCTTCTTGGGCATGGCGGCGGCTTCGGCCATGTTGAGGGCGAGCGAGGTTTTGCCCATCGAAGGACGCGCGGCCAGCACGATCATTTCCTGTCGCTGAAAACCAAACGTGAGCTGGTCCAGATCTTTGAAGCCCGACGAGACGCCGGTGAGCTCGCCTTTTTTCATCATCATCTTGGTGATGACTTCCATCGCGGCGCGCGTGGGCTCTTTCATCTGCTTGGCCGCGTCGGAAATGCGGTCCTGAGTGACCTGGAAAATATCCTGTTCGACCTTGTCGATGAACTCTTCGAGGCCTCCCTGATAACTATAACAGTTCTCTACCGCCCCGGTGGCGACTTTGATCAACTCGCGCAGGAGGTAGAGCTCGCGGAGTTTTTCGATGAAGTAACCGGCCTGCGCGGTCGTCGGAATGCGTCCGCTGATCTGCGTGAGGTACGCGTAGCCGCCAATCTCATCGAGCTGCTTCGAGGTTTTCAGCTCTTCGGAAAGAACGGCGAGGTCGAGCGGTTTACCCTGGTTATAGAGCTCAACCAGCTTCTCGTAGACAAGGCGGTTGGCCGGACTGTAAAAGCAAGCGGGGGCGAGTTTCTTTTCCAGGCAGCGCGAAAGCGTGTCGTTGCCGTCGAGCAAACAGCAGGCGAGCAGATACTCTTCGGCCTCGATGCTGTGCGGCACAGTGCGCCCAACGGCGGAAACGGAGGCAGTCCCATCGCTCGCTCCATTGGAGCGTGGACGACGAGCTGCTTTGGGCGTTTCTTCAGACATCACAGAAAAGCGATGAGAACAGGCGTTGCGCGGCGCATCCGCAAGCCGAGGTTGCTGGAATTTGTGCGCCGGTTGTTCACAGCGGTGAGTTTTGCGCGGGGTAACAAAAAAGCCGCACCATCACTGGCGCGGCTTGGGAAATATCGAGAAATCGGATCAGGCCTTTTCAGGTTTGTCTGACTTCGGGCGACGGACTGACTTCTTTTCAGTGTATTCGTGCTTCGGTTCTTCGACCGGTGCGACTTCGATCGGGTTCTCCGAGACGACGTCGAAGCTCACGGTGACGGACACGTCGCCGTGCAGGCGGATCGTGAGCTCGTGCTTGCCGAGGGTCTTGACCGGGGTGTGGAGGTGAATCTTCTTCTTATCGATCTCGACGCCGGCTTGCACGAGTTTCTCGTGAAGGTCGGTGCTGGTGATCGCGCCGAACATCTTGCCGCCTTCGCCGGTCTTGACCGCGAACGCGATGCTGACTTTCTCGATGCGCTTGGCGAGTTCCTGGGCACCGGAGAGTTCTTTGATCTCGCGCTCAGCGCGGCGCTTCTTGAGTGCCTCGACCTGCTTGCGGTTGGCCGTGGTCACGGGCGCTGCAATCTGGCGCGGGAGGAGATAATTGCGGGCATAGCCAGCGCGGACTTTGACTTGGTCGCCTTCGGCGCCGAGACCTTCGACGGGCTTGATGAGCAGAACTTCGGTGTTTGCCATGATAGTTTGTGTATTAAAAGTGGGTGCGGCGTTCCGGTTAAGGGTGTGGCGCGCGGGATTTTTCGATCGAAATAATTTGCGGAGCCGGATCGAATCCCAGAGTCACGAAGGGCTGTCAACGCCGTAATTGCGTCGAGCTGCATCTCGCGTTTTTTTTGCGCATTGTAACAGCCGGGAAAGTTTCCCCTTGCCAAGAGCGGGTGCGTCCTCTGTTTTCTTCCGCTCTTCACATGCAAAAGACCAAAAAGTCTGTCGCCAAGCGTTTCAAATTGTCCGGTACGGGCAAGCTGATCCGCCGTACGCCTGGCTTCCGTCACTTGCTTTCCGCTAAGAGCACAAAGGCGAAACGCCGTGCTACCAAGGACAAGCTCGTGGCAGAAGGCCATGCAAAGCCGCTCAAACGCTGCCTTCCGTTCGGCCTCTGAGCGACAAAACCATAACTGCGCCAGCCGGGTGAATCCTAACGAGACGACCCGGCGGCCCCTAAAAAACTAAATAATAACATGCCTCGTACGACAAACGCTCCCGCGTCGCGCAAGCGCCGCAAAAAAGTCCTGAAATACGCCAAGGGCTATTTCGGAAATAAATCCAAGCTCTATCGCTATGCGAAAGAAGCCGTCCAGCACGCCTGGCAGTACGCCTATGCGGCCCGCCGCAAGAAAAAGGGCGATCGCCGTTCGCTCTGGATCATCCGCTTGAACGCTGCCTGCCGCAATGCCGGTATCAGCTACAGCCGCTTTATCGAAGGTCTCAAGGCTGCCAACATCGGTCTCGACCGCAAGGTTCTCGCCGACATCGCCGTGCGCGATGAGGTCGCCTTTAACGCCCTGGTTGCAAAAGCCCAGGACGCGTTGAAGACCAAGGCCAGCGCGAAGGCCTAAACTCTTAAAAACGCGAGCCCGGACGGCTCGCCCCAAGGCACGGCGCGTTATCCGTAACGCGCCGCCCTCCCCAGGACGGGCCTCAAATCGAGGTACCGTCCTTTTTTTCGACAGAATTAACCAAATGGACAAAATAGAATACGATCTTGCAGGGCAAGTGATCGGGCTGGCCATGCGGGTGCATTCGAAATTAGGGCCGGGCTTTCTTGGATCGGTGTATCAAAACGCGTTGATTTATGAACTGCGCAAATCGGGTTTTACGGTCGAAGCGGAGGTACGCCTGAGCGTGAAATACGATGAGATAATCGTTGGCGATTTTGTAGCTGATCTACTCGTTAATCGATTGTTGCTCGTCGAAAACAAATCCGTGCTTACTCTTGTAGTTGCCCATGAAGTTCAACTGGTGAATTACCTTACCACGACCGGCCTCGATGAGGGGCTTCTTCTGAACTTCGGTGCGGCTCGGCTCGAATTTAAAAAGAAGTTTCGTCAACCTCGCCCTCCTTCTGGAAGCTGATCGCATTCCGTCAATTTTGTACATTCTGTCTAGGTTTCCCTCATGCAAGACCAACTTACCGCCCTCATCGCCAAAGCTCAGGCTGAACTCGCCACGCTCAAGGCGCGCCCTGAGTTCGAAGCCGCCAAGGCCCGCTACGTCGGCCCCAATGGCGAACTCACCGCGCTGATGAAACAGATGGGCACCGTGCCCAAGGAACAGCGCCCGCTGGTCGGCAAGGCAATCAACGAAACCAAGGGCCAGCTCCAAGCGTTGCTCGATAGCGCGCTTCGCCAGATCGAGACAGCGGAACTTCAGGCCCAGCTCGGGCCGGCGATCGATCCGTCGCTGCCATCGCCCGATCCGGAGCCAGGCACCTTCCATCCGCTCACGCTGGTGCGTGAAGAGATGTGCCGCATCCTGCGCAAGGTCGGCTTCACCGTCGTCGAGGGACCAGAAGTGGAAACGGAGTATTACTGCTTCGACGCCCTCAACACCCCGCCTGACCATCCGGCCCGCGACGCCCAGGACACGTTCTATTTTCCCGATTCCGCCAAGTTCGGCAACGTCTCTAAAAAGAATCCTGGCGAAAAATATCTGCTCCGTACGCACACGTCGTCCGTGCAGATTCGCACCATGCTCAAGGGCAAGCCGCCGATCCGCATCGTTTCGCCGGGCCGGGTATACCGCAGAGACACCAGCGACGCGACGCACTCGGCCAACTTCCACCAGCTTGAGTGTCTCTATGTCGACAAGAACGTGAGCGTCCGCGATCTGAAGGCGCTGCTCGACTACATTTTCGCGTCGTTGCTCGGCAAGGAAACCAAGACGCGTTTCCGCCCGCACTATTTCGGCTACACCGAACCGAGCTTTGAAGTTGATCTTTCGGCCAAGCATCTGCCCAAGGTGAACAAGGAGTGGATCGAGATTGGCGGTTGCGGCATGGTTGATCCTTCGGTGTTCGAAGGCGTCGGCTACGACTCAACGGTCTGGAGCGGTTACGCCTTCGGCATGGGCTTGGAGCGTCTCGCGATGCTGCTCTACGGCATCGATGACATCCGCTATTTCTACCAAAACGATGTCCGCTTCCTAAAGCAGTTTGCCTGACCGGCGAAGTAGTTGGTAGTGAGTAGACTGTAGTTAGCATGAACACCTCTTCAAAATCTTTTCGCGACGTGATTGCCTGGCAAAAGGCGCACGCGTTTGTTTTGGAGGTTTACCGTCTCAGCGACTCGTTTCCTAAATCGGAAACATATGGGCTAACCTCTCAATTACGACGTGCGGCTGTTTCGGTCCCTGCCAATTTCGCCGAGGGATTCAAGAAGCGCGGAAAAGCAGACAAACTTCGCTACTATAATATCGCTCAAGGTTCCATTGAGGAATCCCACTACTATCTCATACTGGCCAACGATCTTCGTTACGCGGAAACAACAGCCCTGACCGCCCAACTCAACGAAGTTGCCCGACTATTGGAAGGCTACGCAGGCGCCCTGGAGGCAAGCCGTTACTAACTACCATCTACTAATTACTATCTACTTTCCGTGAAAATTTCCCTTAAATGGCTCAAGTCTTACGTTCAGCTCGATGCGCCGGTCGACGAGGTCTGCCGTGCGATCACCTTCCTCGGCTTTGAGGTTGAGCAGGTCATCCGCACCGGTGCGCCCGAACTGAGCAACGTTTTTGTGGGTGAAATCCTCACCCGCGCCAAGCACCCCAATGCCGACAAGCTTTCGGTTTGCACGGTGGACGTTGGTTCGGCTGGCGGCGTCAAGACGATCGTCTGCGGCGCACCCAACTGCGACGCCGGCAACCGTGTGCCCGTGGCCCTGCCCGGTGCAGTGCTGCCCGGAAACTTCGTCATCAAGCAGGCCAAGGTTCGCGGTCAGCTTTCCGACGGTATGATGTGCTCGGCGAAAGAGCTGACGATCTCCGAAGAATCCGCAGGTCTGCTCATTCTGAACGATCGTCCAGAACTCGGTAAGCCGATCAACGCGGTGCTGCCGGCTGGCGATGTGGTCTTTGACATTGAGATCACACCGAACCGGCCCGACTGCCTAAGCCATATCGGCATCGCGCGCGAACTCGCTGCCTGGTTCAAAAAAGATCTGGTTTATCCCGAGGTCGAGTTCTCACCAGCGGCGGCAGACCCGACGCCGCGGCATGATTTGCTTAAGTCCGTGCGGGTCGACTCTGACGAGGATTGTCCGCTCTACACCGCAACGGTCATCACCGGGGTGAAGATCGGGCCGAGCCCCGTCTGGATGCAGGAGAATCTAAAGGCTGTTGGGCTTCGCCCGATCAACAACGTCGTCGATATCAGCAATTATGTGCTGCTCGAGTACGGCCAGCCGACTCACGCGTTTGACGCAAAAAAAATTGGTGGCCAGGAGATCATCGTGCGCCACGCCATCGATGGCGAAAAGCTCGTCACGCTTGACGGCAAGGAACGCGTGCTCAGCAATCGCATGCTGGTCATTGCCGATGCGACCAAGCCGCTCGTGATCGCCGGTGTGATGGGTGGCGAAAATTCAGGCGTCGATGACACGACGACTGATCTCGTGCTCGAAAGCGCCTATTTCAAGCGCCAGTCGATCCGCTGGACCTCGCGCAAACTGGCTCTGTCGTCTGATTCGTCCTATCGCTATGAGCGCGGCGTCGATCCACACTCGCTCGAAGAAGCTACTCACCGTGCGATCGATTTGATCCTGGCGATTGCGGGTGGTAAAGTCGCCGGACACACCCAGCGCATTGGCACCGACTTACCCTGGCAGCGCGAGATCATGGTCACGCCGGGTTTCATCAATGAGAAGGTTGGTTTCAAGATTCCCGAGGCTGATATCCGGGCCGCGTTGGAAGCGCTCGAACTCAACATCGTTCGCGAAGAACCCACGCCCGAGCGTGGGCCGGCCATGACCGTTTCCATTCCAAGCTGGCGCGACGATCTCGACCGGCCAATCGATCTGGTCGAAGAAGTCCTGCGCGTTTACGGCACCGAAAAAATCCCGGCGAGTGTGGTGCAGGCGCCTGGTTTGGTCGGAGACGATGATCCGATCGTGCTATTCAATCGCAAGGTCACCGATTATCTCGTCGGGCAGCGTTTCCACGAATGCGTCAACTACACGCTGCGTCCGAGCCGCGAATTGCAGTCGTGGGTTTCGCAAACTGCGGCGGCCGAGCTTTCGCTCGCCAATCCCTTCGTCGAGGACCAATCGCATCTGCGTCCTTCGCTGATCCACGGCCTGCTCGATACGCTCAAGCTAAACCAGTCGCGTGGGGTAAGTGCTTCGCGGCTGTTTGAGACCGGGCGCATCTTCATCGAGCGCGATGGTGCCAATTACGAGTGTGTGGCCGTTGGGTTTGTCATCGCCGAGAACCCCTCCGATCGTAGCTGGCTCAAGCGTGCGGACACGGATTTCTACGTTACGAAGAGCCAGGTCGAAGCGCTGGCGGCGTCGGCCGGCATCGATCTGTCGCGACAACCCATCCAAACCGCCAACGACGCCACATTAGGCTGGCAGGCCGGCCAGTCCGCCACGGCGGGTGACATGCATCATGGTTGGCAGGCCCAGTTCGGGTTGGCGAATCTGGCAATGGTCAAATCGCTCGGCATCGAGGGCAAAGTGTACGCGGGCGTCTTCGCTATTTTACCCGAAAAACTGGCGGCCGCGGGAACGCACCGGCGTTACCAGCCATTCAGTCTTTTTCCAGCTGCATTGCGCGACATAGCGCTCGTCGTCGACAAAAACCTGCCCGCTGCCGAAGTCCAAAAGACGCTGGCGAAACTCGCCCGCGCTGCCACGGGCAACGTGTTCTCTCTGGAGACTATTGAGGTGTTCGACGTGTACCAAGGCGCTGGTTTGCCTGAAGGCACCAAGAGCGTTGCGTTCTCCTTCGTATTTCGCTCGTCCGAGCGCACCCTCACCGACGACGAGGTCAATGTCGCGTTTCAGAAGATCCAGGACGAACTCGCCAAAACCACTCCGTATCAACTCAGAAAGTAGCGAGAAGCGGGAATCGAGGAGCGGGTCGGACTTGCCCTCAACGCCTGCGGTTTTCTTCTCGCTCCCCGCACCTCGCCTCTCACTTCTTCTCCCCATGTCTTCACCCACCGATCTCAATATCGACCACGTCGCGCATCTGGCGCGGCTCGCACTGACGCCGGACGAAAAGGCAAAGTTCTCTTCCCAACTCGGCGACGTGCTCAAGTACATCGAGCAGTTGAAAAAGGTCGACGTGAGTGGTGTTGAGCCGACGGCGCACGCGTATCCGGTTTATAACGTCTGGGCCGACGACGTTGCGCAGCCTGGCCTGCCGGTAGAGGCTGCGCTTAAAAATGCCCCTGCCCAGCGCAACAACATGATCGTGGTGCCTAAAGTCGTGGAATGATTTCAAAGCATCGAGTAGCGAGTAGTGGGTAGCGAGCATACTACAAACTGTCTCGGCTTTTTTCCTGCTCGCTCCTCGCTTCCCACTTCTCACTCCTTTTCCCGCCGATGTCCTCCGAACTTTTCTACAAACCCGTTTCAGAACTCGCTTCGCTGCTTGCGGCGAAAACGATTTCCTCGGTCGAACTCACCCAGGCGATCGTCGCGCGTACCAAGGCGGTGGATACGAAGGTCAAGGCCTTCAACTCCTTTGACGAGGCCGACGCGCTTGCGCAGGCCCGCGCCTCCGACGAACGCCGTGCTTCAGGGCAGGCGAGGGGAGCACTCGATGGCATCCCGGTCGGCATGAAGGACGTTATTTCAGTGGCCGGACAGCCGCTCACGGCGTCATCGAAGATGCTGGCGAACTTTGTTTCGCCCTACGATGCGACCGTCACGAATAAGCTGAAGAAAGCCGGGGCGATTTGCTGGGGACGCTTGAATCTCGACGAGTTCGCGATGGGTTCGTCGACGGAAAACTCGGCGTTTCACACGACCTGCAATCCTTACGATCTGGAGCGTGTGCCTGGTGGAAGTTCCGGCGGCAGTGCGGCCGCGGTGGCGGCGGGTGAAACCATTGTTTCGCTCGGTTCTGACACCGGCGGTTCGATCCGCCAGCCGGCAGCGTTGTGCAATGTCGTCGGCCTCAAGCCGACCTACGGTCTTGTTTCGCGCTATGGGCTGATTGCATTTGCATCGTCGCTCGACCAGATCGGGCCGTTTAGTCGCTCGGTTGAAGACGCGGCGATCACACTCGGCGCCATTGCCGGTCACGATCCGTTGGACTCGACCTCGTTTAAGACCGAAATTCCGGACTACCGTGCAGAACTGACCAAGCGCAAAGGTCCGTGGCGCCTCGGCATTCCGAAGGAATATTTTGGTGAAGGTCTTGATCCCGAAGTCGCTGCGGCGGTCGAAAAAGCGATCAACCACTACGAAAAACTCGGTTGCGAAGTGAAGAACGTTTCCCTGCCGCACACCGAGTACGGCGTGGGTGTTTACTATATCATCGCGACGGCCGAGTGTTCGTCGAATCTGGCGCGCTATGATGGCATTCGCTACGGCCATCGCTCGAAGGACGCGAAGGACATCGTTGATCTCTATTTCAAATCGCGCGCCGAAGGTTTCGGCGCTGAAGTGAAACGCCGCATCATCCTCGGCACCTACGTGCTTTCGAGCGGCTATTATGATGCGTATTACCTGCGCGCGCAAAAAGTCCGCACACTGATCCGCCAGGATTTCCTCAACGCTTACAAAGAGGTTGACGCGATTCTCACGCCCACGTCGCCGACGCCCGCGTTCAAACGCGGGGCCAAAGCCGATCCGCTGGCGATGTATTTGTGCGACGTCTACACGATTGGCGTGAACCTCGCCGGCTTGCCGGGCATCAGCGTTCCCTGTGGTTTCTCCAAAGGCGGCCTGCCGATTGGGCTGCAGATCATTGGCCAGCCATTCCAGGAAGCCGAACTTCTAGCGATCGCCAATTCCTACGAAAAAGCCCACGACTGGAGTACGAAAATTCCGAACCTTTAATATGGAACTCAGGAAAGCTGGAAAAGACCTTAAGGCCCTAAGGCAAATTTCCTCCGATTCCTGACTTCCTGAGTTCCAAATAAAAATTCCGAAATGAAATCCACGGCAATGCTTGGCCAAACCTTTAATAAAGATCTCAGGAAATCAGCGCGCCTGCAAAACACGTTTTCATTCCGCTTCCGTTTCCAGTGTTCCTGAGTTCCAGATTAATAATTTTTCATGAAATACGAAGCCGTCATTGGTCTTGAAGTCCATATCCAGGTTAAGACCCGGTCGAAGATGTTTACCCGTGTGGCGGCTGGTTATGGCCACGACGAAAACACGCTGACCGATCCCGTCGTGCTGGCGTTGCCCGGGGTGCTGCCGGTCATGAACAAGGCGGCGCTCGACGCCATCATCAAGGCCGGCCTCATGCTCAGCTGCGAGATCGCGCCGATCTGCAAATGGGATCGCAAAAACTATTTCTATCCAGATTCGCCAAAGAACTATCAGATCTCGCAGTACGACCAGCCGATCTGCCTCGGAGGCGAAGTTGAAATCGAGCTGCCCGGCTCGGCACGCAACGTGATGGGCGAGCACAAGAAAGTCCCGCTCACTCGCATTCATCTGGAGGAAGACGTCGGCAAGCTCAACCACGGTGCGCTGGAGTCGCTCGTGGACTACAACCGTGCGGGTACACCGCTGATGGAAATCGTCTCGGAGCCCGCGATGCACACGGCTGACGAAGCGTTCGCCTATCTCACCTCGCTGCGGCACAGTATGGTTTATGGCGGCATCTCCGACTGCGACATGGAGAAGGGCCAGCTGCGCTGCGATGCCAACATCTCCATTCGCCCGGTTGGCGAGACAAAGCTCGGAACCAAAGTCGAGTTGAAGAACCTGAATTCAATTTCGTTTGTGCGTGATGGTATTGCCCACGAAATCGCCCGGCAGATCGCGGTCACGGAAAGTGGTGGCACCATCGTACAAGAGACGCGCGACTATGACGGCCAGACTGGTGCCTCGCAGTCGCTGCGCACGAAGGAAATGGCGCACGATTATCGCTATTTCCCCGATCCCGATTTGATGCCGGTCAAAGTCGACGCGGCCTGGAAGGCCCGCATTCAAGGTGAATGCCCCGAGCTTCCCTTCGACAAGCAGCGCCGTTTTTTCGAGCAGTACCAGATTCCCTACACGATTTCCTCGGTGTTGATTCCTGATCGTGCCTTGAGCGATTTCTTTGAGGAGGCGGCAAAGCTTTCGGGCAAACCCCAGGCCACGGGTAACTGGATCGTCAATGATCTCCTTCGCGAAATCAGCAGCGCCAAGATCGACCTCGCCGATTCGAAAGTAAAACCAGCGCACGTCGCCGCGCTCGTTCAATTGATCGACGCTGGCACGGTGTTGAACAACGCCGCCAAAGAAATCTTTGTCGAGATGTTCGCCACGGGTAAAATGCCTGACGCGATCGCCGACCAGCGCGGGCTGAAAGCCGCGCCGACCGATGCCGGTGAACTTGAGCAGTGGTGTCGCGATTCGATCGCGGCAAACGCGAAAGCGGTGGCTGAATTCAAGGGCGGCAAGGACAGTGCGATCAATGCCTTCAAGGGGCCGATCATGAAGGCGGCGAAGGGCAAAGCCAACCCGAAGCTGGTCGACGAAACCCTGCGGCGGTTGCTGGCACAGGTGTAGGCGTTTATTCGCAACCAGAGCCTCGCGCAGGTCGTGCACGCGTCGCGAGCGCCGGGTGCAATGAACCTAAAATCAGATATTGAACCGCAGAGAGCGCGAAGGGCGCAGAGGGAAATCCATGAACTTTAGGCCTCAGATACCTCCTCCCGCAGGTGACCAGTTGTTTATCCGTAGTTCCCCCTAAAATATCTTCTCTGCGACCTCTGTGTTCTCTGCGGTAAGGCCAAATTGTGTTTTTTAAGATGAATTCTTTTACAGGGTCTGAACACTTTTGGGCGTGTCGTTGGCTGCTGGTTGTGCCCATTCTGACCCGCTTCAAAAGACTTCAGTTTCTGTCCAAAATTCCTGTTTATGAAATTATTCTTCCTGGCGTTGGCATTGGGAGTGGTCGCCATGCCGTTACGGGCGGTCGAGGTGGGCGACACCTACGAAAAAGTTACCGATGAGCTGGGCGTGCCGACGAGCAAGGTTGAGACCGGTGGTGTGTTGACCCTTAACTACCCGGATTCGACGATCAAGCTGCAAGAGGGAAAAGTCGCTTTTATCAAGATGGCTGAGGTGGAATCGGGAAACTCCTATAAACAGGTTGTCGAAAGCAAAGGCGATCCAGCCAGCAAGATTGAATCAGGCGTGTCATCAGTTCTTCGTTACGCGGATGCGACGATCAAACTCCGCGACGGCAAGGTCGTAGCGATCAAGCTGGCGGGAAGTGGCGAAGGCATCACGGCTGTCAACGGAACGGCGAAGGTCATGCCAGCCGTCGGGGGAGGGGAATGGACGACCGATTACGCCGCCGCACTCAGTCAGGCCGGGGCGACGAAGAAGACGGTGTTCCTGTTTTTTACCGGTTCGGATTGGTGTGGCTTGGGCAAGCGCCTCGACAAGGAAGTTTTGTCCACCAGCGACTTCAAGGCCTATGCCCGGGCAAATTTGATTTTGGTGAAGCTCGATTTCCCTCGGAATATTCCGCTGCCTGCTCAGCTGCAGGCACAAAATAAGAAGCTGGCCGGGCAATACGGAATCGAAGATTATCCCACCATCGTCGTGCTTAACAGCGCCGGGAAAAACGTGGGGACGCTCGGCTACATGGAAGGTGGGCCAAGGGTGTTCCTCAAAGAGCTGAAGAAGCTCTAGACCGCTTCTCACTCGAATAAACCAAAAGAGGCAAAGGTAGGGACGACACCCGGGTCGTCCGTGCCGTGATCGATGTAGCCGGCCTCGCTGAGGCCGGTCTGGGGTGGGCGACTTTGGGGCGTAGCAAAAAGGCTCGACGGTGGAACGCACAGTACCCTGTGCGTTGGTTCGTTTTTTTGGTAGTGCGGAACGTCTTTCGAAGCGAGCGTGCAAGGGACTTCCCGCTCCACCTTTCAAGCGGATCGCAGGTACCAAAACACCCGCACGGTTTGTGCGAGCTGGAAGCATAGTGTAGGGCCGGACCTCGTGCCCATGCCGGTTTGTCCGGCGGCGGCGCGCACGCGAGGTGCGGCCCTACGCGAGAGATTCGAAAATGAAAACCCCCGGCACAGTCGGTGCAGACTGAAAGGGGGACGACCCGCCGGGACGTCCGCTAACGTTGCCTACTACCAGCCCATATCCAACCAGACGGCCAAGGCTGGCCGTCCCTACCTCCAAACGTCTGAGCTTATTCTACGTTTGAAAGAGAAATGGCCTTAGGCTCAACGGGCAGCAGGAGAAGATGTGGTACCGGGCGAGGAGATAGTCTGACACTCAGGAACGCTCGAACAGAATGATGGACTTGCGTCATTTCCAGCTTTCCTGAGTCCCCCATTCAAAATCTGCTCCTGGTGATGCCGATCACATGACAATTCCCTGACAACTTTATGACGGGGTGCTGACAACTTACTCCTCCATTTGTGGTGAAATCCAGGTGTCCAAAACGGATTCACCATGAAAACAAAATTCATTTCTCTCTTCGCGACCGCGCTGGCTGGTGTGTTGTCGCTTGTATCCTGTTCGGCTGATCAAACCAATGATCTGGTTCAGCTCCGCATCGACCTCGACCGCACGGTGCTGCCAGCCGGCGCGACGGGGCGAACCATCGTAAAGGTCTGCCTTGACGGGGTGCGGCTTCCCCGGACTGAAGCCCGGCCTCCGGTAAATCTTGCGATCGTCATTGACCGCTCGGGTTCGATGGAGGGCGAGAAACTGGCGCGCGCTCGCGAAGCCGCACTGGAAGCGCTCGGCCGGTTGGCCCCGGACGACATTCTCTCCGTGGTCACCTATGATACCGAGGTGCAGACGCTCGTGCCGGCTCAGTGTGTGGGTGACGGCCGCCGGATTGCGGCGTTGATCCGTGGTATTCGATCGGGTGACAGCACAAACTTGTTCGGAGGTGTGTCGCAAGGTGCTTCCGAGTTGCGCAAGCACATCGAGGACCGCCGTTATATTCATCGCGTAATCCTTCTTTCAGATGGTTTGGCTAATGTAGGCCCGCAAACTCCCGAGGATCTCGGGCGCTTGGGGGCGGCGCTGGTGAAAGAAGGGATTTCAGTGACCACGGTGGGCTTGGGTCTCGGCTTTAACGAAGATCTGATGACGCGGCTGGCCCAACGCAGCGATGGCAACACTTACTTCGTCGAGTCAAGCGATGACCTGCCACGGATTTTTGCCGGAGAACTTGGCGATGTGCTCAGTGTGATTGCACGCCACGTCGTGGTGGAAGTGGAATTTCCAGAAGGTGTGCGCCCGCTGAGTTTCATCGGTCGGGATGGCGTGATCCATGGGCGCAAAGCCGAGATCACCCTGAACCAGCTCTACGGCGGGCAGGAGAAATTTGCGTTGATCGAAGTCGAGGTGTCGCCCTCTGAAGCGGGCGCGGAACTGGAGATCGCCGCTGCAAGGTTGAGTTATGAAAACGCCCTTACCCAGAAAACGTCGGTGATGCGCGCCCAGCGGAAAATCACGTTTAGCGAAAACCATGAGCGCGTTGTCAGTTCGGCCAACCTCAAGGTTCAGAATGACTATGCGGTCAACGTGCTCGCTGTGGCTAAGGACAAGGCAGTGGAACTCGTCGATGCGAACCGTCGCTCCGACGCAGCCAAGGAACTTCGGACAAAAGCGGCCGAGCTCAAGTCCACCGCCACAACCTATAATAACGCCCCAATGGCTGCGCTCGCGGTCCAGCAGGAAGCGGAGGCAGACAAGCTCGAACGCGAGGGTTTGAGCAACTCAGCGCGCAAGTCCTACCGGGCGGAAAACGCCCAGACGAAGAATCAGCAGTCGTCTTCGTCCAGCCGGTGATCGTCTCTCGTGGGAGGCGCGGAAGGTCCGCGCTTCCCCACGGTTTAGGTGCTTTCCAGTGTGGGGCGCCACAAATAACGTTCGTAAAATACATTCAATGCCGAGCAAAATGGGGAACTCAGGAAAGCTGGAAACGGAAGGGAAGCGTCTTCATTCGTTCCTGTTTTCCTGAGTTCCACATCCAAATTCTTCTCCGACTAATTCGGGTAGCCGATATTGAGCTCGAGATGGGATTTTAAATGGTACCGAGCGAAGCGACTGTCTGACACTCAGGAACACGGGAACGAGCCGGTTATGTAGGTAGCGCGCTCGTCGCGCCACGTTGCGAGGCAAGCTCGCCACCTACACCAGAAGCGAAGCGGACGGCTGGCGACTGCGCCGCTACAGCTCCCAAGATTATTATCGGCTCTAGCTTCAATTCAGGCGCACAAGAAATCGTGAGATTGAGCTTGGTTCAAATTCCAGAATAACCTTTCCACCGTGACTGTCACCTCGCGCCGCATTTTTCGGTATTGGCTCCTCTTGTTCGTCGCTGCGCTGGGCGTTGGCGGAGGAGCTTGGCTGCTGTTGCGACGCGAAGAAGCGCGGCTGACCGCGCGCGCCAGCACAACCGAAGCGGCGCGGCGGGCCGCAGTGGAATCCCGGGCGCGCTTGGTGGCGGAAAACGTCGAGCTTTTTGTCGGTGATGTTGAGGCAGGGCTGCTCGATACGCTGGCTGAGTCACCAGCCGAAGGGCTTGATGCATTTCTCGACGGCTGGGAGCGGAGCAACCCGCTCGTGCGTGCAACGTATCGTTGCACACTGGATGGTCATTTACTTCGGCCGACAGGTTCGGCTACCAGCGACGAAGCCCGTGGATTCCGGCGTCGATTTGCGGCGAAGTTACTCGATAATCCGCCATGGCAACCGCGGGTTCAATCCGAGGCCGTGGCTCCAGTCTTGCAGGCAGATGCACGGTCTTCGTCGTTGGCCGATTCGTCGCAATACGAGACGCGCCGGAAAGTCGAAGCCAACGTGACCAATGTGCAGAGTGCGCGCAAAGAGACCCAGATGCTCGCGAAGTCAAAATCGTCGTATGCTCCCAGTGTCGCGCGCAAGGACCGGGCTTCAGACGGATTCGAGCGCGACGAGCTTGAGAAGAAATCAAGCAACGCGCCGGTGGCGATGCTGGCGGATCATCGAGGCTGGGCGCCGCTGGTGGCAGACGGGCATTTGCATCTGTTGGGGTGGTTGCGTCCGGCTGAATCGAGCGAAGTGCGCGGTGTCGAGGTCGAGATGGCTGCATTGATCGCACGCCTGGGCGGGGCCATGCCGTCGGAGTTGGTGATGGATGAAGGTTATGCCTTGCGTGATGACAAGGGCCGGGTGGTGCACCAGGCGGGCAAGGTGCCGGAAGCGGGCACAACGCCCACAGCGCGGATTTCGCTGGCCGCGCCGTTGCTGCCAGGCTGGGAAGTCGTGGCGTTTCTGGCCCCTGCGCCGATGGAAAGCAGTGCTGGGTTTTTCTATATCGGTCTACTGCTGACCGGGATCTTGGTGACGGCGATTTTGGTGGGCGGTTCACTCTTGCTCCGGCAGGCGCGGTTAAGCGAAGCCGATGCGGAGCAGAAAACATCGTTTGTCGCCAATGTTTCTCATGAATTTAAAACGCCGCTCACCACGATCCGGCTGTACTCGGAATTATTGGAACAGGGGCGCGTACCCGAGGGGCCAAAGCGCGCGGAATATCTTAAAACGATTGGCCGGGAAACGCAGCGCCTCGCGCGCCTGGTCAATAATGTTCTCGATTTCAGTCGCCTGGAGCAGGGCCGGAAGAAATACCACCGCGAGTCGATCGATCTGACCGCTTTGCTGGCCCAGTTGCTCAACGCCCACGCGCCGCGAATTGCGGAGAGTGGCCTGGAGCTAAAACGCGATTTGCCGGTGGAGCAGGTTTCGGTTGTGACCGATAGAGACTCCGTTGAGCAGATTGTGCTCAACCTGCTGGACAATGCCTGCAAGTACGCTGGGGCGGGCGGCGAAGTTGCCGTCGGGCTCAGGTCGCTTACGGCGGGCGGCGTGGAGCTGAGGGTGGACGACCGCGGGCCGGGAGTGCCGCCAGGCCATCGCGAGCACATTTTCGAGAAATTCCACCGCGTGGATGACACGCTCACGGCCGAAAAAGGCGGGGCGGGACTCGGACTCAGTATTGCGCGCCAGCTTGCCCGCGGATTGGGCGGGGATTTGCGCTATGCGGAGCGAATTGGCGGTGGGGCGGAGTTCGTTCTCAATTTGCCATGAAAGCAAAAATCTTGATCGCCGAAGACGACGCCAATATCCGCCTCGGGCTGACCGCCACCTTGGAGAGCGAAGGCTATGCGGTCACCGCGACGACCGATGGGGCGCAGGCGCTGCGTGTATTCGCCCAGGAAAAATACGACCTCGTGATCCTCGACGTGATGATGCCGAAGAAGAGTGGCTACGACGTTTGCCGCGAGCTGCGTGCGCGGGGCGAACCAGTGCCGGTTTTATTTCTCACCGCGAAAGGCGAGGAGATTGACAAGGTGGTGGGGTTAAAACTGGGCGCGGATGACTATATGGCGAAGCCCTTCGGAGTGCATGAACTGCTCGCGCGAGTGGAGGCTTTACTGCGTCGCGCACGACGGTCGGGAAAGGAGAGCGACGAAGTTAAGGTAGACCTGCCTTCCGTGTTTCGTTTCGGCGGAGTTGAGATTGACCGGAAGAAATTTACCGCGACGAACAAGACCGGCATCGTGGCGCTGACGGCGCGTGAGTTGAAATTGATCGAGGTGTTTGCGAGCCGGCCGGGTGACGTGCTGACGCGTGATGCGTTACTCAACGCAGTCTGGGGTGTCGACTATTTTGGCACGACACGGACGCTCGACCAGCACGTGGCGCAGCTGCGCAAAAAGGTGGAATCCGCTGTCGAAGCGCCGACCGCAATTGTGACGGTTCACGGCGTGGGCTACCGTTACGACGCCTGAGGAAGCCGTATTTTTTCGTCGGTCAGACTTTGCGCGGGTCTATACCAAAAGGGTTTTCCGTCGCCAAAATCCGGATGTGTCTCAACCAGAGATGGCGCGTTACAAAGGCCGCGATGGCCACGATTGCGGTGGTGACGATGAAAGCCACCGGCACGGCTTGCAATGACCGCGCCATGCCAATGCCGGCGGCCGAACCTAACCAGCCGGAAACGGCAAAGAGCACGCCGGAAAGCCAGGGCCGTCCGCCGCGGGCCGAATAATAAACCACGGCCGTGGTATAGAGCGATACTCCGGTGGTGTAGCAGACACGCGAGGCAGGCAAGGCGCCGCCCGAACCGTTGAGCAGGAGGCCCGACCCGATGAGCGCGAGCAACGCGGCTCCCACCGCTAGAGGGAGGCGACGCCGGTCGAGAGCGAGTCCGGCGATTACGGCGGTGCAAAGATGAACAAAGGCGTTCCCCTGAAGGTTAAGGGTCCCGTCCCAGGTGGAGGCACTTAAGAGTTGAACGTGCTGAATGATAAAAAAGACCCCGGAATCGAGCCAGACCAGAATCAGAAATAACACGACCCATAGGCTAGCGCCAAATTGTCGGTACTCTGGCGAGGTCGAAGGTTTTGCCGGTTCACTGGTCAGGCGAAAAGAGACGACAAAGCCGGCCAGCGCAGCCAGGAGGGCGATGACGGTTTGGGTGCTCGGAGTGGCCGTGAAGACGGGGGGGAGATTGCAGAATGCGTAGGCTAAGCCGGTGCCAAGTCCGCACCAAATGCCGAGCTTTTTGAGGTGCAACGTGGGGCGCAGGCAGAGTGACAACGTGACGGTGGTCCAGGCCAGGCTGGCCCCGATCATGACGGCAGCGATCAAGACCAGCGGAAGATTTCGTGCCATCAGGCTAAATCCAGCGGCCCCCGCGCAGGCTAGAAAGCCGATCGAAAGCTGCTGGGTTCCTTTTTCTGGCCGGTACCACCGCGCGGCAGCCAGGCTGCCCACAACTCCGGCCAGAGCCAGTGCGATCATGAGCGCTGTGAGATTGACCGGGTTTTTCAACAGCCGTGCATGCTCGATGAACGCAAACTCGGCGAAAATCAGGAAATACACATAGACCGAGGCGATTGCGGAAACTCCCGCGAAAGCAGAAACTGCCACGGCCTGGTCAATGTGAAGATGATGATGGCGATGAGGAGACATCTGTGATTTGGAGTTTGGTGAGGAACCAGAGCTGGATGACGATGAGAGCCAAGTCGGTTGCGGCTACGCCGGCCCAAGGTAAAGCGAGCCAGCCCCGGGCGATGGCGAAGCCGGAGAAAATTCCGGTGGCGAAACGGAAGAGCAGCGTGAATTCGAACAAGGTGCGCAGCCGGGCAACACCGCCACGAACCAGAGCCAAGAGGTAACATGCTCCGATTGCGGTCACGAAGGCGCCGACAAAACGGAGATAAACCAGCGCTTCATCGGTTGGGACGGGCACACGCAAGAGAGGCAAAATTTTTGCCGGCAGAAACACGAGGCCGATTCCGGTGCCAAAATCCAACAGTCCGGCGGCGAGGGCGAGAAGCCTGGCTAAGCGAACGTGATTCATGGCAGAGGCGGGCAACTGGGGCAGTTGCGACGGTTATATGGGTAATCGAGGCGGCTTGCCCGTCGAACGCGATGCAAAAACCACGCTTAGTCAACGCCCGCCTGCTTATTCAGCCGGACGGTTACCGGCAAAAAGAGGTTGGCCTGAGGCGGTGGTTGCGTTGTCGTCGGGGCCTGTGACGACCTCCGAGTTGATTAAATCGAAAATTCGCACGGTGCGCGGCTGGCCAAAAACCGGCGTGAACTTCCGCGACGTGACCACGTTGTTCCACGAGCCCGAGGCATTTCGCGCTGCGATTGATGCGTTTGCCGAGGACTGCGCCAGGCAACGGATAGACATTCTGGCGGCGGTCGATGCGCGAGGTTTTATTCTTGGTGGTGCGTTGGCCTATCGTCTCGGCAAGCCGTTCGCGCTCGTGCGCAAGAAAGGCAAGCTGCCGTTCAAGACGCTGGCCGAAGACTACAACCTCGAATACGGCACCGCGACGGTCGAGATCCACGCGGATGCCTGCAAGGCGGGTGACCGCATCCTGATCGTCGATGATCTGATCGCGACCGGTGGCACCTTGTTGGCGGCGACGAAACTTTTCCGACTGCTGCACGGCGAGGTCGTGGGTGTGGCGGCGATCATCGATTTACCGGAGCTTGGTGGTTCGACCCGGCTGAAGGCGACGGGACTCAATGTCCATGCGCTCTGCGAATTTTCCGAGAGCGAATGAAAAAAGCAGGAGGAGATTTTATGTGGAACTCAGGAAAGCTGGATAAATACAGGGCAAACCAAGGGAGTGATGGATCGCAGGATTTGGTTATTTCCTGATTTCCTGAGTTCCCCATTAATAATCTCAGCATGTCTTCTCCGCTGACCATTTGGTGCAATGCGAAGTTCTCGGAGGCGGCTACGCGGCTACTGGTGGAGGGGCTGCGACCGCACAAGTTGGTTTTTAGCGCGAATTCATCGGTATCGGTATTGACGCCCGGTACGCCCGATCCGGCGTTGGCGAAGGCAGACATCGCTTTCGGTCAGCCGCCGGTCGAGCAGGGCATTGAGTGCGAACAGCTGCGTTGGATCGAGGTCACCTCGGCAGGATTCACGCGTTACGATCGCGAAGATTTTCGTGATGCGCTGAGCAGGCGTGGCGCGGCGTTCACGAATTCTTCGAGCGTGTTTGGTGAACCCTGCGCGCAGCATGCTTTGGCGATGATGCTTGGATTGGCCCGTCAGCTCCTGCCGTCGCATCGCGATCAACTCACGGATCGTTCGTGGCACTACGTTGAACGACGAGCCGATTCGCGGTTGCTGAACGGGCAGACGGTCTTGCTGCTCGGCTACGGAGCGATCGGCCGGCGGCTGGCGGAATTATTGGCGCCGTTCCGGATGAAACTCTATGCGGTGCGGCGCAAAACCTATAGTGAGCCGGGCATGCACATTATCGCAGAGGAGCGGTTAAGCTCTGTCATCGCCGAGGCGGACCACGTGGTGAACGTGCTGCCCGACAACCCGACGACGCTGAACTACGTCAACGCCCGGCGCCTCAGTTGGTGTAAGCGCGGCGCACGGTTCTACAACGTGGGGCGTGGCACGACGGTTGATCAAAACGCGTTGATCAAGGCGCTCGAGTCGGGGCAACTGGGAGGCGCTTATCTCGACGTCATGGAGCCAGAGCCGTTGCCGCCATCGCATCCCCTGTGGGACGCGCCAAATTGTTTTATCACGCCACATACCGCGGGAGGACGGCACGATCAGGACGAAGCGCTGGTTCGGCATTTTCTCGCGAACTTCAATGCGTTCGTGCGTGGCGAGGATGCCGTATGGCTGGATCGGGTGCTGTGAGGCGAGCTGAGGCATTTCGTACGGAGGCCCGCTCTGCTTTTTGGAATTCACCTGTGCTGTTTCACAGAATCGTTGCTAGAAATTTGTAGGTGGCGCGCTTGTCGCGCCACGTTGCGAGGCAAGCTCGCAACCTACAGCAGATCGCCAAATCCTATCCGCGGATCTCTCATCCTTCTCTTTATCTTTCTTCTTTATCCTTTCCGAATCAGGAAAGCCCTGACGAAAGAGAACGATAAAGAAGAAAGAGAATGTTCGTCGTGCGTGGCTAGAGCTGCGATCAGCGCCACGTTGCGAGGCAAGCTCGCAACCTACAGCCGATCGCCAAATCTGATCCGCAAATCTTTCATCCTTCTCTTTATCTTTCCTCTTTCTCCTTTCCGAATCCGGAAAGCCCTGACGAAAGAGAACGATAAAGAAGAACGAGAAAGTTTATTGTGCGCTGGCTAGGGCTGCGATCAGCAGCCCCCGAAACGTGTACTCGCAGCCGATCAGCGGTCGGATGGGTGGCTACACCATCGGTCTGGACTACAGGCTCGTCTGTTCGCGAAACAGCTGGGCCTGTCGGCGGGAGAATTCAATTTCGGTGCCGTCGCGCAGTTTCACTTTCAGGCTGCCGCTGAACCACGGCTCGATCGATTCTACGTAGGAAAGATTTACGAGCTGGGAGCGATTGGCGCGGAGAAACAGGGTCGGCGGAAGTTTTTCTTCGAGGGAGGCGAGCGTGCGATACAGCAGCGGGCGATCCTTGTCGAAGTGGATGCGCGAATGGTTGCCCTCGGATTCGATCAAGCGTATCGACTTAATGGTTACGAACCAGCAGCGGTCTTGTTCGCGCACAAACACGCGATCTTCTTCGCGCCAGTGTTGCGGGCCGGTTTCCAGCGGTGGAGTGCTGGATGAGGGCGAATCGGCCGGGACGATGATGCGTTCGCGGGCACGTTCGATGGCGGTGGCGAGGCGTTTGGGGTGAATGGGCTTGGTGAGGTAATCGAGGGCGTTTACCTCGAAAGCCTGAAGCGCATATTCGTTGTAGGCGGTGGTAAAGATGACGTGGGGAAGCGGCGGCGAGAGTTCTTCGAGGAATTCGAAGCCGGATTTTCCGGGCATTTGAATGTCCAGAAAAAGGAGGTCTGGCTTGATTTCGGTGAACAGCTTGATCGCCGCGGTGGCGTTTTCGGCTTCACCACAAATTTGGATGAACGGGTAGGCTTCCAGCAGTTCCCGCAGTTCTTTGCGGGCCAGGCGTTCGTCATCGATGATGAGAGCTTTCATGGGAGATGTTGAAGAGTTGGGATTGTGGGGCGACGACCTCGGCTGCCACTTTTTCTCCGTCTTGTGCGACGGTGAGTTTGGCTGCGGGGCCGCAGACGAGCACGAGTCGTGAACGGGCGTTGGCCAGGCCAAGGCCGATGCTGGCGCTGCCGTTGGCCAACACGCCACGATTGCGGATGGTGAGAACGAGGACGCCGTCGCGTTCCTCGCAAAGAATCTCCACATCGCCGCCGTCCTCGAAGGGGGCGACGCCGTACTTGATCGCGTTTTCCACGAGAGTCTGGAGCACAAAGGGGGGAAGGCGCAGGCCAAGCGCGGATGGAGCGGTCTGGAGGTGTACGCGAAGCCGTGTCTCGAAGCGAAGCTGCTCGAGCGCGAGATAGTTTTTCACTGTCTCGAGTTCCTCGGCGAGCGTGACGACGCGGTGCTGACCGACTGTCAGACTGGCGCGCAACAGATCGGCCAGCAAGGTGACGGCCTCGCGCGGGCGTTCAAGTTCGCGGGGAATGAGAGCACGCAGGGTGTTGAGGCTGTTGAAGAAAAAGTGCGGGTTGACCTGGGCGCGGAGCGCACGCAATTCCGCCTCCTTCACCGCGGCGTCAAGCCGCAGGCGTTCGACCACGTTGAGCTGGTAACGCCGGAAATAGTGATAGCCGAAATAGAAACACACCCACACTCCCAGCATGAGCGACACGGCCAGCAAGAACACAAAGTACTGGAGCAGCTGGCTCCCGGTTGGTGGCATGTCGGCAGGTTCGGTGTGGCTGAGGCCCCAGAGTATCCAGGGACCGATCACCGCTGCGCTCGTCGCGATCAAGGCCAGACCCAGGCCAAGCATGAAGCCGCGTCTCTTTGTTTTCAGGTGCCGGAGATAGAGCAGCAGCACGCGCAACAGGTGGGAACAGACCACGAACGAAACGACAAACAAAGACTGCGCGAGCAGCTCCTGCCGGATGGATACTTCCGAGGGATCGGAGGTCAGGCTGCTGAGGGTGAGCACCAGCCAGAACAAACCGGAACCACCGATTTGGAACAACCAATACAACCCTGAGCCCAGCCAGCGCCGCCGGAGCGGATGGCTTTGTTCGTCTGCGGGCGGAAAGATGGTGGATTGCATGGCGTTAGTGCGGCGCACCCGTTGCAGGGATTTTATGGAAAAACTGCAGGCGGGCGGCCGTAGACTGGAGCGGGTTCGCGATCACGGTCAGTGGGGGAAGAACGGCCAGACCCGGCGGAGGGGCGACGTGCGCATGAGTTTCCAAGGTTGGTTTCTACCGGAGATTGAAGGCGACGTAGGACGCGGGGTTGACCGTCGCTCCGTGGATTCCAGATGAGCTGCGATCAGCTGCACCGCGGCATCGGCGTCGATGCCTGGCTGAAAACCGATTTCTGCACCCAGTCTCTCGTCGGAGATTTTGCCTTCCGGCGAAATCGTGAGCGGACGGAGGACCTCCCAGTGCCTGTTACGGCTGGCGAGCAAAACAATCCAGCGCTCACCAGTTGCAAATTTAGGATGTTGGCCCTCAGGCGTGGTTTCGTTGGTAGCTGGAAGGTTCCAGGTAATCTCGATTTGCGTTTCCTCGGCGAGGCCGGCGGCGCGACCGCAAAGCGTCAACGTAGCCGTGTGCTGCACGTGGTCTTCATGCAGCTCCTCCGTGACGTGGGTCACACGAACGTAAGCGACCGCCTGGGTGATTTTGATTGTCTCCGAGAGCGGCGTTGGTGTGGGTTCGGCCGCCCGAAGCAGCGCGGTGGCGCTGCAAAGGAACACGAGAAGCAGGTGTTTTGGCGTTCTCATCGGTGGTGACGTTCTGCGGCTCAGAACGAGCAGCTGCCTCCGATTGAGAGAAACGACACCATGTCGTGCGATTTGAGTTTGTAGCCGCGATCGATGTACTTGAATTCGCGATACAAGATATCGCCTGACGTGCAATTGATGGAAAAGGTGTCGTTGAGCTGCCAGTCGACCTTGAAGCCAAGGCGCGCTTCCATGGTTTCAAGCCTTGAGCCCGCGAGGGAACGCGGTGCCGCGCCGGGTTGCGGGTCATCTTTGACGTAGTAGACGCCGCCGGAGCCAGAGACGCCCAAGGACAGCGCGAGGCTCTTGCGCAGTTGGTAGGTGACCGCGGTTGAGGGAAACCCGAGCGCCATCGACCATTTTTCAGACAGCCGCCAGTCGAACCCAATGATAGGGATAAAACGGAAATCCGCGGAGAGCGACTCGTAGGAGGCGCCAATGGCCAGGGTCAGGTCTGGATCCCATTTATACAGGCCCAGCGCACTCGCGCCGATACCCCAGCCACGGGAAAGCAGCCCAGTTTTTGTCACGTAGCTGCCTACTGAACCCGACGAGGAAAACGACCAGCGGTCATTGATTTCCTGGGAATAATCCAGGGTGGCGGTCAGTGATTGAAGCCGGTTTGGGACGGGCAGCTGGTTCCACTTGGGATGACTTTGCTTGAAATCGTCCCAGCCTTTTTTGTCGTCCCAGACCCCAGGCTCAACCACTGTGGTATGGATGAGGTTGTAGCCAAGACCAATCGAGGCGCTGCGATTTCCACGGAGCGGGATGGCTTGCGACAGGGTCCAGCTTAAATCCTGAACCGAGACTCTCTTATACGCGGTGTCGCTGCCCCTCAGCTCGGCATCACTGGACAAAACGATTTCGTTCGAAAACGAGAAGCCGAGTTTGTTTGGCTCCGGCCGCGGGCCCTGCTGTGCGTTCAGAACCTGGCACCAGAACATCGCAATACCTGCCAGAAAGAGGAAGGAGACGGGACGCAGGTTTCGCATGGAGCCGCTACAAAATAGGCTGGCCGGGCCCGTGCCAACTCTTCTCCGCGAACGGGCGAATCACCGGATGATTGGAAAGCCGGGCGGACGATTGGTGGCGGCGCGCCACGCGCTTTGGCCGAACCCTGTTTCAAGGCGGCTCTGTTGGTTTCGAAGCACCACTGCTTAGTTGCAGCGGCTGTGGCTACAGTTTTACTAGATAGGTTGTAGCCGCGTCCATTAAGGCGTGGCGTATCCCACTATCGAGGTCATGCGCTTGGCAGAGCAGCCCAGGCCAGGAAACCGGGCGGCAGTCTTTACCGCCGCCCGAATAACACGCCTGAAAAATCAAAGGGCGGCTGAGAAGCTGAGCGAAACGAAGGGCGCAACGTCGCGCGACCGCAGTTTATAGCCGCGATCGATGTATTTGAATTCCCGGTACAAAACCGATCCAACCGCGCCCGTCAGGCTAAAGGTGTCGTTGATCTTCCAGGCTGTTTCGAAACCGAAACGGACCTCGGTGTACTCAAGTTTCGAATTGGCGAGGGAACGAGCAGAGGTTCCGGGCCTGGGATCATTTTCGATAAAATAGGTTCCTCCGGCACCCGATACCGCCAGGGCCATCGTGAGGTTTTTATCCAATTCGTAGGTGACCGCTGTCTTTGGAAAACCAATCGCCACCGACCATTTTTGAGCCGGGCGCCATTCTATGCCAAAGATCGGGAAACACTTCCAGTCAG
>Ga0302294_10000082_pt1 | contig 27946 bp, 24 predicted proteins | sample III_Fen_N2_3_FD_194550 | JGI IMG/M metagenome (GOLD analysis project Ga0302294, IMG submission 194550) | Peat permafrost microbial communities from Stordalen Mire near Abisko, Sweden - III_Fen_N2_3 | ecosystem: Environmental > Terrestrial > Soil > Wetlands > Permafrost | place: Sweden: Abisko...
GGGACTGCCAAAGGCACCGCGCCTTAATGCCGCGGCTACCAACCGCGCAACGTAGCCGCGCCCAATAAGCTTGCATGTAGGTTACGAGCTTGTCTCGCAACGATCGGGCTGTCCGCGAAGTCCGGCCGGTAGCCGCGGCATTAAGGCGCGGTGCTTTCGAATTCAACGAAGCGACCCATTTTTGTCTCTAGTACGTGGTTCTTGTCAGGTTTTGGTTCGGCACGGCGTCTAAATTTTTCTCGCACCTCGGCTCCCATGCTTTACGGTTCAATCCGTGCGGGCTTGTACACCTGTTGACCGGAAGGTGCCGCACGCCGCAGCCGGTCTACCACACCAAGCAAACACCTGCCTCCCTATGAAAAATCACATCAACACTCTTCGCATCGCCGCTCTGCTGACGTGCCTCACCGTGCCACTCGCCAGTCACGCCCGCGATATCATCGCTTCACCCGCGCAAAGCTCGACGGAGTTCCACTCCGAAATCGGCCTCACCTACGCCTCCGGCGCTAACAAGGTCGTTGATCAACTGGAAACAAATTTCGGCATGAAGCGCGACTGGGACATGCCGGTAGGCCTCAAACTTTCTGGCTACGCCAAGCGATCAGACGGCTTTGGTTTCGGCGGCGGCGTAGGCCCCTGCGAATTCATCACCGTCGAGGACCACAGCCATCATTACCACCACGATGATGATACGAGCACGAGCTACATCATCCCGCTCTTTGTCGACGTGCGTTACTACTTCCCGAAAAACGGCGATTTCGAACCCTACGTCCGCGCGGGTGTTTCCGGCTCGATTGCCGGTGGCGATTACCTCGGCAACGGCTCGATTGGCCCGGTCGTGGCTGTCGGCACGCAAGTCTGGGGGCGGCGCATCGTCGCGATCGGCGTGGAAGCCGGTTACGACGGCTCCAAAGTGAAGGTGAAAGACGGTTACTACCACCCAGCGGTGGACATCCGCCCCATCGAGTTCACCTTCAGTGTCTTTGCCCGGTTCTAAGAAACCCGACTTCTTTTCCATCGCCCGGCCCTGCAAATGCGCGGCCGGGTTTTTATTGTCCAGCCGTTCCGTAAAGGCCGTTGTGGAGGTGTTGCAGCGCCCAATCTACAGCACAGCGCCAAACTCTTCCGGTAACGGTGCGGTGGCGGAGAAACGACAGTCGCGTCCGCTCCACGTGTATTCGAACTCGGTGTGCAGGGAATGAAGAAAGAGCCGTTTCTCGCCGGTCGCCTTGGCAAAATCGCGGTTGGCGCGAAAGTCGCCGTAGGTCGCGTCTCCCACGATCGGAAGGTGGCGTTTGGTGCATTGCACGCGCAATTGGTGGCTGCGACCGGTTTTGGGTTCGAGTTCGATCAAGGTCAGAATCCGCGCGTCGCGCTTGGTTCGCAGGACCCGCACATGCGCCTCGGACGGGATGTGGCCGGTCGTGGCGGTGCGGATCTGGCCGCCGCGCTTTTCCACGGCGAGCCGGTCGGTCCAGACTTCGCGTGCGGTCCGCGGTGCACCAAAGACGAGGGCGTTGTAGACCTTCTTGACGTGGCGCTTTTGAAAAGAGGCGCGAATTTCAAGCGCAAGTTTTTCCGTCGCCGCCGCCAGCAACAGACCCGAGGTCGCCGAGTCGAGCCGGTTCAACAACCAGAGCTTACCGGCAGCACGTTCTGCCGATGCCGGCCACGAATACACTTCGCCGGTCTTGTCGTAGTGCGCGACGAGCAGCGAGCGCGGTTCGTCGCGAGCTTCGTTGGGATGCGACAGGATGCCAGCGGGTTTGGCAAAGGCGACCAGGCCGTTGGCGTCACGGGCGACGATTTGCACGTCGCGACCGAGCGGTAGCGTCGACCAGAATTTGTCCGACTCAGCTGTCACGGGTTGCCGTAATAAAACTTCCAAATCATCTCCTGCGATTCGCCGAGCATGGCGACCATGTCGTCGGTCCAAACGCCGTAGGGAGCACGTGACGTGAGTGCCGTCTGACAAAGCGACTCGGCCTGTTTGCCGCCCGTGCTTTCAGACTCGAGGATCTCGGCAATCTTGCCCTCTTTATCCATCCGAAACTTAATCGTTACGATGGTACCGGTCGGCGGATAGACACGGCTTTCGTCGTTCAGGCGGTCAAACTGCATCTGCACCGCGTCGACCATTTTCTGCATATAGGCGCCGTAATTGCTCCAGCGGGCGTCAATGCCGGCCGGGCCAATGTTACGCGAGCCTACTGGATTCTCGGCAAAGATCGCCGGGCGCACGTGCTGTTGCGCGAGTTGCATGCGCGGTTTCGGCTTGTGCGGATCGATCGCAACCTGGGCCGGTGACATCGGTCCGACGGTCGTCGGCGCTTCCTTTTGACCTTCGATTTTTTCGGGCGCTGACGTCGGGTTATCGGAGGGCTTGGCCTCATTCATGCCGAAACCTTCGGCACTGTCACCCACACGCTTTTCAAAACCGGGCAATGGGTTTTCGGCTTTGCGTGCCTCGGCCGCTTTTTCGAGGGCCTTAGCGATCTCGGGAGTCGGCGGCGGTTCTGGCGGCGGAGTTGCAGTCGGTGGCCTGAGCTCGCCGCTCACGATCTGGTTGCTCTCAAAGTCTTTCTTTCCCGTGGTCGCGGCACGGTCGCCGTTGGCGTCGGGATTCGGTTTTTCCTGCGCCGCTTGCTGGTTCTGCGCGGCCACGTTATCCGTCTTGTCCGGCATGTTTTCCGGCGCGTCGGGATTGGCTTCGACGAACTTCGGCTGATGCGGCACCGGTTTGCGCGGCATAAGGTACTCGTCGGGGTTGAGCTCGATATTGAAGTCCGGCCTGCGTGCCGGTTTGAACGGCGCCGCGTGCGCATCTGCTCCGAGATGTCGCGTGCCCAACCACAGTATCAGCACAAACGTTGGCCAGATGATCGCGGCCAGGATGATGCCCGCAACCATCGACTCGGTGTCTTCGTCCTGGGCAAGCGGACGCTTTGCCTGGTTGAGGCGGGAGGATTTGGGCGCTGGTCGGCCGAGAAGTTGGCTCATGGATGCGAAGCGGGACGATGGAGTTCAGCTTAGCAGACCGCAACCCGACAAAATTTGTTTCGTCGCTTCCATGGGTAACCCCATGATGTTGGAAAACGAGCCACGCCAGCCCTCGATGATCAATTCGCGCCCTTCTTGAATTCCGTAAGCCCCCGCCTTGTCGAGCGGGTTGACCACGCGAAAATACGCATCGATCACAGCGTCGTCGAAGGCCTTGAATGTCACCTCGCTCGTCACCCCTTCGTCGATGCGCACGCCTCGGTTGACGTGGCGCACCGCTACGCCGGTAAAAACCACGTGCGTGCGTCCGGAAAGGCGTTTCAACATCGCGCGGGCTCCGGCCAGATCGGCAGGCTTATTCAGCGCGGTGTTATCGATAAAAACGGTCGTGTCGGCACCCAGCACCCACGCGTCGGGATGACACGCTGCAACCCAATCGGCCTTGAGCGCTGCATTGTGCGTGACCATGTGCTTGGGGTCGGTATCGGGGTCTTCGTGCTCGGTGACTTGTGCGACGACAACCTCAAAGGTCAGGCCGAGTTCGCTGAGCAGTTGCTTGCGACGCGGCGAAGCCGACGCGAGGATGAGACGGGGCTGCGGTGCGGTCATTTTTTTAGGCGGCCTTTTCGCTCAAGATCGACCTCACCTCGCCCTTGGCGCGGGCTAGTTCGAGCCGGCTCAAATTGTATTGGTAAACCGCCTCGACAAGATTGTCTTCCGCTTGGGCGAGGCTGTTCTGCGCGTCGACCACTTCACGGTTGTCGGCCACGCCTTGCTCATAACGCTGCCGGGCGAGCCGCAACTCGTCTTGCGAAAGCCGCAGACTGCGCTCCGCCACTTCCACCTGGGCGTAACGTGACCGGGCATCCTGTGCCGCCACCCGCAGCTCCGACGAGATGAGCAGCTCAGTGCTGCGCAACCGGAATTCCTGCGAACGCACCTGCGCGAGCGCGGCGCGTTTGTCGGCATTCATGCGCAGGCCGTCAAAGATCGGGATATTGAAATCCACCCCACCTAACCAAGCGGTACGCTCCTTCCCGTCGAAGGCAACGCCCGTGGCGTATCCGTATTCACCAAACAGATTCAACGTGCCGAGCGGTTCAAGCTTCGCCGCGCGCAACGTTTCCTTGTTTTGCTCCAGTGCCTTTTGTGCCTTCAAATAGTCCGCGCGCTGGCCCAAGGCGGACTTGTCGAAATTTGCACCAAAAAGATCCTGGTTCACGCGGCGAACGTTAAACGGCACAAGTTTCACCACCAAGCCAGCGTCGAGATCGAGCAGCCGTTTCAGCTGCTGATCACTCTGCACGACCGTCGTGTCCTGCTGCAGCCGGGCCTGCTCGGAAACCGCGAGCTGCGCCTCAGCGCGCGTCACGTCGATTTGCGTGGCCACGCCGGCGTCGAGCTGGCGTCGGGCCAGATCGAGCAGCACGCGCGCCCGCTCGATGTTTGCGTCGAGCACGGTGATGCGCTGCTGGTTGCGCTGATGCAAAAAATAAGTCTGCGCCACTGAAGTAAGCACATCCTGGAGCGTCTTCTTGTAATCAAACTCGGCCACACCCACGCCACGCCGGGCCGCGCGATAAGCTGCGATCTGCGTCGGGCTGAGCAGATTGTAGGTACCAGTGAGTTTGCCATCGAAGCGGTTGGTGATGCCGCCGTCGGAGGGGATTTCGTTGGTCACAATCGCGGAATGCGTACGCCGCTGTTGCGCATCGAGGCTCACCCGCGGGAGCAGGTTGACCCGCTGCTGATTCGCGGCCGCGAGGGCCTGCGAAATCGACTCCCGGCTGACGAGCACGTTGACGTTCACCTTTTCCACCGCAGCAAAAACGCCTTCAAGGTTGAGCGGCTGCTCCTGAGCTCGAAGCGGGAGTGCGAAGAGGGAAACCAAGGCACAAAAATATATCTGGCAGCGCATAAACGTAGGACGCCACCACTCGCGATTTTCCGCCACAGGCGCAAGCGGCGAATGATCCGTCGACCAGCCCGGAACATGGGATGGGCTGCCGCCTTGCGAGTTGTCAGCCCGCGGAAAGCCGTTCACGTTCACCGTCTTCTCATGCGCATCGGACTCGCCCAGATCAACTCGACCGTCGGTGACCTCGCCGGCAATCGCCATAAAATTCTCGACGCCTACCGCACGCTCATCGCGCGCGGGGCCGAGCTGGTTGTTTTTCCCGAGTTGATTATATGCGGTTATCCGCCGCGCGACCTGCTCTTCAAACGCCGCTTCGTCGCCGACAACGAAGAATCACTCACCATGATCGCGACCGAGATCGGCGAAATTCCCGCCGTGATCGGCTTCGTGGAAACTAATCCGGGGAGTGAAGGCCGCCGCTTTTTCAACGCCGCCGCCTTTTGCCAGCACGGAGAGATCGCCGTCATCGCCCGCAAATGCCTGCTGCCAACCTACGACGTTTTCGATGAAGACCGTTACTTCGAAGCCGCCCACGAACCAGCCATCGTAACCTACGCGGGCCACGAAATCGGCCTGACCATTTGCGAAGACATCTGGAAAAATCCATCCGTCGACACCGGCCGTCTCTACCGCGTCGATCCCGTCGCCAGCCTCGCCGCCAAAGGCGTCGACCTCGTGCTCAACCTCTCCGCGAGTCCGTGGCACCACGGCAAAGGCCACGTGCGCGAACAGCTCGTGACCGGCTCAGCCCGCGCCCTGCGTTGCCCGCTGGTCTATTGCAACGCCATTGGCGGTAACGACGAGTTGATCTTTGACGGCCGCTCCCTCGTCGCGGATGCGGAGGGCAATGTCATTTCCCGCCTCGCCGCCTTCAACGAAGAGCTGCGTGTAGTCGATGTACCGTTGGTCGGCACAAAAATCACTGTTTCGTCGTCCACTAGCGCTCCCGCCGAAAGCGCGCCGACCGATGACAGCCCCGGCGACATCTACGCCGCGCTGGTCCTCGGTTTGCGCGACTACGCGACCAAGTCCGGCTTCAAACGCGCCCTCGTCGCGCTCTCCGGCGGCATCGATTCCGCTGTCGTCGCCGTCATCGCCGCCGAAGCTTTCGGCCCGGAAAACGTCATCGGCGTTTCCCTGCCATCGGCCATTTCCTCGCAGCATTCTAGAGACGACGCCCGCATTCTCGCGCAGACCCTCGGCGTCCGCTTCGAAACCATCACCATCGCTAATGCCGTCGCCGCCGCCGAGACCGCGCTCGGCCCGGTTTTCGCCGGCCGCAAGCCCGACGTCACCGAGGAAAACATCCAGGCGCGCATCCGCGGCGTGATCATGATGGCGCTCTCCAACAAATTCGGCTCTCTCCTCCTCACCACCGGAAACAAGAGCGAAGTCGCCGTCGGATACTGCACGCTTTACGGCGACATGTGCGGCGGCCTCGCGGTCATCTCGGACGTCTTCAAAACCCAGATCTATAAACTTGCCCGCTGGATCAATCGTGAACGCGAGATCATCCCGGAAAACACGATCACCAAGCCGCCCAGCGCCGAGCTTCGCCCCGGCCAGGTCGACCAGGACAGCCTGCCGCCCTACGACGTGCTCGACGCGATTTTGCGAGGCTACGTTGAGGAAGGGCTTTCCCGCATTGACTTGGTTCGTCAAGGCTTCGTCGAAGCGGTGGTCAATGACGTGGTGCGCAAAGTCGATCTGAACGAATACAAGCGCAAGCAAGCCGCCCCCGGCCTGCGCATCACCCCCCTAGCCTTCGGCGTCGGCCGCCGCATCCCCATCGTCCAAAAATACGTGAGCTAAGGAGAAAAGAAGTTAACCACTGATGCACACTTATGATTGGGAATGAGGAGGAAATTCTGGATGCCGATGGGTACGCGCTAATTGGGGCCGCTTTCGACGTCTACAATAACCTCGGGGCTGGCTTCCTCGAAGAAGTATATCAAGAGGCGATGGAGCTGGAACTCACTACTCGCAAAATGCCCTTTATTTCCAAACCTCGCCTCTTCGTCTTCTACAAAGACCATCAGCTTCAGAAATACTATGAGGCCGACCTACTCGTCAGCTCTCGAATTGTCGTGGAGTTAAAGGCTGTTCGCACTCTCGCGCCAGAACATCACGCCCAGCTATTGAACGAACTCCGAGCTACCCGGCAACAAGTCGGTTATTTGATCAATTTTGGCGCTGCGCCCCGACTCGAGTGGATGCGTCGCGTTGTCTGATTTCCGCCATTCCATTTCATAGTGTTCATCAGTGGTTAAATAATCCGCTTCTTCCCATGACCTCCTCTGAACAACTTTTTGCCCGTGCCCAGCAGCTCATTCCTGGCGGTGTGAATTCGCCGGTTCGTGCCTTTCGCTCCGTTGGCGGCGCACCATTTTTCGTCAAGGCCGCGCGCGGTGCCACGCTCGTCACGGCCGATAACCAGATCCTCATCGACTTCGTCTGCACCTGGGGTCCGGCCATCCACGGCCATAACCATCCGGTGATTAAAAACGCCATCGCTGCCGCGCTGGAAAACGGCACGAGCTTCGGCACGCCCAACCCTTACGAGGTTGAGATGGCGGAGCTGATCGTGAAATTCGTGCCTTCGATTCAGAAGGTCCGCATGTGCAACAGTGGCACCGAAGCAACGATGTCCGCCATCCGGCTCGCGCGCGGCTTCACCAAACGCGACAAAATCGTCAAATTCGCCGGCTGCTACCACGGCCACTCCGACTCGTTGCTGATCAAAGCTGGTTCGGGTGCGCTCACTCATGGAAGTCCCGACAGTGCCGGCGTGCCGGCGTCGTTTGCCCAGGAAACCATCGTACTGCCCTACAACGATCGCGCGGCGCTCGACGCAGCCTTCGCCGCCAACCCCGGCCAGATCGCCTGCGTGATCGTCGAACCCTACTGCGGCAACGTCGGCTTCATCATGCCTGATGCGGGGTATCTCGCCTTCCTCAGCGCAGTCACGGCAAAGCATGGCGCGCTGCTAATTTTCGACGAGGTAATGACCGGCTTTCGCATCGCCCGCGGCGGCGTGCAGGAACGCGAGAAGATTGTTCCCGATATTACTTGTCTCGGCAAAATCATCGGCGGCGGCCTCCCAGTCGGAGCCTTCGGCGGACGTGCCGAAATCATGGACCACCTCGCGCCGCTCGGACCCGTCTACCAGGCTGGCACGCTGAGCGGAAACCCGCTCGCCATGGCCGCCGGCATCGCATCGTTGCAACTACTCGAAGACAGCAATGCCTACACCAAACTCGACGCGCTCGGCCGCCAGCTTCGGGACACGGTGATCGCCGCCGCGAAGGCCAAAGGCGTCGCCGTGCAGGTGCCGCAGTGCGGCTCGATGTTCAGTATCTTTTTTACCGATACACCGGTCCGCGATTACAACACTGCGCTCAAGGGTGATGCGAAGCTTTTCGCAAAGTTCTTCCACGCCTGCCTCGCAAGCGGAGTTTATCTCGCCCCGAGCGCTTACGAAACCGGCTTCCTCAGCACTGCGCACGACGGCCCCGCCATCGCTCGCGCCTGTGAGGTCTTCGCCAAAGCAATCAAAGCACTGTGAGCACCTGAAAATCAGCCTGCGTGCCATGTTCTACTTGAGCCGCGTCTCTTTCTCACAAAGTAACCTATTGGGTTACTTTGCATCGGGTGTTTTTTTTGGAAACAAGCCCTTCGTTCTATCGATATGGCTTTTTTGCAGTGGAGGCTTGAATCGCAGGACGCTTCCGGTAGGCCTGCGAGGGTGAACGCACTTCCCTCTGTCGCCGTCATTGATATCGGCAGCAACTCGATAAAAATCCTCGTCGCCCAGCGCACCAGCGAAGGGAAGCTGATTTCTCAATTTTACAAAACGCTCGATGCGCGCATCAGCGCCGGCATCAGCAAAGCCGAACCACGCCTCACCGACGAAGGCATCGCGCGCGGGCTCGCCGCGGTGGAGGAATTGCTGACCGACTCCGCAACATTCACGCCGGTCAAAACCATCCTCGTCGCCACCAGTGCCGTGCGCGATGCGGTTAACGGCGCGGCGTTTCGCCAGCGCATCTTTAGCGAAACCGGTTACGGCGTTCGCATTCTCAGCGGTGACGAAGAAGCCAATCTCATTGGCCGCGGTCTGACCTGCGATCCCGCGCTGACCGGGCTGAGCAATTTCTACCTCTTTGATCTCGGCGGCGGCAGCTTGGAATGCCTGTCGTTTCGCGAACGAACCATCAGCCAGGCACTCAGCTTGCAGCTTGGCTGTGTGCGACTGACCGAGCGCTGCGTAGCGGATCCGAAGAAGCCTTTCACGTCCGAAGCCCGCTTGCGTGTGAGCGAACTGGTCCGTGAGCATTTCGCGAAAAGCGGTTTCGCTTTCGATCTGCCCGCGAACGCCGTCACCATCGGCACCGGCGGCACGCTCACGACCGCGCGAGCCATTCTCGCCGCCCGCGATCGCCTGAAGCTGGAGGACACCAACAGCACCGTAACCGTTTCTCAACTACGCGAACTGCTGGAGCTCATCGGCTCGGTCGACTTTGAGACGCGCCGCAAGATCCCCGGCGTCCCCTTCGGCCGCGCCGACGTCATGCCGGTTGCGCTCGCGACTTTCATCGCGCTGGCGGAATTCGGCGGCATCAAAGCCTTCATCAACTCGCTCTACAACCTCCGCTGGGGCGTAGCCGACGAGGCGATTTGAGCATTCCGATTTATCAAACAACACCTTTGACACGTTCTCTTCCTCAAACCACGCAGCCTGCGATTAGCAGGCCCAAAGCAGGGCCGCTGAGCCGATCAGGCGAAGCACGCTCAGTAGGTTTTCCCCATTGGGAAAACCCATCAGTGGTTTCGTTCCCGCCGGAAAATCCCTCCGCCCCATGAGCCGAATAATGTGCTACCGCTGCTTTTGGCCGGAGCCGCTTTGCTGGTGCGACTCGATCCAGCCGATGGATACAGCCACGCGCTTCGTGTTTCTCATGCACCCGAAGGAATTCAAGCAGGAGAAAGCCGGTACGGGCCGTCTCACCCATCTGTGCCTGAAAAACAGCGAGATCCTGGTCGGCGTGGGCTTCGACGAGGTCGAGGCCGTGCAGGCGTTGATCCACGATCCGCGCAACTACGCAGTTCTGCTCTACCCAGGCATCGAAGCGCGCAATCTTTCCCAAGGTGATTTGCCCGCGACCGAGCTGGCCGGAAGACGGCTGCTGGTCTTCATCCTCGACGCGACCTGGAGTGGCGCACGCAAAATGCTCAGACTAAGCCCGAGCCTGCAACGCCTGCCGCGCGTGATGTTCACGCCGACGTCCGTGAGCCGGTTCATCATCAAACAGCAGCCGCAGGAAGGCTGCCTTTCGACGCTGGAGGCCACGCACGAACTGCTCGGTGCGCTCGAAAAATCGGGCCTCGACCGTTACCCCCTGCCCGACCAGTTGCTGGGGCTGTTTCAGCGCATGCAGGACTACCAGATCCGCTGCGCGTGCGATCCGGATAAGGCGGGGTATCGACGAAAACCCTACAGCGAACCGGGCGGGCGCCGCGCACCTCAAGGTCACAGCGGTACACGACGAACCAACTACCTCAAGAAACCGGGAGCGTCCGCCGCGGCAGCGGTCACTGCTTCGGGTGAAACCCCGGCTTCGCCAACACCTGCGGTTTGAGCTTTAGCGGAATGCAGGCCTTGCGCAGCTGGGCGATCATCTTGGTGAAATCCTTCGGCAACGGCGCATGCAGATCGATCTTTTTGCCCGTGACCGGGTGAGTGAAGACCAAATGCTCGGCATGGAGCATCACGCGTTCGGGCTGCTTTTTCAGCCGGGTGTCAGGCTTCCAGCCATAGATGACGTCGCCGAGCAGGATGTGGCCGAGCGATTTCATGTGGACACGAATCTGGTGCGTGCGGCCGGTGTGAATGAAACAGCGCACGAGCGTCGCGAGTTTGCCGAACTTTTCGACCACCTCCCAATCGGTATGCGCGTCGCGACCACCCGGCCCTTCCTCGACGACGGCCATTTTGTGCCTATGGTTTGGGTTGCGACCAATGGGTTTTTTTATGCTGCCGCTGAGCAAGGTCGGTGAGCCAGCAACCAGCGCGAGGTATTCCTTTTGCAGTGAACGCTCGGAAAACTGTTCGGAAAGTCCGCGGTGAGCCGCGTCGGTTTTGGCGACGAGCATCACGCCCGAGGTTTCGCGATCGAGCCGGTGGACGATGCCGGGCCGTTCGACGCCACCGATGCCGCTCAGCTCGCCTTCGCAGTGCGAGAGCAGCGCATGCACCAGTGTGTCCTCACCCGTCCCCGCACCGGGGTGTACGATCATGCCGGAGGCTTTGTTGAGCGCGAGGAGGTGTTTGTCCTCAAAAAGCACGTCGAGCGGAATATCCACGGCCTTCAGTTCAGAGGGCTTGGTTTCCGGTATTGAAAATTCAACGACATCGCCGGTCGAGACCGACTGGTCACGTTTGATCGGCCGCCCGGCGACAAGCACGAGCCCGGCATCAAATGATCGCTGGAGCGCAACACGACTGTGGTCGGGAAACGCACCCGCCAGCACCTTGTCGGCGCGCGCCCGTAGATATCCAGGTGGAACGGTGAAAACGGTGGGAGTCGTAGCGGCCTGATCGGTCATGCGTGTTTATAGATTCAATTTCATTCCGGAGGCCACGTCGATGGGGAACCTTTGCAGGTCAACGACGGTATGAGAGAGGCAGCTACACGGAGCATTACTTCTCCGCACGCCCAGGTGCAAGACGTGGGGCGATGATACTTATTTGGGATCTTCAAACCCCAGCCCCTTCCTGATCACCCACTTAAGCATCGGCGCATAGAACATCACGTGATAGAACGAAGCGTGACGGCCGTCATCAAGCGCGACCGAGATGCGGTAGATCCTGAAGCTTTCATCGATTTCATTGATCCAATGAAGCTGCGGGGCGTCCGCGCTCATTGGCGCCCCCGTCCAAAACCATAGCTTTCCGCTAACCTTCGGATCGGCATCATCGATCATGATCGATGCCGTGTTTTCAGACACATCCTCGATCTTCACGCTGCGTGGCCTCGCAGTTGCTTTGAATTCGAGCACGATACTGTAGAGCGCCTTCTTCTCCTTGGGGTTCGCCCTTAACTCAGCGACGATAACTTTCACGTCCTTGTCTTCCTCGCCCACGAGGCCGCGGCGGCTCATGTCCACCAAGATTCTTTCGCCACCGGCAACAGGAACCTTCACCATTGGTCCCTCGCTGACACAACCAGTTAAGCCTATACAAACGGCGAGAAAAAGAAGTTTTGTCCGTGACATGGATGAAGTGTTGGGTCGTGCCATTTTCTGTGCTTACGCACCGAACGAAACGGCATTCCGGCAGGATGGATCAATCTTCGTGAAGACCGCAAGTCCCCCTTGCCGCAGGTATTGCCCGGCCACCGAATGTTAATTCCCGTCGGGCTAGAAGCTCGGTTCGGCCAGCAAAAAATTCCCGCCCTGTAGATCGTAAATCATACTGTCTTCGCCAAAGGCGTGCCAGCCCGTCGAAATCATCGGTCCGCGCATTTGATGCCAATGCGTCCGGGTGACGTCGACGACGACGCGCCGATAATCGTAGCCGTGCGGATCGTCGACCAGAGAGCCGAGAAAAATCTCCCCATCATTTTTCGAACCCATGACGGTCAAGTCATTGATCAAATTCCGAGCACTTTCTACTGGGTACGACGTCATGCGAGTAGGCGAAGATCGCCTCTTAACTCAATCGGGCCGAAGGAGGTAAACTGAAGAGCAATCGGCGGGCATTCGCTATCGAGGCATCCGGGGTTTGTTCAAGCCGAAGGCCGCCGCCCCTCGTCGAGCAAGCGAGTGACCTCGGCCAGCGCCCGGTGCCTGACCTCCGGCGCGACGCTGGCAACCTCCCACCCGTTCCGACATACCTGCGCCAACTCCTCGCGGCTAAAAGCGAGCTCCTCAGCAAGCGCGGCGTATTCGTCGTTCAGCGTATTCGCGAAAGCGAGCGGGTCATCCGTGCTGACCGTGCAACGCACGCCCGCCTGCATGAGACGGCGGAGCGGATGCTCGCGCAGCACCGGGGACACGCCAAGTTTGACGTTACTTATCGGGCAAACATCAAAGGTAACACCATACGCTACCGCTAACGCGACCACGGACGGATCTTCGATCGCGCGCACGCCGTGCTGGATGCGATTCGAGCCGAGTTCTTCAATCGCTTCGCGCACGCGCGCAGGGCCGTCAAATTCGCCGGCGTGCACTTTCGTGATTTTGCCAGCGGCTCGCAGTCGTTGCCAGATCTTCGACGTCCATGGCTCCGTCGGCACTTGTTCGAAACCGTGCAAATCGACACCGGCAAGATCACCCCAGTTCTCCAGTTCGTCGATCACCGCGCGCAACGGTCCATTGTAATCGGTGCGCAACATCCCGGCAAAAATCCGAACCTCCAGACCTTTTGGCACGGCTGAACGGATCGCCGCTATAATCTCACGACCCGGCGTGTTAATGAAACCGGTTACTGGCAGATGGAAACTGGTTTCGACATAGCGGACGTTTTGCGCGACGTGCCGGGCGAAGACGGCCTTCGCGGCTTCATGGTAACGTTCGGCCGAGGTAAACCAGGGCAGCGCATGGCCGAGCAAGACTTCGTCAAATGCCGGGAAATTAGCGTACCGATAGTCGCGGCGTCGAAACGAAGGATCGGCCGGAAACCGGTCCGGCTGCCAGGCATGCAATAACTCGTAAGGCAACGCGCCTTCGAGGTGCAGATGTGTCTCGGTCTTCGGGAGAGCCTGGATAAAGGCAGCCAAGTTTTCCGTTTTCAGTTCGCGGTTCACGGTCGTGAAGGTGCTGCAATTCTTTCGTTCATAACTGAGAACAGTGAACGGAGAACCGTGAACTCACTTTTTCCCCAGCAAATATTCGGGATTCAGCTTATGCAGCGATTTCGGCACGAAGAGACCGTCTTTGCGGATGAGTTTGCCGTCAAAATAGATTTCGCCGCCGCCGTACTCGGGGCGCTGGATGCAGACCATGTCCCAGTGAACCTGGGATTTGTTGCCGTTGTCGGCCACCGCGTAGGCCTGACCCGGCGTGAAATGAAACGAGCCGGCGATCTTTTCGTCGAAGAGGATGTCGCGCATCGGGTCGAGGATGTGCGGATTGAAACCGAGGGCGAACTCACCGATGTAGCGGGCGCCGGCATCGCTATCCAAGATCTCGTTTAGGCGTTTCGTGTTGTTCGACGTCGCCTCCACAACACGGCCTGACTTGAACGCGAGCCGGATGTTGTCGAACGACTGGCCGAGGTAAACAGACGGCGCGTTGAACTGCACAAAGCCTTCGACACTGTCCTTCACCGGGCACGAAAACACTTCGCCATCGGGGATGTTGCGCAGGCCGCCGCAGGGTTCGGCTCCGATGTCTTTGATCGAAAAACGCAGGTCGGTACCCGGGCCTTTGATGTGAACGCGGTCGGTGGCTCGCAGCAAATCGGCCAGCACTTTCATGCCCGGAGCCATCCGGCTGTAATCGAGCGTACAGACCTTGAAATAGAAATCTTCGAAGTTTTCCGTGCTGAGGCCGGCCTGTTGGGCCATCGACGGTGTCGGCCAGCGCAGCACGACCCACTTGGTCCGCCCAACGCGGTGGTCGAGCACGGGCTTCATCAAGCGGCTGACAAGCTGGACCCGCTCCGGCGGCACGTCGGAGGCTTCGAAAATGTTGTCCGAGCCGCGCAGGGCGATGTAGGCATCCATTTTCTGCATACGCTGCAATTCGACCTCGGAGTGCGGGCCATATTGCTCCTCGGTCGCACCGAGGGTGAGCTCCCGGGTAACCCGGGCGCGATGGATGGCGACACTCGGGTGTGCACCGAGCGCACGCGCGGCGCGGACCAGCGCGATGATCATCGCGTCCGGAACATCAAATGCGTCGATGAGGACGCGCTCGCCTTTTTTGAGCGACGTCGAATAGCGCGTGAGCCCTTCCGCCAGCTCATTGAAACGTGGATCTATGATCATATTGACGCCGAGACTAACGGCTGAACGGCCAGCGCGGGCAAGAGGGAAAACGAGCCAGCACGTTTACCAAGGTGTATTCGACTCGGGAAAACAGATCCGGCCAACCGCTTCGTCAAAATCCGCCGCACCCCGGATGATGTCGATTTCCAGCCGCAGATAATAGAGCGGCACCGGACACGGCAGGTGCTCGGGCAGGCGCACGGCATCTTTTTCCGTCGTCACAATAAAATCGACGCGCTTCTCCATCGCCTCGCTGAAGATCGAAACCAGATCCTCGTAGCTGAACCGATAGTGATCAAGAAAGCGCCGGGTGTAGTCGATCGTCGCGCCGAGATCCTTGAGAAATTTCTCGAAGCTCTCCGGCGTGGCGATGCCGCTAAAGGCGCCAACCCGTTTGCCCTGCAGATGCGTCAGCGGCAGCCGCTCGTCGCTGTCGAAGCGCTGCAAGTACTGCGGCCGGTGCGCGCACTCGATGATATCCACGCCCGGATTATGTTTATGAATGAGGTCTTCGAGCTCGGTGTCGCGCTGGCCGTTGGACTTGGTCAGGAAAACATAGCTCGCGCGCTGCAGGTGTTTGATCGGCTCACGGAGCACGCCGCGGGGCAACAGGAAGCCGTTGCCAAAGGGATTTGTTTTGTCGATGAGCAACAGGTTAAGCCGGCCCTTGAGCGGCAGGTATTGAAAACCGTCGTCGAGCACGAGCGTGTCGCAGCCAAATTTCTTGATGGCGTACGCGCCGGACTTCACGCGGTTCTTGTCGACCAGCACGATCACGCCGGGAAGGTTGCGAGCGAGCATGTAGGGCTCGTCGCCCGCCAGTTCGGAATTGAGCAAAACGTTTTCGCCATCGCTCACGATACGTGGCGGTGGCTCGCTCGCGTGCGTGAGCCAGTTGAGCCACTTCGCCCAGAGCGGCGCCGACTTGCTTTTATAACCACGGCTGAGAATAGCGACTTTGCGCCCACGATCGCGGAGGGCGCGTGCAAATTTTTCCACAACTGGCGTTTTGCCAGTACCACCCGCCGTGATATTTCCCACCACCACGACAAGGCAACCGAGCGGTTGGTCGTGCAAAAGAATGCGTTGACGATAGAGCCAGAGCTTCAGCTGCGCTCCAAAACTCCAGAGATGGGAAACGGACTGCAAAAATCCGGCGAACAGCATCGCCCAGATGCCCTCCGCCCGGCCGTGATGAATATCGATCGTGAACTCAACGAGTGAGTTAAGTTTTTTCTGAAGCCAGGACGACATGCGTGGGGTTGAAGATTGACGATGACTTTTGAGTGATGTCTTCTAGCAGGTTCTATCACGCCGATTGCCACGCCATGCAACTCAATCTACTCAAGTCGAAGATCCATCGCGCTGAGGTAACCGACCTAAGCCTCAATTACGAAGGCAGTCTCGCCATCGATCGCGAATTCATGGACCTCGTCGGTCTGCGCCCCTACGAACGCATTCTTATCGGCAACATGGCCAACGGTGAACGTTTCGAGACCTACGCAATCCCCGCTCCCGCCGGGTCAAAAAGCATCAGCCTCAACGGTGCCACCGCCATGTTGGGCAAACGCGGCGATCTACTCACGATCATGAATTTCGCGGTGGTCGACGAAAAAGAAGCCGTCGACTGGCATCCGCGCGTGCTCGTGCTCGGCGAAGCGAACCGGAAAGTAATCAAGGTCTCGCAGAAGTGAGCCGAAAGCGTTTTTAATCTGGAAAGCTGGAACTCTGGAAAAAACCACAGCCAGCTTCGGACAGTATTCACAAAATGGACCGTTTGAATCGGTCGTCCCTCCTTTCCGGCCCGAAGTCCGCCTTCTGTTCCTGAGTTCCAGATTAAAAACCCATTCGTTTTTCTGTGACCTACAAGCTCTTCATTCCCGGTCCGGTCGCGGTTTCGGAAAAGACCTACCGGGCGATGGCTGGGCCGATGATTCCGCACCGCAGCCCGGAGTTCGTAGCGCTCTACCGCTCGATCCAGCCGGAGCTGCAAACGCTGTTCGCCACGACTGACCCGGTCTTCCTGAGTACCAGCAGTTCTTGGGGCGTGATGGAAGGTTCGTTGCGCAATGTCGTGAAGAAAAAAGTCCTCACGTGCATGAACGGCGCTTTCTCCGACAAGTGGTACGATGTCGCCCTGCGCAACGGCAAGCAGGCCGGCGCACTCCGTTTCGAGTGGGGCCAGCCCGTCGATCCCGACGCGCTCCGGCGCGAGCTGGCGACCGGCCAGTACGATGCCGTCACGCTCATCCACAACGAAACCTCCACCGGCACGATGAGCGACATCGCCGCACTTTCGACCGTGCTGCGCGATTTTCCCGAGGTTATCTCGATCGTCGATGCAGTGAGCTCACTGAGCGCGCTGCCCATCGAAAAAGACCGGCTCGGTATCGACATTCTCATTACCGGTTCGCAGAAGGCGCTCGCACTGCCCCCTGGGTTCTCTCTTTTTTCAGTTTCAAAACGCGCGCTGGCCCGCGCCATGACGGTGGAAAACCGCGGGTACTATTTCGATTTCCAGGAGTTCCAGCGGAATCACGAGCTGGGCATGACGCCCACCACCCCAACCATCGCTCACATCTACGCGCTGCAATCTAAACTCGAAGATATTCGCGCCGAAGGACTGCACGCCCGCTACGCGCGCCATGCGCGACTGAACCAGACAGTTCGAGCCTGGGGCGAGGCCAGGGGATTCAATCTTCTCCCCGCTGCCCGCTTCGGCTCGGTCACGCTCAACTGCTTTCAAAACACCAGCGGCGTCGACCTCGTTGCACTCAACGAGATTCTAAAAACCAGCCATCATCTCGTGATCGATGGCGGCTACGGCAAACTCAAAGGCCGAACCTTCCGTATCTCCAACATGGGGGATGAAACCGACGGCACGATCGCCGAATTACTCGCCGCGCTCGATGCCACCCTCGCCCTCGCGCCAAAACTCAGCCCCGGCCCTTCGCTCGCTTGAGCAGTCCAATCGACATGGCCCCCCTGCCCGCCTCCGCTCCAGCGCACCGCGCGGCAATATCGCGGCCATGGTTCTGGCTGCGCGTTGCCGTCGTACTGCTGGTGCTCGCCGGAATCGCGGCGCGGTGGAGCAGCACCACCGGCTTTACCGCGCTGATTCGTTTCGGCAGTGACTTCGAAGCAACCCGTCTGCCCGACGTAAAGGCGCTTCCGTTGGCGGTGGTTCCAGGTTCCGGTTACGACGGGCAGTTTTACGCCCAGATCGCGGTTACACCCGACGTCACTTCGCCCGATCTGAAAACCGCGCTGGACCAGCCGTCCTACCGTGCCCGCCGCATTCTGCTGCCGCTCGCCGCGCATCTACTCGGGTGCGGTCGCCCATGGTGGATCTTGCAGGTTTATGCGCTGCTCAACGCGGTCGCGTGGCTCGCGCTGGCCTGGCTTTGGTGGCGCCAACTCGACGCCAACTCCGCGCGCGGAACATGGGTCTGGTTCGCCTGCCTGATGAGCCTCGGCGCGCTCGACAGCGTGCGCCTGGCGCTCACCGATTTGCCGATGGTTCTTGCGCTGGCCCTCGCTGTATCCGCTCTGCAACGACGCCGGTTTGGCCTCGCCGCACTCGGGTTCATGGCCGCTGGATTTGTTCGTGAAACCGCGGTGCTCGCCGTGCAGCCCCTCGGTGCCGTCGATAACTGGCCGCAGCGCCGACAAGCCTGGTTCAAGGCAGCCCTGTGCATTTTGCCGGTCGCGCTCTGGTGCGGCTGGCTGGTCTATCGTCTGCCGAGCACCAGCCACGGCGTGGAGGGCAATCTCGCCTGGCCAGGCCTCGCCCTTGGCCGCCATCTCGCGATCTGCCTGCAAGCCCTTGGGTCGGGCAATTTCGACTCGCGTTATACCTTTGGGCTGGTTGGCTCTCTGGGCCTGGCCTTCCAGTCGGTCTATCTGATTTGCCGCTGGCGCGAAAACGATCCGTGGATGCGGATCGGCCTGGCGTTCGCCTGTTTGTTCTGGTTCCTCGGCGATTTTGTCTGGCACGGTTACTGGGCCGCCGCGCGCGCCTGCCTGCCGATGACCTTCGCCTTCAACTACCGCCTGTTGAAAGAGAGCCGCTTCGCGCTGCGATTTGCTACGGGCAATCTTTTTGCGTTGCACGGTCTGATCCGCTTCCTGCCTTTTTGACGAAATAGTTTCGTGAGCGGAATGCCTCTGAAAAACACCTGTTTTAGTCGCTTAAATTTCAGTGCCGAAAAAAACTCGTGCTTGAAATTCTCCGCGCGGCCCCCTAACCGCTCGCGTCCTCATGAAGTCTCTTGTCATCGCCGAGAAACCCTCTGTTGCGGCCGATCTTGCCCGCGCTCTGGGCAAAATCCCCAAGGCCGGCGACCATTTTGAAAACGACGAGTTCGTCATCTCGTCAGCCGTGGGACACCTCGTGGAACTCCTCATGCCCGAGGACATCGACAAGAAAAAATACGGCTTCTGGCGCTTGGAGACGTTGCCGATCATCCCGGAGAAATTCGAGCTCAAGCCCATCGAGCAATCAAAGGACCGCTTCGCGCATCTCAAAAAACTTCTCGCCCGCAAAGACATTGATCAAGTCATCAATGCCTGCGACGCCGGGCGCGAGGGCGAGCTCATCTTCGCCTATATATATCAGCTCACGAAATCGAAGCTCCCGGTGAAACGCGCCTGGATGCAGACGATGACCACCGGCGGTATTCAGGAAGCATTTAAGAATCTGCGCGACGGCGCGCTGATGGCCGGGCTGGCCGACGCCGCGCGTTGCCGCAGCGAAAGCGACTGGCTGATCGGCATCAATGGCACACGCGCGCTGACCAAGCGCATGTTCGGTTCACGCGCCGGCAACGTCGCCTCCGTCGGCCGCGTACAGACGCCTACGCTCGCGATCGTCTTTGCCCGCGAACTCGAAATTCGCAATTTCAAGTCGCGCCCCTACTGGCGCGTGACCGCCAACTTCGAAGTGACCAAGGGTCGTTACGAAGGTACGTATCAGCGCGCCAACTTCAAAAAGGCCGAGAACGACGACCAGGATCGCATCGATCGCATCTGGGAAAAGTCGCTCGCCGAAGCCGTGGTCGCCGCCTGCCAGGGTCAGCCCAACGCCGTCGTCACCGAGGAAAAAAAGTCCACCACCCAGGCTTCTCCGCGCCTCTACGACCTCACCACGCTCCAGCGGGAAGCCAACAACCGGTTCGGCCTGCCCGCCCGTCGCACGCTCCAAATCGCCCAGGCGTTATACGAGCGGCACAAGATGATCACCTATCCTCGTACCGACGCTCGCGCGCTGCCGGAGGATTACATTCCCACCGTCAAGCAGACGCTCGGTCAGCTCAGCGGCGATCTGGCCTCCCACGCGCAAAAGGTGCTTGAGGCTGGTTGGGTGCGTCCAAACAAACGCATTTTCAACAACGCCCAGATCTCCGACCACTTTGCCATCATCCCGACCGGGACCGAGTACAAGAATCTCGATGAGATGGAAGCCAAGGTCTTCGACATGATCGCGCGGCGCTTCGTCGCAGCGTTCTACCCATCGGCAGAGTTCGACGTCACCACGCGTATCAGCACCGTTGCTACGATTCACCAATTCAAAACCGAGGGCAAAGTTCTCACCGCACCTGGCTGGCTCGCGGTTTACGGCAAGAGCGTGGCCGCCGCGCAGGAAACCGGCGCTCCGATGTCAGCCGAAGGCGCCGAAAACAACAACGTGCTCCCCGCGCTCAGCAGCGCGGACGGACAACCGGCCAAGGCCAAAACCGTCTCCGCTGAACTCCACAGCGAAATCACCAAGCCGCCACCGCGCTACACGGAAGCCACGCTGCTCTCCGCGATGGAAGGCGCCGGCAAACTCGTCGACGACGAGGAAATGGCTGAAGCGATGAAAGAACGCGGACTCGGCACGCCCGCAACCCGCGCCGACACGATCGACGGCCTGATCAACCAGAAGTACATGGAGCGGATGCAGCGCGAACTAGCGCCCACCACCAAGGCCGAATCGTTGCTTGAATTTCTCACCGCCATCAAGGCCGAGGCGCTCACCAAGCCCGACATGACGGGCGAATGGGAACACAAGCTCCGTCTGATGGAGCATAACAAGTACGCCCGGCCGCAGTTCATGAGCGAGATCGTCGACGTGACCAAAGGCATCGTCGACCGCACCAAAAACTTTGAGGAAGACGCGTCCAACTCCCGCGTGACGGACATCGTTTCACCGACCGACGGCAAGCCAATGCTCGAAACACTCCGCGCCTACAAATCGCAGGATGGCGTGCTCGCGGTTTACAAGGTCATGACCGGCCGCAAGCTTGAGGAAACGGAAATCCGCCAGCTCGTCTCCGCCGGAGAAATTGGACCTTTGGATGGCTTCGTCTCGCCGCGCACCGGCAATCGTTTCCCGGCCAAACTCCGCCTGGTCGACGACGTGAAGAACGAGGGCAAACGCAAGGTTGAGCTCGATTTTGGAAACAAGTTTGAGCTGAACGAACTCACGCCGTTCTGGACCGATCCGAAAACCGGTGCCGAACTATGCGAGGCTCCTACGAGCTACGTCCTGCGCGAGCGTGAAGGCGACGGCTGGAAACAAGCCTTCAGCGTTGGGCGCTCCATGTGCCAGAAACCGATCACGCGCGAACACGCCATCCAGTTCATCGAGAATGGAAAGACCGAGCTGATCAAAGGCTTCATCTCGAAAAAAGGCCGGCCCTTCGACGCGTTTCTTCTGCGCGCCGGCCCGAAGATCACCTGGGAATTTCCGCCCCGCGCACCGCGCGTCGGCAAGGACGGCAAGGTCAAGGAACGCAAAGCCAAGGCTCCGCTCGACCTCTCGAAAGCGACGAAGCTCGGCACGAGCAAAGCGCACGACGCCGATCTCTACGAAACCGACGATTCCTATGTCGTGGCCAAACCAAGCGGTGCCGACAACGCTCCACGAGCGGTTTTCGAACTCAAGCGCGTGCTCTGTCAGAAAGAGCTGCCCGCCGACGAAATCTTGCGCCTGCTCGAAGACGGCAAGACCAACTTGATCGAAGGTTTCGTTTCCAAGCGTGGCTCGAACTTCAGTGCCTACCTTACTTTGTCGAAGGACAAAAAGAAGGCCGAGTTTGAGTTCCCCCCGCGGTAAGGCCGGTTCGTCACTCTAGCGTAGCAACCTCGCCTCCTGATCTGCGTCTTTGCGGCGTGAACTCCAAGCTCAAGAATTCCCTCATCGTTCTCCTCGCGCTCACCACTGTCTGCGGTGGCGTGCTGGCCTGGCAACAATACAGGGCGGTCGCCGCGCTACGCAGTAGGCAAGAAACGAATACGACCGATCGCGCTGGGCTGGAGAAACGCCTCGCCGACGCGGAACACCGTGCGCACGACTTGGCGAACGAACTTGCCGCGCTAAAAGCTCGTTCCAATGGCGAAGAAAATCCCGATGGTCCTCCGGCCGGGGCCAATGCCAACGACCGTCGAGGTCCTGGACGTTTCGGCGGTGGACCGGCTGGTTTCATGGCGCTGATGGATGACCCCAAAATTGCCAAACTGGTCAACAGCCAGGAAAAGATGATGCTCGATGGGCGGTATGCCGCGCTTTTCAAGAGCCTGACACAAGGGGGCGGGGCCGCGGCGATGACGCCGGAACAGATCGACGCATTCAAAAATCTGCTCGTGGAAAAGCAAAATTCCATGCGCGACGTGATGATGACCGCCCGATCGCAAGGCATCACCGATCGGAGCGAGATCAGCCAGCTCATGAAGGACACCCAGGCGGAAGTCGACACGCAGATCCAGAGCACCCTAGGCGCCGACGGCTACGAACAATATCAGCAATACGAAAAAACACTCCCGCAGCGCAACGTCGTCAACCAGCTCTCGCAAAGCCTGAGCTACACGAGCACGCCGCTGAACGATTCGCAGGCGCAGCAGCTAATTCAGGTGCTCGCCGATAATGCTTCAGCCTCGTCGGGAGACTCTCCACGCCGGATGGCGGGCTTTGGCGGTGGCCCAGGTGGCTTCGGTGGTAATGCGCCAATCACCGATTCAGCAATCGCTCAAGCCCAGGGCGTTCTCACGCCCGCACAGTTGCAGGCGCTCACCGCACTTCAACAGCAGCAGCAAGCCCAGGAAGAACTCAGGAAGGCCGCACGCGCCGCTCAGCAAAACAGTGCTACGCAAGCGCCCCGGGCAGCTCCGTCCAGTCCTGCGCCGGCAAAGTAGCCTCCATCAGAGAGCGCTGCGAAGGCCGACGGGGATTTCGGCTGTAAACGGAGGGTTCTCACTTTAAGCGGCCGCTGCGCCTTTTTTGCGCAAAATTCGTCAACTGACGCATCTATTGAAAAAACCCTTGTCGCTGCGACGTAACGTTACCTAATGTCCTCCGTTCGCAATCACTCAAAAAGCTTATGATCGTTACAACCGCGCAACTCTTCAAACACGCCTACGGCAAATACGCTATCGGCGCTTACAACATTAATAACGCTGAGCAGGCCATGGGCCTCTTCAAAGGTGCTATCTCCTCGAAAGCGCCCTTCATCATCCAGATCTCCAAGGGTGCTCGCAAATACACCGACAAGAAGATGCTCGAAGCCATCATCCGCTCGGCTGACGAGATTTTCCCGGATGCGATTTTCGCCGTGCATCTCGATCACGGTGACGAAGAGACCTGCTACGATTGCATCAACTCCGGCTTCTATAGCTCGGTGATGATCGATGCTTCCCACGATCCGTTTGACCAGAACGTCGCTATCACCAAGCGCGTCGTCGATGCCGCCCACAAGAAGGGCCTCTCCGTCGAAGCCGAACTCGGCCAGCTCGGTGGCGTTGAAGAAGACATCAAGGTCGAGGACGGCCACGCCACCCTCACCAACCCCGAAGAAGCCAAGAAGTTCGTCAAACTGACCGGTTGCGACTCTCTCGCTTGCGCCATCGGCACCAGCCACGGCGCCTTCAAGTTCAAGGGCAAGCAGTCCCTCCATTTCGATGTCCTCAAGAAGATCATGGACATCATCCCCGGCTTCCCGCTCGTCATGCACGGCTCATCCAGCGTTCCGCAGGATGAAGTCGCTCGCATCAACGCAGCTGGTGGCAAGATCGCCGGCTCCATGGGTGTCGACGTCAACGAATACCTGCCCGCCGCCAAGCTCGGCGTCACCAAGATCAACATCGACACCGACGGCCGCCTCGTCTGGACGCGCGTTCACCGCGAGTTCTTCCGCGACAAGCCCTCCGAGTTCGATTTCCGCCCCGCCGGCAAGATCTACATCGAGGAATACGCAAAGTTCATCGCCAGCCGCAATGTCCTCCTGGGCTCCGCTGGCCAGATCGACAGCCTGCGCGCTTCGCTCAAGAAGTAATCAGTTTTAGCACACGTTGCTTTCAAAGCGCGGCCCGCAACGGCCGCGCTTTTTCATTTCCGCTTAACAAGCTGGCGCTTGCGAACGTTTCGGTTCCCCTGCTCACTTTCGTTTACACCCGGAGGTCCACCTTGAAGCCATTTTGCCCCATGATTTTTCGAACCAGCTGCTTTGCCCTCGCCCTTTTGTCGCTCAGCCTGACTGCCGCGCTTCGCGCAGACGCCGTCGCCGAGAAACTTGCAGCCGGCAGCCAGCTGGAAAATCTCTCCGTCGGCGCGACGGTTTATCACAACGTGCTGGTGCGTTCCGTCACCGCGCGCAGCGCGATGATCACCTACGACGGCGGCATGAAATCCATTTTACTGCGCGAGCTCTCACCCGAGTTGCAGCAACGATTTGGTTATAGCGCCGAAGCCGAACGCGCCGCTGAGTCCACTGCCAAAGTCGGCCAGGCCGTGGCCGAAAAACAACAACAGGCGCGGCTCGAAACCTTGCGCAAAAGCCGCCAGGCTTCACGGGCGCAAAGTGACAACAAGATTGACCAGCTTTTGCGCATGTTTGGACAACCACCTGAAATATCCAAAGAAGTCGATCTTCGCTCCAACTTCAATCAACTCGGCCTGTGGGTAAAAGACCAGGGCCACCGCCCGAGCTGCGCGGTCTTCGCCATGGTGAGTGCGCTGGAATTTCAAAGTGCGGAGGTCAATGGCAATGCAGAACGGTTTTCTGAAGAATATTTATATTGGGCCACTAACAAAACGCTCAACCGGCGCAATGTTGCGAATGAAACCATAAGCACAAGTGAAGATGGTGAGGATCAATCGGACGCGGGCTTCACCCTTGAAGAAGTGGCCACCGCCCTGCGGACCTACGGCATTCCAACGCGAGACAAAGTCCCAAATCGATATGCAGGCAAAGCGATTGATAACCCACCGGAAGAGCTCATCGCAGAAGCGCGAAACGCAGGACGCACCACGGTGCACGCCATTCCGGGCCACAATGGCGCGGCTCTAGCACCCAGTATAATCCATGCACTCAATCTGGGCATTCCCGTGCCTGTTGGCATCCGCTGGCCAACCGCCACCACCTGGCGCTCCGGATATCTGAATCATCAGGACCGGTTCGCGGAGCGGTGCGGACACGCAGTGACAATTGTGGGCTACAGGTGTGCGACGGGACACATCGAAGACACCGAATTTATATTTAAGAATTCGTGGGGGCCACGGTGGGGCCAGGGCGGCTATGGCACGGCAACATATACTTATCTGTCAAAAAATATGAATTCGGCCGTCGTGCTCGAGGTGCAGCCTGCGAGCAGATAACGATCCAGCTGGCACCGACCGCCATCAGGGCAGCCAGGGGAACTTGCGTGCCTCGGGCTTACGTTTCTCGCGCTGCGCGCGGGAGAACTCCTTCGCCTCGTCGGTCATGTAGTAAAGCATCGTCGCATTGCCAGCCAGCTCTTGGAGGCCGGACTGGCCGTCGACATCGGCGTTGAAGGCACTCTTGAGGCAGCGGATAGCGAGCGGGCTGTGGCCGAGGATTTCGCGCGCCCATTTCACGCCTTCGGCTTCTAATTCCGCGACCGGCACCACGGTATTGACCAGACCCATTTCCAGCGCCTGCTTGGCGTCGTATTGGCGGCATAGATACCAAATTTCCCTGGCCTTTTTTTGCCCGACAATACGTGCCAAATAGCTGGAACCGAAACCGCCATCAAAGCTGCCCATCTTGGGGCCGACCTGGCCAAAAATACCATTATCCGCCGCGATGGTAAGGTCGCACACGAGATGAAGCACATGCCCACCGCCGATGGCGTAGCCGGCGACGAGCGCGATCACGACTTTGGGCATCGACCGGATGAGTTTCTGCACATCGAGAATGTTGAGCCGCGGTACGCCATCGGCGCCGATATAGCCCGCGTGGCCCCGCACGCTCTGATCGCCGCCGGCACAAAACGCATACTTCCCATCCGTGTGCGGACCGGCGCCCGTCAGCAACACCACACCGATCGACGGATCTTCGCGCGCATCGACCAGCGCCGCATATAGCTCAAAGGCCGTCTCCGGACGGAAGGCATTCCGCTTTTCCGGGCGGTTGATCGTGATTTTGGCGATACCGTCGGCTTTGTGATAAAGAATGTCGGTGTAGGTCTTCGCGACCTGCCAGGTGATGTTCATGGCAATACGTTAGAAGCTCCGGACGGCTTTCGTAAAGCCTTCGTACTCGTTCCGACTCCTTGGCGGTCAAGTCTTTTGGCGCATTCGCCGAAAACGGCTTGGACTGGACTGGGTTATGCTAAAGAATCGCACCGTTCATGAGTTCCTCTAACCCTGTTGCCCTGACCAAGTCGGCCAAAACCGCGCTTTGCCTTGGAGCACTGGGTGTCGTGTTTGGCGACATCGGCACGAGTCCTCTGTACACGATGCGCGAGTGCATTGCGCACTTGCCGGTCTCGGTCGACCAAGGCGACGGAGTACTCGGCATTCTCTCTCTGATATTCTGGTCGCTCGTCCTCGTGGTGAGCGTGAAATATCTGTTTTTCGTGACGAAAGCGGACAACCACGGCGAGGGCGGAATCTTCGCCCTGCTCGCGTTGATCCACTCCAATCGTGCCGCGAACAAAGAAACAAACCACCGTCATGGCCTCGGTCCGGTGGTTGTAATGATCCTCATCGGTGCTGCTCTTTTGTACGGCGACGGGATCATCACCCCGGCGATTTCCGTGCTCGGTGCCGCCGAAGGCTTTGAGGCCATCAGTCCGAGTTTCACGCAATATGTGCCATGGATAGCGGCCATCATTCTGGCGGGTTTGTTCTGGTTTCAACACAAAGGCTCGAAAAACATTGGGAGCATCTTTGGCCCTATCATGCTGGTTTGGTTTTTGACCATCGGTCTACTCGGCGGTTGGTACGTCATTCACTACCCGGAGGTATTCCGAGCCCTCAACCCGCTTTATGGCTGGGCGTTGATGCAACACCGGCCGGTCGAGATAACTGCGCTGCTGGGATCGATCGTACTGGCGATCACCGGAGCCGAGGCACTCTACGCCGATATGGGCCATTTTGGTCGACGTTACATCGCCTGGGCGTGGTACGGTGCGGCCTTCCCTGGACTCGTACTCAACTACTTCGGCCAAGGCGCGTATATCCTCGCTCACCGCAATTCCCAGGAAAACCCCTTTTTTGCATTGGCCCCCGACGGTCTGCCCCGCGCCATTCTCACTGGTTTATCCATTGTTGCGGCGGTCATCGCGAGTCAGGCCCTGATCTCAGGCGCCTATTCGCTCACGCGTCAGGCGATCCAGCTCGGCTATTTCCCGCGCCTGAAAATCAATTACACAAACGCCGAGCATTCGGGCCAGATCTACGTACCCTTTGTAAACTCGATCCTGGCCATTGGCTGTATCCTCACGGTGGCATTTTTTGGCTCCAGCAGTCGGTTGGCTTCGGCTTATGGCATTGCCGTCACCGGCACCATGGCGATCACGACTGTGGCCTACTTCATCGTGATCAAACGTAACTGGCGCTGGTCGTTCTGGAAGGCCGGGTTGATTTGCGGTGTGTTCCTGATCGTCGATCTCGCGTTTTTTGGTGCCAACGCTCACAAGCTTGCCGACGGCGGTTGGTTCCCGCTCGCCATCGGCGCCGTGCTCCTCTCCATCATGCACACATGGAAGCTGGGCCGTGATGAGATTTTCCGCCGGGTGTACGGCAGTAGCGTGA
>Ga0302294_10000084_pt1 | contig 27369 bp, 15 predicted proteins | sample III_Fen_N2_3_FD_194550 | JGI IMG/M metagenome (GOLD analysis project Ga0302294, IMG submission 194550) | Peat permafrost microbial communities from Stordalen Mire near Abisko, Sweden - III_Fen_N2_3 | ecosystem: Environmental > Terrestrial > Soil > Wetlands > Permafrost | place: Sweden: Abisko...
CGCGATGGAGACTTACCTCCCTGCCGGTTCGGACTGGTTCGACTTCTGGACAGGTGAACGCCTCGCCGGCGGTCAGATTGCGAAGATGGCCTGCTCGCTCGACGCCTTTCCGCTCTACGTGCGAGCCGGTTCAATCGTGCCGATGGGTCCCGTTGATTTGCAGTACGCGACCGAAAAGCCCGAGGCACCGTATGAGATTCGCATTTATCCCGGAACTAACGCGACCTTCACGCTCTACGAGGACGACAACGAGACCTACGCCTACGAAAAAGGACAGCGAGCAACTTACGATCTCACCTGGAATGACGCAGGAAAAATCCTAACTATTGGGGCTCGCCAAGGCACTTTCCCTGGCTTGGTCGGGACGCGCCAGTTAGACATTGTGCTTGTTAGCGGGAACGCGGCGCCGGTATCGAAAACAGTCACCTACGCGGGCCAAGCGCTCGATATCGCGTTCCGCTGATCGTCTGCCACACCTTTATGAAGCTACCCTCGCTCCTCCCGGTTCTCGCTCTCGCCGCCGTTGGCCTCGCGCCGACAGCCCGCGCCGTCAATCCGATCATCCAGACGATCTACACCGCCGATCCTGCGCCGGTGGTCGTTGGTGACACGCTCTATCTCTACACCGGCCACGACGAGGACAAGTCGACGTGGTTCACGATGAAGAACTGGCACGTCTTTTCCACCAAGGATATGGTTAATTGGACCGACCTCGGTTCGCCGCTGTCACTGAAGACTTTTGCTTGGACGTGTGACAGCGCGTGGGCAGGCCAGGTGATTGAACGCGATGGAAAATTCTTTTGGTACGTGCCGATGGAGCAAACGACGAAGGGCATGGCCATCGGCGTTGCCGTCGGTGACAGTCCGGTCGGACCGTTCAAAGATGCGCTCGGGAAGCCGCTCGTGTTCGACAAATTCGGAGACATCGACCCAACCGTGTTTATCGACGGTGACGGACAGGCTTATCTCGCCTGGGGAAATCCAACCTACAAATACGTGAAGCTTAACCGCGACATGATCTCCTACGACACGAGCGTGGGCGATCATGGCATCTTCCGCGGCCCGATGACCGTCGCTGCGTTCGGTAAACGCGCCGACACGAAGCGCGATACTGCCTACGAAGAAGGCCCGTGGATCTACAAACGAGAGGGTCGCTACTATCTCTTCTATGCCGGCGGTCCCGTGCCCGAGCATCTTGCCTACGCGACCGGACCGAGTCCCGCCGGACCATGGGCGTACGGCGGCGTGATTATGCCAACCCAAGGCGCTAGCTTCACAAACCACCCCGGCGTCGTCGACTACAAGGGGAAGACTTATCTGTTCTACCACAACGGCGCCTTGCCCGGAGGCAGCGGGTTCACGCGGTCGGTCTGCGTCGACGAACTGAAGTTCAACGCCGACGGCTCCGTCACTGCGTTCGACATGACCAAGGAAGGCCCCGCGCCCATCGCCACGCTCGACCCCTACCTGCGCAACGAAGCCGAGACGATCGCGTGGGAATCCGGGATCAAGACCGAGCAGTCGAGCCAAGGCGGCATGGCCGTCTGCGATATCGACGGCGGCGATTATATCGAAGTTCAAAACGTCAATTTCGGCGCGAAAAGTCCGTCGACGTTTCGCGCCAGCGTCGCATCCAAGAAAGCCGGCGGCGCGATCGCGGTCCATCTCGACCGCCAGGACGGTCCGCTCGTTGCCACGCTTCGCCTCGATGCCACCGGCGGCGAGAATACGTGGAAAACGTTCAAAACCTCCGCCTCCGGTGCCACTGGTATTCACAAACTCTTTTTCGTCTTCAGCACCGACGAAGATGCGCACTTCAACTTCGACTGGTGGCAGTTCGAATGATCCCTTACCGCACATGAAAAATTCGAGCTTCGTTCTCAATTGCGTCCGAGTGCTTCTGGCTGCCGCGGCGCTGGCCACCGGTCTGTCCGCGCGCGCCGACAATCCGATCATTCAAACCAACTTCACCGCAGACCCCGCTCCGCTTGTGCACGACGGCGTCGTCTATCTCTACACGAGCCACGATGAGGATAACGCGCCCGTGGGCATGGGCCATTTCCTGATGCTCGACTGGAAATGCTATTCGTCGACCGACATGGTGAACTGGACCGACCACGGCACCGTCGCTTCGCTAAAGACTTTCCCGTGGGCCGACCAGTCGAACGATGCCTGGGCACCGCAGGTCGTCGAACGCGGTGGACGGTTTTATCTCTATGCACCGGTGAGTGTGTCCGGATCGCCGAAAAACGTGATCGCGGTCGCGGTCGCCGACAATCCACTCGGGCCGTTCAAAGACGCGCTCGGCCGGCCCCTGATCGACAAAGCCAATGGCTACATCGATCCCACTGTCTTCGTCGACGATGACGGCCAGGCTTATCTCTACTTCGGCAACCCGAACCTCTGGTATGTGAGGTTGAATCCGGACATGATCTCGTATTCAGGCGAGATCGTGCAGGAGCCCACCAAGCCGGAGAATTACCAGGAGGGGCCGTGGTTCTACAAACGCGGCAGCCATTACTACATGGCCTACGCGTCGACCTGCTGCCCTGAGGGCATCGGCTATGCGATGAGCGACTGCCCCACCGGCCCATGGATTTATAAAGGCTATGTGGTGCGCCCCAATCAGGCCTCGTCCGGTAATCACCCGGGCATCATCGATTACAAGGGCGGTTCGTACGTATTCGGTTTCAACTACAAGCTGAACTTCGCGCTCACGGACAAGCACCACGAGCGGCGTTCGGTCTGCGTCGCCAAGTTCGAATACAATGCCGACGGCACGATCCCCGAGCGGTTCTGGTGGGACGACGTCGGAGCGCCGCAGATCGGCACACTCAATCCTTTCCGCCGAACCGAGGCCGAAACCATCTGCTGGAGCCAAGACGTCAAAAGCGCAGCCAACGGCCAGGGCGGGATGTGTGTTTACCCAACGCGTGGCGGCGCCTTCATCAAAGTGAAGGGTGTCAATTTCGGCGTCGGCGCGAAAACGTTCCGCGCTTTTGTGTCCGCCACAACGGGAGAAGGGAAGGTCGAACTGCGGCTTGACCGGCCGACCGGCCCACTCGTCGGCACCTGCGTCTTCCCGAAAACCGGCGGAGCAACGGCATGGGCGACCGCTTCGTGTTCGGTTCAAGACGCCATCGGCGTGCACGACCTGTTTCTGGTTTTCGCCGGTAATCCCTCCGCCGCACTTCGCGTCGATTGGTGGCAGTTTGAGTAATCTCACCGACATTTTCTCACCTCTATGAAATCCCGCTCGCTCCCTCGGAAAGTTACCGCCTTTTTCGCGCTCTTATGCGCGGCTCTCTTCTCGCCGGTCGGCACTCGCTTGGTGGCAGAGACGCCACAGATCCTCACGCCACCGGCACCGGCCACACCTCGCGTCAATGGCCCGGGCGTTTTAGGCGTCCGTCCTGGTTCGCCTTTTCTCTATACCATTCCCGCGACCGGGCAGCGACCGATCACCTTTGCCGTCGACGAACTTCCCGCAGGTCTGCGCGTCGACGCCGGCACTGGCCGCATCACGGGCAGTTTGCCAAAAGCCGGAGAATACACCGTGACGTTGTGCGCGAAAAACGCACTCGGCGAAGCCCAGAAGAAATTCCGTATCGTGGTGGGCGACCGGATCGCGCTCACGCCACCGATGGGCTGGAGCAGTTGGAATTGTTGGGGCGACGCCGTGAGTCAGGAAAACGTGCTCAGCTCCGCGCGCGCCATGGCGACCAAAGGCCTGCGCGAACACGGCTGGACCTACATCAACATCGACGACGGCTGGCAGGGACCGCGCGGCGGCGAGTTCAACGCCATTCAGCCCAACAAGAAATTTCCGGACATGAAGGCGCTCGCGAATGAGATCCACGCGCTAGGACTAAAGTTCGGGATCTACTCAAGCCCTTGGCGCGGCACCTATGCCGGTTACGTCGGCGGCTCCTCCGACAATGCCGATGGCACCTACCCCTGGGTTGTTTCTGGCGACGTGGACGAGTTTTATCATCTCAACAAAGACCCGAAGGCGAAGGATGCGAAGCCCACTTGGGTCAACTGGTCCTTCGGCCAGCATTCCTTCGCTGCGCAAGACGCCCGACAATGGGCCGCGTGGGGTGTTGATTATCTCAAGTACGACTGGTTCCCCAACGACGTGCCCCATGTGCAGGAGATGACCGACGCCCTGCGCGCGACCGGTCGCGACATAGTCTACAGTCTTTCTAACACCGGGCTCTTCGACAGCGCCGGCGACTACCAGCGTCTGGCTCAGGTCTGGCGCACGACCGGCGACATCGTCGATTCCTGGGACAGCGTCACCCGCAACGGTTTCTCTCAGGACCGTTGGGCTGCCTTCACCGGCCCCGGCCATTGGAGCGATCCCGACATGCTGGTCCTCGGCCATGTAGGGTGGGGGCCCAGCCTGCACGCGACCCACCTCACTCCAGACGAACAATATTCCCACATGAGTCTCTGGTGCTTGCTCTCCGCGCCGCTGCTTCTCGGCTGCGACCTCGCACAAATCGACGACTTCACGCTCGGCCTGCTCACCAATGACGAAGTGCTCGCGATCGATCAGGACTCCCTCGGCAGGCAGGCCACCCAGTTCAGCAATATCGATGGCAAGGTCATCTATGCGAAGACGCTGGAAGATGGTTCGTTCGCCGTCGGCCTTTTTAACCGAGGTGATACGGAGACAACCATCACCCTGAAGTGGGGGCCTTGGGGTAACCTGCCGACCGCTCAGGTCGGCACATCCTTCCGGGTCCGCGACCTTTGGCGGCAGCGGGACCTCGGCGAATTCAAGGACAGCTTCGAAACCAAAGTCGCCCCGCACGGTGTCGTGCTGATCCGCCTGATCCCGGCGAAATAATTGCCGCCAAGAACCTAGCCATACCGCTAATCCTTTCTCTGTAATCTAAAAATGAAAACGTGCTCGATTGTACCCATGTTCACCCGTGTGAGCTGTCTGCTCCTCGCCGGGGCGATTTTCTCCGTCTCCGCACTCTTTGCTGCCGACGAGACCTGTCCCACCTGTGGTGGCAAAATCACTGTCAGTGGCGACTTCGCTCATCAGAAAGATATTCCTTATCCGCCGATCGAAGGCGCGGGCACGAACTTCATTGTCTACGCCGAGGACGTGAACGGCCCGCAGTTCACCGTGGCCATCGCGAATCTCCCGGCAGGCAAATATGAAATCGAAATCGGTGCAGCCGAGCTCACTGCCACCGCAGCCGGTGAACGCGTGTTCACGGTTTCGGCCGGCGATACCGTGCTCGCCCAAGACTTCGACCTTTTTGCCACCGCTGGCGGCGTGCGCAAGGTCGCCACGGTTCGCGGCTCGATTGAAAAGGCCGACGACGCCTTGCGTGGTCCGTTGCAACTCGCGTTTTCCGCGAGCAAAGGTCGTGCGAAATTCAACACGGTAACCATCCGCGACAGCGCCGGTGCCCAGGTCGTGTCTTTCGCCGCCAACGAACTGGCCGACGCGTTTGGCGCGTCCGCGATGGTTCCCCCCGAGGTGAAGGAGCCAGCGATTTGGCGCGACCCGTCAAAACCGCTTCGCGCCCGCGCTGACGATTTGATCCGCCGCATGGCCCTCGCGGAAAAAGTTTCGCAGCTTAAGAACGCCGCGCCCGCCATCCCGCGCCTCGGCCTGCCCGCTTACGACTACTGGAACGAGGCGCTGCACGGCGTCGCCAACAACGGCTTCGCAACTGTTTTCCCCGAGCCCATCGGCGGTGCCGCATCGTGGAACCCGGAGCTATTTCGTCGCGAGGGCAACGTCATCGGCGTCGAGGGCCGCGCAAAATTCAACGACTACGCCAACAGCCATAACGGCGATTCGAAATGGTGGGCGGGGCTGACTTACTGGACGCCCAACGTGAACATTTTCCGCGACCCGCGCTGGGGCCGCGGCCAGGAAACCTACGGCGAAGATCCGTTTCTCACCGCCGAGATCGGTATCGCGTTCGTCAAAGGCATGCAGGGCGACAACCCGAACTATATATTGGCGATGGCCTGCGCAAAACACTACGCGGTCCACAGCGGTCCCGAGCCGGATCGGCATCGGTTCGACGCCGTGGTCAGCGACCGCGACTTGTATGATACTTATCTGCCGCAATTCGAGCGGATCGTGCGTGAAGGAAAAGTCGCCGGCGTGATGAGCGCCTACAATTCCGTCGCCGGCGTGCCGATTAGCACTAGTTCGTTTTTCCTCGCGGAGCTGCTCCGCAAGCAATGGGGTTTCGAGGGCTACGTCGTTTCCGATTGTGACGCGATCCGCGACATCTACGGCGCTCAACAGCACCACTACGTAAAGACCGCTGAGGAGGCCGCCGCTCTCGCGGTGAAGGCCGGCTGTAATCTGTGCTGCGGCGGCGACTACAACGCGCTCGTGCGCGCTGTGCAAGAGGGCCTCATTACCGAGAAGGAAATCGACGGAGCACTCTACCATACGCTCTGGACGCGCTTCCGCCTCGGGCTCTTCGATCCGGCCGACCAAGTTCCGTTCAGCAAGTACACGATTGCAGACAACGACACGCCCGAGCACGCGCAGGTTGCGCTGGAACTCGCCCGGCAATCACTCGTGCTGCTGAAGAATAATGGCATCCTCCCGCTCGATCGCGCCAAGTTCAAACGCCTCGCCGTCATTGGTCCCAACGGTGACTCGAAATCGATGCTCGAGGGAAATTATCACGGCTCCTCCTCGAAGCCGGTCTCCATTTTGAGCAGTATCCGACAACTGGCCGGACCGGGCGTCGAGGTCACGTTTGCCCTGGGCAGCCCGATCACGACCAAGCCCGGCACCGCTCCGTGGAGCGGCCAGGACAACACCACGAAGCGCCCCGTCGCGGAGCTCAAAGCCGAGGCACTCGCCGTGGCGGCGCAGGCTGACGTGATCATTTACGTCGGTGGGATCACTGCGGCACAGGAAGGTGAAAGTTTTGATCGCGACTCAATCGAGTTACCCGCCGAACAGGCCGAACTTATCAAGGCGCTCCAAGCCACCGGCAAGCCGGTTGTCATGGTCAACTGCAGCGGCTCTGCCATGGCGTTGCCTTGGGAAGCGGAGAACCTCGCTGCGATTCTGCAAGCCTGGTATCCCGGTCAGAACGGTGGCCGCGCCGTGGCCGAGGTGCTGTTCGGCGACGTCAACCCGTCCGGCCACCTACCGATTACGTTCTACCGCGCGACCGCCGATTTACCGAGCTTCACCGATTATTCGATGAAGAACCGCACGTACCGCTATTTCGAGGGCAAGCCGCTCTGGGCGTTTGGCCATGGCCTGAGCTACACCACCTTCGATTTCTCACGCGGGCGACTGGACACGAAGAAGATCACATCCACCGGTACATTGAAGGTGACACTCACGGTGAAGAACGCCGGTGCGCGGGATGGCGACGACGTCGTGCAGCTTTACTACCGCCAGGTAAATTCCACGCTGCCCCAGGCGAAACTGGCGCTCTGCGGTTTCAGCCGTGTGAGCTTGAAAAAAGGCGAGTCTCAAAAAGCAACGATCGAAGTGCCCGCCGCACGCCTGCGCCAATGGGACGAAGCGACGAAGCAATATGGAGTCGCTCCGGGTGCCTATGAACTCCTGGTCGGTGCCGCGTCGGATGACATCCGGCTGACGCTGCCGTTCACCGTGACCGGTAAGTAGTCTCGACTCCCTCTTGCGCGTTCACGTCCCAGAACTGAGTTCTCCCAATGAAACCACTTCACATCGCCAATCGCGCCTTTGCGTCCGGACTGCTGGCCATCGCCACGGCGTTCTCACTGTCATTGCGCGCCGCTGAGGAATCCGTCGCCTCTCCCGACGGCCACGTGGTCGTGACAGTCAACGACACCGCGGGTCTTCGCTACCGGGTCACCCTTGACGGCGAGGCGGTCCTGGTTGATTCGCGGCTGGGACTGGATTTTGCGGGTGGTTTCTCGCTCGGTCGCCAGACCGCCATTGTCGCAGCGACGCGCGCCGAACATGACTCCACTTGGGAAAACACCTTCGGCCAGCATCGCTCGGTGCGCGATCACTATCGCGAGCTGAAGATCGAGCTGAAAGAACAAGCCGACGCGCCGTCGCGTTTGAACCTGATCGTGCGCGCCTACGATCAGGGCATCGCGCTGCGCTATGAGATTCCGGTGCAGTCCGGGCTCGCGGACTACGTTGTCACCAACGAGCGTACCGAGTTCGTCTTCCCTTCGGACCTGACTTGCTGGGCGGGGGATTTCTCCGAATGCGCCGAATGCCAGTATCCTAAAAAGCGTCTGACTGAGCTCAGCACCGACCTTGCCCGGCCACACGTCCTGCCATTGTTGGTGCAACTGCCGCACGGCTATGCCGCGATCGCCGAGGCCGACCTGCTCGATTGGGCGGGGATGTTCGCCACCGCTGCCGGGCCTGGCGTCGACGGCACGCCGCGGCCCGGTGCCCGTGTGGCTCTCGCTTCCCGCAAGGATGGTCGCGGTCTTGTGGTTGGGCACGACCGGCGTCTCAGCCCATGGCGCACGATTCAACTCGCCCGCACCGCCCAGGATCTTGTCGCCAACGAATTCATCGCAACCCTGGCCACGCCTTCGCAAATTGGCGATACCGACTGGATTAGGCCCGGTGTCACTGCGTGGGACGTGTGGTGGACCGGCATCAATCCGACGCAGCCCGACTTCAAAGGCCTCAACTCCCGCGGCGATACGCGTTCGCACAAGGAGTATATCGATTTCGCCGCGGAGATGGGGTTCCCTTATCAACTTATCGACTGGTTCTGGTACGAGCCAATGAACAACCCCAAGGCCGACCTCACGAAGCCTGCCGCTCACGTCGATATTCCCGGTCTGGTTGCGTATGCCCGCGAGCGGAATGTGCGACTGCTGCTCTGGATCGATTCCCACGATCTCGACCGGCAGGGCTTCGACAAGGTATTCGCACAAGTCGCCGCCTGGGGCATCGCAGGCGTGAAGATCGACTTCATGAACAGCGACAGCCAGGAGACGGTGCGCTGGTACGCAGACGTGCTCGCCGCCGCAGCGCGCTACAAGTTGCTGGTGGACTTGCATGGCGCTTACAAGCCCACCGGCCTCGCGCGCACCTGGCCGAACTTCATCACGCAGGAGGGCGTCCTCGGTAACGAATACAACAAGATCAGGCCCGACGCCTGCACGACGGCGCACACAATCACGCTGCCGTTCACGCGCGGCCTGTTGGGACCAATGGACTTCACGCCCGGCGGCTTTCTCAATCGCACCGCCGCGGATTTTAAAGTAACGCAACCGGCTCAAGTTGTTGGCACCCGCGCGCGCCAGCTCGCCATGACGGTTGTGTATTTCAGTCCGCAACTCTGCCTCTGCGACAGTCCGCAAAACTATCGGGGGCAGCCCGGCGTGGAATTCTTCCGCGGCCTGCCGACTGTTTGGGACGACACGGTTGTTCTCTCCGCTGAGGTTGCCGAACATGTTGTTATCGCCCGCCGCTCCGGCGCGCGCTGGTATCTTGCCGCGATGAACGCCGACGCTCCGCTGACGCTGCGCGTGCCCCTGAAATTTCTCGGCGCGGGAAAGTGGAAGCTGCGCCTCTTTGCCGATACCCCGGCGTCGGCCAAGCAGCCGGAAAAGATCTCCGACACGACGTCTACCGTATCCGGAGATTCCACGGTAGAACTCACATTAGTTCAGGCGGGTGGTTTCGCTGCCGTGTTGTCGCCGCAACCGTGATCTATTTTCGCGAATGCCTTTCCGTGTACCACAACCCCAACAAAAAACCTGACCATGACTAGCACGTTTCTGAAATTGACCAAAGCAGCTGCCTTGCTTGCTGCATTTGCCTTCGCGGTCTCCGCCTCGGCGCAAGACGGCACGATCTATCCCCTGGAAGCACCACCGGAACCCAATGCGATTGCGCTGGGCACCGGCAGCGTCAAAGACCAGGCCGCGCAGGAGAGCTGGTTTCGCCAGTGGGGCGAGCCGATGGCGCGCAACGTCTCGACCGCCACCCTCACGCCCTTTCTTCCAGACCCGGCCAAGGCGACCGGCGCGGCCGTGATCGTGGCTCCCGGTGGCGGTTTCCGCTGGTTGTCGATGAACAACGAAGGCTGGAAAGTCGCGAAGGCTTTGGCCGACCAGGGCATCGCTGCGTTTGTTCTCAAATATCGCCTTATTCCGACTCCCGGAACGCTCGACGGCCTGAAGGAGTCGATGAACCGCACGTTCGCCGCCGTGACTCCACCCCCAGTGGCACCCGGTGCGCCGGCCGCAGAGGCGCCGAAACCGCCGATGCCGGACTTGTCCAACCAGCTTACGGACGCTGAAGCCGCCTACGCCTTGATCGTCAAGAACGCGAAGGAGTGGGGTGTCGATACCAAGCGGTTGGGCATGATCGGTTTTTCGGCGGGCGCGGGCCTGACCATGCATTGCACACTCCACTCCAAAACCATGAAGTTCGCGTTCATCGGACCGATTTATGGTGGCATGGGACCGGTTGAGGTCCCGAAAGACGCTCCGGCCATGTTCAATGTCATCGCGTCCGACGATTTCCTCTTCAAAGGCCAGTTCGGCGTGGTCAAGTCCTGGTTTGAGGCAGGGAGGCCAGTCGAATTTCACCTCTATCAAAACGGAGGTCATGGCTTCGGCCTCGGCTACCCGGGAAAAACCAGCAACGGCTGGTTCCCGGTCTTCATGCACTGGCTCGACGTGAACGGCTTCCTCAAAGCCGAAGCTGCAAAGTAAACCCGCCGGCTTGCTGCCACCATCAATATGCTCCGTCCTAGTCTCGCGTTTCTAGCGCTCACCTGCGGCCTCGTTTGCGCCTGTGCCGCAGCAGCGTCCGCGCGCGACCAGGGCGTTCTAGCACTGCCGGTCGATGGTGGCCGTCTCACCGTCCAACCGTTGCTGGATAACGCCGTTCGCGTGCGCTTCATCCGTGGCGAAGCACCCGAAGCGCCGAGTCTGATCCTTTCGGAAAAAGTCGCCGGTCCCGCGTTTCACGTGCGTGAATCCGCGCAGTCGATCACACTCGAGTTGTCGCGACTCCATGTGGCCGTCGATCGCGCGACCGGAGCGATCACGTTTAGCGACGCCACGGGCCGGATTCTCTTGCGTGAGTTGCCGGGCACCCGCCGGGTTGAGGCTGCCACGGTTCAGGGCGAGCCCACGTGGGCCGTCGCTCAGCGTTTCGATTCGCCGCCGGAGGAACGTCTGTTCGGCCTGGGACAATTTCAGGATGGTTTTCTTAATGTCCGCGACCTGCCGCGCCGGCTCACGCAGGTGAACACGCAGATCGCAATTCCATTCGTTGTCTCCAGCCGTGGGTTCGGGCTGCTGTGGCACAACTATGGGCTCACCGAGTTCGACCCAGCCGACGAGCGCATTGTCCTCGCCGCCGGGGATGCTGCCGGTGCTTCGACCGCGGTCGATGTCACCACGACCGAGGGCACGCGCCGCGAGGTCCGGCACGAGAGCGCCTTCGCCGGTCGCTTCACGGTCGACCGCGCGGGCCAGCACGCGTTCTTTCTCGATGTCGGCCAGAAGATGGCGCGGCGCTGGCACGTGGAAATCGACGGTCACATCGTCGTTGACTTCGAAAACCTCTGGTTACCGCCAACGACGAGCTGGTTCACCGATCTGAGCGCAGGTGAGCACACCGTGCGCGTGACCGGAGTGAAGGAAGATCGCCCGCTGTTGAGCTTCCGCGCAGCGCGCGAGGCCACGGAGTTTCGTTCGCCGGTGGCCGATGCAGTCGACTACGTATTTATCGCAGGCGAGGGCGACCAGATAACCGCCGCTTACCGGCAACTCACCGGCCCGGTGCCGATGATGCCGCGCTGGGCGCTTGGCTACATTCACTGTCGTGAGCGCTACAAAACCCAGGCCGAGCTGCTCGAAAACGCCGCCGAATTTCGCGCGCGCAGTCTGCCGATGGACGTCATCGTGCAGGACTGGCAGTATTGGGGCCGCCACGGCTGGAACGCCATGCGCTTTGACGAGGCCGACTACCCCGACCCCGCCGCGATGATGCGCACGTTGCACGATGAACACGCGCGACTGATGCTCTCGGTGTGGTCAAAGATCGATCCGAAGTCGGAGGTGGGGCGCGAGTTCGTTGCCCGTGATTTTTTCATTCCCGGTACGCAGTGGGTAGATTTTTTCAATCCGGCTGCAGCTGCGTTTTATTGGGATAACTTCCGCACGCGCCTGCTGCCGCTCGGCATCGACGCGTGGTGGCTCGACGCCACGGAGCCCGAAAACGACGACCTCGCCGGACGACGCACGCAAGCCGGCGCGGGCGAGCGGATGCGCAATATCTATTCACTGTTTGTCAGTCGCACCGTTTATGAGGGCCTGCGCCGCGATGATCCGAATCGTCGCGCGATGATCCTGACTCGCAGCGCGTTTCCTGGTCAGCAGCGCTACGCCTCGGCCACGTGGTCCGGCGACATCGGCAACAGCTGGGAAACGCTGCGCCGCCAGGTTGCCGCGGGTCTCGACTACGTCGTCACCGGCCTGCCGTGGTGGACGACTGACACGGGCGGTTTCTTCCGGCCGGGTCCGGGTCAATATACCAGTGCGGACTATCGGGAGCGTTTCCTGCGTTGGTTGCAGTTCTCGACGTTCACGCCGCTGATGCGCGTGCACGGCTACCAGACCGATACCGAACCATGGCGCTACGGCAAAATATTCGAGTCGGAAACCCGTCGCTGGCTGGAGCTCCGCTACCGGTTGTTGCCGTACATCTACAGCGAAACAGCCCGCGTGAGCTTCGCCGGTTCGACGTTGATGCGCCCGCTCGTGCTCGATTTTCCGAGCGATGTCCGGGCACTTGACCAGGATGCCGAGTTTATGTTTGGCCGTGCGTTGCTGGTGGCACCGGTGTTGAAGCCCGGCGTGAAGGAGTGGCCGGTGTACCTGCCAGAAACCCCGGGCGGCTGGTTCGACTTCTGGACCGGCGAGCGCACTGCGGGCGGTCGCTCGCTCTCTGCCGCCGCACCGCTGGAACGTGTGCCACTGTTCGTCCGCGCCGGCTCGATCGTGCCGCTCGGTCCGGTGGTGCAGTACGCGACGGAAAGCCCCGGCGCGGCCTACGAGATTCGCATTTTTACCGGTGCCGACGGAAAATTCACGCTCTACGAGGACGACAACGAGACCTACGCCTACGAACAGGGTCAGCATGCCGCCTACGAATTGGTTTGGAATGATGCCGCGAAGACGCTTCGCATCGGCGCGCGCCAAGGTTCGTTTCCGGGCCTCGTGGCGAAGCGCGAGCTGAAAATCGTGCTCGTGTCGGAACGCGCCGAAGTCGTGCACACCCTTATTTATACGGGCGCACCAAGCGAAGTCCGGCTCGGCCCGTAATTGAAGGCGCCTCCGATCAACCCTGTGACCTCGACCTATTTTTCTCTTTTTCTACAATGAAACGTTACCGCCGATTACTCCCCACTGTTCTCCCTAGCCTGTTTCTGATTCTCGGGGTGGCCGCCTCAAGCGCGCTGCTGGCCGAAACTCGGGACGAACCTGTCCGTAGGGTTAATCTCGCCACTCCCGCGCAGCTGTTCCCGCTGACCGCCGTCCGCCTGATCGATGGCGGCTTGTTCGGCACTGCGATCGCGGCGAACCGCGAGTACGTCCTCGCGCTCGATTCGGATCGTCTGCTGGCACCGTTCCGCCGCGAGGCGGGTCTGCCCGCCAAGGCACAATCTTATGGAAATTGGGAGAGCGGCGGCCTCGACGGCCATACTGCGGGCCATTATCTTTCCGCGCTCGCCCACATGATCGCCGCTGGTGAAGACACACCCGACGGCCGGCTGCGCAGCCATCTGACGTACATGCTGGTCGAACTCAAGGAGTGCCAAACGGCCTTTGGCGATGGCTATCTCGGTGGCGTACCCGGCAGCCGCGAACTGTGGCGCGCGGTGGCCGCCGGCGACATCGGTGCTGTAGGCAAAAAATGGGTGCCCTGGTACAATCTGCACAAAACGTTTGCGGGTCTGCGCGACGCATATCTGGAGGCAGGCGACGTTCGCGCCCGCGACCTTCTCGTTCGCCTGGGCGATTGGTGCGTGGTGCTGACCTCCCGTCTCACGGATGACCAGATGCAGGAGATGCTTGCCAGCGAGCATGGCGGCATGAATGAGGTGCTGGCCGATTTGTATGCGATAACTGGAGACAAAAGATATCTGGAAACGGCGGAGCGCTTCAATCACAAGGCCGTTCTCGATCCGCTCATCGCGCATCGGGATGAACTTACCGGCAAGCACGCCAATACCCAGATCCCGAAGGTGATCGGTCTGGAGCGCATCGCGACGCTGACCGGCAACAAAGCAGCTGATTCAGGTGCGCGGTTCTTCTGGGAAGACGTCACCGGCCTCCGGTCGGTCGCATTCGGCGGCAACAGCGTCTCAGAACATTTCAACGACCCGCGCGATTTTCACGGGATGCTTACTCACCGCGAAGGACCCGAAACATGCAACACCTACAACATGCTCCGGCTCACCGAGCAATTGTTCGCCGCTGGCCCGAGCGCCGCGTACGCGGACTACTACGAGCGGGCATTATACAACCACATCTTATCTGCCATCAATCCCGCCCATCCTGGCTACGTCTATTTCACACCCATCCGGCCCGACCACTATCGCGTCTACTCCGAGGTCGAGAATTCCTTCTGGTGTTGTGTTGGCACCGGCATGGAAAATCCCGGCAAGTACGGCGAGTTCATTTACGCCGACGCCCCCGATGGTCTCTACGTCAACCTGTTCATCGCCTCCGAACTCAAGGTGGCGCGACTCGGCCTGAAGGTGCGGCAGCAGACGGCGTTTCCCGACGAGGAGCATTCTCAACTCACGCTGAATCTCGACCGTCCGCAGTCCTTCACCTTGTACGTGCGCCAGCCCGGTTGGGTCGCGCCGGGTGCGTTCAAGCTCACGGTCAATGGCGAGCCGGTTCCGATCGCGAGTGCGCCTTCCTCTTATGTTGCTGTGAATCGCCAGTGGCACGACGGCGACCGCGTCGAGATTGAGCTGCCGATGCGTACCACGGTCGAAGCGCTACCGGACGGATCATCTTGGTATGCCATTTTGCACGGCCCGATCGTGCTCGCCCATCCAGCCGGAACTTGGGAGATGACCGGTCTGCGCGCCGACGACTCCCGCATGGCGCACGTCGCCGCCGGGCCGGAGACACCGCTCGATCAGGTGCCAGCTTTGTTGACCGACGCCAAAACGATTCTGACAAAAGTCGTCGCCGATCCCGCCGCCGGCCCGCTGCATTTTCGGATCGTCGACGTCGCCGAGCCGGCGACGAAGGAGGGGCTGACGCTCATTCCATTTTTCCGGCTGCACGATGCCCGTTACCAGATGTACTGGGAGCTCACGACGCGCGAGAAAATCGCTGCTCAAAAGGTGCAGCTCGCCGCCGCCGAACAGGCGCGTCTTGCCCGCGAGGCCGCCACGCTCGACCTGGTTACGCCTGGCGAGCAGCAGCCCGAAGTCGAGCACGCATACCGAGGGGAGGGGACTGAGTCGGGTCTCTACAATGGCCACCATTGGCGCCACGGCCAGATGATCGAGTATGCGCTCAATTCCCGCGGCGCTCCCGTTGTCGTTCTTGCCGTCACCTACTCAGGCACCGATGCCGGGCGGACGTTTGACATCTTTGCCAACGATACCCTCATCGCCACGCAGCAACTGGTCGCAGAAAAGAGCGGCGAATTCATCGAGAAAAACTACTCCATTCCTCCCACGGTGCTGGCAGCCGGTAAAGCTGGACGCGTCGTCATCCGTTTCGTCGCGAAGCAGGGGTTGGCCGGTGGCTTGTTCGATGTGCGGCTCCTGCGCGCGGGTCCGTGACGTAACTAGATTGACAACGCCGACCCAAAGTAAACGCACGAACCAATTATCAGCCCCAATAGCTGCCTTTGCCATTTCTTTCTATGAAAACTCACCGCACCCTCATGGCCTGGTTCGTAGCCAGCCTGCTTTTCCTCCCGGCAGTTGCCGGTGCCGCAGTTACCGCCAAACTCGAGATCGACCTCGGCCATCCCGGCCACGCGATCCCTTCGAGCTTCTACGGGCTGATGACTGAGGAGATCAATTACGGCTACGATGGTGGGCTCTTCGCCGAGCTCATTCGTAATCGCACGTTTCAAGATCCGCCTCCTGGATTTACCGGCCGCGATCCGAGGCCGCCGATCGGCTCTGTTCCGGCGCATTGGTCGGTCATAGGTTCGGCGCACGCTGCGACCAACCAGATCAATCCCGTCAACGCCGCGCTGCCGTTCAATCTCCGCCTCACGCTCTCCGGTAGCACCGGCGGCATCGCCAACAACGGCTACTGGGGTATCCCGGTGAAGCCGGCCACAAAGTACACCGCGACTTTTTACGCTCGCGGCAACGACGGCTTTGCCGGGCCTGTTACCGCCGCACTGGTCACCGACAAGGGCGGCAAGACCGTCGCCGAGGCCCAGACCGCGCCGCTCACCAGCGCATGGAAAAAATATACGCTGACCTTTACGACGACAGCCGATGCGCCGGTTACCGCTGGCGCACAGTTCGTTCTCTCGGCGAGTGGAACGGGGAATGTCGACTTCAGTTTTGTCTCGCTGTTTCCGCCGACCTATCAAGATGCGCCAAACGGTCTGCGGGCAGACCTCATGAAGCTCATGGCCGATATGAAGCCGGCGTTCATCCGCCTGCCGGGCGGAAACTACGTCGAGGGTAATCGCTTCGCCGACCGTTTTGCCTGGAAGGCCATGATCGGACCCGCCGACGAGCGTCCAGGCCATGCGGGTTGCTGGAGCTACCGCAGCAGCGACGGCTTCGGTCTGCCGGAATATCTGCTCTGGTGTAAACAGCTCGGTGCCGAACCTGTGCTCGCACTTTTTGCCGGCTATACGCTCAATGGTGACTACGTCGCTGCGGGCAGCCCGGAACTCGACCTCTACACCAAAGAGGCTCTCGACGAGATTGAATACGTTATGGGTCCAGCAGATAGTGAGTGGGGTAAGCGCCGCGCCGCCGACGGTTTTACCGAACCATTCGACCTGAAATACGTGGAGATCGGCAATGAAGACTTCTTTGACCGCTCGGGCAGCTACGAAGGTCGGTTCGCCCAGATGGCAAAGGCAATCCGCGCAAAATATCCGCAGCTCAAAATTATCGCCACGACGCCGGTCACAAGTTTCAAGCCCGACCTCGTTGATGACCACATCTACGCCAGCGCGTCCACGATGATGCGCCAGTTCACCCGCTACGACGTGGGTTCCGGTCACGCCGAGGGCCGAAAGGCCGACGGCGTCAAGGTCTTCATGGGCGAGTGGGCCACGCAGGGCGGTTCGCCGACCCCGAATCTGATGTCCGCACTCGCGGACGCGGTTTTCGTAATGGGTCTGGAGCGCAACTCCGACGACGTCGTCATGCAATGTTACGCGCCACTCTTCGCCAACGTAAATTCTGAAGACCAGGCGAAAGGCCACCCGCGCGGCTGGCAATGGCCCACGAATCTCATCGGTTACGACGCGCTGGGTGCGTTTGGTTCGCCCAGCTATCACGTGCTCGCCACCTTCGGACAAAACCGGGGCGACGTGATTTTGCCGACCACGTTCACCGTTCCAGACGTCGTGAAACCCGTCGATCCGGCTCCGCATGGTCTCACGGGCGTTGGCACTTACGAGACGCGCGTCGAATACGCCGACATGGTCGTGACCGGCCCGAAAGGCGAGAAACTCTCTACCGCCAATCTTTTCAACGAGACCGCCAAATGGCAGTTCCCGCACGGCAAATGGTCGGCTGAGGACGGCGTTCTCCGTCCGGTCGGCAACGACCTGCAGACCTGGGCGCTGGCAGGCGATCCAGCCTGGGCCGATTACACGGTAACGCTGCGCGCCCGGAAGACCGCCGGCAACGAGGGCTTCATCATCCTCTGGCATTCCGCTGACGGTGATAATTATCGCTGGTGGAATCTCGGCGGGTGGGGCAACAGCGTCTCCCGTACCGAAGCGTCCGAAAACGGAGGCCGCGAACCTTACGGGCCGAGCGCGCCTTTCACCGTCGAGACGGGCCGCTGGTATAACCTGAAATTAGAGGTAAAAGGTCACACCGCCACCGGCTACGTCGATGGCAAACGCGTGATGGAAGCGAGCGACGAACCCTACCGGCCCGCGCCGGCGGCCTACGCCTCCGCCTCCTACGTAAACGCCAGTGGCGAGGTCATTGTGAAGGTCGTCAACTCCGCCGCGACTCCGCTCGAAGCCGAGATCCGGATCAAAGACGCGGGCAAATTTGGCAACGGCAAGGTGATCGTCATCTCCGGTGATCCCCAGGCCGTGAACTCGATCGAACAACCGGCGAACGTCGCACCGAAAGAAGAGCCCCTGACGAATGTTGCGGCCTCGTTTACGCGAACATTTGCACCGCATTCAGTCACCCTCATGCGCTTCCCTGCAAAGTAGGGTCTCCGGAGCAAGCGCTGCTCCGGGCCATTTCAAACCGACAACCATCCTCCATGTATGCCGCGCGTTTGACGATGGACAGAAACCCGCCTGCGAACTGTTCCGCTCTGGGTACAAGTAACCTATTGGGTTACGTGTACCTTCTTAAATGTTCGTTGCAATTGAAGGAACCAAGACAATTGAACGGCTTCGTTTCCTCCCAGCCGGAGTTCACCCCGGCGTATTGGGTTCAGCGGCGATCAAATAACCAATTCGTAGAGCCATTTCAAGCACAGGACTTCGAACGGCGGGTCCTGCGTCTGCGTTATCTCTGAGTTCCCGCCATTCGTGAATACCACCTCCTCCATGAAAACCCCCTGTATAATCATATTGGCTTTGGCCGCAGCTGCCGCCTGGGCCCAATCGCCAGCGCCGAGCCTTTCTGTTGTGGCCAAGGTCAACGCTGCCGTGACCAGTGCCCCGATTTCTCCGTACGTTTACGGACAATTCGTCGAACACGCCGGCAACATGGTTTACTCCAGCCTCTGGAGCGAACTGCTGGATGATCGAAAATTCTTCCACCCGGTTGGTCCCAAACCGCCGGAGGAAGCCAAGCCAAAACCCAGAGCCGGCGGCTTCTTTGGTCGTCTTGACGCGGGGCCGGGCCGATGGAATCCGGTGGGGCCGGCGGACTCTGTCGTGATGGATACGAAGAATCCTTTCGTGGGCGACCACACGCCTCTTGTCACCTTGGCGGGTGCTGAGCTGCGGGGAATTCGCCAGACCGGAGTCAAGCTTGCCAAGGGTGTGAATTACCAGGGTCGCATCCAGCTGGCGGGCGACCCAACGGCCAAGGTGTCACTCAACCTCGTCTGGGGCGCCGGCCCGACTGAGGTGCGCCAGGTGGTGGATCTGGGCAAGTTGGAGCGCGACTACAAAAAAATCGTTTTCTCGTTCCGGGCGGAGAACGATGGTCCCGCCTCCTTCGAAATTTGCGCGACCGGGACCGGCGCGTTCCATGTCGGCGCGGTCTCATTGATGGCAGCCGAAAACATCGAGGGCTGGCGTCCCGAACCGATCGCCATCCTTAAAAGTCTTCGTTCAGCCGTCTACCGTTTTCCCGGTGGCAATTTCGTTTCCGCGCATGAATGGCGCGATGGCATCGGCGACCCCGACCGGCGCCCGCCGATCAAGGATCCGGTGTGGGACAGTGTTAATTCGAATGACATCGGCACCGACGAGTTCTTGACGATGTGCCGCCTGCTCGACGTCGAGCCTTACATCACGGTTAACGCAGGCACCGGCGATGCGTGGTCTGCCGCACAATGGGTCGAATACACCAACGGCTCCATCGCCACGCCTATGGGCACGCAGCGTGCCGCCAACGGACACCCCGAGCCTTACCGCGTCAAGTTCTGGGGCATCGGCAACGAGATGTGGGGAGATTATCAATACGGCTACATGCCGCTGAAGCAGTTTTTGTTTAAGCACAACCAGTTTGCCAAGGCGATGAAGCGGGTTGATTCATCCATCAACCTGACCGCTTGCGGTGCCATGCCCGACACAATGACGGGGGCCAAGCAAGCGCTCCTCCTCGGCAAGGACATCGTGCCTGACTATCTGTCGCCCGCGGACTGGACGGGCGCTCTGCTGGTAAACTGCTTCGACAATATCGATCTCATCAGCGAGCACTTCTACAACTTTGGCGGTACGCATTTCAATCTGGCGGCCAACGCTCAGGTGGCCAACGACCCGCAGGAGCCCGTCACGGATTGGATGCGGCGTGGTGCCAATCACATTCGCATCAAATACGAGGAATACAAAGAATACGAAAAACGCCTGCCACAACTGGTCGCGCATCCTAAACCGATCAACCTCGACGAATGGGCCTACACTCCGGGAAAATATGAAACCTACCCGGCTTATGGCTGGATTTTTCACGAGATGTTTCGCCATTCCGATCTCTATCAGATGGCGGCGCAGACGTTCGCCACCTCACTGCTTACGCGTGACACCGCCAAGCCCGAGCTCAACTCCAACGGTCTCGTCTTTCGGCTTTATCGCGATCACTACGGCTCGCTCCCGGTCGAGGTTTCCGGCAACTCACCGCAGCCCAAGCCGACCGAGCCCCCCGGTGGCGAACAGCCTGTCGTCAACGCCGGTAGTGATACCTTCCCGCTCGATGTTGTGGCCGCATGGACCGCCGATCGCCGCACGCTCACCGTCGCCGTGCTGAACCCGACTGCCGCCAACCAGCCACTCACGCTTGAGATCGCTGGCGCGACTCTGTCCGGACGCGGCACGCTCTGGCGCCTCGCGTCGACACGCGAAGATGCAAAGGAACCGACGATCACCAGCGCTCCGCTCGCCGAAGTGCCGACTGTGCTGACGCTCCCGCGCTTCAGCATATCGATCTTCGTTTTGCCGGTTAAGTAGTTTGTTTGACGGCATCGCCAGGGAGTCCTCTCCAGGTTCCTTGGCGACGCGCTAGACCATATCTAGCAAAACTGTAGCCGTAGCCGCTGCCATTATGCAGCGGTCATCAGAGGAGCGCACAATTCTGCTGCCTAGAGCATTTCCACTTAAACTGTGACCGTTTGAAAATAGAGTACTGTCGCAAAAATGGTCTTGAGGTAGGGCGGGACCGCTGGGCCCGCCGCGTTGGTTGCGGCGCGCCCAGCGGTCGTGCCCTACCTTTAATACGGCTATAGTATTACTGAAAACGCTCTAATGGACGCAGTGCGGCCACGACATTTTTGGAAATGCTTGAATGCCCAGTAGCAAGCATGGGCTGGATAGAATGAAAAAGTTCAATGGTCCTCATTCATTCAAGTATAACGAACGTGTAAAAAGGTACAAGTAACCTATTGGGTTACTTGTGCCGGGGTGCAAGGTACCGGAAGTGGGTTGGCAAGGGCGCGGCGTAATATCGACGGGGTTTTCTCACTGGGTGGAGGTTGTTTATGCCTTGCTCAGTGAAAGTCATGGCTGGCCTGGGTGGGGAGGCCGATCTTGGGCAGCGCGGTGATTTCCTGGGCGAGGATATGGATGACGCCTTGCTCGTTCTGGAGACGGCCCGAGATAATTAGCGCTGGCTCCAGGTTAATGGTCAGCCGGTAATCTTCAAAGAGTTGCGGGCGTACGATGGCGTTGGCATGTCCGGTCTCGTCCTCGATTGTGATAAAGCAAAATCCTTTCGCGGTACCCGGTCGCTGGCGGGTGATGACGGCGCCGCCAATTTTCACGAGCGCGCCGACCGGGCCGTTCTTTAAATCGGCCGCCGTCCACAAATCCGGCAGCTGGTTTCGCAGCAGCTGCATGGGGTGCCGGCCGGTGGTGAGCCCGAGTATTTCGTAGTCGGCCTGAAGGCGCTCGAGGTAAGTCATGCGTTCCAGTGGTGTTAACTCTGGTTCGGGCGCGGATTCCGCAACCAGTCGAAACAGCTCATCGCCTGAGTCGACGGACTCGACTTTCCATAAGGCCGCGCGCCGATGACCGGCCAGGGCATTGAGGGCACCGGCTTTTGCGAGGGCCCGGCGTTCTTCTGGCGTGAAGTCTGTCCGCCGCAGAAAATCTGACATCGAGGCAAAGGGCATCTGCTGACGCGCCGCCAGCATTGCCGCAACGTTGGCCGTGCGCAGCCCTTGCACGGTGGAAAAACCGAGTTTGATCGAATCGTCGGCCAGCACCTCGCAGGTGCGTCCCGAGCTATGCACGTCGACCGGCAGTGTTTTCACGCCATGCCGCCGCGCATCCTGAACCAGCGATGCCGGCGAGTAGAAGCCCATCGGCTGGTTGTTGAGCAGGGCGGCGAAGAAGGCTGCTGTACGATGCACCTTGAGCCAAACGGAGGCATAGGCGATGAGGGCAAAGCTGATCGCATGCGACTCGGGGAAACCGTAGAGCGCGAAAGATTCCAACGATTTCAAAAGCCAGGCACAGGCCGCTTCGTTCACCTGATTCTTGCGCAGGCCCACCTCGAGCTTGGCCTTCATACGGTTCAAGCGGTCCTGCGAACGAGTGAAACCAATCGCCCGGCGTAATTCATCGGCCTCGGTTGCCGTGAAGCCGCCAAGCTCCATCGCGAGTTGGAGCATTTGCTCCTGAAAAAGAACGACACCTAGCGTTCGCTCCAGAATCGGCCGGGCGCGTTCGTCCAAATACGTGACGGGTTCCTCGCCGGACCGCCGCTTGAGGTAAGGGTTGACGGCGTTACCCTGGATCGGGCCGGGTCGTATGATCGCAACTTCAATCGCAACGTCATAAAAGCACGTGGGCTTCATCCGGGGCAGGGTGCTCATCTGCGCACGGCTCTCGATTTGGAACACGCCGATCGTGTCGGCCGTTTGCATCATTTCAAAGGTTTTAGGATCGTCCTTGGGCATGCGGGCGAGATCGACCGGCTGTCCTCGCGCTGCGCTCACTTCCAAGGTATCCTGGATCACCGCCATCATCCCGAGTCCGAGGAGGTCGACCTTGATGATGCCGACTTCCTCACAATCAGTCTTGTCCCATTGCAGGACCGAACGGTTCGCCATGCTTGCATTCTCGACGGGCACGTAGTCGCAGAGATCGCCTTTGCAGAGCACCATGCCGCCGGAGTGCTGGCTGAGGTGACGGGGCAGCCCGTAGATCTGGCGGCAGGTTTCGAGCAAGATCGGTAGTCGGGGATGATCGCTTGCGACGCCGGCTTGTTGCACCTGCGCGCCGAGTTCGATCGTTTGCTGGTAATCGCCGCTATGGAAAAGCGAGCTGTAGCGGTCGAGCACGTCGTCGGGGAAGCCGAAGACCTTGCCGACCTCGCGCATGGTATTCCGGCCTTTATAAGTCACGACGTTTGCCGTCATCGCTGCGCCGAGCCGCCCGTAACGACGATAAACCTCTTGAATGACTTCCTCGCGTCTTTCGCCACTGGGCAGGTCGAGATCGATGTCGGGCCAGTCGAGCCGCCCGTTCTTCATGCGGCCTTCGCTCAGAAAGCGTTCGAAGAGCAGCTTCCCTCCCACGGGATCGACGGCCGTGATGCCGAGGGAATAGCACACCGCGCTATTGGCGGCGCTGCCCCGGCCCTGAACCTGAATTCCGCGTTGCCGGGCGAAGGTGCAAAGATCCCAGACGATCAAAAAATAGCCGCTGAAGCCGAGGCGGTTGATGAGCTCCAACTCCTTTTCCAACTGCCTTCGCACCGCGCCGCAGACGCTGCCGTAACGCTGCTGCGCACCGAAGTACGTCATCTTGTTCAAGAACGACGCCTGGGTTTCTTCTGGCGGTACGGGGTAGTCAGGGAACTGGTAGCCCAGATCATCCAGGGTGAACTCCAGCCGGTCGGCCAGCCGTTGGGTATTGTCGATGGTTTCGGGCAAATCCGCAAAGAGCGCGGCCATTTCGGCGGGAGATTTTAGATGACGCTCCCGGTTGCGGGAGAGCCGACGGCCCGCCTGATCGAGCGTCTTGTGCTCGCGCAGACAGGTGAAGACGTCGGTCACGTTGCGATGCTGGGGCAGGGCATGGGCAACGCCATTGGTCGCGAGGAGCGGGAGTTTTTTTGCGCGCGCCCAAGCGACCAGAAAATCGTTTACCTCCTCCTCGCCGGGGATCAGGTGACGCTGCACTTCGACGAACAAGCGCTCAGGGCCAAATACTTTGAGCAATCGTTCGCCTGCCAGTGCGGCTTCGGGGCTTCCCTGCGTGAGCCAGGTGCGGCGGAGGGGGCCGTCTTCGTCGCCGGTGAGTGCGATGAGTCCTTCGTTGTCCTGCGCCAGTTCAGACCATTTCACGCGGCCTTCGCCTTTGGCGGCGCGCAGGTGTGCGCTCGCCAGCATCCGGCACAACCGTTGATAGCCAGGCCGGGTGGCGACCAGGAGCGGCACGACCGATTCGTCCTCCATCACCACTTCGCAACCGACCAGCGGGCGGACGCCGGTTTCGGTGCCCGTGGAATGAAACCTCACGGCGCCGTACACGCCATTCCGGTCCGCCAAGGCCAGGGCGCTCAGCCCACATTTGGCGGCAGTCTCGGCCAGCGTCTCCGGAAGCGAACCGCCGCGGAGAAACGAAAAGGCACTGCGAGCGTGGAGTTCGACGTAGGCCATCAGTCGACCACTCCTTCGATGGTCCAGCCCCCGGCGGTGCGGGCGAGCTGGAAGATTTCACCGGTTTCCATTTCTACGTGCCAGGTTTCCACGGCCCAGTGGTCGGGCCGCCACCAGTCGCCGCTGGCTCGCCACGGGCCCGCCGCGGCCTGAACCGCACCTGAAGCGTATCCACTTATTCCTGACGGCCGGGAATTCTCCATCATGACCAAAACGGGCCGGGGTGGACGAAACCGCCGCAGCACGCCGCCCTGGGGCGGATGAACTGCGGCTGGCCCGGGTGCGGGTACACTTTCGGCTGGACGCTCCAGCGTGAAGGAATCGGGTCGCCAGGTGTCCTCTAGCACGGGCGTGCCCACGCGCTCTTCGCCTAAAATCGCAGAGACCTTGGCGAGATTTTCCCAGAAGGCGTGAGGATCGCGGAGCCCCGTGTCGAAAAGCCCCTCTTGCTTGACGAGCGGCCGGGTGGGTTTGGCCACGAACCGCACGGTCACCACGCGGGCGGGCAGGGTGAGCGACTCCAGTTGCGAGTGCATGACCTTGAGCCAGCCTTCCACGTCGGTGTTTGGTTCTGGCAGCTGGTATTCCCGCCAGTAGTCCGTCTCGTCTTCGAGGAGGAGAGTGAGCGCCAGCGACTCGGCGACGAAGCCGGCGCTGCGCAATTCGAAGGCAAGGCATTCGGCGTAGCGGCGCAGCTTGAAGAACAGAGGCTCGATATTATCGATGCCAGGTTCGTAGTCCCATGCGGAGGCGAAGGTTTGCGTCGGCTGGGTGAGCCGCAAGGGCCGGGTGGTTTCGCCCGCCGCTCGCTCCCACAGGGCTGCCCCTTCTGTGCCGAGCCGTTGTCCGACCTCGGCCTTCGGCAGCGCAGCCAGCTGCCCGAGGGTTCGGATGCCCCAACCGTCCAGTACTTCCGCCTGCCTGGCGGTGGGTTCAGCAAAGCTCAAGGGCAGGTCGTGCAGGAACTCGCGGGCATCGCGCACCACGAGGACGGGCTCCGCGCAACACGCGGCATAGTGAGCCAAAAGAGGCGTGGCGGCGGCGCCGGGCCGGGCCGGCAAGCCCATGCGCATGAGGTCTGCCACGCCCTGGCGCATGGCTCTTTCCGTTTGTTCGGGGTTCGCCCCCTGCAAATCCACCGTGCAACATTCTGGTCCGGTGATTTCGACCCGGGGTGACAGCGTAAAGGCGGCCGCCACGAGCAGACGGTGCGAGTCCGTCTCGGCCTTGAGATCACGCGTCCGCAGGACAATGCCCGGACAACGCGCCATCGCCAAAGATACGGCCAGCCCTCGTTCCACGCCCAGCGCTTCGGGCGACACCTGAACGAGAACTGCTTTGCGCCCTTCGCCTTCGATCAAGGCCACGGGCTTCCGCGCGAGGTCGGGCTCGCTCCGGCGGAGTGCATGCAGCGAAAAATCAGGGATGGTGATGACGGCGTAGTTCATCCGGCCATTTCCTCGGTAAATGTCCCCCGGAGCGCCTCAGCGTGAAGCGCCGTGATCAACTCCAGGCGTGGGCGACGTTGTTCGGACAACCTGAACCGGCTGGGCAATTCCAAGCGCCAGCGCACCGCCGGAACCAACCCATATCGGCTTAATACGAGAACTGCGGCCGGTTGCCGTTCAGTGATCCGATGCAACCGGTGCCAGGTCGTCTTGGGTATCCGGTTGAGGGCCGAGCCCGGTGCGTCCCGCAGGTCGAGCACCACGGCCGCATAGTTCCCATCCCGCACCAGCACGTCGGCGACCTTGAAGGCTTCCTCCGTGTTGTGACACCGGGCCCAAACGAGATGCCGTAACAGATCCGCGGCCACGACCTCCGGGGCAAACGCGTCGGTCGCATCGATCAATGCGACTCGCTGCCGGGCCGACCGGGTGGTTTCGAATAATTGTACCAGAGTGAGCTGGCCACCAGAACCTGGCGCCACGACTAATTCGGTTAACTGGCCGCCGGGGAGCCCGCCCCCCAACGCCGAATCAATTGCGGGTACCCCGGTAGGAACGCCCTCGCAGGCCCGCCGGTCCGGCGGATTCCATGCGGCGACAAGCGACCGCAGCGCGGCAAGGGTGGAGGAGGCTTTGGGCACGACTTTTCATCCGTGGCTCAGGACATTTTCCGGCGCACGACCCCGACCACCACACCTTGGGCTTCTATTCGAGCGGGCGTGAGATCGGGGTAGCGCGGGTTTTCGGCTCGCAGTAACATTCGTCCGCGTTCTTTCACCAGTCGTTTCAACGTTGTCGTGGTTTCATCAACCAAGGCCGCAATGATGTCGCCGGGTCTGGGTTCGCGCCGGACCAGAGCAACCAGATCGCCGTCGCAGATATTGGCACCGATCATCGAATCACCCATGACCCGCAAAAACCAAAAGTGGTTGGGCCGTGGCTTGCGGACTCCGAATAAGGAGGGATCAATCATGATCGTTTCCTCGGGGTCCTGTTCTTGCATCGCGGGAATTCCTGCCGGGATCGCGCCAAAGACCGGTGCTTCAAAAAGCTGGATCTGGGTGATGGTTCCTTTAAAGCCCCACTTGCCGTCGGCGAGTTTCTCCAACTCGCCCTTGCGCGCGATTCTCTGCAAATGCTGAAGGGCCGTTGGCTGCGCGCACTCGAATTGGCGGGCCACTTCGCGGGTCGATGGCGCCACTCCCTGCGAACGCTGGTATTCGCGGACAAAATCTAAAATGGCTTCCTGACGTTCGGTGAGCATGGAGTACATCAAAAGAGAGCCTATCAAGTGATACCTATTTCGGCCGAAATCAAGTCATGATCCGAAAAAGATCCAGCCCTCAGCCGGAACGATGCAATAGAGGTGGAGCGCATTGACCCCAATGCGCTGGTTTGAGAGCGACGTTGCCAAGCGCGTTGAGGTCAACGCGCTCCA
>Ga0302294_10000085_pt1 | contig 27309 bp, 23 predicted proteins | sample III_Fen_N2_3_FD_194550 | JGI IMG/M metagenome (GOLD analysis project Ga0302294, IMG submission 194550) | Peat permafrost microbial communities from Stordalen Mire near Abisko, Sweden - III_Fen_N2_3 | ecosystem: Environmental > Terrestrial > Soil > Wetlands > Permafrost | place: Sweden: Abisko...
CTCGTTCTCGCCCAAACCCCACCCCCCTACCACGGCCAGAGCGCGATGATCCGCCTTTTGCTCGAAGAACTCGGCCGTCCCGGCCAGGGTTTTGAGCTGCACCACGTCAACCTGCATCTCTCAGAGGGCTCCGCCGACGTCGGTCGCTGGCAGTTGCGCAAGATTGTCCCACTGCTCAGCGCCTGCTGCAAAGTTTTGTACCTGCGCATGCGGTTCGGCCGGATGGCGCTCTACTACGTACCGGCCCCAGCCAAGCGCGGCGCGCTCTATCGCGACTGGGTTGTCATGCTGCTGTGTCGGCCGTTTTTCTCCCAACTGATCTTGCACTGGCATGGCGTGGGACTCGGACAATGGCTTGAGTCCAGCGCCACTCCGCTCGAGCGCCGCATTACCCGCCGCCTGCTCGGCCAGGCCGATCTCTCCATCGTGCTCTCGCCGGAAGTCGCCCCCGACGTCGACATTCTGCAGCCGAAACGCATCGCCATCGTGCAAAACGCGCTCACCGAATCCGGCGTGTTGCCACCGCCCCGGCATCGCAACGGCACGGGCCCCTACGAGATCCTGTACATTGGCCTTTGCAGCCCAGAGAAAGGTTTCTTCGACACGTTGGAGGCGGTCGCCCAGTTGCACGCACAAACACCCGGGGCATACCGGCTGACACTCGCCGGAGCCTTTGACAGTCCCGAAACCGAGCGGCGCTTCAGAGTCCGGACCGAGGAATTGAGCACCGTGGTGCGCTTCGTCGGTTTTGCCGATGCCGAGGCTAAACGCGTGCTCTACAGCAAAAGCGACGTGTTCTGTTTCCCCACCTATTATCAGCACGAAGGCCAGCCGCTCGTGCTCATCGAAGCCCTGGCGCACGACGTCCCGATCGTCACCACCCGCTGGCGCGCGATCCCGAGCATGCTGCCCAGCAAACACGTCTGGTATGTGGACGCCGGACGACCCGAACAAATCGCCGACGCAATTCTGAAAGCCCGCAAAGCCGGCGAAGCCAACGGAATCTTGCGCGAACATTACCTGCTCAATTTTACGCCCGCGCAGCACATCACCGCTCTGAAAAAAGCGCTGCGATTACTGGAGAGCTAGAAAGTCTAGAAAAATGGCATAGCCGCGTCTGTTATGCGGCGGTGCCAAGTTTTGTATCACAGAGAACACAGAGCCCTTCGACAGGCTCAGGGCCTTGAGCGAAGCCGAAACGGCTCCGGCACAGAGGCGGCGGGAGAAAGGCATCGAGATTTTGCCGCCAAGCGGCACGAAAACGAGCGTAGGTGTCGCATGCGCCTGCAGACGCCGGAGAATACTAAATTCCGGTGTAGCCGGGGTCGCTGCCCCCGGGGAACATCCGAGCTCCGGCCTCAGCGAGGCCGGCTACATCAATTCGATCATTACAACCGCGCATAAACCGCCGCCCACTGCTGGGCCACGACCGGCGCGCTGAAACGCCGCAGTCCTTCCCGGTCGATCTGGATCTTGGCCAGCGCATCCGTCTCAACTAGCGAACGAAGGACACGTGCAAGGTCCGCATAGTCACCTGACCGAAAGAGCCAACCATTCCGGCCTGGTTCGATGACATTAACCGCGCCGCCAGAATCAGCCCGGAGAACGGGCACACCAGCATGCAACGCCTCAAGCATAGCAAGAGAGAAAGGTTCGTTCTCCGAGGGAAGAACCAGGCAATCGATCTCATTCAAAAGAGCGTCCGCCGAGGGCTGCTCGCCTCTCCATTCCACTGCATCGCGCAATCCGGCCTCTTTAACTTGGTTCGTCAGTTCTTGGACGTAACCCCCTGAATCTCCTGGACCACTGCCGCTGCCAATATGAGCAAAGTGAAACCGCTGGCGAATCTCGGTTGGGAGCGCCTCCAATGCTTTAATAACGAGGTGCCAACCCTTCCAGCGCAGGAGGGATCCCACTCCACCCAACCGGATCGTCTTTCCATCAAAAACACGGGCACGCTGTTGAGTCATCTCAGGGAACGTAGTGCAACTTGGGATACACTGCCCTTCATCGCGGCCCTGTACGCCGTAATAACACTGCATTGCCGGCGTCAGCCAGAACAGCCGGTCTCCCAGTTGCCGGACCGCCCAGCGGTAAAACCAACGCTGACGCCCATAACAATGCACGCTCACGACCAACCGCCGCTCGCCCCATCGTTTAAGCCAAAGCGCAACCAAAAGTCCTGCCCTCGAGTGCCCGTGAAACACCCGCGACGCATCTGCCTGCAACCAGGCTTGCACTGCACGGGCCGCAGCCCGGGCGCGCCAGAAATTGCGCAAACCGATCGTCTCGCCTTCGAGCCGCGGCAGCTCCAGCACCGGCAACTCCAGTTCGCGGCTGGGCACGAAGCCGGTATTGACGCCCAGAATACATGGAAACACTCGCGTGGCAGCCAGCGCCCGCACCACCGACACGATGCCGCCGCGATCGTCATCGTAGCCGACGTAATGAAGAACGGTTGGCCGGGTGTCGCTCATGACTGCCGGCCCTCCCGGTGGGAACGCAGGCAGAGCGCCTTGACCGGCCCGCACAAGGCCAGCTTTAAACGGAAGCGATGTTCCTCTCCTGCGGCCGGCAACCGGAGACTCCTGAACAACTCCACCAGCGACCCAACCTGCCCCCTGAGCACGGCACGCCGCGCCGCCAGAATCGCCAGACGGCCAAAACCCTCCCGCCGGAAGCGGCGGGCGAAGCTGGCATAGATTACCCCCTGGCGAAAGGTTCGCCCCTCCCACTCCGCCATCTCCTTTTCTATTTCCCCTATGCACTCCGGGCGCCCAGTCCGGCGTCGCAATGCGGCCAGCCTCGCCAAACATCCCGCGGCAACCTGTTCGGCATAGCGTTGTGCACTGACACTGGCCCCATGCTGACGATAGAGGTACAAGACGTCATCGACACAGCCGACACGCCCAAGCTCAAGCACGCGCAGGACTAGATCGTAGTCGCCCGCTTGCGGCCAGAACACCGGCACGGCCGCTTTCTCCATCGCGCCGCGCCTCAGCATCATCGCGCCGGGGAGCAAGGGGCAGGCAAACTCTGCAAAATTCCGGATCTCCTCTTCATCGGTCAGCACGAAAAACCCGCCACACGGCCGGTCTTGTGTATCGATTTTTTGGGCACGCGCCCCCACGGCGACAAAGTCCGGTCTTGGTTGCAGAAACTCGTATTGCCGGGCCAGGCGGTCGGGCGCAACCAGATCGTCTGCATCCATCAAAGCCACATAATCTCCCCGGCAATGCGGCAAACCCGCCTGCCAGCCGCCCACCTGCAAAACGTTTCGCGGCAGCTTCACCACCCGCAGCCGGGGGTCGGGCGGCAAAGCCTCCACCGAGCCATCCGAGCTGGCATTGTCGACCAAAACCAGTTCGAAATCTGTAAACGTCTGCCGCCACAAGCTCTCGACCGCCGGCCGCAGAAAGGGGCCCGCGTTATGGGCGACGAGCAGGATCGAAACAGCCGGAGCGCCATGCATGTGGGATGAAACCAACCGATTTCCCCTAAACGAGAAAGAATATTCCGGCCCACCGCTGTAAAAGGCTTGTCGCCTGCGCATCACCGCAGCTGCACTGGAACCGTGAGACAACTTGTCGTTCCGTTTCGTGACCGACTGCTACCGATCGTACTTAGCCAGACGGTCGGGCTGGCCTGCGGACTCGCCGGAGTAAAGTTGACCACACGCCTTATCGCCCCGGCGGATTATGGGGCTTACGGCGTGTTCCTCACCTTCACGCCGCTGGGAATCTGGGTCGTCCACGTCGGTGTGATCAAATACCTCGGGCGCCATTGGGCCGACGCGACCAACAAGGCGGATTTACTGCGCAACGTCCTCGCTTCATCCGCCCGCAAGCTGCCCTGGTTGGCGCTGGCGACTTTCATCGCATCGCTCACGCTGGCTGGGCACACGATGGCCGTATGGCCGATGCTTTTTCTGGGAGCAGCGCTCCTCTCGGTTGCCACGATTGCACAGACCGCGTTGCAGGCAGAACGGGCGCATTGGAACGACTTTGCGGTGAGTTCAACCGCGTCGCTGACGCGAAGCTTCGTGCCACCCTTGCTCTACGCGGCCAGCGGATCGCTTTTGGCGCTCGAAGGAGGTTATTGCCTGCATACCCTGGCCTTTGCCGCGGCCGGGCTCTGGTCTCACCGCCAGAATCTTCGCAATCCAGCGGCGCCCACGCAGCCGCTGGATTCCATTTACGAAGGGCCGCTTTTCGTCTCGCTCGCCATCGCCAGCTGGGCCGCAGGCGCGATGAATCGCTGGCTGGTGTCCGGGTTCTTTGGTTCGCTCGACGCGGGATATTTCACGCTCGCCTCCAACCTCGCCATCATCGTCACCGGCATGTTGAGCGTGGTTTTCGTGCAATTCTTCCAGCCCTCGTTTTTTGCGGCAGCGAGCGAGGAGCCCTCCGCGCGTCAAAAACTGGCTCAACGGGTGGATGGGGTGGCGGCAGGCTATTGGGGGCTCGCGATGCTTGGCATTTTGCTGCTTCACCTCGCGGCACCGCTGCTGGTCGGCCGCTTGATCAGTGAGAATTATCGCGGTGCGTTGGGCTGGCTGTTGCCGGCCGGCGCCTTTGGCATCGCGCTGAGCACCGGCCAGTTTTTTCACGTCATGCTACTCGCAGGAAAACGCGAAAGGGGCTGCGGCCCGGTCGATTTCACCGCATTTTCCTTGCTCGCAGCAGGCTGCCTGGTCTCGTCACTCGCCGGAGAAGAATGGTTTTGGCAATGGCTGACGGTTTCCCCGCTAGTACCCTGGCTCGTCAACCGGCCACTGGCCCGGCATTACTATTTTCTGGCTTCACCGACTCCTGCAACAATCGCCGGCAAATCATAATCAACCCGGCAGGGAAGCCGAAGAACTGCATCCAGGCATTCACATCGCCTATGGTGAAATAGAAGGATACCAGCATAGCGAACCATTGCGCACAGAGAACGAGACAAAAACGGTCGAAATTGCTTTGTTCTCCAAGCGGACGCAGCCTGACGAGATTCACAACTTCAAGGGCAAGACGTGAAACAAAAAAAACAAACGCAAGCGTAAGCACTAGCCCCGGCACGCCTGTTTTGATTAACGAACCAAACACCCCGTTATAAAACATCCCCTGCGAATACAATAAAGACGTGCCTGCATTCAACGAATCGAGCGGAGCTTGATCGAGCCGGTCCATTCCAAACCCCCTTCCAATCAACCAGTAGGTCGGCACGTCGCCCAGGGCTCGTTTCATCACCTCAAGTCGGTCCAGATTGGTGGTCAACGCATCATCTCTTGCCACGGGCGAAACCGTTATTCCAGGGAGCAAGGAAATCGACCGCTGCATCGAAAGCGGCAGCCGATCAGCAACCATATATAACGAACCTAATGCAACAGCCAAGGCTGCTATTGCACCCATCAACCGGCCAATACTCCAGAAGCGCTGGAAATTTGTTAGGAAGAAAAAGGCGGTGACAGGGAGAATCAGCATGATCCGCGCCCCACTTGCCAACCCAAGAAAAAGCAAACCGGCCATCGCAGGGACCGCCACCCATGCACGCCGCCAAAACAGCTCTTGCATTGGAGCTAACGTCCAGATGTACGCGAGGCCCGCTGAGGCGACGGCCATAAAGGACGCATACCGTCGTAGACCGGTCATGGTGTAGCCCGTTTCAAAACCAAGCCCGTCTATGGGGAGTTCGACGAAGTATAGGATCTTCTGCATCACGCCCCCGTTTGCAGTGAATGAAAGTTCCGAAAATAGATAGGTGAGCGACAACAACCACCCTGTGACCACCGCCATGTATATTTGTCGTGGTGAGAGTTTAACTGTCAGCACCAGCAATGGAACAATCGCCAACACCATCTGCTGCGCATACACGCGCCCGCCCATTTGCCCACCGCCAAGAGCGCGAAAGCCGACACCGCGGTACATCATCAACACCACCAGCACGCCGACATAACAAAGCAGCGCGAGCAGCGCCCGCTTTTCCAAACGGTCGAATTGCAGCTCGGCCAGCTTTTGCCGGTTGACCAAAAAGTACGCCAGCAGACTGGGCCACGCGAGGAGCGCGCACAGTTCCCACCAAAACGGCCGGCCTGGGAAAAACGGCACAATCAGCGCCGCCGGTTGCAGCGCGATCACCAGCCACGCCAGCAACGGTGCATTAACCGCCAGCGTGCCCACATAAAGCAGACCAGCCAGTCCCGCAAAAACCAGGTACGGCTGGTCGGCCAGCGTTACGCCCGCCCAGATCGCGACGAGGCAGCCCGCCACCGCAATCGTCCATCGACGAATGCCGAGTCCTTCGGCTCCAGGAAAAAGTGGGGGCGGCATGCTTTGAGCGATTAGGGATCACCGCCCCCGGCGCAACCGCGAAGTGTCCTGCCATTGCGTCCCGGCGCATTCGACTGGCTTCGAGCATGAAAAGCAGCCATCAAAAAAACCTCATGCTGACCGCGCGAAAACCGCGAAACCTTTGCCTCTTTCTGATCGTTCAACTTTCACCAATCTCGTACGTTCTCCTGCGAAGCCATGAATTTCGCTGAATTCCGCTTCTGGGGTTATCTGCTCGCGGGACTGGCGGTCGTGCTGCTCGCGCGTTTGCTGGCGCGATCGTTGCCGGAAGCCAGGCGCGCTACGTTCGACAAACTTGGCTTGTTGGCACTCGGGTGGTTTCTCCTGTTTTGTGTCAGCAAAACAACCTTTGTCGTCTTCTTAATTGTAGCGGTCGGTTCTTTCGCTGGCCTGAAGTGGCTGCTCACCCACGACCCCAAAAGGCACCGCCACTATGTCTGGGTCCTGATCCCTCTGCAGCTTCTCCCGCTCGCCTATTACAAATATGCGAACTTCGCAGCCAATCAGGTGCTGGGACTGGACCTGTTGAGCCTTAAGGTGCTGGCGATTCCCGTCGGCATCTCATTCTACACCTTTCAAAAGGTTGCGTTCGTGATCGACACGCTGGCGTTCCGGCAGCCGTTGCCGCGGTTTTTGGACTACATGAACTTTGCGGGATTCTTCCCGCAAATCGTCGCCGGTCCCATCGAGCGGCGAAGCGATCTCCTGCCGCAGATGGAGGCCTTTCGCTTCCGCTGGTCGCTCCACGATTTCAATGTCGGCACCGGATGGATCGTGGTTGGCCTGTTTTTCAAGCTGTGCCTGGCCGACAACCTCGCCGGCCATTTTGACGGCACCTCACACACCAACGCCTACCTCATCTGGATGGCCAATCTGATTTTTGGCCTGCGCATCTACTACGATTTCGCCGGTTACAGCTTGATCGCACTGGGCCTTGGCCGCTGCCTCGGCATTAAGCTGACGTTGAATTTCCGCAGCCCCTATGCCTCGTCCAGCAGTATAGAATTTTGGCACCGCTGGCATATCACCTTGAGCCAATGGTTCCGCGACTACATCTACGTGCCGCTCGGAGGCGGACGCGTCGTCTGGTGGGCATTTAATGTGGCGCTCGTCTTCGTGGCGTCCGGGATCTGGCATGGGGCAGGCTGGAATTTCATGCTCTGGGGTGCGGTTCATGGCACAGCTTTGATTCTCAACCGGCTGCTCGGACCGCGGCTGAAACTGCCTACCCCAATCGGCTGGTTATTGACGATGGCTACCAGTTTCGGCGCGTGGCTGGCGTTCTACGAAACGCGCACCGAGGTACTGTTTGAAAAGGCCAAGGCGCTTTTGACACCGCGCGCCTACAATCTCACCGCATTGCATGAGGCCCTGCAGAGTTGGGGCAACGCCGGGGGCTTCGTGATGATCTGTTTTCTCGTTTTGAGCAGCGGAGTTCTGCTAACAGAATGGTTGAGCGTGCGGAAAACAGATCAACCCTATCGGTTATTTTTTAGGCCTGCCGTATTGATCGCGTTGATCATCCTGATCGTGGTGCTCGCTCCAGGCAAAAACAATGGATTCATCTACTTCGCCTTTTGAGCCGCAGCGGCCGGTGCGCGCCGCAACCTTGCTGCTAACCGCCTGCGCTGTCTGGGCGGCGTGCGTTGCCTACACGCTCTACCTGAATCCAGAGGTCGCTCACTACGTTGGCGGAGCGCGCATCAAAACGGCCTGGGCAAGAATGCTAACCGAACGCCATAGCCCGAAGACCGTCGTATTTGGCGGCTCCAGTTGCGAGTTCTCGATCGATGGCGAACGCCTCCTCAACCTCTACCAACTCCCCGTTGCAAACTTCGGTGGACACGCCGGCATGGGCGCGGCCTTGATCGCCGAATCGGCGCTGGGTGAATTGCGGTCCGGCGACACGTTGATTGTGGCGGTGGAGCCCGGCCTCTTGACCGGTACAGCCGACCAGACGTCGCTGGGCATCCAGTTCAGCGTAGCCACGCACCATCCAGAATGGGTGCTTCGACCAGCGCTGGGCGTGGAAGAAGCCAGCTGGATTCAAGTCCTCGTGGCACTTCGGCCCGGCGGTTACCACACGTTCACCCTCCTTGGAAAACTGATCCGAGGACAGCCCCTCTACCGCTACCAATTGCGCGACTACCGTGTGAGCGGTTGGGCACAAACCGCCGCACGTTATCCTTTCAATGACCCCGAACCCTACCCTGCCAGCCTCTCAACCAATGGACGCAAGCTTTTGGAACAGCTGAGCGCGTGGTGCCAAGAACGGGGCATCCACGTCGCCTACTCGTTGCCGTGGTGTTACACGCCGCCGGAGGACGTGGCGAAATTCAAAACGGTGAATGCAGAGCTCCTAACTCAGATCGCGCCGATCATGGCTGTCCTGAATGACACCAGACTAGGTACAGACTCCGACCGTAGTCATTTTGCCGATACGAATTACCATTTGAATGAAAGTGGCACCGATCTGCGCTGTGCAGAATTCGCCCAAGCGCTGAAGTCCTGGCAAAGTCGGCTTCCGTAGAAAATTCAGACTCCATTCCGCAGCTTTCGCTCTTCCGCTCTTCCGCGATGAAGCTTTCCCGATCTGCGGGTGAAAACGCCCTTAGCAACCAGAGCGGGCCACTATGCCCGCCTTCCGAATCGGCACCAACGGCACCCCGCCCTCAGTTCACAAAACCAGCTCGCGCGGGACCGCGAGCTCCACCCTCAATCCAGCCGCGTCTCAATGGACGCGGCAACAACTGCAAAGGCTGTGTTCACAAATACGAAATTGGCTGGCTATTTTGCTGACTCCTCACTCCTCGCTTCTCGCTTCTCGCCTGACCTCCGATCCCGAAAATCTCCGCCGCCACGTGCTTCGCGGTTGCCCTTCGCCGGAGCACTGTTTTGGTCGGAAGATAGCGCGTGAACGAATCGGTCCTCAGTAACTACCTCAGCATTTTCAAGCACTCGACCCGCGAGCGTTACGATTGGATCACGCCGGTTGCCATGCTCTGCCTGTGCTCGATTGGCGTGGCGTTCATCTACAGCGCCCAGTTTTCCGGGCACGTAGCGTTCACGACCAAGGCCGGGGTGCTGCGCGGGGTCCTCGGGTTGTTAAAATCCTTTTGGGTAAAACAGATCATCTTCATCACGCTGGGGGCGACGCTCTATACGGTGGTCTCGCTCATCGACTACCGGTTGTGGTTGAGCATGGCGCACTGGTTTTACCTAGCCTGCATCGTACCGCTGATCCTGGTCAAAGTGCCGGGCATCGGCAACGAAGTGTACGGGGCGTCCCGTTGGATCGACCTTGGTTTTTTCGCGTACCAGCCGTCGGAAACGGCGAAAGCGGCGGTGCTTCTGATCGTCGCCAGTATCCTCGCGCGCTCGCTGGTCGGCACGATTGCGCAATCTCTGGGCACGCTGGGGAAATTGGCTCTTGCGGTGGGTCTGCCCTTGCTGTTGATCCTTTGGCAGCCTGACCTCAAGTCGGCCATCGTGCTCCCACCCATGGTGTTTTCCATGCTTTATGTCTCCCGGCTATCGACGCGTTTTTTCGCGGGAGCCTTGGGCGCGTTCCTTTTGGTCGTGGGCCTCGTGGCGTGGGATAGTTACCGGTACGTTCAGTTTATGGACGCCCATGGTTACTCGTACATCGCCGACAAGGGCAAATACGAGACGCAGGCGATCATCCCGCTGCACGATTATCAGCGTAACCGCATCCTCACTTTTGTCGCCCCCGATGTGATCGACCCCACCCGCACGAAGGACGCCTGGAACCTGACCCAGTCGCAGATCTCGGTCGGCTCGGGTGGCTTCACCGGCAAAGGTTGGACCAAGGGCACGCAAGCCCAGCTCGGCTACCTGCCGCCCGCGGTCGCGCACAACGATTTTATCTTCTCGGTCTTCGCCGAGGAGGAAGGTTTTTTGGGAAGCTTAACGGTTCTCAGCCTGTTTGGAGTAGTGATGTTCAATGGAGTTCGCATCGCCGGTCTCGCGAGAGATCGTTTCGGCAAACTGCTCGCCATCGGCGTGACAGTGCTGTTTGCGGTGCATGTCTTCGTGAACATCGCGATGACATTCGGGATGGTGCCCATCACGGGCATACCGCTTCCCTTTATCAGCTACGGAGGCTCCTTCGTGCTTAGTTGCTGCTTGCTGCAAGGACTGGTCCAGAGCGTCTATCGCTTCAGGAAGGATTTCACATGAGATCGCTTCTTCGCGCTATCGACCGCTCTGCCGGGATTTCCTGCGCCGCAACCCTAGCGCTCGGGGTCGCCGTGGAAACCCACGACAACACGCCACATGAGCGATACAACCCAACCCAACCCCGATATTCCCGACGTCCCACCCCAGGACATCGTCGAAAAGTATGACGAGGAACTCACCAATCCTCCGCCGGCCACCTCAATCGACCCCGTCAGTCCTGCCGAACTAAAAGCCGGCGCCAAGGAACGGGCGCAACAACGCCCGCTGCTTCAGAAGATCCTCTCGGTTTTCAAGAAGGAGAAGACCTCCTTCCGCGAACTCATCATCAATTCCGAGCCGCTCGAGAAACGCGTCGCCCTCCTGATCGATGGCGTGCTCGAGAAGTTCGAGATCGAACGCGAGTCCGACAACCGCATGGTCGGCGGCATCTACAAAGGCCGGATCAAGAATCTCGATGCCGGTCTCAAGGCCGCTTTCGTCGACATCGGCTATAGCAAAAACGCCTTTCTCCATTACTGGGACATGCTCCCGGCCGCCGCTGACTCGTCCGTCGAAGTCGTGCGCGTCAACAAAAAGAAAAACGCCCCGATCCGTCCCTCCGAACCCACGGTCAAGGACATCCCGGGCATGTATCCGCCCGGCACCGACATCGTCATCCAGGTGACCAAGGGCCCGATCGGCACCAAGGGTCCGCGCACCACGACCAACCTCGCCCTGCCCGGCCGGTACCTCGTGCTCATGCCGTTCTCCGACCAGTGCGGCATCTCGCGCAAGATCGAGGACCACAAGGAGCGCATGCGCCTCAAGCAGATGATCAACGAGCTCACCATCCCCGAGGGCATGGGTGTGATCGTGCGCACCGCCGGCGAAGGCAAGAAGACCCGTTACTTTATCCGCGATCTGCACCTGCTGCTCAAGACCTGGACCCGTATCCAGGAAAAACTACAGAGCGACAAGGCCCCCGCGTGCCTCTACCAGGAACCCGATCTCGTCGAACGCACCGTGCGCGATTTCCTCACCGAGGAAGTGGACCGCGTGCTCATCGACAACGCCGAGGACCACGCTCGCACGCAGAAGCTCGTCGCCCAGATCAGCAAACGCTCTGCCTCGAAGATCGCCGTCTACAAGGACAACATTCCGATCTTCGAACGCTTCAACATCGAGCGCCAGATCGAGCAGACCTTCCAGCGCCGCGTCCCCCTGCCCTCCGGCGGCGAAATCGTGATCGACGAAACCGAGGCCCTCATCGCGGTCGACGTCAACACCGGCTCCCACAAGAACCGCGGTGGCGACGAAAAGAACACCATCTACGCGGTGAACCTGGAAGCGGCGGCCGAGATCGCACGCCAGATCCGCCTGCGCAATCTCGGTGGCCTCATCATCATGGACTTTATCGACATGAAGGAGCGCCGCCATCGCAACGCCGTCTATGAAAAGATGGTGCAGGCGATGTCCGAGGACAAAGCCAAGAATCACATTCTCCCGATCTCGCAGCTTGGCATCATGCAGATGACGCGCCAGCGCCAGCAGGAGTCGCTCTCGAGCAACTTGTACACCGACTGCCCGTACTGCCGCGGCCGCGGTATTGTGAAATCGGCTACAACGATGTCGGTCGAATTGCAGCGCAAGTTGTCCTCTGTCGTCCGCCGTCTGCAGATGCGCAACGACGGCAAGGAATACTCGCTGCGCGTACTCGTACACCCATCGATCCTCGAGCGCCTCCGCAGCGAAGACGCCGAGCTCTTGGTGCGCATGGAAAAGTTGTTTGGCGTGAAGCTAGCCTTCCGCGCCGACCTCAACTACCACGTGGAAAACTTCAAGATCGTGAACGCCATCACCGGCGAAGAGCATCGGTGATGCTGGTCGAAGACATTAATCCTGTTGGCAGACATTAAAGCTGTTGGCGGTGACATTAATCCCGTTGTTTTTGAAGTTTCGCCGAGACATTAATTCTGTTGCTAAACAGCAGAAATCTACAGGCCCGAGAGATACCTCTCGGGCCTTTTTGTGAGTAGCGGGTTCGAGGTTATCTCGATGACATTCGTCGCTCTTGACGGCTCGGCCATTCGCGCACGCACTTATCGATCGCGGTTTCGAAGTTGGAAGAGGGTGTGTGGCGGGGAATCTGTACTTGGGGTCGCTACCTGAGATTGCCTTCGATCGAAAAGAAGACCGCGATCGAGAAGATGCTGCTGCGAAGATTGCTTCCAAAAAACTTGCTTCGCACGACGAGCTTCAAAAGTTGTTTCGCATCGAAAAAGCCTCTTTCGGCTTTATCAACTCCATGCCAGAATCGCTCTTCGTAGAGTTACGTTCAAAAAGCGGAGCGACAATCGACGCGGCTGGTGGTGGAACCCTTTAATTGGTGAGAAACCGTCGCTTACCTGGCGGGACTTCCTGGTGTCGTACGCCGCAGCCGAGCTTGAGGCATCGCGGCATCCATGGCTGGCCACGATGAAGAGATTAGCCGGGGATCGGTCATGCGAACTTCATTTGCTGGGTACCGGCCTCGGCGTCACAGGCGTGGACTTGGACATATTCGTTCTTCCGGCATGGAAGCACGCCGGCATGGCTGGAACACCCAAATACTGCTTACTCGCTAGGCGCGGGAAACATTCATGGATACAGTTTCTCCTTTCTGACGAAGATCCCCGCGTTTTCGTGTGTTCCACGTCGGTATCGGATCCAAATCCTCAATGCGAGTTAGACGGTCTCGCTGTCAGCTGGCACCCGCGAGGCAAACGCGGTGAGATTTATTCACAGTATGCACTGATCGATAAAGACGGGCGTGTGCAGGTACAAACCTATGTGATGGATGAGGAAAAACGATAGCCGTCTCCGTTTTTTCGCTGTTGTGGGCCTTGAGTGCGTAGGTCACTTTGACGTTAGCCGAAAAACTTTATCCCTATGTTATCACTAAAAAAACTGTTCCACTCACTCCCAACGCCGAGCGACGGTCTCACCCAGGGGCAACGCGAAGCGATTGTCGACCTGCTGAATTATTGCTCGTTTGTCGATCGCGATATCGCGGCAAGCGAAGGCGAGCTAATTGACGATCTAGGGCATCAGTTCCATTGGGATGCGACGATCGATTTCGACTATTACGTCAATAAGTCGATTGGCGTTGTCAGGGGTGCGCTGGCGAGCGTCGATTCACGCGCCAATCTTTTGGATGGCATTAGCAAACGGCTCGACTCGAAGAAGAGCAAAGCGGTCGCTCTGAATCTATCCGACAAGCTAATAAAATCCGACGGTCGAGTCACAGCGGAGGAAAAAGAAACCTATCAAGCTTTCAGAAAAGCAATCGGAGGCTAACAGCGGTTAAAGCGCCACGATTCGAGTCGTCACGTTCGGCTGCTGCGCGCCGATCGCACCAGCCGGGGATGTTGGCTCACCTGTAGCCGGCACAACATCTAGCGCACGATCTTCGTGATCGTATTCTCGAAAATTTCAAGCAGCGCGAGCCGTGTGCCCAAAGAAATTGGCGCTAGCTTCGCCCCGTCAGGAAATCCTTCACGAAGAAATCCGGTGCGCCTACCCCACCCCAAAACAGCACCCGACACAGCCCCTATCCGATCCTGGCTGGCGCGACACGTGCGTCAGCATGAGGCGTGAAGGACAGGATAGTTGGCTGTGGCGTCTGGTTACGCGATTTGAAGATCATCGGATGCACCTCTAACTTCCTGAACGAGCTTTTCCCAACTATAATCGCGGTACCCAAGCCGGCGACATTCTGCTAACTCGGCCCGCGCCGCGTCGTCCTGCTTAGCCCAAATCAGAATCTTAGCGCGATTCAGATGTGGCACCGGATACAAACTATCGCGCTTCAGCGCTTCATCAATATACGACTCGGCCTCCGCACGGTCCGCTAAAGCCATGTACACGCAAGCCACGTTGTTCTGAGTCACCGCCACGATATCTCGCGATGTAACCATAAAGTTCAACCAAACCAGATGACGAAGCCAGGGTTTCTGCTGTGCTTCTTGGAGAAAGCGCTGAGACGCCTCTAGCGACTCAGTCCATCGCCGCATTCCGTAGTGCTGACGCCCGAGAAAATGATAACGCCAAAAAAAGTACTGCACCCGTCGCCCCGCAAACACGGCGACCAAAAATAGCGCTAACGAACCGAAGCCGGCATCAATTCCTTGTTTGGCGGCGATGGTCAAAACGATCGTCATAGCGCAACCAAAGCCTAACGCATAAAAGCAGCGATAAATGTCAGTGCGGCTCATGATTCGGCTAGACGTTACAGGTCAGCCACGAGCCCAGCTGTCACGAGTCGTGCTTGCGCACGCTCCGCGCCAGCCGGACTCGTTGTGCTGTAGCGCCTGGTTATGCATGTTTTGTCTTAATACGATTGTAAGCATTTTTGAGCAGTCGACCGAATGACGACAAGGTTAGGATAAGGAGGAAGATTGAGACAGATCCCTCGATGATCCCAGCAAGGCCATAATATGATCCAAAGGGGAATCGCAAAACTATGAGCATAAGAACGGCCCAAAACCACGCCTTGCTCCAATGAATTCTCGCGGCGTAGCCGCGCGTTGCGGCCATAAGGAATAACACGACCCAAAAAACATCCATTGCGTAATGTGCAGCCCCATACGGTGGATGCTGCATATGACCTCCAATACAAAGGTGTAACATCGAACACCCGACATAGGCAGGAAACCCAATCAAAAACAGAACGTGCGGCAAAGACACGTAACTTTCCGATTTCGGCATCGATCTCAACCGCGCAAAATCCAAGACAGCGCCAACAACCACCGATAGTGCGACCCAGCATAACAGGATCAGCGCAATTCCAACAGTCGCCATTTCGAGATCGGTCGGTTGGCTCTCTACAACGCATGCTATCGACCGGGTCCTTCCCAAGACCGGGGAAAATGGCCGGTTTATGAAACCGAAGACTGTGGCATAGGAGTTGCCACCGTGCATCAAGCTCCCGGGTGTAAATACGAACGGCAATAAAGAGACGACGACCACGCTACCAGTGACTAAAGGGAGCCTTACGGAATATCGCATGATCGTTTTGCCCCGCGTTCAGAAATGAGGGGCGCCGGGCACCTGACTCGGATTGGAAGAAAGCGACTTTTCCGGCGTTCCCTCTGACCGCTTGTTGGGCTTTTTTTCATCGACCTCCTCGCTCACGAGAACTCGCTCGGTGCCCGTCGCGACCTCCAAGAAACAAAGCCTCGCGAGCCCGTTGTCGAAGTCGGAGACATAGATTCGACCATCAAGCACCTTGGTCCGATGCATCTGGAAGTGTTCCCAGACCTTGCTTCCGTCACGCCGGAAGCAGGCCGTGCGATACAGCGCATCCGAGATCATGTACTCGCCCGCCTGCTCCAGAAAAGCCGCTTCGATGACTTCCACTACGTGGCTCTCCTTGACCTGAAACTCAGGCAAAGTGACTCTGTAGATGGTCTGTTTGCTCCGATTGAAGTCATTGAAGTTAAGTTCGGATGCCAGGTATAGAAGCGTGTCTCCGTCGGCCCTCAGCCCTGAAGGGCCAAGCGCGTCTTTCGGTTTGATTGCCGGAGCCCGGTTCAGCTGCCCGTCCGAGATCCGGGCTGCAACGAGATCGGAGCCATCTTCCCATACGAGAAAAGTGCCTACTCGACACATCTGGTGGAAGGGATCGCCACGTCCTGTGAACGGCGCAGTCCACAGGCGTTTCCACGACACTTTGTCGAAAACTTCCATCCAAGCGCGTACGAATCTGTATCCTGACGCAGTCTTTTCCCTTTCAGCTTTTACCACCACAAGGATTTCCTTGTCCGAGTAAGGAACCGATTCCGCCGACTTCTCTTTGCCTTTGAGAACATGAGTGTCTCCTTCGAAAATCCAGAGCTCTGCCTCCTCCCACCTGGAATACCCCAGATAGGTGTCACTGTCCTCGTCGTATTCCACGCGGTCGACGCCCGGCGGAGCCTCGAACAATGTCTGAAGCTTGCCTTGCTCGGGCTCCAGCAGACTGACGGCCGCCCCCATGCTGAGCACGATGTCCCCGGATTTGTGGTGGTACAGGCGTCCCTGCTCCGGCAATTTCATCTGCCATTCGATGTGTCCCGAGGTCGAAACGCTGAAAACCCGGAGCCTGTCGGGCGACAACGCGATCAGGTGGCCACGCTCAAGAATGGGCGTCGAATACGTCGGAAAGATAATAGATGTACCGAAACACGGACCTACAAAAAGCAGCACAAGGAAAACTTTAAGTATGCTTCTCATTGATTTTAGCTTTCTTACAGATGTGCCGCGCCTGCGTCCGGCGCGACCGGTGCGTCAGCAGCGGGCGTGACGGATGCGGCCGTTGGCACTATGGAAGTACGGCCATTGAGGTTGTGTGCGGCTGCATACCTTGAATACGCCCGAGTCGGGAAATTCTTAGCCCAACGTCACAGATGTGCCGGCTGCGGGCGCCGGCCTTACCGACTGGTTCGGCGGCCTTACCTATCGCTTTCATAGACAAAAAGGCGCTCGGCATCGAGATCGTAAACAGCGGTGACTCCTCCGCCATTTGAATAACGCTTTTCGTAAAACAAGGCCTTTGAAATTGGATCAGTCCTTGCTCCGCCGCGCGTCAAATCGACCACCACCACTCCATTCGTTGCCGCAGACTCTTTCGGCGGAGGCGGAGTCAATATGCTCCGCAAGCCAACTGTGACATCTGTTTTGGGCTCCAGCGTCCAACCCTTCTTCTGCGCAAGAGGAGCAACCGCTTCTTTCGGCAACTTACACTCATAGCTAACAAACCAACCCAAACCATCTCTTTTAGCGTAGGTCACATCGCTCGCTTCAGCCGGCAGCCAATTGACATGAGCCAAGTGGGTTCCTCTTTGAATTTCGGTTTTGGTCGCAATGGCGAACGCAAGAATTACGCCAAGCGCAGCGGCCCCTAGAGCCGTAACGATTTTTGCAAAATGTTTCATTCTTTGGCGAGCGTCACAGATGTGCCGCGGCCGCTACCGGCGCGACCGGTGCGCCAGCAGCGGGCGTGACGGATTCGGGCCTTGGCACTTGCGCCTGGTTTGGCGGGCTTTGTTTCAATAGTATGAGATCAAGACCTATTGAATTGAGCGCGACCTTATCTGTCGAAGGTTCGGCTACGTTAAAGAAATTGATACTGAAATCGTAATCGTCGGGGATAGATGTTTGGTCGACAACATGGAACCCAGTGAACGTGGAAAGAACTGCAGCCAGGTCACTCATTGAGGCGCTGATAAACTCCCGTCCGGAAAATTGGTTCTCAAAGGTATGAGGCTTACGATTCTTCAAATTCCCCGCTAACTTTTGACTATCACTTACGGTAAGCGCGAATTCGTATTTGGTTTGGTCGTCACCGGAATCGCGGGCCTGATCAACTGAGCGTAACTTTAGTACGCCATCTACATCGGTAACCAGCATGAAGAGTGAGTAGGTCGTAACCCCAATCTTACCCCTTTCGCCGTCGGAAGCCGTAATGAAAATACATTTATCTGCCTTAGGATATTCGATATGATGTTTAATCCACACCGGGAAAATGTCAGTGACGTATACGGACACCTCGTTCGTTGGTAAACCAGTGGCGCATAATGTGAGCGCATCCCGTAAATCCTTACTGTCATCGGGAGAGTATAAACGCTCAATAATGCGTGAATCGTGATGCTTGATCGCTGCGGTTAATATCTTCTGCAACTCCTCGTATGTTCTTGGCGGTCGCGTGTCACGATGACAACCAAGCAGTAGTATCAAAATAGCAGCTAAAACTGTATTTTTCATTTAGCCCAACGTTAAAGGTGTGTCGCGGCCGCAGCCGGTGCGACCGGTGTGTCCGCAGCGGACGTGACGGAAGCGGGCGTTCGTGCTATCGCCTTGTTCGGCTTTTCCAGTATCGTAAATGACTTCAGAATATCGGAGACTTGTGCCTCAAGCTTCTTAGCATTTACATCGTCGAGCGTGCTAATAACAAAATAACAGTGATTTCCTGAGGAAAACACCCATTGTCTCCATATTAGTTCCACCTCCAGCCGCGACGGTACACGCGTCTCAAAATAGAGGGCGGCGTTTGCCCCAACCTTCACGGGCTTCAAGCTCTCGACAGATGCGTCTGGCTTCGCTCTCTTTGCCCACTCCAGCGCAACATCCTTAACAATATCTTCCATTGTTTTTCTGCTGTTTTTTTCGAACGAGTAAGTGCCCACTTCCCAAAAATCAATTCCTACAGGGAAAGAAGGCGGCTCGCACATTAACTTATTCCCCCCGTTTCGAACCTTCCAATCATCAGGGGCTTTTATTGAAAACGTAAGGTGCGATTGTTTTGAGCGCGCAAATTCGAAACATGCCACACCGTCCAATGGCTCTTTTGAATCGCTGTGCAAAGCTTTCGATCCAGTGACATACATCCATTCTGTGTTCGTTTGCAGTGCTATTGCATCGAGAAATTCCCGCAGTGTAGGTTTATAGCTTCCGGGAAAAACCGACATGAGGTTTGCCTCTGCAACCGCGCTGTCCGCCGCGGATAAGACGACAGCTCGCGTTAGGTCCTGTTGGCTTCTCACGAGGAACATGTTCGAAAACTGGGAAAACGTGTAACCTAGTGAACCTTCGAGACGCTCCTGCAAAATGGAAGTAAGCTGCGCTTGTGTCATCGGAACTGTTTCTGCCGAGTTTGCAGCTACAGGAAGGAACGATAGAAGCACAGAAACCGTCCAAATTGCTTTCAGATTATTTTTCATAGAATGGTGATTTGCCGAGCATTCGAGATCAGCCACGACCCCGGCCGGCGCAACACGTGTGCATGCATGCACGGGGCGCGGCAGCTTGGATCGTTGTACTATAGCGCCTCGTTCGGCTCGTTCTTCATATCTTTTGATTGAGACATTTCGCGATGATGCGTTGTGGAGTTCTCACTTCGAGATCGGGGCTGGGGCCTTTCCTTTTACTTCGTGGATTTTCTAAATTAAGTAAAAACGCCAAAATCGGCATGTGCTCACATTTAGTTCGCCGGATATCCGGGTCAAATATCACATAAGATTGGTTGTACCCATTTCACATGACTGACTCGAGCCGATCCCTTTCTCGCGAATATCTCTATGAGCTGGTTTGGGCGAAACCCGCGACGCACATTGCCCGCGAACTCGCAATAAAACCAGCCGCAGTGCTCAAAGCATGTAAGCTCTTGAACATCCCGCGTCCCACAACGGGGCATTGGGTCAAATTGGAGCACGGGCAGAGTCCACTGCGTCCCACGCTGCCTCGCTTCTTGCTCCTCGCTACTTTGGTTCCGGCTCCGCTGTTTCAGGTTCAACATTGAGAGTTGGCGCAGGATGATTCTGTTGTAGGCCATGCGTGCGATTCGAATTTCAAGAAACGGTGGCCCCGAAGTGTTGAGCTACGAAGAGATCGCGGTGCCGGAACCCAAGGCGGATGAGGTGGCGTTCCGCGTGGAAGCGGCGGGGGTCAACTTTATCGATATCTATCAGCGCACGGGGCTGTATCTGGTGCCGTTACCGACGACGCTCGGCAATGAGGCGGCGGGCGTGGTTACGCGCGTCGGTGCCAGCGTTACGCGGTTCCGCGTGGGCGACCGGATCGCGTCAGCCAAAGTCGTCAGCGGCGCGTATGCCGAACATGCCGTTGCTCCGGCGACGCAAGTGGTGCGCGTACCCGAACAAATCGACAGTAGGAACGCGGCGGCGCTGCTACTACAAGGAGCAACGGCGCATTATCTCGCGTGCGATACGTTTCCGTTGAAGCCGGGTGACACGGCGTTGGTGCACGCGGCGGCGGGTGGGGTGGGGCTTTTGCTCGTGCAGATCGCGAAGCGGCGGGGCGCACGGGTGCTCGCCGTGGTGGGGAACGAGGCGAAGGTGGCGCTGGCACTTGAGGCAGGGGCGGACGAAGTGGTTGTGAGTACGAAGGAAGCTTTCGCTGATGCTGCGCGGCGTTTCACGGGAGGCCGCGGAGTGGACGTCGTGTACGATGCGGTGGGCAAAGACACGTTCGATGGGAGCCTCTCAAGTCTGCGCCCGCGCGGCATGATGGTGTCGTTTGGCAATGCGAGTGGCCCCGTCGCGCCGTTCTCGCCCCTGATTTTGTCGCAGAAAGGCTCGCTGTTTTTCACGCGACCCACGCTTGGACACTATACCGCAACCAGCGAAGAGCTCCAAAGGCGCGCTGACGATCTTTTCCGCTGGGTCGCAGCGGGCGAGCTCAAGGTGCGCATTGGCGCGACGTACCCGCTGGCTGAAGCGGCGGCGGCTCATCGTGCGCTCGAAGGCCGGGGCACGACGGGGAAGCTGCTGCTGATCCCTTGAACGATATTATGTGGAACTCAGGAAATCAGGAACGGGGAGAGCACCGGTTCCTGCCACATATCGCAGGCGTGAGCCTTTCCGTTTCCAGTTTTCCTGAGTTCCCCATATAACTCTGATGGCCGGTTACACCTGCACGGAGGCGATTTCGCCCATGGCGTGATTTAGCCACATCTTCAGACGTTGGCGTTCCATCAACCCGAGACCCGAAGCCGTATTGTTTTTGGCCGACCAAAAGCTGGCGTTGGACGCATCAATTTTTTGCGCGATCGGTTCGTGCAGGCGTTTCAACGTGATCACTTTCGCGCCGAAGCTCACTGCCCGCGCTTGTTCACCCGATTTGTCGAGCTGGCCGAAGTCATCACCACGCAATTGATTTCGCACGAGCACGTAGTTCAGGCGTGCGCCGAATTGGTCGAGCAGTCGGGACAACAAATCCACCGAATCGCGACCCGCGTCCATGACGTGCCAGTAGTTGACGGTGAGGCCGCTCTCTTCGGCGAGATTCAGCACGCCCGAGTCTTCCATCCATTTGACCAGAGGGCCGTGGGTCTGCGCGGCGAGATCTACGAGAATGCGCCGCCCCGGTTGTTCAAGGGCGCTTTCGACGATGGAGTCCAGCGCCTCGTAATGATCCACAATTATGGGAGACGCGAACCCAGCATAGTAGCGCAAGAGGGCGCCGTGTGAGCGATCGGTGTCGAAACCGACAAAAGGCACTTGTTGATCGATAAAATATTGGGCGAGCAGTCGGGCAGTGAGCGATTTGCCGACGCCTCCTTTTTCGCCACCAATCAAGTGGATCTTGGATTGCGTACCGATTTCGAGCGAGGGAATGGAGGACATGGCAAGGTTGGGTGGCGGCCATCGTTTGGAGGGCCGAAAACGCCGCGCACATTGCAGGACTTGTGCCAGTAGGGCTCGCCGGCATCGAGAGCATTTCAAAAAAGCCGCGTCCCTTCAGAGGCGGGTTTACGCGCTCCCGTGATTCACCGCTGCTCAATGGCAGCAGCTACGGCCACAGGATTATTTGGTATGCTCTAGAAGATCCCTGGCGAAACTATGACTGCCCGTCTTGCCGGTAAGGAGTGACTTGGGTGCCGAGCGAAGCGACAGTCTGATACTCAGGAACACGTTTTCACGGTAGGGTATTTCAAAAAATGTCGTGGCCGCTTGAAGTAAGGGCGCAATTTTGTTGCGCCCGGGTTTGCGATACACAGAGAGGGCGCAGCAAGACTGCGCCCCTACGCATTAGCCCATCATCGATTGGCTATTCTTAAATTTGAAACGCTCTACGTCGCTGCGCTCTGAATGACATTGCCCGTTTCGCAAATTTGCAGACGCACCGTCGGCATCAGCTCTTCTTTTCCGTCTTCGCGGGTTTTTCGGCCTTGGCCGGTTTGTCTACTTTTGCTGGTTTAGCTTCAATCTCCGAGGCGACCATCTTGTAGTAAATCGTCACCTTCTCACCCACCTTGGCGTCAGCGATTCCCTTTGTCTCCTTGTTCGTGCTGATCTGCCATTTTTCCTCGCCCTTCTGAACGACAACGTAACTTGGAGTGACTTCGAGCACAGGCCCGGTCACTTGGTAGTCCTTGGCGTCGGCCGCCATCAGACGTGAAGCGGCCAGGCAGAGAACGCCAGCTGCGAGAATAGAGGATAGTTTTTTCATAGGATATGACAGGTTACTGTCAGCCAATCCCTAGCCTGTTGCACTCGCGTCTGTCAATCTGCCGACGAAATGATTGCCACCGGCAAAACCGTCAGTGGCTGCTTCAGATCGGTTCAGAAAATGGCGTAGCCGCGTCAATTAGGACGTGTGATTGTGCGCTCCTCTGATGCTGCTCAATTTCAGCGGCTTCGGCCACAGTTTTACTAGATATACTCTAGTTGTGACTCATCGCCAATGGGCGCGAGAAGGCTGCCCGCGGGAGCGAGGCTTATCATAAATCCAATGACGGTTTTAGATATTCTTCGTCCCGGCAGCAGCTTTCCATGGGCGTCCTCTTCGACTCCGTGCAGTATTGCTACCAGGCCTCCAATTTTTTGTGGCTCAAAAGGCAATAGTTGCACTCGAGACGTAATGAGGTCTCTCATTCGCATATCGAAGTGCCGCGCATTACCTCTGGTTGCCGCGGTGGAGACAAAGCTTTGATTTAGTTGTACGAACTACTTATACACTATTTTAGTGGTTGAAGAAGTTCCACTTACAGCATTCAAATAAATCCCATGAAGACGGGAATGATTCTGCTTGTTGGTATATTGTCGTTTGGTCTAGCCGCTTGCACGACGTCGAAAGACACGGCATCGAAGGCTCCTCAGTGGAAAGTAACTCCTGGTAATCCTACTTACTATATCAATTCGGTCGCCACTTCGGGTGACGGCAGCAAGGTAGTGGGAGGAACCTTTTTTCATTCCTATGGTGGCACTGACAACCGCGGGGCTATTGCTTCACCCGGCGTGACGGACGACAGCTCAACTGGAACGTTCGGAACCTACTGCTATAACCAAAACGGCCAGTTGCTTTGGAAAGATGAGTTTAATGGTTATGAAGGTGTGTACTGGGTCGATATCTCGACCAACGGCGCTTACGCTGCCGCTGGAGGATGGTTTTCGGGCAGTCCCAACTACGCGGGCTTCGTGCGCGCTTACGACGCAAGCACCGGTGCACAACTGCTCAATTATAGCACTCATTCGCGCGTCAATCAGGTCGTGTTATCAGCCGATGGCACCTGGTTGGTATCGGCGGCGGAAACCGTGGTGGTCTTCAAGCTTGTTAACGGTGCCTATAAAAAGACGGGGGAATACACACCGCCCGCAACCAACGACACGATTACGACGCTGGACTTGTCGGCTGACGGCGCATGGATGGTATGCGGCGATTATGCGGGAAATATCATTCTCTTGAGCAACAAAGGAGGACTGCCCGTTGTGTGGAAGCAATGGGCGCTGCCGTCGGGATCAAGTCACTGCGTGCGGATGACGCCCAATGGTTCAGCTTTTGCTGCGGGTGGCTCGCAAGGTAACTTTTATCTCTTCGATGTGGCCTCGTTCGTTTCTTCGGGCCAGCCAACCGTCACCTACCAAATCGCCAGCAAAGGTAGCGTTTACGGCGTGGCCATTGCAGACGATGCGAGCGGGTTTGTCGGCATTTCCAATCAGACACCGGGTAGTACCACGGGCGGTTTGGTTTATTATGTGGCGCGCTCCGGCACGCTTAACTGGACGTACACGACCGCGCGCAATCCGAACTGTGCCTCACTCAATCTCGCGCAAGGTATCCTCGCCGTGGCCGACGGGCACCCGGATGGCACGCCGGGAGACTTTTATCTCATTAACACCGCCGATGGCAGCCTGCGCTGGCAGTACACGACGACCAATATGAGCTGGCCGATCATGATTTCCCAAAACGGAAACGCGGTGGTCGCAGGAAGTGACGACGCCAATATCTATTACTTCACTCCCTGACGTGGATTTTCTCTCGCGACAGTTCCAATGCCTGATAGGAATATGCGGATGCTGAATGGTATTCGTCTATTTTTAACCAGGGGATGGATCGGCAACCTGACCGCCCTGGTGTCGTAGGCCGCCTATCCTCGGCAAAAAACACTATGAAGCATTGGGACATGAAGCTACTCCGATCACGTCCCGCCCTCATCTGCGTCGCTTACGCAATTCTTCACGCGGCCGCGCATCTCTCCGCGAGGTTCTTCGAGGTTGGGCCGGGCATCTCCATTTGGTATCCGCCAAGCGGATTGGCGCTTTCATTGTTGGTTTTGCTTGGACCGCGTTACGCCCCAGTCGTGTTTTTCACCAATGCGTTCATCGCGTGGTTCACGTCCGGGCTGTCCGTGTGGTGGGCACCCCTGCTGTTTCCGGCTTTGATCACAGCTAATTACGCTGGAGCGGCCTGGCTGGTTCGACGGTATCTGGGCGCCAAATTGCTTCCAGGGACCACCCGCGAGACTTTGATCTTCAGCTTGGTTGTCGTTGCCAGTCCTGCTGCGGTCGCGTTGGCCGGTAGCGGTATCCTGATTGCGTTGGCCCAAGCCCCCGCGGAGACATTTACGAAATCATCGGTGGAATGGTGGGTAGGCGATACCAGTGGGTTGTTGACGGTGGTGCCTGTGGTCATGGTCTTCGTCGCTCCATGGCTTGAAAACGGGCCTGGGCTGGGAGTGGCCAGGTTATGGCGAAACGCTAAAGCGATCAGAACGATCATCGCCCAGGCCGTTATATTGATTGGGCTCCTCTGGCTGGTTTTTGCGCTAGAGCCCTTGTCACGCTACAACGCCTTCTACCTTTGTTTCCTTCCGTTAACATGGATTTGTCTGCAACAGGGGCTGCGCGGAGCGACGTTAGCCACGCTCGTCATCACCATGGGAAGTCTGATCGGAATTCATCTTGTCGGCAGCCCTACTACGACAATCCTCAGTTTTCTTTTGTTCGAACTGACCGTTGTTGTCGTCGGACTGGGACTGGGCTCGGCTGTCAGCCGGCGTGATGAAGTGGAGAAAAAACTGGCGGTGAGCGAAGCCCGTCTAGACCGCGTGATCTCTGGTGCCCAGCTCGGTTTGTGGGACTTGAACATCGCTGCCCGCCACATCACCTGTAATCAACACTGCGCCGGTATGCTCGGGTACCGACTGGAGGAAATCGAACCAGTCTTTACCTCCTGGCAAAAACTGGTTCACCCGGACGACATCGAGCGTGTGATGAATGTCTTCAAAGAACACGTTGAAGGACGCTCACCACTCTATGAGACGGAATATCGCATGCGCGCGCGCGATCAGCACTGGCGGTGGATTTATTCACGCGGTTCCGTCGTCATTCGGGACCACGATAACACACCCCTTCAGGTCTCGGGCACTCACCTCGATATCACCGCTCGCAAAAGCGCTGAAGCCGAAGCCGGCAGACTGTTGGAGATTATCGGCGCCTCCACCGATTTCATTCTGACCGCCGATTCTGACGGCTACATTCTTTACGCCAACAACGCCCTCCTAAGGCTCTTGGGCTATCGCAATATTGCCGAACTTCACCGTCGTCCTATTGTTGAAGTTTTCAACGAATCTGCCGCGAGTATGTTGAAAAAGGAAGTGATTCCTGTCGCCTTGAATTCGAACGCATGGCATGGCGAACTCATCCTGCGTGATAAACAAGGTCGCGAAGTCCATGTTTCCATCGTTACGCTCGCCCATCGCGACGACGCCAATGATGCGACTACGCTATCGTTCGTTATGCGTGACATTTCACGGCAAAAACAGGCCGAGGCCGAAAAAATTGAGCAGGAACGAAGAATCCTCCAAGTTCAGAAAGCCGAAAGCCTTGGTGTACTTGCGGGCGGAATCGCTCACGACTTCAACAATCTGCTGACGGCCATGCTCGGCAACGCGAACCTCGCACGACTCGATCTGCCGCCAGAATCGCCCATTCATAATCCCCTGACTCAGGTTGAAAACGCGGCAACCCGCGCCGCCGTGCTTTGCCAGCAAATGCTCGCTTACGCCGGCCGCAGCCCGCTTTCACCCGAGGAAGTCGACTTGAATGCCCTCATCAGTGAAACCCGTCAGCTGTTAAATGTTTCCATCGGGAAGAAAATCCAGGTCGACTTGCAGTTGGCTCAGCCGCTGGCGCTCATTAAAGCGGCTCCTGCACAAATTCAACAGGTCATCATGAATCTCACGTTGAATGCGTCCGAAGCCATCGGTGACAAGGAGGGACGCATAACCATCAAGACAGCGACAATGAAAATGGGTTCAGCCGAATTGAATGATCGGTTTAAAGCGCCTGCATCGCCGACCGGCACCTATGTGATGTTGGAGATAGAGGACACCGGTTGCGGAATCCCCGCGGAAAGTCTCTCGCGAATTTTCGAACCATTTTATACCACCAAATTTACCGGGCACGGGCTTGGGCTCGCCGCAGCTGCGGGCATCGTCAAGTCCCATAAAGGGGCCATCCACGCATTCAGCAGGCTGGGCTCGGGCAGCACCTTTCAAGTGCTATTCCCGGCCACCACTCCCAGCAAGGATCCATTCGAATCGGATCATGATCAGGCGGTGAACTGGCGCGAGTCCGGGCTGGTACTCGTGGTCGACGACGAACCCAGCGTGCGAACCGTAGCATCCAGAATGTTGGAAAGTTTCGGCTTCACCACGGTGACGGCGGTTGACGGAATGGACGGTGTGGAACGTTTTCGACAGCACGCCGGAGACCTGCGTTTAGTGCTGCTTGATTTGACCATGCCCCGTATGGGTGGCGAAGAAGCATTTGTCGAAATGCACGGCATTGATTCCCGCATCCCCATCGTGCTGATGAGCGGGTTTACTGAAAAACTGACTTTGGAGCGGTTCGACCGAACCAAGCCGGTCGGTTTCCTCGCAAAACCCTTTACTCATTCGATTCTGAAAACTCGTCTGCAATCCCTGTTAGGCAAAACGCGAAAATCGGTCAGTATGGCCTAGGAGCTGTACGGGAAT
>Ga0302294_10000086_pt1 | contig 27292 bp, 29 predicted proteins | sample III_Fen_N2_3_FD_194550 | JGI IMG/M metagenome (GOLD analysis project Ga0302294, IMG submission 194550) | Peat permafrost microbial communities from Stordalen Mire near Abisko, Sweden - III_Fen_N2_3 | ecosystem: Environmental > Terrestrial > Soil > Wetlands > Permafrost | place: Sweden: Abisko...
GGACCGCTGTCAACCGGACCGACTTCGGCGATGACTGCTTCGACCTCGCTGGTGAGCACGACGTTGCGACCGGCTTTAAGGCGGACGATAAACTTGTCGGCGATGGCTTGTTCGATATCAGCGAGGATTTCAGCCTTGTCGGGATTTGCGCCGAGCTGGCGGGCGGCGTTGTCCAAATAGGCGCGCAGAGTTTCGTAGCCACCTTCCTCGAGTTGAAAGGCGGTTCCGTGCAGGTGGATGGCGATGACTTTGTTCATGGGCGGCAGTGGATCGGAGGAAATTTAAGGAGGGGTTTACGGACCGAGGCCTTTTACGGTGCCGTGGATCTTGTTCCAGTAGTCGGTAAGTTCGCGCAACTGCTCACGGCCTTTTGCGGTGAGCTTGTAATATTTCCGCGGCGGCCCGGCATCGGATTCCTGCCATTCGTAATCGACCAGACTCTCACGACGCATCTTGCTCAGGAGCGGATAAAGCGTGCCTTCCTGCGTGGCGAATTCCGTGCCGCTCAACTGCCGCAGGATGTCGGCGACGTAAACCTTGTCGGCCGCAATGATCTTGAGCAGGAGAAACTCCAGTAGACCCTTGCGGAGAGAGGAAAATTTTTCGTCGAGGCTCATGGAGTCGAGTTGATAACAGGTACCTTTGATAGCCAAGGTAGCAGCGAACAGAAAGCTGTCAAGCCGCTATCGTCATTCTTTTCCGAAATGGATATAGACGATCTCCCAACGGGGCGGAGCCTGTCTGCGGATTCGGCGCCGGCGGAAGGGCCTTTGCTGCAACTGGCTTGGCGAAACGCCAGAAAGGGAAAAGCGATTACCGCTCCGGATTATCGCGGACGTGGCGGGTCCAGCGGTGCAAGGCGTAGGCGCAGGCACAGCTCGTCAGGCAAAAGGTTGTCAGTCCCTGCCAGCCGAAGCGGAGAAAGAGGTTGTTACCCACGAACGAGCCCAGCGCGAAGAAGGCAAAAAGTCCGCCGACAAGAATCCCATTCATCCGGCTGCGTGCGGCGGGGTTTAGCGCGTAGACGATCGATTGGTGCGAAACCATCGACATCTGCACGCCCAGGTCGAAAAATACTGCGCCCAGAATCAGGACCACCAGAGACGCTGGCAGTAGTGCCATCGCGACAAAAGAGGCGAACGTAAGGCCGATCGCGATTGGGATATTGAAGAAAGGCCCCCGTCGGTCCGCCAATTTTCCGGCGAAGGGCGCCGCGAATGCGCCCGCCGCGCCGGCGAGACCAAAGTATCCGATCTGAGCCGTGGTCAGCTGGAAGGCTTCGCCAGAGAGATGAAACGCAAGGATGGTCCAGAAGGCACTGAAGACGAGGCCCAACAATCCTTGCGTGACAGTGACCAATCCAAGGATGGGATAAGTGCGCAGCAGTTTGACGGTCGAAAGCATCAGTTCGCCGTAAGTGGCGCGTGCGGCAACCGGGCGCGAAGGCACGAGCAGGGCGACCAGCGCGGCGATACTGGCGATCACGGAGGCGGCGCAGAAAAATACCGCCCTCCAGCCAAAGTGTTGCGCGATGAGTCCGCTGAAAGTGCGGGACACCAGAATGCCGAGCAACAATCCGCCCATCACCGTGCCGATAACGTGACCGCGCCGTTCCGCTGGCGCCAGATCCGCCGCGAGCGGGACGAAATCCTGCGCAGCGGTGGAAAAGATCCCGATGACGACATGGGCCAGCAAAAGTGCAGCCATGTTTTGGGCGAAACCAGCCGCAACAAGTGCGACAAAAAGTACTGCGAGCTTGCCCAAGATGAGCTTCTTCTTGTTCACCACATCGCCGAGCGGAACCAAACCAAAGATACCGAGCCCGTAACCAATCTGGGTCAGTGTGACGAGCAAGCCCGTCGCATGCGGCGTGGCGTGGAGTTCCCGGCCGAGCAACGGCAGCAACGGCTGATTTAGGTAAATCGTCGCCACGCTCGCCGCGGTGCCAAAGGCCAAGGTCAGGACGAGCTGACGTGCGAGGGATTCTTTGGGAGAAGGTGCCATGAGCGCGGGACGAAAAAACAGCGCGTTCCCGGAAAAACACAAGGACACAGCACATCTTCGGCCTCAGAATATGGCATGTGGAACTCAGGAAAGCGGGAACGGACAGGACTCCGAATCCAGCGCTGTTTCCTTTTCTCGTTTTCCTGAGTGTGAGGCTGTCGCTTCGCTCGGTACCGCATTCGAGATCTGCATTTGGGTTAAACGCAATCTGTGCGACCCCACTGCTCAGGTAACACCGTGGCACATCCTTTCAAATCTTTGCGTCCCCTGACGAACTTTGTGTTCACAATTCAGAATCCATGAGTGCCTAAGGAAAGCTGGAGTCTCAGAAAAACCTTTGAATAGAATGAAACAAAGATAACGAAGAAAGGCCTCCGAGCAAAGCCCGCACCCGGACGGACTCAACGAGGGCTCGCCGTCACTGATTTCTGTTTATCAGAACTTGAACTACGTAGAAGTTGCTCGCGGACTCGCATGAGGGCGAAGCCGAGCAGATTTTGGCCGGGCCAATTTTTGGGCTGAGTCGCAGTCGGATCTTCTTCGCGGCAGCCAATGCCCCAGACTAAATCGTTGGGACTGGCTTCGGCGAGAACATCGTCGCCCGTGCCAAGTAGGAAGTTCAACAGGTTCGTGTTTTGGGCGAATTTTTCGATGTTTCCGCGAATCACTATTTCTAGCCGGGCTTGGTTCCAGCGAGCTTCGTCAAAACCGCGCACGCGACGTCCGAGGGTCTTCGCTTCAAAAGGATGGTCGGCATCAAGGATGCGCAGGGCAGTCTCCTGGTCGCCGAAGAGCATCGCCTTTTGATGCATCATGAAATGTTCGGCTGTGGTGAAGATGGCTCCGTCGACCATAAAGATGCAGGGCCACCACTGACTCAGGCAGGCATTGGTAATTTGGCGGCTGGCGACGGGTTGGTAGTCGAGAAAAAACCGAAAATTGAGCGGAGCACCGGTTGCGTGCAGCGCCCGAAGCTCCTGCAGGTTTGTGGGGGTAGTCATTGGATTTAGTAAAGCTGGGTGTGGACGCGATATTCGCCGCCGAGCACGAGATATTCGGACTCGCCGCCGAGCAGTTGAGGCGGAAGCAACCCGCTGAAGAACACGATTTTTTGCAGGGGAATGCGCACTTTCCAGACGAGCGAGCCGAATTCCCAGGCGATCTCGGGATCGGAGGTAAACGAACTGAGATTGTTAAGTACCACGAGCGCCCGCCGGTCAGACGGTTGATCGCGTACGGCGTATTCCTCCGGGTCGTGCGTACCGCGGTAGAGCGTGAGCCAGCGTTCACCCGTGTGGCGGCGCTCCAGCTCGTATTGGCAAAACGTATACAGCAGGTCGAGCTGCATGGCGACGGCAACGGTCTTGGCCGCGCCTTTGATGCAGTCGCGCCCGTAGCGCTCGACGGCCTCTGCGTTGTCGGGCAAGCGTCCACCGTGATAACGTGCGGGAAGCCCGAATCGACTCTCGACCCAGGACTTCAACACTGCCCCTGAGTGTCCGTTGCTATCGGCGCCCCAGCCGTGAAGAAACTGGACGTAGCTGCTACGCAGGCTGGAGCGGGCGGAAGCCTGGTGCTCCGCCCATTCGTGGAGCCGAAATTTCACGGAGACATATTCGTGAAACACTTCGCCGCGGCGGACAGGATTGTCGATCAGGTCGAGCTTGGCGAACAACCGCCGATCAGTGGCGCGTACACTGTCGATTTCAAGCGGTTGAGGATTTTCCTGGAAATCGACACTGGCAATCGCCCACGGCGAAAGATTGCAGCGGTTAAAGGCGTTTTGGGTGGTTGTGGTAGACGGGGGCACGGTATGGGGTCACGACGCGGCCGGTTTTGGGGTAATCAGTTTGAAGGGCAGGGGAGGGGCGTGAAAGGTTGAAAATAACTTTTTTTGTCCAGCAGGGCGCAGGGCCAGGAGTTGCGTGGTTTGTTCGTGGATGGTACTGCTGACACTTTGGTTCAGCTTTTTGAGCCAGCGTTCGGGTATGGCCGTCACACCGTAGAAGGCACCCGCGAGTTGGCCGGCGAGCGCACCGGTGGTGTCTGCGTCGCCACCGCGATTCACAACTTTCACGAGGCATTCCTCAAAACTGGACGTGCTGAAGAATGCATCGAACACGGTTTGGACCGTATCGACGATATAGCCGCTGGTCTGCCCCGGCCACGGCGCATACGAAAACTCGGGAAGAAATTCGATGAGCAAATGGGCCTCGGCGCGGGCGGCGGCGAGCCCTTCATCTTTCAAAAGGCGTCGCGTCATTCGCCCGAGTGTGAGCGTGGCGGCGTCAGACAGCGGGTGGTGGTGGGTGATGTGTGCCTGGTTGAGCGAGACACGTTCAAAAGCCGTTTCGTCATACAACGTTGCGAGCACACTTGGCAGGTTGCGCATGGCGGCGCCGTTTCCAGCGCTGTCGGGCGCGGGGGTGGCCGCGGTTGTACCTTGCAACATGTAGCGGCGTATGCCCCGCCGGCAGGTGTTCCCGATATCAATCGGGCAGCTGTGCATCCACTTGACGTAGGCATCAGCGATTACGCGGACATCCTCCAGCCCGCCGTGGAGCAAGGCATCGCCGAGCGCGAGACTGAGCTCGGTGTCATCGGTCACCTGGCCGGGTTTCAAGCGCAACCAGCCGCCACCGACTATGTTGCGGTGCGTGTGGTGGATGGCGGCTATTTCCCGCGACGTCATAAATTCCACCGTGGCGCCCAGTGCATCGCCCACCGCGAGGCCGAGGTAGGCTCCGAGGGCGCGCTGCGTGAGTGTTGGGAATGTATCCATTTATACGTGACGCGTAAGACTGGCCGGGTTGAGGGGACTGCTCACGCGTCATTCATCTGATGCAGGAGTCTTGCCAAGTTTCGTCCTGGTGGTGGCTGCGTTGGTTGTTCAAACGCCATTTCGAATTCCGACATTTTTGTCGGAATGGCGGATTTTCTGAACGCAGGTGTAGCGTTTTTCCGACCGCGGGAAGGCAGGGAAAATCGGCAGAAATAATTTTAATGGCTGCGGCCCAGTTAATTATAAAGGCGTGAACAAACTTGGCATCTCACGCGCTAAAGGGACGGCATTCTCTCAACAGAAACCAATAACTAAGAAAACAAATGAGAAAAGTCGCTATCTACGGAAAGGGTGGGATCGGCAAGTCGACCACCACACAGAACACAGTCGCGGGACTGGTCGAGTCAGGCAAACGCGTCATGGTCGTCGGCTGTGATCCGAAGGCTGACTCCACACGCTTGCTGCTCGGCGGTCTCGCTCAGCGCTCAGTCCTCGACACGCTTCGCGAAGAAGGTGAGGACGTTGAGCTCGCCGACATCCGCTCAAAAGGTTTTTGCAGCAGCCTGTGCGTCGAATCCGGTGGTCCTGAACCGGGCGTCGGCTGCGCCGGTCGCGGCATCATCACCTCCATCAACATGCTCGAACAGCTCGGTGCATATGATGAAGACGAGAAGCTCGACTACGTATTTTATGACGTGCTCGGCGACGTTGTGTGTGGCGGTTTCGCCATGCCGATCCGCGAGGGCAAGGCCGAAGAAATCTACATCGTCTGCTCGGGTGAGATGATGGCCATGTACGCGGCCAACAACATCTGCAAAGGCATTCAGAAGTTCGCTGAAAACGGCGTCGTGCGCCTCGGCGGCCTGATCTGCAACAGCCGCAAGGTGGACAACGAGCGCGAAATGATTGAGCAGTTCGCCAAGCGTCTCGGCACCCAGATGATTCACTTCGTCCCTCGTGAAAACGACGTGCAGCGCGCTGAAATCCAGCGCAAGACCGTCATCGAGTGGAATCCAAAGTGCGCCCAGGCCGATGAATACCGCACCCTGGCGAAGGCGATCGACCAGAATAAATTGTTCGTCAAGCCCACGCCGCTCTCGATCCAGGAACTCGAAGACCTGCTCATGAAGTACGGTCTGCTCGGTTAAGCAAAATATCGCGCTGGCTCCGGTTCGTCACGAACCGAAGCAGGCGCTGGCAGCTGGTTCGGGTTGTATGACCCGAAAAGTCCGCTCCACATATCAAACAAATTGCTACAAAAATGTCTGACCTTTCCTCAACGCCCCCCGAGGGCTACGATAGCGAAGGTTTTCCCGTTCCGACCGCGACCCAGCCTGATGGCGAAGTTGTGCGCGACGAAATGCTGAAGATCTATCCGCCGAAGACGCGGAAGAAGCGCGAGAAGCAGCTTCTCACCAACAACCCGGAGACACCGCCGGAGATCGGTGCCAACACCCGTACGATCCCGGGCATCATCACCCAGCGTGGTTGTACTTACGCTGGTTGTCGCGGCGTGGTCATCGGACCGATCCACGACATCCTTCATATCACGCATGGCCCCGTGGGTTGTAGCTACTACTCGTGGCTCACTCGCCGGAATCTGGCTCGGCCCAAGCCCGATCAGCCGATCAATTTCCTCCAGTATTGCATGACAACTGACATGCAGGAAGAGGACATTGTTTTCGGTGGTGAAAAGAAACTCGCCGCAGCCATCCGCGAAGCTTACGCGATGTTCAAACCCAAGGCCATCGCGGTGTACTCCACCTGCCCGGTCGGCCTGATCGGTGATGACGTTCACTCGGTCTGCAAAAAGGCCAAGGAAGAACTCGGTATCAATATCTTCGGCTTCTCCTGCGAAGGCTACAAAGGCGTCTCGCAGTCCGCCGGCCATCATATCGCCAACAACGGTGTGTTCAAACACATGGTCGGTCTCAACGACGAGCCCGATAAGGAAAAGTTCCGCATCAACGTCCTCGGCGAGTACAACATCGGTGGTGACGCCTGGGAAATCGACGCGGTTCTGAAGAAGTGCGGTATTCACGTAACAGCTACACTCTCCGGTGACATCAGCTATGAGCAGATCACCAAGTGCCATACCGCCGACCTCAACATCGTGCTGTGCCACCGGTCGATCAACTACATGGCCGAGATGATGGAGACCAAGTTCGGCGTTCCGTGGATCAAGGGCAACTTCACCGGCGCGGAGCAGACGTCCAAGTCGCTCCGCAAGATCGGAAAATACTTCGGCGACCAGCAGCTCATCGACCGCATCGAAGAAGTCATCGCCCAGGAAATGGCTGTGCTCAAGCCCGTGATCGCGGACGTTAAGTCCCGCCTCCAGGGCAAAACTGCCGCGATGTTTGTCGGCGGCTCACGCGCCCATCATTACCAGCATCTTTTCAAGGATATTGGCATGTTGACGGTAGCGGCCGGTTATGAGTTTGCCCATCGCGACGACTACGAAGGCCGCAAGGTTCTTCCCTCCATCAAGGTTGATGCCGATTCCCGCAACATCGAGGAAATCGAGGTCAGCGCCGACGCGACGCGTTTCAAGCCGCGCAAGACGCCCGAACAGGTCGAGGCGCTCAAAGCCGGTGGGTTCAGCTTCAAGGACTACGACGGCATGATGGTCGAAATGAAAAAATCGATGCTCGTGATCGACGACATCTCACACCACGAGATGGAAAAACTCATCGAGACCTACAAGCCGGACATCATTTGCTCGGGCATCAAGGACAAGTTCGTCATCGAGAAATACGGTGTGCCCTGCAAACAGCTCCACTCTTATGACTACGGTGGTCCTTACACGGCTTACACCGGTGCGGCGAACTTCTACAAGGAGATCGACCGCATGATAAACACAAAGGTCTGGAGACTGCTAACACCTTTGTGGAAGAAACCCGCCGATGCGGAAACGGCCGTCGGCAAAGGCCTCGACAGCCCGAGGAACAAGGCAACCCGCGAGATCGTCTCCGGCATGGCCAAAGCCTGGAAGCCGCAGAAGTCCACCACCGCGCCCGATGCTGAGGGCTAAAACAACAACCTTATAAAAGGAATAAACTAAAATGCTAAACGGAACCAAAGCCGAAATCGTCGAGCGTAAAGCTCTGCGCATCAATCCGGCCAAGACCTGTCAGCCCATTGGCGCGATGTATGCCGCGCTCGGCATCCACGGATGTATGCCGCACAGCCATGGTTCACAGGGCTGCTGCTCGTATCATCGCAGTCACCTGACCCGGCACTTCAAGGAGCCAGTCATGGCCACCACCAGCTCGTTCACCGAAGGCTCCTCAGTCTTCGGTGGGCTGGCCAACCTCACCCAGGCGTTCAAAAACATCTTCACGATCTACAACCCCGAGATCGTGGCGGTGCATACGACCTGCCTGTCTGAGGTTATCGGTGACGACATCCCGACGATCATCAAGAAATCCATGGCGGATGGCTCCATCCCCGCGGGCAAGATCGCCATTCACGCCAACACGCCGTCGTTCGTTGGCTCTCATGTCACCGGGTTCTCGAACATGGTTATGGCGATGGTGAACTACCTGTCTGAAAAGACTGGCACCACGCTCAACCAGGTGAATGTGATCCCCGGCTTTGTCGAACCGGCCGACATGCGTGAAATCAAGCGCATCGCCAAGGAAATGGCGGCGAATATCGTGATGTTCCCTGATACATCCAACGTCCTCGATGGCCCGCTCACTGGGCAGTACAAAATGTACCCGGAAGGCGGCGCCACCGTGGCTCAGATAAAGTCTGCGGGTGACAGCATCGCTACGCTCGCACTCGGTCACTTCGCCTCCCACGTCGCGGCTGCGACGCTCGAAACGAAGTGCAACGTGCCGGCGGCTTTCATGGAATTGCCGATCGGTGTTAGCGCTACCGACAAGTTCGTCAGCGCGCTGGCTAGCTACGCCGGCGTTGAGGTTCCGGCCTCGATCGAACTCGAACGCGGCCGCCTCATCGACTTGATGAGCGACCTTCACCAGTACTTCCACGGCAAGCGCGTGGCGATCGCTGGCGATCCCGATCAGGTCATCGCGCTCACCCAGTTCCTCGTCGAACTGGAGATGAAGCCGGTGTACGTGATCACCGGCTCCCCCGGCAACCAGTTCGAAAAGCGTCTGCATGAGATTCTCGACGGTCCCGTGCCGAACGCGAAGATCAAGCAGACCGCTGATCTCTTCGAACTCCACCAGTGGATGAAGAACGAGCCTGTTGATCTGCTCATCGGAAACACCTACGGAAAGCACATGGCACGGACAGAAAACGTACCATTTGTCCGGTTCGGTTTCCCGATTCTGGATCGTACCGGCCACCGCTTCTTCCCAACGGTTGGCTACATGGGCGCGGTCAACCTGATTAATCAGATGATCAACGTACTCCTCGACAAGAAAGACCGTGAATGTGCAGAGGAGTGGTTCGAGTTGGTCCAGTAATTGCATAGAGCACAACTCAAACAAAGAACCAACGATAATGACTGAAAACGTCCACTCGTGTCCGCCCGCGCCGGCTGGCCTGAAGATCAGGCCAGCCATCTTCGAGGACGCTCCGATTCTCAGCGCGCTCATCACCGAGCTCGCAGCATTCGAGCACCTCGACCACGAGTGCGGGGTCACGGTGGACGCAGTTCGCGAACATCTCCTCGGCCTGAATCGCTCGGCCGAGGCGGTGATCGCTGAACTCGACGGTGTGGTGGCGGGATTTGCGGTGTACTACCGCACGTTCTCCACCTTCGCCGCCAAGCCAGGTGTCTTCCTCGAGGATCTGTATATCCGCCCGGCATTTCGCCATCGTGGACTCGGGCGGGCGCTGCTGCAGTACGTCGGTTCGCTGGCTGCGCGCTTCGGCGCCGGACGTTTCGAATGGACCACGCTCAAGTGGAACGAAGACGCCCGGAAACTTTACAAGAGCATCGGCGCAGAGGAAAAAAGTGAATGGCTGCTGCTCCGGCTGGATGCGGAAGGCATCGCGAAATTTAGCTGTAGTGGACCGGGTGATACCAACGACGGTTGCCGTTGTGGCGGAAAAGGCGTGCACCACGCGAAACCTGAATCCGCCTCGCCCGGCCATTGTGGCTGCGGAGGCGCTGGCCACTAACGCGCATTTCAACCATGGCCTCCACCATCGAAGTTCTCCCCGGACGAGCCGCCTCAATCGCCGTTGCCGGCGAGGCGGGTGGGGCGATGGTATGCGACAGCCATTCGCTGGCGGGCTCGGTTACCCAGCGCGCTTGCGTGTTTTGTGGCTCGCGGGTGGTTTTGTATCCGATTGCGGATGCGTTGCACATCGTGCATGGTCCGATCGGTTGCGCGGCTTACACCTGGGATATCCGCGGTGCGCAGTCCTCGGGACCGCAGCTGCACCGCAACAGTTTTTCGACCGACATGCAGGAACTCGACGTCATCTACGGCGGCGAGAAAAAGCTCGAACGCGCGTTGATGGAGCTCATCGCCAAGCACCAGCCTAAAGCCGCCTTTGTTTACTCAACCTGCATCGTCGGCGTGATCGGCGATGATGTCACCGCAGTCTGCAAAAAAGTCTCCGCCGCAAAAGGAATTCCGGTCCTCTCTGTCGCGAGCGAAGGATTTAAGGGCACCAAAAAAGACGGCTACCGTGCTGCGTGCGAGGCGGTTTACACCCTGATCGGCACGGGCGACACCTCCAGCATCAGTCCGATCAGCATCAACCTGCTCGGCGATTTCAACATCGCAGGCGAAACCTGGATCATCCGGGACTATTTCAAGCGTATGGGCATCGAGGTGGTGGCGACGATTACTGGCGACGGCCGCGTCGACGACATCCGCCGCTGCCATGGTGCGAAGTTGAATTTGGTTCAGTGCGCCGGTTCGATGACCCATCTTGCCAAGAAAATGAAAGAGGAACACGGCATTCCGTTCCTCAAGGTTTCCTTTTTCGGCATCGAGGACATGTCAGCGGCGCTCTACGACACGGCAAAATTCTTCGGCGACGAGACGCTGATGGAGAAAGCCAAAGACGTCGTGCGCGACGAAGTGGGAAAATTTTACCCGCAGCTTCGTGTCTACAAAGAGAAGCTTATCGGCAAAAAAGCTGCGATCTACGTGGGAGGCGCGTTTAAGGCCTTTTCACTGGTTCGCGCATTGCGCACGCTCGGCATGACGACTGCGATCGTTGGTACACAGACGGGCGACAAGGACGATTACGCGCAGCTCCGTGAAATGTGCGATGCCGGCACGGTGATCGTCGACGATTCGAACCCGCTTGAACTCGCAAAGTTCTGTCTGGAGAAAGACGTGGATCTTTTTATCGGCGGCGTGAAGGAACGCCCGATCGCCTACAAGCTCGGCATCGGTTTCTGCGATCACAACCACGAGCGCAAAGAAGCGCTGGCTGGTTTTGTCGGGATGTTCAATTTTGCCAAAGAAGTGTACGCGAGCTGCTGTTCGCCGGTTTGGAATTACGTGCCGAGGCGCACGGCGAGAGGGTGGAACGCGCAGTCCCTTGCGCGTTCTGTAGTGCCGCAGATCGCAGATGTCGCTCAGCCCGCCGGGACGGCGGGCTCCACCCCAAACCTTTCATCGGAGGTCGCGCCATGAGCTGCTCGTCCTGCAAACCTCAGGCCGACTCGGAAGAAGAGGGTAAAGAGGAATTTCCGGGAGCGACCACTAACGCCTGCAAGCTCTGCACGCCGCTCGGGGCGTGCCTGGCCTACAAGGGCATCGCGGGTACGATTCCCTTCCTTCACGGCTCGCAGGGCTGCGCGACCTACATCCGGCGTTATTTGATCAGTCACTTTCGTGAGCCGATGGATATCGCTGCCTCGAATTTTGCCGAGCACTCGGCGATTTTTGGCGGCCGTGAGGTGTTGCACACCGGCATCGAGAACGTTTCCCGTCAGTACAGCCCCGAACTGATCGGCATCGCCACGACCTGCTTGAGCGAGACGATCGGCGAAAACATGCCGCAGTTGCTGCACGACTACAAAAAGCGGACCGATGTTTCACATAACGCCGCGCTCGTTCACGTTTCCACACCCAGTTTCAAGGGCACGCATGTCGATGGTTATCACAAAACCGTGCGCGCGCTCGTCGAAACGCTTGCGACCGAGAGTGCCGAAAATGTCGCGGGTCCGGTCGCACTGATGCCTGGATTCGTCTCGGCCGAAGATTTGCGTCACCTCCGTGAATTGTTCGCGGCCTACGAGCTCCCTTTGACGATGGTGCCAGACTACTCTGAGACGATGGATGGTGGTTCGTGGGCGGCCTACGAGCGCATTCCTGTGGGCGGCACCACGGTCGAGGCCGTGAAAGCGCTGGGCTCGGCCCGCGCGGCAATTGAATGTGGGCACATCCTCGCGACTACGCCAAAAACAGCAGGGGCACATCTGGCTGACAAATTTTCGGTTCCTCTGCATCGGATCGGCCTGCCGATCGGACTGCGTGAAACCGACCGGCTGTGCGAGGTTCTGGGGTTTATCGCCAGCCGGAAAACTCCTGCCGCCGTAGAAGCGGCGCGCGGACGCCTGATCGACGCAATGGTTGATGGTCACAAGTATGTATTTAATCAGCGCGCGGTTGTCTATGGCGACGAAGACATGGTAATCGGGCTCACGTCCTTCCTCTGCGAGATCGGCGTCGCGCCGGTGTTGTGCGCGAGCGGTGGCCGCAGCCGACATTTTGCCGCCGAACTACGCAAGCTCGTACCCGAACTACCTGAAAGCACCATTATCCGCGAAGGCGCTGACTTCTCCACCATCGGCACCGAGGCCGAGGCGTTGAAACCCGATTTACTCATTGGCAACAGCAAAGGTTACTCCCTCGCCCGGCGTTTGAAAATTCCCCTGATACGCTGCGGCTTTCCTATTCATGATCGCATGGGCGGTCATCGCATTCTTCACGTCGGTTACCGCGGAGCGCTGGCGCTCTACGACACGATCGTTAACGCGATCCTCGAGCGGAAACAGGACACATCATCCATCGGCTACGCTTATCTCTGAGGGCAAAACCATGATCAACGACCTTACGTCCGACACCAACGCTTGCTCCACGGTCACGGCTGTGAACGAGGATGGCACTCTCCAGCCGGCCCTCGATTTTTCGAAGCACCCCTGCTTCAACAAAGACTCGCACCATAAGCACGGACGCATCCACCTGCCGGTCGCACCACGTTGCAACCTCCAGTGCAATTTCTGCAACCGAAAGTTCGATTGCATGAACGAGAGCCGGCCCGGCGTGACCAGCGCGGTGCTCTCGCCGACCCAGGCCTCTGATTACCTCGACGTGATGGTGAAGCGGGTGCCGAACCTTGCCGTCGTAGGTATCGCTGGTCCTGGCGATCCGTTCGCCAATTCGGACGAGACCATGGCAACGTTACGGAACGTCCGCCGCAAGCATAAGGACATGATGCTCTGTCTTGCGACCAACGGACTCGGCATCGGACCGCACATCGATGAGATAGCGGCGATTGGGGTCAGCCACGTGACGATCACCGTCAATGCGGTCGATCCCGAGATCGGTTCTAAAATCTACGCGTGGATTCGCGACGGGAAGCGGCCAATGCGCGGCCTCGAAGCGGCGAAACTTTTACTTGAACGCCAGCTCGATGCCATTGTGCGTCTCAAAGCAGCGGGCGTCGTGGTGAAGATCAACTCGATCATCATTCCCGGCATCAACGACCAGCACATCGAAGCGATCGCTACGAAGATGGGCGATCTGAAGGTCGACATCATGAACAGTATGGCCTTTCTGCCGGTTGCGGGTGCTGAGTTCGAGAGCATCGCGCCGCCGGACAATCTTCTGGTCGCGAGCACGCGGTTGAAGGCGGGCCGCCATGTCGCACAGATGTCGCATTGTGCGCGCTGCCGCGCCGACGCCGTGGGTCTCATCAATGAAAAGATGACGACAGAAAATCTCATCACATTGCAGGAGTTTGCCCGGCCCGGTATCAAGGACGTCGATACGCGCCCCTACATCGCGGTGGCCTCGCATGAAGGCATGCTGGTCAATCAGCACCTCGGCGAAGCGGCGCGGGTTATCCTTTTCAAACAGGACGCGTCCACGCCCTCGGGCATCAAATTCGTCGAAGTTCGCAAGGCGCCGGAGCCTGGCGCGGGACCGGCCCGCTGGTCGGAGTTTGCTGACATTCTGCACGACTGCCGCGCGCTGGTTGTTTCCGCCGCCGGCCCGCAGCCGAAACGCGCGCTGGAAGATCACGGCGTCGCTGTCATCGAAATGGAAGGCCTCATCGAGGAAGGTCTTTCCGCCATCTTTGCCGGGAAACCAATTCCGGCTTCGCTCAGTCGTCGGTTCACATCGTGTGGTTCGGGCTGTAAAGGCACAGGCACGGGCTGCGCGTGAACCGGCGGCTGGGCGCAAATTTCCCTAATCCAATCAACCAGAAAGAACACCGATTATGTCCAAACCTACACATCATCTCTTTGTCTGCGGAAGTTTCCGTGCCAATGGCGAACGCCAGGGCGTTTGTCATAAGAAGGAGTCCATGAGCCTGCTCTCATACCTCCAGGGCGAGATCCAGGACCGCATGCTCGATGGCGTTGAAGTCGCCGTCACCGGCTGTCTCAATGTCTGCACCAAGGGACCGGTTATGATCGATTATCCCACCGGCAATTTTTATCGGGTGCCTGGCACTGAGGCGATCGACGCGATTCTCGACGCTATTGAAAACGATACCGTCGCCGCGGAATACCAGCTCACCGTTTAAACCTAATTTCTTTTCGTCATGGCCTACATCATCGAAGCAGATTCTTGTACTGCGTGCGCGGCTTGTGCCGACGTGTGCCCCTCCGGTGCCATTTCTATGGCTAAAAGCGGCGCAAATTACGTGATCGATGCTGAAAAATGCGCCGATTGTGGCGCCTGCGAAAGCGGCTGCCCGAGCGGCGCCATCAAGCCTGGAGCCTGAAGGTAAATGTGAACCGTCTCCATCTAGTCGATACAACCCTACGTGACGGCGAACAGGCCGCTGGCGTGGTGTTGTCTCGATCGGATCGGGTGGCAATCGCTCGGGCATTGGTGGAAGCCGGTATGCCCGAACTTGAAGTCGGCGTGCCCGCCATGGGTGCGGAGGCGATCGCCAACATCGCGGCGGTAGTCGCCGCAGTTGGCGAGGAGCGTGTGGTTACTTGGTGCCGCGGTGCCGAGGCCGATCTCAAGGCTGCTGTCGCGACGGGCGCTGCGGCGGTACATCTTTCATTTCCATCGTCGTCATTGCATCAGGCTGTCTTTAAACTGCCTTCTGAGGAAATTTTCGCACGCGTGCAGGTGTTGGTAACCAAGGCCCGAAAGCATTTCTCGCGCGTGTACGTCGGAGCCCAGGACGCATCCCGCGCCGAGCCGGCATTTCTTGCTGAATTTGCCCGCGTGTCGGCCGAAGCCGGTGCGCAACGTATCCGTTTTGCGGACACGGTTGGCCGCCTTGCGCCAAGCCAAATTGCTGCCGCTTTTGCTCCGATCCGGAGTTCGGCGCCTGGCTTGGAAATCGAATTTCACGGTCACAACGATCTTGGCCTCGCCACCGCCAATGCACTGGCTGCGTATGAAGCCGGTGTCGATGCCGTCAGCGTGACGGTTAACGGGTTGGGGGAGCGCGCAGGCAATGTCCCGTTGGAGGAACTGGTGATGGCGCTGGGTGTGGCTCACGGTGTCGAAGGATTAGTGGACTGCACCAAGCTGGCAGCGCTCAGCGATCTCGTGGCGCGTGCGGCCGATCGGCCTCTTCCAGCGCAAAAGCCTGTAGTGGGTGCGGCGGCTTTTTTGCACGAGTCGGGGATTCACTGCGCCGGCCAGTTGCGCGACAAGCGAAGCTACGAGGTGTATTCGCCCTCGCTGGTTGGCCGCGAACGCCCGGCATTTGTTCTGGGCAGCCATACCGGCGGAGCTTCGGTGGCTGCGGCGCTGAACGCGCAGGGCGTGCAGGTTTCGATTGATGCAGCGCGCCGTGTGGCTGCTCGTGTGCGTGAGATCGCTTCCAGTCGGGGTTGCCCGATGAGCCCCCACGAACTTCGCAGTCTCCTCGACGAATCCGCCGCGTGAATCGCAACAACCCATTCCAAAATCCGAAATCCAACAACCGTCATGAGCTTCAAATCCTACGCCATCCGCAGCACCATCGATGACCTGATCACGCTCGACGATCCCCAGCCGCTCGTGTTTTCCGGGCGTCATGGCTTGATCGCGAAGTTCGTGCTCTCCGAAAAAGAGCGCGCGATGAATCCATGGAAACTCTGCGTAGGTGAGATTCATGCCATCGCCTTTCCGGCCAAGTTGCTGCACGACCGGGCTATCGTGTTTGAACAGTCCGAGGATGCGGAGCGCTCGCTGATGTGGCTGCAGAGTATTTCGGGCATCTCCAACTCGAAAACAGAAATGATGTTTTCGTTCATACCGCTGGCGGTCGTTGCTCAGAATCCGCTCACCATACGACGCGCAGCCGTTGACCGAACCTATGGCGAGGACCTCATGCTCGACGGTGGTGTGCTGTCGCCTGACGGTCCTTGGCATTGGAAAAAACCGCATCTAGCGCTCGGTGGCGTCGTGCTTGGTTCGGCCACGCTCAACCCGCTGGCGTCGACGGGCGCAGTTGGTGCCGAGATGGTTTGAGATCACGATGCGCCCTGAAATTGAACACATCGGTTCAGGGTAGGGCGCTTTATCCCTAAAGCGCCGGTTAGGGCTGAATCGGAGGCGGCGGACTAAGGATAGTCCGCCCTACCTCGGAAAAGTCACTTTACCTTCTCCGCCTTCATCTGGCGGTGGACGAAAAAGTAATAAACCACGCCCATCACGACAAAAGCCGCGGCGGCCCAAAGCGTGATGCGGTGCAACTCGCCGCGCATGAGTGCTTCGTCCTGTCCGGCTTTGATGCCGAGCCAGGCCAGTACGCCACACCAGAGACCAGAACCAAGCAGCGTGTAAAGTGAGTAGAGCCCGAAAGGCAGGCGGACGATGCCGGCAGGGATGCCGATCAAGTGCCGCACGACGGGAAGGAGTCGGGAAAAGAATACGCCAAACGCGCCGAATTTAGCGGCCCAGCGTTCCGCGGCCTCGATTTTGCCGGGCGAGATCCCGACAAATTTGCCGTAGCGCATTGCCAGCGGGCGTCCACCAATCCGCGACGTCCAATACATGATTGTTGCGCCAATCCAGGATCCGAGCGTACCGGCGACAATCACGCCCCAGACCGACATCGTACCTTTGGTGTAGGCCAGATGCGCGGCGGGTGGAATAATGACCTCGCTTGGCAGCGGCACGATGGTGCTTTCCATGGCCATCAGCAGGCCGACGAGCCAGTAACCGCCCTGTTCAAGTTTATCGGTGTACCATTGGAGCAGCTGCGCGAGGTAGGCTTTCATGCGAAGGTAGGGATTTGGACAACAAAAAGGCAGGCAGTCGAAACTGCCTGCCTGAGAATGAAAAGGATAAACGGTTTAGACGTCGGGCTTGGTCTTGCGCAGACCCTGCACGCGATCGCCAGCTTTCCACTGGCCACGCTTTTTGAGCAGATCGATGCGTTCGAAACGCTTCAGAACGTTGCGCTTAATGACGAGACCGCTGACACCTTGGAGGCTTTTGTGCTGTGACATGACGTTTTAGAAAAGTGGTTGTGACCTGTTTAAGGGTGCATCGCTACAGTTCGCGCGGGCCCATGACAAGTATTTTTCTGCAACATATTCGGCCCGCACCACGACCCACTCCGGTGTCGTGTAAGGATGATGCGCCATGAGCCAGGATTCGACCGCAGCGGCCCGGGCGGGAATGAACTTCAAAACTAACCGAAATTCCTCCGTGGTTTCGGCGCGATTTTCCCAAATATAGTGGGACGTAATCGGTCCCTCGATCTGCGCGCAGGCCACCAGGCGTGCCTCAACTAAACCGCGGGCGAGGCGACTGGCATCTTCACGCGTGCCAACCGTAGTAAAGCCGACGAAAAGCATGGGTTTTCTTAAATGATGAGTGCGCCGCGGTCGTCAAAACTGAACATTGGGCCCCAGGCGACTTCCCAGTAATAGCCATCGAGGTCGGAAAAATATCCACCGTAACCACCCCAAAAAGTATCGTGGGCGGGTTTCACGATCTTTGCACCGGCTCTTTCCGCGAGCGCAAGAACCTGGCCAACTTCCTCTTTGGTCCGGGCATTATAGGCGAGGGTAATGCCGCCGAAACCGCCTGGCGCCGCTTGCTTAACGTCTGGAGAAATATCCTCAGCCAACCGGCTGAGCGGATACAACGCAAGGCGGGTGCCAAGGGTTTGAAAAAACGCGATCGCATCACCTTCCTTCGCCGTCGTGGGAAAACCCAGCCCGTCACGGTAAAAACGGAGCGAGAGGTCAAAATCTTTTACCCCTAGCGTAATGATGCTGATGCGAGATTCCATATACTCGGTGGTTTAGGTTTTGAGGCTCTGGCTTTTTCCTTTGATGAAGATCCAAACGTAGAGCGCGGCGATTAGGCTGCAACTGGCGATGATGACTGCTTTTGGATGGGGAAACGAAGCGGGAAACAAAGCGAGTTCGCTGATGACGCGCCCGGCATAGATAACGACATTGAGCAGCAGGATCGAACGTCCAACGGCCGTGAGCGCCAGCTGCTCGCGGAAGAGCAGCGAAGTGAGCGCGAGAAACCAGATCAAGGCCGCGCCGCTGACGGCGAACATTTGCAGCAGCGGATAGCAATCTGCCGTGTGACAGTCCGCATAGATCATTCGGCACAGCACAATATGGAAGAGGGCGAGAACCAAGTTGAGGATACCGCCGGTGACGACTGCAGTTTTGAGTGTTTTCATACGAGGTCACTCACGATGCATCCCGGCAAAATTGTCTCAACGGGTTGGGTTTGGATGGTCGATTCAGGGCAGCAACGGCAATTCCAAGCCGCCAGGCGGGAAATCCGTTCAGACTTCTTTGACCAGAACCTTCGGATTGCGGCCGCTTTCTTCGTAGAGTTTCAGGCGTGCTTCCGGCAGGATGTCTTTGTCGGTTTCCTCGAAGTTGAGGACAGAAGTGAAGAATCCGTAACTCTGGGTCGAGAGCGCGACGATGGTCGTCGTGCCGCGTTCCTTCGCCATCATGCACGCGTAATCGACCATCTTCCGCCCGATGTCGCGGTTCTGGTAAAACGGCAGCACGTAAAGCGAACCGACCTCTGCGAGCTGCGGCTTGTCGGGATAAAAATAGAGCGAGACGCAGGCGATGATGTTCTCGTCGATTTCGAAAACGTAGAACTGTTCGATGTTTTTTTCGATGGCCTGCTGCGTGCGGTAGATGAGTTCTTCACGACGGACCGCGCCGCGGGTGAGATTATAAATCTGGCGAACGTCTCTGCGGGTCGCCTTGCGGATCTGCTGATAATCGTTGCCGTAGATCAGCGTGCCGACGCCTTCGCTGGAGAAGATCTCGTTGAGCAGTCCATCGAAGACCCGGCCGTCGACCACATGGACGCGCGGGACGCCGTTCTCGATGGCTTTGATCGCGTGCGTGGCTTTGCTGAGCGAGCTGGCACCGATCTGTTCAGGCTTGTCCTTGAGGAGGGAGCGGAGCGCCTCGACCGAGATGTCGTGTTTCACTTCGCCGTCGATCTCGAGACCGGCGAGCGGGGTGAGATAGATGATCTTGGTTGCTTGGAGCGCCTCGGCTAGTTCGGCGGCGAGCAGATCGGAGTTAACGCGCAATGACCGGCCATCCGGCCCGAAACCGATCGGGGAGACGATGGGCACGATGGCCTGGTTGATCAGCGAAAGAATGAATTCCGTGTCGATGCGCTCAACTTTGGCGGTAAATTGTTGGTCGACCCCGCGCAGGATGCCGGTGGGCAGCGCGCGCACGGCGTTCGTCACGGCGCATTTCAGATTGTTCTGGGTCAGGCCTTCGACGAGGGCGTGAGAAACACGCGAGGAGGCGCGGATCGCGAGGTCGAGCGTGGCGGCGTCGGTCACACCGGAGCCGTAGGCGTCGGTGATGGTTATGTTGCGCATGACCGAAAGTTCCTGCAGCTGGTGACTGATGCCGTGTACGAGCACGACCTTGATCGCGAGGCTGCGGAGGACGGCGATGTCGACAAGGAGGTTGCCGAAATTTTCGTCGGCCACGATGGAGCCGTCGATGGCCAGGACAAAAATCTGTTCTTTGAAACGCGGGACGTATTTCAGAATGCCACGCAGGTCGGTCGGTTTGATCGTGGTGGCGGTGGCCGTGGCTGGCGGATTATTGATCCCAGTGCTCATCGAGGTGATGCGTTTCTCGACGAACCAGCCTCGTTCGTCAATGCACTTGCAACGCCCATTGCACGGAGTGTTGGGCACCGATCACGGTCACGCGATAGTCGCCGGGCTTCAGTGTCCCGGGTGCAAGCGTGAGCACTAAGGCGCTTTCCCGGCTGCGTGAGAGAAGGCCGCCGCTGTTCGGTTCAAGGTTGGCGATGACAGCGATTTCGTCTTCTTTCAGGCAAACGTAGGTGTCGGCGACGACGTATTTTTTATCAGGCAGCGTGCAGGTAAATTGAAACGAATACGGCATCAGCACATTGGCGGAGGCAGGTGCGGCGACAGCTGAGATCGAGTCGGGCAAGGTGGGTTTTTCTCCGAAAGATTGAGCCAGTTCGCCGTAGAGCCCGCTGACCGTGGCTTTGACCGGTGCGATGGATTTCCCCAAGGCCGCAGCCGAGCGTTGCGGTTCTGCGGGTGTGGAAATAGCGGCGACGATACGCTGATAGCCGGCTTCCTGCAGGCGCTGAACGGTGGCGCGCACCTTGGAATCCTTGTAAGGCTCGTAGGCGCGACCCGGTTTTCGGAATTGGAGCGTGATGAAAGTGTAGGCGGCTATGAAGAGGACGATCGCAAGGACAATCCACTTCATGGGCCAAGGTTTGGGTGTCGGTCGGGCTGGCATGCGCGTCCAAGAAATAACGACGGAGGACACGAACGTCGCAAATACATTTGCGCCCCTGAGAGCGGACTGTTTCGGTCACCGGCTTTATGAAGTATTGGTCGCAGTTTTTCATTCCCACACTCAAAGAAAGTCCGTCCGACGCCGAAATCGCCTCGCACAAGCTGCTCGTGCGGGCCGGCCTCGTTCGCAAACTGGGCGGCGGCCTCTACACCTACATGCCGTTTGGCCTGATCGCGCTGAGGAAGATCACAGAGCTGTGCCGCGAGGAAATGGACAACGCGGGCGCGATCGAGCTCTGGATGCCGCACGTACACCCCGCTGAGCTTTGGGAGCAAGGTCCGCGCTGGGCAGCCGCGCGCGAGATCATGTTTCGTGCCGACGGCGCGGGAGCCGGCAAAGGCCGCTCGAAAGAACCGGAGTTTGTCCTCGGGCCGACGCACGAAGAAATCATCACGCCGCTCGTAAAAGCCGAAATCACCAGCTACCGCGACTTGCCGAAGAATTTTTATCAAATCGCGACGAAGTTCCGTAACGAGATTCGCCCGCGTTACGGCCTGATGCGTGCCCGCGAGTTCATAATGATGGATTCCTATTCCTTCGATGCGCAGGACGAAGGCGCGGTGAAGAGCTACTTCAAGATGAAGGAAGCGTACGAAAAGTTTTTCAAACGCGTAGGCGTGCTCTCGATTGCGGTTGAGGCCGACACCGGCGTGATGGGCGGCAGCTATTCGCACGAATTCATGGTCCCGGCCGAAATCGGCGACGATGACATCATCTACTGCGAAGAAAGCGGCTACGCAGCTAATCGCGAAAAAGCATCCAGTGGCATCGTGCCAAAGGATCTCGCGGACGCAGCGCCGGTTGGTGCTACCGAAGAGTTCGCCACACCGGGTGTGGTGACCATCGCGGCGCTGGAAGCGGCTCCGTATTCGGTTCCTGGTGACAAGCAGTTTAAAACCCTCGTCTTTATCGGCGACGGCAAGCCATTCATCGTTATCCTACGCGGCAGCGACGAACTCGAAGAAGCCAAATTGGGCTCGCTCGGTTTCACACTCTTCCGCCAGGCCACGGCTGAAGAAATCGAGCCCGTGCTGGGCGCGAAGCCCGGCAGTCTTGGCGCAGTCAAAGGCACGATCAAAGATCCATCTGCGCTGGCCGGAATCTTTGCCGATCATGCGATCCGCCTCATCGGCAACGGCGTCACGGGTGCAAACAAGGACGGTTTCCATCTCCGCAACGTCAACGTCACGCGCGATCTTGCGATCACCCAGTTTGGCGACTTCCGCCGAGTGCGCGCAGGCGAGCCTTGCCCGAAGTCGGGTCATCCGCTCAAGAGCCGTCGCGGCATTGAGGTTGGCCATATCTTCAAGCTAGGGACAAAGTACTCCGACAAATTTGGTGCGGTCTACACCGATGACCAGAAGCAATCGCACGCGATGGTCATGGGCTGCTACGGCATCGGCATCAGCCGCACGTTGCAGGCGGTGATCGAACAGAGCCACGATGCCGATGGCATCATCTGGCCGTGGAATGTCGCACCTTTCCATGTGCTGATCTGCGTCCTCGATCCTCAGCTGCCCGAAGCGGCCGATCTCGCGAAGAAACTCGCCACGGCTGCTGAAAAAGCCGGTGCGGACGTCCTGATCGATGATCGCGCCGAACGCCCCGGTGTGAAATTCAAGGATGCCGATCTGATTGGTATTCCGCTGCGCATCACGATTGGCGGCAAGGGCCTCAAGGAAGGCATTGTCGAAGTGAAATGGCGCCATCAGAAAGAAGTCGTGAAGGTGCCGCTCGTTGAAGCCGAAGCGCGGATCGCAGCAGGCGTCACGGAAGCGGCGGCGAAGGCCTGAGCTGTGGGAACTAATCCGCACACATCGCCGGTAGCGCATCCGGAGACCGAGCTTGAGTTGCACGGTCTCTGGCGCGTGGTTGTGCTCAACGATCCGGTCAACCTCATGTCGTACGTCGTGATGGTCTTTCGCAAGGTCTTTGGCTTTGACGAGTCAACCGCGCGCAAACACATGATGGAGGTTCACGAGCAGGGCCGGTCAATTGTCTGGACCGGTCTGCGCGAGAAAGCCGAGGCGTACACTTTTACGCTGCACCAGTGGCATCTCACCGCGGTCATCGAACCGGATGAGGCGAGTCATAGTTAACCACTGATATTCACTAATGGTGCGGAATAGTTGGAATGACTGAGTTCGTCTTCCCGTGAAACCAGTATTAACCCGGCCTTATTCCCGTCATTCCTAATCATCAGTGTATATAAGTGGTTTTGTATTTTCTGTTATCTCATGAAACGTATTGAAGTCAGACTGAGCCTCGAAGTGGTCGCGCCGTTGCTCGACGCGATGCGCGAGGTGTCTGAGGCGTTGCAGGGGAAGCTCGCGGCTCCGCTCGATATTGGCGAAGTGGATGCTGACATGCGCGAGTTTTGGCGCGATGAATTGATCGGCGCGCAGAATGACGACATCGCCAAACTCCTTTCGCTTTTCAACAAGGAGTTTTTCTCCAACGGAGTGGTGGCGTTCGACGCCGACAACGCAGAGCCCGTCGTGCGCGCTTGCGCGGCGTTGCGGTTGAGGCTGCGTGAGGAAAACCTAAAAAGTTTGCCCGATGAAATGCTTGAAACGGGCGAGGTGGAGATGGATCAACTGGCCGGGCCGGTGCGGAAGTTTTTCATGTGCTACCTGTTTCTGGCGACCTTGCAGGAGCTGATTATTCAAAACTTGGATACGCTGGGCGAGGACAACGAGGACGAGTAAGATGGCGCGCGTTTCGTGTCATTATTGTGGACTGCCTTTTCAGGTGAAGCGGGTCGTGCCGGACCGCGACTATTTCTGCTGCACCGGCTGCGCGATAACGAGCCGGCTGCCAATCGACGACAAAGGCCAGTTTCCAGTAAACGCCCATCTTGTGTCGGCGTTGGTGGCTGGATTTTTATTCTTCAACGAGCTGCTCTTCTGGCTAGTTGCCGTGCTGTTGGTTCGCGAAAGCCGGATGGCGCTGGCTGTGCGGTTTTTTTGGCTCGCGGGCGGCGCTGCGCTGGCGGTCTGGATCGCGCTGGCGATTTTGCAGTGGAAAGAAAAGGCGGCACGCGCGGTGGATGTTGTCGTCACGGCACTTGGTCTGGTTGCGCTTGCCGCCGCTTTCTTGCGCTCGCCACCTTGGCCGTTGCCGATGGCCATCTCAAATGGCGTGCTCATCGCGTGGTGTTTTCGCGGTTTGTTGCGAAAGCGCATCGCCGGCTAGAGTTCTTCCATTTTGTAGGTGGCGCGCTTGTCGCGCCACGTTGCGAGGCGTGCTCGCAACCTACAGCGGCAAAAGACACGAATGAGGAACTCAGGAAAACAGGAACGGACAAGGCTCTGTACTCGTGCACTCATTGCTTTTTCCCGTTTTCCTGAGTTCCACATTCAATGTCAGCGGCTGTCGTTTTAATGTAGCGGGCCTAAGGGCACAAAAAAACGCCGCGTTGCCGCGGCGTTTCAGGGGTGTAGTTGTAGCTCAGAAATTGTTAGTTAGCGTCCTTCTTGCGAAACACCCTTGGGATCGAAGATGTAGCCGACGCTGTGAACGGTGCGGAAGGTGTCGAGGCTGAGTCCGTTAGTTTTGAACAAGTCGCGGACCTTGACGATGTACTGGTCAAGCGAGCGACTTTTCACGTCGGCGTGGATACCCCAGACAGCGTGGATAAGCGCTTTTCTCGTGATCACGACGCCCTGGTTGTCGTTCAAGTAGGACAGGATGCCGAGTTCCTTGCGGCCAATCTTGGTGATCGTGGCGCTGGGAAATTCGATTTCCAACCGATCGGGTGTGACCTTTGCACCGCAGAACTCGAACGGCTGGTCGTTCACCTTGGCGTTCTTGGTGACGTTGTAGTCGGTGACCGATTCGGCGCGGCGCAACACCGCGTGGATGCGAGCAACAAGTTCAGGGTAGCTAAAGGGCTTGGTAACGTAGTCGTCGCCACCCATTTCGAGTCCGCGGACTTTGCTCGTTTCGAGCGAATTGCCGGTCACGAAAATAGTCGGGATGGCGATATCACTTTTTTTCAGCTCATCGAGAAGCTGGAAACCAGACTGGTCCGGCAGGTTGACGTCGAGCAGAAGGAGGTTGGCGAAATTCTTCTTTAGAAAGCGCAAGGCGTGTGCGCAACGGTTGTAAACCTGGGTTTGCATCCCGGCTTCTTCCAGGTGGATAGCAATGAGCTTGGCCAGCTCTTCCTCATCTTCGACAACCAGAATCAGGGGTTTTGGTGCAGAGCGCATATGGGGTGTTAACGACAACTTTTTTACAATGCTGTGCGCATTTGTCAAAAGAAAGAATCACTTCATTCAAAGTATTCACTTGAAGTGTAGCGCCGGCTGCGACTGCGGTTTTGAGAATAGACTTGAAGCAAAGGAGGCGGGTGTGTGCCTTGGCCGCGTGCCCGACCCTACACCGCTTCTCATGCTCGGGTTGCCCAAAGGCAGCCTCGAGGAATCGACCAAAAATCTGTTCGCCAAAGCAGGTTGGAAAATCACCACCAGCTCGCGTTCCTACAAGCCGTCGATCGACGATCCGGAGCTCGATGGACGTTTTATTCGCGCCCAAGAGGTCAGCCGGTACGTGGAACACGGCTTCTTCGACTGCGGCCTGACCGGCTATGACTGGATCAAGGAAAATGAATCCGACGTCGTCGAGGTCTGCGATCTGATCTACAGCAAGGCGTCGGTGCAGAAATCGCGTTGGGTTTTGTGCGTGCCTGAAAACTCCACGATCAAATCCGCCGCAGATCTCGCCGGCAAACGCGTGGCGACCGAACTAGTCAATACCGTTAAACGCTATTTTGCCGACAAGAAAATCGATGTCGAAATCGAGTTTTCCTGGGGCGCGACAGAAATCAAAGTGCCCGACCTGGTGGACGCCATCGTCGACATCACCGAGACCGGGAGTTCGCTCCGTGCGAACAAGCTCCGCATCGTCGACACGCTGCTTTACACCAACACAAAGCTCATTGCCAACAAGGCGAGCTGGGCCAACCCCGCCAAGCGCGAGAAGATCGAAACGATTGCGATGATGCTCATTGGTGCGCTCGAAGCGCAGAGCAAAGTCGGTCTCAAGATGAACGCGCCCAAGGCTTCGCTTGAGAAGATCATCCACGTCGTGCCGTCGCTGCGGAATCCCACGATCTCGCCGCTGAGTTCGCCCGAGTGGGTCGCGTTGGAAACGATCATCGACGAAAGCGTCGTCCGCGAAATTATTCCCCAGCTCAAAGCGCTCGGGGCAGAAGGCATCGTGGAGTATCCGCTGAACAAAGTGGTGTATTGACCGGTCATGATACGCCCGGGGCCAAACCCCGTTCAACATGAGCACGATCACGCTCGGCCTCCTTCAGCACGCCTGCGGCACCGACCCGGTGAAAAATCGCGAGAAAACCCTCGCGTTGGTGGAGCGTGCCGCAAAACGCGGTGCGCAGATCATCTGCACGCAGGAGCTGTTCGCCTCGCAGTATTTCTGCCAGAGCGAGGACTATAAAAACTTCGCACTGGCTGAAACGATTCCCGGCCCCAGCACGCAGGCGTTTCAGAAGCTCGCGAGGAAGCTAAAGGTCGTCATCGTCGCCTCGCTGTTTGAACGACGGACGCATGGGCTTTATCACAATACCGCGGTGATTATCGACGCCGATGGTTCGTTGCTCGGCATCTACCGCAAAGCGCACATTCCCGACGATCCGCTGTACTACGAGAAATTTTACTTCACACCAGGCGACACCGGTTTCCGTGCCTGGCAGACGAAGTACGCGAAGATCGGCGTCCTGATCTGCTGGGATCAATGGTATCCCGAGGCCGCGCGGCTCACGGCGTTGCAGGGCGCTGAGATCATTTTCTATCCGACAGCGATTGGTTGGCATCCCCGTGAAAAAGCGACCCTCGGCGTGAAACAACACGGAGCCTGGGAAACGATCCAGCGCTCGCATGCGGTGGCGAACGGCTGCTACGTCGCCGCAGTGAACCGCATCGGGCACGAGAGTCCGGCCGGCGGCGCCGGCATCGAGTTCTGGGGCCAGAGTTTTGTAGCGGGCACCAGTGGCGAACTGCTTGCCAGAGCCAGCGTCGACAAAGAAGAGGTGCTGTTTGCGCCCGTCGATCTCGCGCAGATCGACGACACCCGCACCCACTGGCCGTTTCTCCGCGACCGTCGCATTGATGCCTACGGAGAGATCACAAAACGGCTGATCGATTGATCATGGCTGCTGCAAAAAAAACTCCAGCCTCACTCGGTTTCCGCATGCCAGCGGAATGGGAACCACAGGCCGCGATCTGGCTTTCCTGGCCGCACCGTCGGAAAACCTGGCCGCGGAGCTTCCGGCCGATCCCGGCGAAATTTGCCGAGATAGCCGCGACGATTAGCCGCTACGAGCCGGTTCGGCTCAACGTTGAAAAATCGTTGCAAGCTGGCGTGCGGCGCCTTTTGAAGGTGGCCCGAGCCGAGCTTTCGCGAGTCGAGATCTTCGATCACGCCACCGATGACGCTTGGTGCCGCGATCATGGCCCAATTTTTGTAAAGCACGACCGCACCGGCGAAGTTGCGCTGACCGACTGGCAGTTCAACGCCTGGGGTGGCAAGTACCCAAA
>Ga0302294_10000088_pt1 | contig 27176 bp, 25 predicted proteins | sample III_Fen_N2_3_FD_194550 | JGI IMG/M metagenome (GOLD analysis project Ga0302294, IMG submission 194550) | Peat permafrost microbial communities from Stordalen Mire near Abisko, Sweden - III_Fen_N2_3 | ecosystem: Environmental > Terrestrial > Soil > Wetlands > Permafrost | place: Sweden: Abisko...
GAAACCATCCTCCGCGCCATCCGGCTGCATACCACGGGAGACTGGGGCATGACGGATTTTGACGCGTTGATCTATACCGCGGATCTCATCGAACCCACGCGCGTGTTTTTCGGCGTAGAGGAGTACCGCGTGCGTGTGACGGAGGATATCGACGCGTACATGTTCTATGCGCTCAAGCGCATTGCCGCGCTGATCGAGAAAAAAGGCAAGGTGGCGCACCCCGCCTCAACACGGGCGGTGCAATGGTATGAGGAAAAACTGCGCCAGCGTAAAAGTTAGAAAACAAGGCTGAACAGACTCGACTGAACAAAAACAACTGGTTTAAAACGGTGCATCCGCACCAAAAAAATAAAACAAACAAAAACACGGAGGAATACAATTGAACGAATCCATCAAACAAAAGGCGCTTGCCGTCTGCGAAGTACTCTACAATAAGAAAGCGGTCGACATCGTCGCCATCCATGTAGCGGACAAAACCATCGTAGCGGACTGGTTCATCATCTGCAGCGGCAGAGCAACCCAACAGGTAAAGTCGCTATCGGACGAAGTGGATGCAAAAGCATCTGAACTCGGACTCAATCTGCGCCGCAGCGAAGGCTATGGCGAGGGCAAGTGGGTCGTACTCGACTTTGCGGATATCCTCGTGCATATCTTCTATCCCGAAGAGCGCAAGTATTACAACATGGAGCGTCTCTGGGACGAGGACAACGGCGCGATTCGCTACTCCCAGATGAAAGAAGAAGAGGAGCGCGAAGCCGCCCGCCTGAAGAAAGAAAAGCAGAGCGAAAAATAAGCTGCCAGGTATTCCAGCAAAGTCCCCCCGAAGCAGAATTTTTGCAAGAGGAGGGTACACATCGATGGAAGAACATGAGCTGACAACGATTTTAAGAAGGTTTGCGGATTCGGGGTGGGAGTTGATCTCCGTCCCCGCGAACGCATATTTGTGCGGAGAAAGTTGTAAGGAAAAGCTGATCCGCGCAGTCGAGCAGGCAAACGAAGAATGCGGCAGCTGCGGCTGCGAATACGATGCGCTGTATCGCAGATTTCTCGCCATAAAGAACTCGCTGTAACGATCTCAAAATTCATTTATGTTTCACACGGAAACACGGATATTTACTATAAATCACTGAAAAGACCATTCATTATATTGATTCATACTCGTAAAACAAGTATACTGGCTATGAAATCATTTTCATGAAAGGATGCAACGTGTATGATATCAGCATTTGTTTGTTCGAAGTGCAAAGATGTGTTCAGCAAAGAGACAAAAACACCATTGGATGCGCCGGCGTGCCCAACCTGCAATATTCAGATGCACTACCTGGGCGTAACGTTCGAAGAGTGGCATGATCTTTCGCAGGATGAAAAGGCCGACTTAAAACAAAAAGTGCTGGAAGAATATAGGATGCCTCAGACAATGTATCTGAATCGATTGTCCAACGACATGCATACGATTCGGAACATCTTGATCTTCTTTCTTGTTGCATTCCTTTGTTGGGGTACCTTTGCGTCGATTCTCGCAAGTATTGGTTGATGAAGCGACAGAGACCTTTGTTTACGATCCAATCATACTTTTTAGCAACAATATACCACGAGCCAGTGAATACCCCCGTTGACGATTGTGAACGGGGTTTCTTTATTGGTAATCTGTTCAAACATGACAACATAAAAAGCATTTTGATGAAAATCACAGAAAAATTTGGAAGAAAATGCAAACACTCTTTTGAAAAAACAGGATGCTAAACTTGATCGAAATTGAGATAGAAATCACGCTTCAAAAAAATACATGCGAAAATTTGGAAGAAAATGCAAACACTCTGCAACGATTTGCGGTTTTGCGTAGTGTTGTATATAGAAGCGCCTTTGGCGGTTTGCAATCGAAAAATGATTGTGGCATACTCAGGTAAAGAGTAATCGACTCGTCCATGAAACACGCTACTTTTGAATTGCCTTCCCATGGTCTCCCGCCAAGGGAAATCGAACCTTCAACTCCCGAAAAAAGACACAAAACAGGACCCACTGCGCGCGGCAGAGAAAACCCGCCGTGTTGCGGAAAGGAGTGCATATGAACTTCACAAAATATAAAAAATGGGTGGCTATCTTAGCTGTGCTCGCGCTGGCGGTTTCGCTGCCTGCGGCGGCATTGGCTGCGGATGACACGACAGCCCCAGTAGTCTCGCTTTATTCGCCGAGCGGAACGAGTGCTGCGGCAACCGCAAACCAGAAGATCATTTTCTCACTGAGCGAGAAGGTGACGCTGGTCGGCGGAAAGAGTATCACTGTTTCCGATGACACCACAACCTATACGGCAAACGCGAGCGCAGGCACGCTGGTTGGCGACGCGTTGACCGACAGCTGGTACGCTGTCTACAAACTGAGCGATTTTGTCAACGGCGCAACGCCGCTTACGCTTGCTCTCAGTACACCCTATACGGTGAATGCCGAAGCGGGTGCGTTTGCAGACCTTGCGGCAACGCCCAACGTTAGCGCGGCAGCATCCGGCTCGTTTACGACCGTTGCGGACGGCACCCAGTTCGCGGTGGTGTTTACCACGGCAACGTCAGGCCAGAGCGCAACCGCGGGCGGCAGCGCCATCGTCAGCGGGCAGGCAGTCGCCAGCGGCACGACGGTTGCGTTTAACATCCCGGCACAGGCAGGATATGACCTGCATACCGCCGTCAAAGTCAACGGCGCTTCGGGTAGCTTCAACCTCGCCGGCGCGGCGTTGACGGGCGATCTGGAAGTCTATATCACCCGTTCGGCTGTCACCGCACTGGGTGGCACGCCCGTGATCTCCGGCAACGCTACGGTCGGCAGCACGCTTTCCGCGAATCTTTCCGGCATCAATCAGCCGGATCTGAGCGGCATCACGCTCAAATGGATTCGCGTAGACGGCGCAACCGAAACGCAGGTAGCAACCGGCACCAAAGACGCCACCTATACGCTCACAGCGGACGATCTTGGCAAGACGATCCGGCTCGACGTTACGGACGCGACCCTAACGGGTACCGTGAGCGCTACGACAGCGGCAATCACCAAAGCGCCGTATTCCGGCACGGTCACGAAACCCGCTGCGCTAACGGTCACGGACACGACTGTGTTGCTCCAGAGCGTGAGCGGTTATGAGTATATGATCACAGGTGGCTCCTGGCAGGACAGCACCACGTTCTCCGGCCTCACCTCGGGTGCGACCTATGATTTCTTTCAGCGCGTGAAGGAGACCGGCACCACACTTGCCTCCGACACCAGCGAAAAAGCCACCATCAAGACCGTCACCGGCATCGCCGGAACCGCGGTCATCAGCGGCACGGTGCAGTCCGGCAAGACCCTGACGGGTTCGCTCTCCGGCTCCACTTCTACGGGCACGATCAGCTACGTCTGGCAGCGCGGCGGCGCAACCGTCGGCACGACTGCTACCTATTTGCTGGGCAGTTCGGACGTGGGTCAGGTGATCACGCTCTATGTCACCGCAAGCGACCAGAGCGGCACGCTCTCCACAGCCACCGCCGCCGTGCTCAAGGCGGAGAACACAACTGTTCCCGCAGCGCCGACGATGAATAGCGCAACAGCGACCAGCATTATACTCAACACCATCAGCGGGTATCAATACTCGCTCGGTGGATCGAATTGGCAGGACAGCACGACGTTTTCGGGGCTGACCACGGGCACGAGCTATGACTTTTATCAGCGTGTAAAGGAAACAAGCACTACGCTTGCCTCCGCCACCAGCGATAAAACCACCATCAAGACCGTCACCGGCATCGCCGGAACCGCGGTCATCAGCGGCACGGTGCAGTCCGGCAAAACTCTGACGGGTTCGCTCTCCGGCTCCACTTCTACGGGCACGATCAGCTACGTCTGGCAGCGCGGCGGCGCAACCGTCGGCACTGGCGCGACTTATCTGCTTAGCAGTGCGGATGTGGGTCAGGTGATCACGCTCTATGTCAGCGCAAGCGACCAGAGCGGCACGCTCTCCGCAGCCACCGCCGCCGTGCTCAAGGCGGAGAACACAACCGTTCCCGCAGCGCCGACTATGGCAAGCGCAACGGCGACCAGTATCACACTCAACACCATCAGCGGGTATCAATACTCGCTCGGCGGATCGAATTGGCAGGACACGACCACGTTCCATAACCTCGTAGCGGGCGCTGCCTATACCTTCTATCAGCGCGTGGCGGAGACCACAACGGTTCTCGCCTCTGCCCCGAGCGCAAGTGTAAACTTCTCAACACTGCCCGCGCTCTCCGGCACGATTTCGACCATCGGCGAGGCGCGCTATGGCATGACCATGACGGCATCCCTCTCCGGCAGCAACAACACCGGCACGCTGACCTATACCTGGAAGCGCGGCAACACCGTCGCCGGGACGGGTACATCGTACGCCGTGATTGCGGCGGATATCGGAAACCAGCTCTCGCTGGAAGTGACGAGCAGCGTGCAGGGCGGCATCGTCTCCAAGTCCCTCGGCACGGTCGCCAAGGCGTATTTCGTTGGCGACGCGCCCGACGCGCCGACGCGCTATAGCCGCACGACCAGTAAGATTGTGCTCAACTCGGTGGATGGCTGCGAATATTCGCGCGGCGGCACCACCTGGCAAGATAGCACGACTTTCAGCGGGTTGAAATCCGGCACGAGCTATACCTTCTATCAGCGCTACAAAGCGACGGCAACCACAGAGGCTTCCCCTTCGAGTGCGGCATATAAAACCTCGACCTCGGCTTCCTCCTCGACCAGCGATGACTCCAGCGCAACGACGACGCCGAAGCCCAGCGCGACGGACGACGCAACCAGCACCGCGCTTTACAGCTATACGCTGACGCAGGACAACACTCGCATCCTTTATTCGACGATGAAGAGCCTCGCCGAGGGGAACAAGACGAAGGATGTCACCATCAAGCAAGACGATGTCGAGTTCACCTTCCCCAAGGGGACGATGACGCAGAGCTATACGCAGCTTTGGTACGACTTCGGCACCACGATTAATAATTCCATCGCCGAACAGACCGCGCAGGAACTGGCGGGCGATGCCTATGTGGCAACCGTTCACTACAACTACAGCGGCGAGTTGCCGGGCAAGGCGAATATTCGTATCAATGTCGGCGCGGCGCAGGCGAACAAAACGCTCTATTTCTACCTGCTGAACGACAACAAAACGCTGACCTTCCAGCAAACGTCGGTGGTGGATAGCACGGGCTGGGCGACTGTGACGCAGACGCATTGCTCGGATTACGTTTTCCTCAATCGCGACATCGCGACGGTAAGCGCATCTCCCTCGCTCTCGCCTTCGCCGGACGCATCCGCTTCCCCGCTGCCGTCGCCGACCGTTTCGCCGGATAGCAACTCCACCGGGTTCGGGTCGGATGGCTGGTTCATCGCGGCGATTATCCTCATCGCGGTGGCGCTCATCGTGGGCGGTATCTGGCTCTACACCAAGAACCGCGGAGACAAAATGGACGACGAGGACGACGAATTTTAGTTCCCGACATCCAAATAGAAACGCATAATAAAAACAATCCGCTATTCGTTGATGAGCGGATTGTTTTTTTACAAAAGTTGATCCAAATTTGCTAGAATAGTGCCTGTACGGGGCGTTTATCATCAACTATAATGTACTCTGAATCCATAATAAATGGGAAAAACAGGAGGGGATATTTTAGATGAAACAAAGGAAATCCTTGCTGCAGTGGCTCGGCCTGCTCGGGCTGGTTAGCCTGATTTCTTATGCGGCGGCAGTCGTATTTTCGCCGCTGGCGTATCCGGGCTACGTTTGGACGCAACAGGCGGTTAGCGACCTCAGCGCCGCAAACGCACCCTCGCGCATGCTCTGGAGTCAGCTTTCTAGTCTCTATAGTCTTTGCGGCATCGTAAGCGTCATGATGGTATGTGTGTTTGTGCAGGGCAAGCTCAACAAAACTCTGCGGCTCGGCGTTTATCTCTTTGCGGCGATGAACTGGGTCTCCGCCGCGGGTTACGCGAGTTTTCCGCTCACCGATAGCGGCTACGCGGGTACATTTCAGGATGTGATGCACATGGTAGTGACCGCCGGCGTGGTCGGTCTTTCCATCCTCTCGTTGGTGCTGTTTATCATCGGTGGTTTGCGCATGAAGGCGTATCAATCGCTTGGGATCATCGCGCTAGTCGCGCTGGTGATCATGTTCGCTGGCCCGGTCGGCATAGGGCTAGCGCCAAAGAGCATGTTTGGCATCTTTGAGCGCTTCAGCGTGTTTGCCGCAACGGGATTTAATGCGATATTGGGTATTTACTTGTTCACCGGATTTTCAGGGTATCGGGAATAATACTCGCAAACAAAAAGACACCGCGCGAAATGCGCGGTGTCTTATGTTTGCTCTTACAAACTATCCCCAAAGTCCTTTCGGAATTTGGCAACCAGTTTCTCCTGCCAGTCTCCGATTGGCGCCAGTCGACCGAAGAAGAAGCGGAGCGACGCGGGTTCTTCTACAAAATTCAACCCGCCGACGAGTTCGCGGTTTTCGTAAAGCCAACTGATGCGGTCCACCGCGTAGAGCACTTGGCTCATGGTGAACACACGACGCGGCAAAGCAAGGCGAAGAAGCTCCATGCTCGCGATGGGTTCCGTTCCGTCCGGCTCGCGCTGCTCAGAGAGCGTGCCGCGCTCCATGCCGCGCACGCCGCCCGCGATATAGACCGCCGCCGCGAGTGCCGCCGCAGGATACGCGTGGTCGTCTATATGCGAGAGGAACTTTCTTGCGTTGATGTGGCAGCCGAGTCCGCCCGCCGGGGTGACGACCGGCACGCCGCGTTTTTGCAGCTCATCCACCATGAACTCGATGAACTGCGGGCCTTGAGAGATGACGGTTTCGTCCATCGTCTCCTCCAGACCGACGGTCATTGCCTCCATCTCGCGCACACTCATGCCGCCATAGGTGAGGAAGCCTTCAAACAGCGGGATAAAATCTTTCATGCGCTCGTAGTAGGCGCGATCGTTCATCGCCATTCCGCCGCCGCGCGCAAAGCCGAGCTTGCGAGCGGAGAAGTAGATGATGTCTGCATTGTCGCATAGTGCGCGCGTGATTTCGCGGATGCTCATGTCTTTACAGGCAGTCTCGCGTACTTTGATGAAGTACAGGTTGTCCTGCATCAGACTCGCGTCCAGCACGATGGGGATGCCGTATGCGTGCGCAAGGTTCGCCGTCTGCGTCATGTTTTCCAGCGAGAACGGTTGCCCGCCGATGAGGTTGGTGCCTGCTTCCAGACGGATGTAGGGAATGTGCTCTACACCGTTTCGCGTGATGCATTCCTTGAGTTTGTCGAGGTCGATGTTGCCCTTAAACGGGTAATCGCTCACAGGGTTGAGCCCCTCGTCGATGACCAGCTCCTCTACCCGTCCTCCAACGCGCGTGATGTGCGCCTTTGCGGTGGTAAAGTGGAAGTTCATCGGCACCACGTCGCCGGGCTTGACGAAGGCAGTCGCGATGATGCTTTCGCAGGCACGCCCCTGATGCGCGGGAAGAAAATAGGTGGTGCCAAACAGTTCGCCGATCTTTTTCTCGAGGCGGTAATAGGTTGCGCTGCCCGCGTAGCTGTCGTCCGCTACCATCATGGCGGCGACGGCCTGATCGCTCATGGCGTTGACGCCGCTGTCGGTGAGCATGTCCAGAAACACATCGTCGTTTTTCAACAAAAATGTGTTGTTGCCGGCCTCTGCCATCGCTGTCTGCCGCGCTTCAATCGGCAGGAGGTTTAGCTTTTGCACCACGCGCACCTTGTGCATCTCGAGGGGGAGTTTCATTCCCGAAAACAGTTTGACTTCGCCCATAGCCCAGATTTCCTCCGTGTTTTATTTTTAAATTTTATTCGGGGTACTTGGTTAAGCAAAAAAAAGAATAAAAAAACGCCCTCCTGCTCTTGCAAGAGGGCGAAATGTCTTTCGCGGTACCACCTCGGTTTGCCGCGCCCTCGCGGGCTGCGGTCTCTACAGGTACGGACAAATGATATAAGAAGCAACAAATGTGTCGATACCCAACCTTTGATAACGGGAGGAATCCCGGCCCATCCCTACTCAAGCAGCAAAACGTCGGAGGGCTGCTCGTTCAGGCGGCGGCTGGTTGCGCGTATTCACGGACGATCCCGGCTGCCTTGCACCATCCGGCAGTTCTCTTGCGGGCGTCGTTGGGGCGGGGTAAACCGCCTTTCCGTTACTTCTTCGCAGTCATAGCCTTTTTTGATTCGATTTGTATGGAGTATAAAATAATATAATATATATTGTCAAGTAAAATAGTATCAGAGACCGTTTATCGCGATATTTGAACAGACTTATTCAAAAAGAACTTCCCGAAGCTAAAAGTTCACGAAATGTTCTTTGCACAGTCCATACGCGGGTTGTATAATAGTTGCGTTATATTGGTTGTACTATACGGTTGAGAATATTCTCGCTTCAGAACGGAGGAATTGGATAGATGGTATGCAAAGAGTGCGGTTCGTATAATGCCGAGAACCTGAGCGCGTGCAAAGTTTGCGGCGCAAAGCTTCATGACGACGATGCGAACAACAGCGGCGTAGACTCTGTAACCGCCAACGAGGACGGCAGGCCTGCGCGTGATTTTGTCAAGGCGCCGGCTTGGCCCAAGAGCCCCTTTAGTGGTGCGCCTGAGAAACCAGCTTCGGTCGCGACCGACGCGCCGGTGCCAACCAGCGCATTTCGCCCAACAATTCCGCCGCGCGCAGCGGCAAGCGCACCCACCGCGACCTGCCCGCATTGTGGCAAGCCGGTGCTTTCGGACGCGCCGTTTTGCGCCTATTGCGGTCAGCGCCTTGCCGTAGAGGTAGCGTCTGCCAGCGCCCCGGTTTCCGCGCGCCCCGCTGCAAAACCCGCGCCGCAACCAACCCGCGCAACCTACGCCGCCAAAGACCTTGACGATGACGACGAGGATTATGACGAGGAAGACGAGGACGATTTTAAGCCCGCAAAGGCTGCCAAGCGTCCCGGCAAACTCGCGCGCCGCGCAAACGAAGACCTCGACGAATACGACGAGGACGACGAAGAATTCGACGAAGAAGAATACGACGAGATGCCGCAGAAACGTGGCAAGGGCACGACCATCCTCTTCTGGGGACTGATCGTACTGTTGCTGGCGCTCATCGCGGTGTTTGGCATGTATATCGCCAAGAAGAACTTTAACGGCGACGTGGGCGCGATGTTTGCCTCGATCGGCACCATCTTCAACAAGGGCAATACGGATGATGTGAACGCCTCCGATCCTTCTGCAACCACAGACCCCGCGAGCCAGATGTATACCGCTTCGATTAGCGAATACACCGACCCGACTACCAACGAAGTCTCATATGATATCGACATCGCCGCGCCGACGGGCAGCGCCATCCGTATCATTACAGACGCGACGCTGAAGCAGGACACGGCGACAGTCGCCGCGAACAATCGCATCATCCTCCGCATTGCGCGCGAAGTATTTATGCCAAACGCGCCGGTGGACACCGAGACCCTGACGATTCAGCCGAATATTCAGGCGATCTCCCCGGATGGGCAGACCATGCAGATCTCCGTGCCGGAGATCACGGTCACCGTTCCGGTTCTCTCAATGACGGTCACCGAGCCTACGACAGACACCGTAAACGCAATGTTTGATAACAGCCCGATTGCCATCATGGGTCAGGTGAACAACTACGACGGCGAGACCGCTGTGTTCGTCAACGACGAGCAGGTCTATGTGGACAGCACAGGTCTCTTCACCGCCAGCTATACGCCTAAGGCGACTGTCGTCGCGGCGGCCTTGCCGACGACTGCGCCCGTTACCAGCACCGATCCCAGCGTGACACCGGATCCTGCCGCGTCTCCAGCCGCAAGCACATCTCCTGCCGTGAGCACATCTCCGGAAGCGAGCACGACCCCGGAAGCAACGGTCGATGAGACCGCCGCTACCGAGGAACCCGTTTCGGATGGTACCGCAACAGCAAGCGGCAGCACGGAGACCATCACCATCGAGGCACGCAAGAACAACAGCGTGACCGCGCGTAAGGTGATCACCGTTGAGCCGTATGTTGTGCAGACCATGTCGTTCACGCTAAACAACGATGCGAAGAGCCTCTCTTCGGATACGGGCAGCGTGACGCTGACCGGTACCTGCACCCCCGGCGCTACAATCAGCGCGACCAGCACATCCACCGATGTGACCTTTGGCCAGGCGACCGTTACCGATACAGGCACGTTCTCTATGGTCGCCACCATCGCCAAGGTTGGTGCGTTTGACGTCAACATCGTTGGCAAGATGCAGGGTTACTATGACGGTACGGCAACTACGATTGTCGAGCGTCCGCCGACTGTTTCCTCCAGCGCGTTTAAGAAAGCCGCGGCGGATCTTGCCAAGAACATCGATAAGGTCAAGGCCGGCACAATCACGGGCGGAGACTTTGTCGTCACCGGTAGGGTTACGGACATCATCTCCGCCGATCCGTACACCATCTTCCGTGTGCAGATTTCGGAAGGCGTAGAGGTTATCGTCGCCAACCGCAGCGCAAGGTCTACGATTAACAGCGCAGACTTGAAAGAGAAAAAACAGATCGCGGGCACGCTCAAGGGACTTTACACCGATGGTATCACCCCATATCTCTGGGGCTGGTTCATCTGGAACAAGTAACGCCGCGTGAAGATTTGGGCAAAGGTACTTAAGCAACATAAAATCATACTGGAGGCCGTGCGGGAGTTTCCCGCGCGGCCTTTAGATGCACTAGGCTGGGGACAGGTGATCACGGAGCTTGCAAAACCGCTGGATCTCGCTTCTCCTGTACTGCTGAACAAACATGTGAACGAGCTATCCCAATTTAACCGAACTTGGTTCACGCAGGCGGATTATATCGAGAACATCGCTTATGACCGATTTGAAATCGAAATTATTCCCGAAAAGAAGAAAGACAGAAAAGTCGATTTTATTTTCGGAGACGATTAACGATCTGCTCATTCTGCTAGATGGCAAAACTATTTTTCACACCGAGAAATCATACATGTAGGAGGGCATACGCATGGACGTTAAAGAATTTGCCACGTTGCTGCCACAGGCGATAGAGCAACTGCCGCGCGGCGCGTTTCTGACCGCTGGCGGAGATATTTGGAACCCAATGACCATCGGCTGGGCGCAGTTTGGCGTGGTTTGGGCGCGGCCTGTCGTAACGGTCATGGTGCGCAAGAGCCGCTTTACGAGCGCGCTGATGGAACAGTCGGATGTATTCACCGTCAGCATTCCGCGCGCGAAAGAATGCGCCAAAGAGCTCGCCTTTTGCGGCGCGCGTTCCGGCAGAGATGTCAATAAGGAAAAAGAGCTGGGGCTAACGCGTCTGGCTCCCCGCGCAGGCGGAGCAGAGGGCGTCGCTGGCTGCGGTTTGGTGTTCGAGTGCCGCATCGCGCAGAAACAGTTGCTCGATCTAAGCACGCTCGACCCCGACTTCTGTAAAAAGTTTTACGGCAGCAATCAGGCGCTGGCGGATGGCGATCCGCATGTGCTCTATGTGGGCGAGGTTCTCGCGGCTTACGAATTATAATAGAGGGAAAGATATCTTCTTACTACTGCTCCTCATGAACCAAAAACCGTAAGAGAAGATAAATCTTGCCGCTCTCCTTATAAACAAAAACCGCAAAAGAAGAAAATAGTTTCCTATAGCTTACGCAACAACGCAACAGCACCCCGCCTCCGGCGGGGTGCTGTTTTCTGCGTGTTCGATTTTCGCTTAAACAGGTTCGTCTTTTATATCGGATGCTTTTTCCGGCTGAAGGGAAATCAAAATCCCCAACAGCACGAAGAAAATCGGCGTGGTCATCGGCTGGGCAATGTTGACGGCGGCCTGCACGGCGTAGGCGACAACCGCGAGCGTCAGCCCGCGATAGATCGGTACACTCTTCCCGCGGCGAAAGCCCGCGCGCACGGCGAGCATAAGCGCGGCAAGATAGCAAAGGAGCCCCAGCGCGCCGTTGGTGACAAGATATTGCAGATATTCGTTGTGTGCGGTGTCCAGCGCCGCGTCCGAGAACAGCGGCTTTACCGCATCCGCGTGGAACAGCGCGCCGGAACCCGCGCCAAAGAGCTGCTGCCCCTTCGGTAGCCCCGCATAAACGCGTAGTACAAACGACCAGATTTTGCCGCGGTCGGTGCCCCAACTTCCGGAAAAGTGCAGATACCGCTCAAGGCCGCCGAGCGGCAACGCCCGCAGGAGCGTGTTGAGCAGCACGAGCGCGATCACACCCAGCAAAAGCGCGCTCATCAATGTGATCACATACGGCTTTTTTACCCGCGAGAGCCGTTCCGGCTTTGTCTTGCGCAACATGAACCATAGCGCAAACGCGGCTGCGGCAAGCGGCAGAGCGATAACGGGGCGGCAGAGCACGGGGACAAAGGCGGATAGATACGTTGCCGAGGGCTGCAAAGTTGAGAGCCGCCCAAAGAAAAACGCGCAGAGGAAGAAGATACCCCAACCGAGCGGTAACCGCCGCATTGCCTGAGCATCCGAAAACAGCGACAACGGCAACAGTGCGGCGATGGCAAGCAGCCCCAGCGCCGCGCTATCGCTGCCCGCGACAAGCGTGCCAAAGCTGACGAGTGCAAGCGCAAGCGTAGCGAGAACGCGCGTCAACCGCTTATTTGCGCGCAGAAAGAAGCCGAATGAAACGGCAAACGCCATCACGATATAGCTTGCGTAAAAGTCTGCGTTGCCAATCGTGGAGAGAAAGCGCCCCTGATCGGAAGTGCGCAGATTTTCGTGAAAACCGAAAGGATCGACGCCAAAGTGATTGAGTACCCCCAGCAGGCTGACGACGCTGGCGCTGAGCAAAAACGCGCGCTCCGGCCAACGCAGGTCGATCTTGCGACTAGAAAGCGCCAACGCCAGCAGAGCATAACAAAACAGCGTCAATAATCCTTGATAGCGGTTATTCTCGCCAAACAAGATTTCTCCGGGATAGCGGCTCAGGATCCCGCCGACGAGGCTGACGACGAAGAACGCCGCAAGCAACAGCGCGGTAGGATGTGGTAAATCACGCTGGCGCGTCACGCCAAAGTCCGGTGGAAGCGCAATACGCGCAAAGAGCAAAAGTAGCAGATAAACGCCACTAGCAATCAAAAAATAAAACTGTTTGGTTTCGGTGATGTTGAAGTAAAAATTAGTAAAGACCAACGGCAGGCCCAGAAAAATAACGCAAAGATAGACGGTGGTCAGGATTGCAGATATGCTTAAAAAGCGCTGCTGCAACGATAGGGGCAGCGCAACGCCGCGGCGCGGCGCGCATGCCCCTTCAGCCGAAGTTGCGCGTAGAACTTCGCTGGATTCTGGTTTTTGCGTTGGGAAATCGGCTAGATCTTGCATGCAAAGTAATCCTTTTTTGACGCCTGAAGTAAGTGTGTCTCTTTTGTGAATCTTCCCCAAAATTGTCTGTATTCGTTTGACAAACCGGAACGAATCGATTATCATACAAGCGTACTAACACATATAGTACACTTAGTGCAAACGAAAAACAAGACATTTGGAGGTAGGAAACATGAAAAAAAGCATTATTCTTCTAGCGATGGTTGTGATGAGCGTATTCTTCTTTACAGCCTGCGGCCCGAAGGTCGCGTCCAACGGCAATGGTGTCGTTTCCGGCGGCAACGTCGCGTCCGCAAGCAACGCGGGCTAAGTCACCTTGGTTTCATGGACGAATGGAATCTGCGCTCGGGAGGCGCGGGTTCGGAAGAAAAAAATAGCGGGTGCGGCATACGTCGCACCCGTTGTTTTTTAGTCCAGTAGTTTCTGATTCGGATACGCTCCTGCGTCGGTGAGGTCGTTCAACGCTTGCATGACCTCCGGCTTGTCCTCGCGGTAGGTAACGCCATACCAGCGATCCGGCGAACTGAGTACGCGAACGCTCGCCTTGCCCGCCAGCAGCATGCGGCCGACTTCCTGCGGAATCAAGAACTCACCCTTGAGCGGATTCTTCTCCAGCGTGTCAGCGAGAAATTCGGGGAACCGTGCTTCTAGTTCGCCAAAAAGCGAAGGTGTGAAGCCGAAGAAGTTCATCGAAACAAGGTTGTCCGCGGGAAAATGCACAAACGTTTGCTCGTCGTCCTCGGTATAAGCGGGGCCTTCGGGCGTTTTGAAGATTTTCAGCCGTTCGACGATGTTGACGAGTTCGCCGTTTGCGTCTACCTCGCAGACGCCGCGCGCGACGGAGCCGTGGTCGGTCAAGGTGTTTTTCGCATGATAACCCACCATCGAAAAATCGGCTTTGTCGCCGTCTTTGGCGCTCTTGAGGTAATCATAGAGCGCGGAAAACGCGCGCTTGCCATAGTAGTCATCTGCGTTGATGGCGGCAAATGGCTCGTTGACATCGTTTTTGCAGCAGAGCAGCGCGTGTGCGGTGCCCCAGGGTTTGATGCGGTCGGCCGGCACGGTAAAGCCGACTGGCAGCATGGCATCCGGCTGTTGAAAGACGTAACGAACTTCCATGTATTTTTCTGCTCTGCGGCCGATCACATCGTAAAAGTCTTTCTCGATCTTGCGGTTGATGATGAAGACGACTTTCTCGAAACCCGCCTCCAGCGCGTCAAAAAGCGAGTAGTCCATGATGATTTCGCCGTGGCGACCGATGGGGTCAATCTGCTTGAGTCCGCCATAGCGGCTACCCATGCCGGCAGCCATGACAACGAGAGCCGGTTTCTGCATACGAATATCTCCTTAAAAAATCTAATTCGTTTATAAACCTATCATTCTAAAATAAAACCCTGTTTCCAGTCAGCTTGTTATGAAAAGAAACAGCAAAAAATCCAGTTCGTTTCCAACCCAATTATTCTAAAACAAAACTCTGTTTCCCGTCAGCATGTTTTCAAAAGACGCGGGAAAAAGACAAAAACAATCGTTCAATCAGACCGCAAACCCGTTCGGGTTTTGGGACTGCCAGCGCCAGGCGTCTGCGCACATGCGCTCAATGCCGAATTCCGCGCGCCAGCCGAGCTCCTTTGCGGCCTTTTCCGGGTCTGCGTAGCAGGCGGCGACATCTCCCGCGCGGCGACCGACCAACTCATACGCCAGCGTCTTGCCGCAGGCTTTTTCAAAAGCGTGCAGCACGTCCAGCACCGAGTAGCCAACGCCTGTGCCGAGATTATAGGTAGAAACGCCCGCGCCGCTCTCCAGCTTCTTCAGCGCGGCAACATGTCCCTTCGCCAGATCGACCACGTGGATATAGTCGCGTACGCCCGTGCCGTCATGGGTCGGGTAATCGTTGCCAAAGACGCGCAGCGCGGGGAGCTTGCCCACCGCAACCTGCGCGATATAGGGCATGAGGTTATTGGGGATTCCGTTGGGGTCTTCGCCGATTAAGCCGGAACGATGCGCGCCGACCGGGTTGAAATAGCGTAGTAGGCAGATGCGGAGCGTGGGCTCGGCAAGCGAAACGTCGCGCAGAATATCCTCAATCATCAGCTTGGTGCGCCCGTAGGGGTTCGTTGCCGAGAGCGCGAAGTCTTCGCGGATGGGTACGCTGACGGGGTCGCCATACACCGTTGCGCTGGAGGAAAAGACAAAGCGTTCGACCCCATGCTTTTTCATCGAAATCAGCAGGTTGAGCGTGGAGACCAAATTGTTGCGGTAATAGTCCAGCGGCTTTTGTACGCTCTCGCCAACGGCTTTCAGCCCGGCGAAGTGAATGACCGCATCGATTTGATAGCGGGTGAAGAGCGCGTCGGTTTTCGTGGCACAGGTCAAATCGACTTCTTCAAAATCAAACGCTCTGGTAGAGAGCGTGCGTAGGCGGTTGAGCGCCTCGGGTTTGCTGTTGACGAAGTTATCGGCAATCAGCACGTCATAGCCTGCATCTAAAAGTTCCAGCACTGTGTGGCTGCCGATGTATCCGGCACCGCCTGTGACGAGAATTCGCATATAAACGAAGGGTCTCCTTTCGATTCTTCTGCCTGTGGTTCAGCGCGAAAAATCGCGCGCAGATCAGCGGAAGTTGTCCATACAACCGATACTCCCCGCAAAAACGGCGATCCGCGCGGGGCAAGAGCAAAATCGGCAAGCGGGACGCATCTCTATTATAGGCGCGCGGGCAAAGTCTGTCAAAGGTGCCTATAAATACAAGAAAATCGATAATACAGGACGGATTTCGGCGTAAAAATCGATTTTCAGCTTTCCTAAATAATATTGCTATGGTATAATTCACCTTGGCTTATACCGGACTTAGACCGGTTTTTTGAATCACACCGAGGAGGAAGATTATGGCAAAGCAGAAAACTGTCGTTCCCTTTTGCGGGACACAGGAGCAGGAGAAAGCGCTGTTACAGATCATCGCAGACCACAAGGATGTTCCGGGCGCATTGATGCCCGTACTCCAGCAGGCGCAGGAGCTCTATGGCTATCTGCCCATCGAAGTGCAAAACAAGATTGCAGAAGGCCTTAGCCTTTCGCTTGAGGAAGTCTATCAGGTTGCTACGTTTTACGGTCAGTTTTCGCTTAACCCCACCGGCAAGCACCGCGTCGCGGTCTGCCTAGGCACAGCCTGCTATGTCAAAGGCGCACAGAATATTTTAGAAGAGCTCGAAAAACAGCTCGGCGTCAAGGCTGGCGGCACCACTGCGGATGGCGTATTCACGCTGGAAGCAACCCGTTGCCTCGGCTGCTGCGGACTTGCCCCAGTCATCGTAGTGGATGAGGACGTCTTTGGCCGTCTCGTTCCCGCCGATATCAAAGGCATTCTCGCGAAGTATAACTAAGCAAATCGCGTTCAAAAGGGCTCATTACACTCGCCCGAAGGAACCGGAACGAAGGGACGGAATCGAATGAAGATTCGTGAAATCGCATCGCTGCTCAGTGCGGATGTTCTCTGCGGAGACTATCTGCTTGACGAAGAGGTGCAGAGCGCTTGCGGAAGCGACATGATGAGCGACGTGCTCGCCTATGTGAAAGATCAGGGCGTGCTGGTCACGGGCCTTGTCAATCCGCAGGTGATCCGAACCGCCATGATGATGGACATGCGCTGCATCGTGTTTGTCCGCAACAAGCGCCCCTCGCCGGAGATGCTGGAGTTGGCACGGGAACACCACATTGCGGTTCTTGCAAGCGCGAGCCGGATGTATGAAGCCTGCGGCAAGCTCTACTCAAGCGGGCTGGGCAACGAGGCCTGTGCCAATGCCTGATGTGCTTCGGTTTCATTACGACGTAGACGGGGATAACTTTACCTCCGCTGGCGCCGCGTCTGTCGAGGTCAAGCGAAAGCTTAGGCAACTTGGCTTTGAAGCGGAGACCATTCGGCGTGTTTCCATCGCCATGTACGAAGGCGAGATCAATATGGTCGTGCATGCGCGCGGCGGCTGCGCCGATGTGTATGTGGACAAAGACAGCATCACGATTATTCTCGCGGACTCCGGCCCCGGCATCCCGGATATCGACCTCGCCATGCAGGAAGGCTACTCCACCGCGCCCGACAACATCCGCGCGCTGGGCTTTGGCGCTGGCATGGGTCTGCCAAACATGAAGCGTTATACCGATGAGATGAAGATTGAAACCGTGCTCGGCAAGGGTACAACGGTGACGATGAAGGTCTATTTCGGAACAGCGAAATAATCCAACAGAAGCATAGTTTAAACAGTTCGAATCTGGCAAATACCCGATCATCATTTTGCCGAATACACAGGCGCCGTAGAAATTGAAAATCAACGCGCCGAGAAAAACGCAGGCTACCCCACGGCAAGTGAGCCGATGATGGCAGGCAAGCGGAAAGGCGAAGAACGCACGCATGAAGCAATACAAGCATTCGGTTTCACTCGATATCGAAAAATGCAAGGGCTGTACAAACTGCCTCAAGCGTTGCCCAACCGAAGCCATCCGCATTCGCGATGGCCGCGCGGTGATCAATTCGGATGTTTGCATCGACTGCGGCGAGTGTATCCGCCGCTGCCCCTATCAGGCGAAGAAGGCAACGTTTGACCACTTTGAGGACATCGACGCGAAGAAATATCGCATCGCATTGCCCGCGCCCTCGTTTTACGGGCAGTTTGTGGATCTGGACGACGTGGATTACGTGCTACAGGGGCTACTCGACATTGGTTTTGATGATGTATTCGAGGTGGCTCGCGCCGCCGAGATCGTCACGGAATATACGCGCCGCTACATGCGCGAAGAAAACGTCAGCTATCCGGTCATCAACTCTGCGTGCCCAGTGGTCGTGCGGCTCATCACGCTGCGCTTCCCCTACCTTTGCGACCATGTTATCCCCATGATGCCGCCCATCGAGCTTGCGGGCAAGATGGCACGCGAGGAAGCGCTGCAAAAGCACCCGGAGCTCAAGCCGGAGGACATTGCGATTGTGTTCATCTCTCCGTGTCCGGCGAAGGCCAGCTATGTGAAAAACGGATTTTTAGGCGAAAAGAGCCATGTGGACTTCGTTGTCTCTATGAGCGATATCTACTTTAAGCTCATCGGTGTCATGAAGAAAAGTGTTGTCCCGAAGGCAAGCAGCCAGAGCGGCATGATCGGCATGAGCTGGGCGAGCACCGGCGGCGAGGCGAGCGCACTGTTTAACGATAAGTATCTTGCCGCAGACGGCATCGAAAACGTCATCCGCGTGCTGGACGAAATCGAGACGGGACACTTCCCTGTGTTGCAGTTTGTAGAGCTCAATGCCTGCCCGGGCGGATGCGTCGGCGGGGTTGCGACGGTGGAAAATCCCTACATTGCGCGGGTACGCTTACAGGCGCTTCGGCGGTATTTGCCGGTATCGCAGAATCGATTGGAAAAGGACGATATCGGTGGCTATCCGGAAGAAATCCTCTTCCCCAAAGATCTCGAATATCGACCTGTCGGCAAGTTTGATGAAGATTTAAGCACGGCTATGCAGAAGATGAGCGAAATCGAGGCGCTGACGGCCACTCTGCCGGCCCTGGACTGCGGCTCCTGCGGCGCACCGACCTGCCGCGCGTTTGCCGAGGACGTTGTGCTCGGCGGGCGCAGTGTGGACGAGTGCATCGTCTATATGCGTGAGCGGATACAGGAACTGGTCAAAAATCCCGAGGAGGAAAAGACATGACGGTTCTCAGCCTGAAAGAAGCGCTCAACCTCACCGCGTTTGCACTGCCGCAAGACGACAGGCAGATCTGCGGTGGATACGCGGGCGATCTTTTAAGCTGGGTCATGGGGCGGGCCGAGGCGGACGAAGCTTGGATCACCATCATGAGCAACCCGAACATCGTCGCGGTGGCGACACTCACTGACGTGAGCTGCGTCATCCTCTGTGAAGGTGTTGTGCCGGATGCGGGGGTAGCAAGCCTCGCCGCCGAAAAGGGAATCAACCTGCTCGGCAGCGAATTATCCGCTTTTGCGCTCTCTGCGCGGGTGAATGAACTCCTATGAGCGCCTTTCGGTGCGATCTGCACATACACTCCTGCCTCTCGCCCTGTGCGGAGGAGGAGATGACGCCGGGCAACATCGCGGGTGTCGCCAAGCTCAACGGCCTTACCATCGCCGCGCTGACGGACCACAATACCTGCGGCAATTGCAATTCGTTCTTCGCCGCGTGCGAAACCTACGGCGTTGTGCCGGTTGCGGGCATGGAGCTGACCACGAGTGAAGATGTGCACCTGTTGTGCCTCTTTCGTACACTTTCGGATGCAACCGCCTTTTCTTTGGCGGTGGACGATAAACGCATCAAGATCAAAAACAAGCCGGAGATCTTCGGCAGACAGCTTTTGATCGATCTGGACGACGAGCCCTGCGGGGAGGAAGCGTTTCTCCTCATCAACGCGACGACACTCTCGCTGGAGGAAGCGGCGCGCCTTTGCGGAGAATATCGCGGCATAGCGATCCCCGCGCACATCGACCGCGAGTCCAACGGTATGCTCTCCACGCTGGGTGGCTTGCCGGAACAGCCGGATTTTCCCACCGTCGAGGTGCATCAACCGGGCAGCATCGCCGATCTCGAGCGTGAACACCCGGTTTTGCGCCGCAAGCGCACCATCGTCTCCTCGGATGCGCACCGCCTCTGGGAGATTGCGGAACCCGGATTTCCGCTCAACCTGCTCTGCGCGGTAGAAGCGAGCAATCAGGAAGTGCGGGACGCGCTGATCGACTACCTGAGCGGGCAACGGCATGGAGAAGTGATATGAAGGAACTCTCGCTCAATATCCTCGATATCGCGCAGAATTCGATCAAGGCAAACGCCGCGCATGTGGAAATCACGCTGGAGCGGCGGGACAAGTGGCTCACGATCACGATTGCGGACGACGGCACAGGCATGAGCCCCGCGTTCGCAGCCGAGGCCGCAAACCCTTTTACTACCACCCGCACGACGCGAAAAGTCGGCATGGGGCTTCCGCTCTTTAAAATGGCGGCGGAGCAAACGGGCGGAACGTTCGCATTGGAGTCACGACAGGCGCAGCACGAGGGCGATGCTCACGGCACCACCGTGACGGCAACTTTTGACACCGCGCATGTGGATTGCGAGCCGCTGGGAGACATCACGGAGACGATACTCACCCTGATTCAGGGCAACCCCGATCTCTCGCTTACCTATCTATATAGAAAAGAGAGCGGGGAGCAGCGCCTGAGTACGGATGAGATGCGGGAGATTCTGGGGGACGAGGTTCCGCTGAATAGCCCCGATGTACTCGCCTGGGCGAGGGAATTCTTGAACGGGGAAGAATAAAGTTTGTAAGATTTCGAGTAAGTAATTAGAAAAAAATGTCACGCATGAGCAGAATTTTTAAAAAAAAGAAGCGTGTATCTTCAGTCAAGCATGAGCAAAATTGCTTTGAAAATACCGTACCAGTGCGAAGAAAAAGCGCCTGTGCGGGGAAAACAGTAGTACGGGATCAACCATCAGTGAGGAAGGAACGAAGAACATGAAATCATTGCAGGAATTGGCGGAAATCCGCGAGAGAAGTAAGGGCAAGGTTGCCCTGCGTGAAGGTCACAACGAAATTCGCATCGTCGTCGGCATGGCGACCTGTGGCATCGCTGCCGGCGCGCGCCCGGTGCTGAGCGCCTTAGTGGAAGAGGTTGAAAAGCAGGGCTTAAGTGAGAAGGCAACCGTTTCGCAGACGGGTTGCATCGGCATTTGCCGCCTCGAACCCATCGTGGAAGTGTTCGAAGTGGGCAAAGAAAAGGTCACCTATGTCAAGATGACGCCCGAAAAGGTCAGTCAGATTGTCAGTGAGCACATCAAGGGCGGCAAGCCCGTTTACGAATACACGATCGGTGAGAAATAAGCGGGAGGAGAAACCTATGATTCGTTCACATGTATTAATCTGCGGCGGTACCGGCTGCACATCCAGCGGTAGCCCCGCGATTCGCGAGCACCTCGAAAAAGAGCTCAAGAGACAGGGCCTCGACGAGGAGATCAAGGTTGTCCAGACCGGATGCTTCGGCCTCTGCGCGCTCGGCCCGATCATGATCGTTTATCCGGAAGGTACGTTTTATAGCCGTGTCACGGAAGAGGACGTCACGGAGATCGTCAGTGAGCACCTGCTCAAAGGCCGTCCCGTCGAGCGCCTCGTTTACAACCCCAAGACCGAAGATATGCCCCACGGCGTGACTTCGCTTTCCGAAACGCCGTTTTATAAGAGCCAGATGCGTATCGCGCTTCGCAACTGCGGCGTGATCGATCCTGAACAGATCGACGAATACATCGCGCTCGATGGTTACTTAGCTCTGGGCAAAGTGCTCACCGAGATGACCCCGCAGCAGGTAATCGACGTCATGAAGGCCAGCGGACTGCGTGGTCGCGGCGGCGCGGGTTTCCCGACCGGCACGAAATGGCAGTTTGCCGCCAACAACGCATCGGATGAGAAATTTGTCATCTGCAACGCGGACGAGGGCGACCCCGGCGCGTTTATGGACAGATCCATACTCGAAGGCGACCCGCACGCGGTGCTCGAGGCAATGGCCATCGCGGGTTACGCCATCGGCGGCACGCACGGTTATATCTATGTCCGCGCGGAATACCCCATCGCGGTCAAGCGTCTCGAAATCGCAATCGATCAGGCACGTGAATACGGCCTGCTTGGCAAAAATATCTTTGGTACCGATTTCAGCTTCGACATCGATATCCGCCTTGGCGCGGGCGCGTTTGTCTGCGGCGAAGAAACAGCATTGATGACCAGCATCGAGGGCTTCCGCGGCGAACCGCGCAACAAGCCCCCGTTCCCGGCAGAAAAGGGACTCTTTGGAAAGCCAACCATCATCAACAATGTGGAAACGCTCGCTAACGTTCCGCAGATCATCGTCAAAGGTGCTCAATGGTTCTCTTCGGTGGGAACCGATTGCACCAAGGGTACGAAAGTCTTCGCCCTCGGCGGCAAGATCAATAACACCGGACTTGTCGAAATTCCGATGGGCACCACGCTGCGCCAGATCCTCTTCGAAATCGGCGGTGGTATTCCCGGCGGTAAGAAATTCAAAGCCGCGCAGACCGGCGGCCCCTCGGGCGGATGTATCCCCACGGAGCACCTCGATACACCGATCGACTACGAAAACCTCAAAGCCATCGGCTCTATGATGGGCAGCGGCGGTTTGATCGTCATGGACGAAGACAACTGCATGGTGGATATCGCGCGCTTCTTCCTGGAATTCACGGTGGACGAGAGCTGCGGCAAGTGCACACCCTGCCGCATCGGCACCCGCCGTCTACTCGAGATGCTCAATAAGATCACGGAAGGCAACGGCACGCTCGAAGACCTCGATAAGATGGAAGAGCTTAGCCACTATATCATCGAAAATGCGCTTTGCGGATTGGGTCAGACCGCGCCGAACCCCGTGCTTTCAACCCTCAAGTATTTCCGTAATGAATATGAGGCGCACGTGGTAGAAAAGCGCTGCCCGGCGGGCGTTTGCAAGAAACTCCTGCAATATGTGATCGACCCGAATAAGTGCACGGGCTGCACGCTTTGCGCGCGCAAGTGCCCCGTGAGCTGCATCGCCGGCAAGGTGAAGGAGCCGCACGTCATCGATCAGAGCAAGTGTATCAAATGCGGCGCTTGCATGGATAACTGCAAATTCAGCGCCATCTCAAAGAAGTAAGGAGGCAGGAACATGGATCAGGTAACAGTAAAGATAAACGGGATCGAAACAAAGGTTCCCGCCAATGCAACCATTTTAGAGGCGGCGCACGCCGCGGGTATTCGTATCCCGACGCTGTGCTATCTTCGTGAAATCAATGCCATCGCGGCCTGCCGCATCTGCCTTGTGCAGGCGACGGGTGTGCGCGGCCACGCGGCAGCCTGCGTACAGAAGGTAGCCGACGGCATGGAAATTCAGACCAATACGCCGGGTCTGCGCCAAGCAAGAAAGACCACGCTGGAGCTCATCTTGAGCAACCACCGCATGGATTGCCTGAGCTGCGACCGCAGCCCGGACTGCGAACTGCAGGCGCTTGCCCACGAGTATGGCGTAGACCAATACAAGTACATGGGCAACGAAAACCTCAAGCCCCAGTACGAACGCAGCGCGCCGCATCTTGTGCGCGACAACAGCAAGTGCATCCTCTGCCGTCGTTGCGTTGCGGTCTGCGGAAGCAACCAGCACGTCGCCGTCATCGGCACCAACGAGCGCGGATTTGACACACATGTCGGCAGCGCGTTCGATATGCCGCTCAACGACACGGCCTGCATCAACTGCGGCCAGTGCATCTCCGTCTGCCCGACGGGCGCGCTGTGTGAGCGCGACGACACCCACATTGTCTGGGATGCGCTTGCGGACAAGACAAAGCATGTCATCGTTGCTCCCGCTCCCTCCGTGCGCGTACAGCTGGGCGAATGCTTCGGCATGCCCATCGGTACAAACGTGCAGGGCAAGCTCGCGGCGGCGCTCCGTCGCCTCGGCTTTGAGAAGGTGTTTGACGTAGACTTCGCCGCTGACGTGACCATCATGGAAGAAGGCACCGAGCTGCTCAACCGCCTGCAAAACGGCGGCAAGTTGCCGCTGATCACCTCCTGCTCGCCGGGTTGGGTTAAGTTCTGCGAATACTACTTCCCGGATATGATTGAAAACCTCAGTAGCTGCAAGAGTCCGCAGCAGATGTTTGGCGCATTGGTGAAAACCTACTACGCCGAAAAGATGGGCATCGACCCCAAAGATCTGTTCGTCGTTTCCATCATGCCTTGCACCGCGAAGAAATTCGAGTGCACGCGTGACAACGAAGCCGCGGCGGGCGTGCCGGATATCGACATTTCGCTCACCACGCGCGAACTCGCCAACATGATCAAGCGCTCCGGTATCCGCTTTACGGACCTGCCGGACGAAGAGTTCGATCCGATGCTGGGCGTTGCGTCCGGCGCTGGCCATATCTTCGGCGCAACCGGCGGCGTTATGGAAGCGGCGCTCCGCACCGTTGCCGAGATCGTTACCGGCAAACCGCTGGACAACCTGGACTTCACCGCAGTGCGCGGCGTAGCAGGTTGCAAAGAGGCGGAATATGACCTCGCGGGCACCAAGGTGCGCGTCGCGGTCACCAGCGGCACGGAGAACGCCTTCCAGCTGCTCGAAATGGTCAGAAAAGGTGAGGCGGATTATCACTTCATCGAAGTCATGGCCTGCCCCGGCGGCTGCGTCAACGGCGGCGGACAACCCCACCAGCCGGGCGAAGTGCGCAACTTCTACGATCTGCGCGCAGAACGTGCCAAGGGCCTCTATAGCGAGGACAAGAAAATGAAGCTCAGAACGAGCCACGAGAACCCCTTCGTCAAGGAACTGTACGACACCTATCTTGAGAAGCCGGGTTCGCACAAAGCGCACCATATCCTGCACACGACCTACGTCAAGCGCAAGGTGTATTGATTCCAAACAAACTGGCTACTAAACACAAAGGCTCCCGCATTTCATGTGCGGGAGCTTTTTTGCGCAGTTTTATTATGCTTTTTTTGTGATTTGTGATATATCTGATCTGAACATTTTTTTCGGAGAACCTGCAATAAATATCCCCGTTTTTCGTCAATATAGTGTAAGGGGAAGGAGTGGCGATGGAGCAGAGCGAAAGCAGCAGCAGATGGTACGAGTTCTTCACCCGCGACGGGGAGAAGCTTATTCGCTTTGTGAAAAGCCGCGTGCGTCGCATCAGCGAGATGGACGCAGAGGACATTGTAGCGGATGTGATGTTGGGTCTTGTGAGCCGTATGGAAACCAATGGTCCCGTGGAGAACCTTGCCGCTTACGCCTATCGCTCCGTGCGCAACCGCATTGCCGACTACGAACGAAGCCGCGTGAAAGAAACGAGCCTGGACGGCATGGCGGATGAGGATGGCGAGCTGCCGCTGTTAAGTCTGCTAGTCGCCGAAAACGAGGAACCGTTTGATGCGGAAGAACGCGCGGCGCGCTTGCACCGCCTAACGGACGCGATCGGCAAACTCGAACCCCGGCAGCGCGCGGTTTTGATCGCGACGGAACTCAAGGGGCAGTCCTTCCGCGAACTCGCCGAGGTGTGGAACGAACCCATCGGTACACTCCTTTCCCGCAAGAGCCGCGCGGTTAAGTCTCTGCGGAGACTTTTTGAAGAAACGGACGCAAAACGTACTTACTAATGCAAACAAAATCAATTGACACTGTAAAAAACAGAAAAGGAGACACGGTTATGAGCGAACTCAAAAAAAATATGGATAAAATGCCTAGCTGGGCAAAATACACCCTCTATACGGTGCTCGGCATCGCAGGGGCGTTTCTCTTAGGATTGCTGTTTGGCAATGTGATCATGTGGCTTTGGAACTGGTTGATGCCGAAGTTATTCGGCCTGCCCGTCATCGGCTTCTGGGAAGGTCTCGGCATCTTCGCGCTGGCAAAGATCGTCTTTGGCTTCGGCGGCTCGAGCGGCTCCGGCGACGGAGACAAGAAGCACCATCATGGCAAGCGCCACTATCATCACCACGATAACGAAGGCGAAAAAAGAGCCTGGAAAGACTGGGAGTTTTATGACGATTGGTGGGAAGAAGACGGCAAAACCGCTTTTCACGCCTATGCCGAGAAGATGAAGAAAGAGCCGGAATCAGAGAAGACAAAGGAAAGTTCCGAAGAACAGTCTGAACAAAAAACCGAGTAAAAAACTAAACCTAGATCACATTACGTTAATAAATCCGTGATGCAAAAAAATCACGTGAGAAAAACACAAAAGAAGCGGGCATCAGCCCGCTTCTTTTATTCGTTGTGCGTATCCTTACGCTCGTTTGCGATTGACGAGTTTTGCTGCTACTGCGGCAACGACACCGAGTGTCGCAAGCCCGCCGAATACCCAACCCCAAGGGAAGGAATTGCTTTTCGCTGTTTCCAGCGCGGGTAGCATCGTTTCCAGATCGCTCGAGTACGTGACCTTTGTCGAGGAGGATGCTACGCGTGTGCGTCGCGTGCTCTGTGTAGTAGTTGCCTGCGATGCTGCTGCGGCTGCATTCTGCTGCGTTGCTGCATCATCGGTTGTGGTGGAACTGGAACTACCAGAGAAGCTGCCACCGCCGCTCATCCCGCCACTACCGGCAGGTGCTTCAACCCACATAGCAATAAAGGTTAGCTCGCCCGTTGTCCCTTCGGGAATCACCATTTTATCCTGCGGAACGGTGACGCCGAGTGCATCACACGTCCATCCCGCGAATACGAAGCCTTCTTTTGTTGGGTTGTTCAGCTGGATTGCGGCGTCACTTTCGGTGTAGCTCGTCGGGTTCAGCGCGGTTAGCGAGGCATCCGTGAGCCCGCCATAGGTGAGCGAATAGGAGAGCGAGAGCGTGTCCGTGTACTTGGTGCCGAGGCGGAAAATGTTTCCAGCTCCGGTCACTACGGTCTCTATTACTTTATAAGAAGAATAATTTGAGCCTGCCATCTTGACGTAGAGCACCCCTGTTGCCGTGCGGGTAACATAAGAGCTGGTATCCGCGCTCGACTCCCCTGCGTACGAGATCGCCGTGATCACTTCATGGCTCGTTGCGCTGAGGTTTTCGAGCGTAAGCACACGCGCCCCGCGCACGACACCGCCGCTGTTCGTGGTGATTGTCGAGGTTATATTGCTGCCAAAGGCGCGCAAGAGCGTTCCGCCGGCAACCTCGATTGCGCCGCCTGAAATGACGCCGTTCACACCCAGCACACCGCTGCTAGAAATCTTGAGGGAGCCGCTGGTCGTGCTTAAATCGAGCGTTACATTTGTCGGAACACTAGCCGAACCACTCAGCTCAATTTGAGATGTGCCTGGAGCGAAGTAG
>Ga0302294_10000090_pt1 | contig 26255 bp, 25 predicted proteins | sample III_Fen_N2_3_FD_194550 | JGI IMG/M metagenome (GOLD analysis project Ga0302294, IMG submission 194550) | Peat permafrost microbial communities from Stordalen Mire near Abisko, Sweden - III_Fen_N2_3 | ecosystem: Environmental > Terrestrial > Soil > Wetlands > Permafrost | place: Sweden: Abisko...
TGCAGCGCTTGCAGAAATCTTTCAGCAGCAGGGTCGGAGGCATCGGCTCGCGCTTCTGAGCAACCGGCAGCCGTAGTTTCACGTCCGCGAGTTCCCGCTTTACGTCGGTCAGCTCTGTGAGCACGCGATCTAGTTTTTCCTCTGTGCTCATGCGACGATCTCCTTGCAGCGACGTGTGCGTGAGAACTGAGCCTCACCGCGGGCCATCGCATCGAGTCCTGCGATCAGCTTCCGATGACGACGGCGAGCACGAACTTCGGTTATGACGAACACCGCGACGCAGCTGACGGCAGCCACCACGAGCATCGTGACGATCGCTTGATCCTCGTAGCTCATGCGGCCGTCCTCGTTTTCCCGCGTGCCGATTTAATCCGGCGTGCAACATTGGCCTTAATTATCTGCTCGGGTTTTTGCTTGGCTACCCATTCAGCAATGCTCAACCGACAAAGCTCGCTCGAGGTCAGTCCGGTATCGCGCTCTGCCTTTTCTAGAACTGCAACCAATTCATCGTCTGGTCTAAAAGTGATTCGTGCCATGTGTCGGACCGTAGTGTTCTGTGTCAGACACGCGCAACAAAATAATGATTCCCCCTACAAGGTCAACGGGGTCTAACCCTACCAATTAGTTACTTGCATAATGTCTGTCAGACAGTGCATGACATGTGTCATGCAAAAACATGATCGTAAAAACCCACCAATTCGCGACGGTCGGAGAATCACGTTTCAAATCTCAAACGAGATCGATATTGCGATTCGATCCACAGCTGACGATGAGTTCCCAACCGTTGCGAAGAAAGGCAGGCTCTCTGCATTAATCAGAAAGGCCGTCGAGCTTTACCTTGCTGAGCGAAAGGCAAATTTGCCAGACGTCGACACTCAGCAAGCAAAGCGAAAGAAACAATCCTAAGCTCAAACGATGTGTTCGCTCGCAAGATATCACGCCGCAGGCGTTCGTGTTTTGCTTCGTCAATCGTGACGGGATTGCTGATCTGGTTTCCGATTTTGGTTACGTTGAACATGGGTAATTGGTGGGATTGATTGCGTCGTTTCCCTATGGAATATATAGGGAAAACAGGGGACGCGGTAGTTCGGGCATTGATACGTTTGTGGCGTGAATCTTGGCTGTCGGGCGTGCAGAAAAAGAAACGCCTTCCAGACGGATGGACTCAATTTAACTTAGAGCTTTCGAAGGACCTCTTGTCTGAGGTGCGCGTAGCGGCCAAGCTGGATGGATCGCGGACTGCGGCTGCATTCCTGCGGCACGCTGCACATGATCGCCTCAAAAAAGTCAGAGAGGATCAAATGCTGAGAGGGAAGCTGAAAGAGGACTGATTGCACGGGGGTTCATCTCCCTCTCTCCACACACTAGACGCAATTGATTTTCAACGTCGTTTTACATCTAAATTCGTGTCAACAGCCAAATTTACCCAACGTAGGGTAGGCGTGATATTTTGGCTAATGCGGGGCATAAGTTACGGCGGCGAACGGGGTCGGGAGAAGCATTGTAACTTGCCCAACTATTTCCGGTATTCATAGATCGAGCCATCCAGCTCAACCATGAAAAAACTACTCCCGCTCCTACTCGCACTCATTCTTGCCGGCTGCGTCGGCACCCATTTCGCCTGGTCGAACGCCCGAGCCGTAAAGGTCGGCATGACAAAAGAGGAGGTGCGCCAAATCATGGGCAAGCCCTACCTCATGACCACCGACGGCCCGAATGATATCTGGCAGTGGACCTACGGCACAGGCTGGGGAACGGGCGGTAACTTCCGCATTGTGATTAAGGACGGGAAGGTCATCGAAGTTCCGCGAATTCCTGACGAGCTACGCTAAGCGTAAAAAGCTCAACCTGCACACCCCTCACGCAACAGTCATTTTTACAGTGTCCGTTGCGTAAGTAATACCACAGGATAGCCACTTTACAAAAGTGCTTAACTATTGATTGCGCCTAATGTATCAGGGTTTCAAATACTAAAAGAGGCGTTTTGCGGGTATAAAATCTTTTGTAAGTAAGCTTCGTTGTGGAATTACAGAACTTAACCCGCATTTAGTTCTGTGTTTGCCACCCTACCTGCAACGGTGGGGGGTTACGTTCCCGTCTGACGGGACGTAAAACCCCGCCTGCGAAGGGCGCAATATTTTTCTAAAACTATTTTCAGAATAGCTCTGGAGATAAGTTCGATTTAAGGCGTCTTCACCACCGCATCCGGCGTGAGCGCGAAGTAATCTTTTGCGTCCTGCTCTTGCGCCATCCCTTCGTATTTCGTGGTCGTGTGCGTGCTGGTGTGCTGCATCAGGTAGCCGGTCTGCGAAAGCGATTTGTTCGCGGCCAGATGGTAGCTCGCGAACGAATGGCGCATGGAGTTATGGGGGAGTGTGAAGTCGGGACCGAAGGCGCGACGGATCGCGTTCACCTTCTCGTGTCCGTAGTTTCCTTCGTTGATTTCAGTCCACGTCGTTTCCGGCGCCGCTGTCAGCCAAGCCCACAACACGTCGGGCTGCCCTTGGCGATAGACAGTCTTTTGGCTCTTGTGCAGCTCGCCAGGCATGCGGATGCCCTTCCGATCCCAGTCGATGTGTTCCTTTTTCAACCGTTCGACCGACGCGGCACGCAAGCCTCCAAACATCTCCAACGCGAGACGCGCAGCGATCGGCCTGCCGACGTTCTTTGAAAGAATCGCCCTAGCCTGCTGCACCGTCAAAATCTGCACGTCCTTGACCTGAATCTTCGGAAGGTCCACGCGCTCGCACGGATTCTTTTTCACCCATTCCTCGCGCTGTGCGCGTTTGAAAAACGTGTTCACGTCTTTCCGGTGATGACGGCGCGATAGGTTGCCGATCTTCTCGCCTGTCTTGCTGCTCTTGATGTTGGCCAACCAATCGCGGATCGCCTCAGGCGTCACCTCATCGACCATCAGGTCACCGAACGCGCCGACGAAGCGCTTCGCCAAATGCAGATCGAGATGCCGCCCGGTGTCGCCGTCTTGGTTCACATCCGATGTGTACCGCAGTTCAAGATATTTGGTAACCGCCTCGCGAACTGTGAGGGCAGACCGGAATTGACCAGTGTCGCCACCCTTCGACGCCAGCCATTCACGCGCTACGGTGCGCAGATCGGCACCGTCGGCAATCTCACTCGCGGCCATCCACTCTCTGGCCATCTCCCGAAGATCTAGCCCCTCGGCAAGCTCCTTGGCTGCCAGGTATTCGGCCCACCCATCAGGGGTGAACTCCAAGATTGAGCGGCCATGCTCTGCACGCTTCTCAGCCAACGACTTTGCCGCCTTCTGACGTTCAGCCTCTGTCGCAAAAAACTGGAAGTGTGGCTTTGGGTTGCCCCGCTCTCGCCAACGCAGGCCGAAAGGCTTCGGACGCCCTTCACGCGTAGCGAGATAGAGAATTCCGCGAGGCGTTTTCCATTCTTGGCTGCTCTGGTTACTCTTTTCGGTAACCAAAACAGGTACCGGCAACTGACTTGCCTTTTTCGGTTGACGTTTAGTTCCCATAAGGCACTAATTTCAACGAAATCGAACTAAGTCAAACTAAGTCCGTTTACCTCTCAAAACATGAATTCCCCTCTCTCGCTGGTATTAAATGGTCGGGCTGGTGAGGCCCGCGCTTCCCTAGGAGCTTTTATCGCGGTTACCGTCTGGTTAACATTTGCTCACGCCGCAACGCCCCCTGCGCTGCTTGACGCCAAACACATTTCAAACGGCTGCCTCATCAGTGCAACCGCATACGTCGCGCGCCTCGCTAACGAACTGCCAGAAGCAAAGACCGAAATCGTACAGGTCAAGCAGCTCGACGGATCTGGGCATTCCGTCGTTGTCGTGAGCATGAATGGCAAGAGCTACGTGCGCGACTGGCTTGTTGGCGTGCGTGAAATAAGCGGCGAAAACGTGCAGAGTGCGTACACGTCGGCGGCGCGAGCTTGGCTTAGGCTTTCAGGTTCGGCCGAAAAGGTGCGTGAGATGAACGAATCGATTCCGGCGACGCCGACTGAACGCTCAAAGGAAGTAGCCATTGCGCAAGAGATTCTAGGCACTGGTGAAGTCTTCACGGTCGGAAGCTACACCGTGCTGGTTTGGCGTCCTACGCCGAAGACAATGGCCGCTTATGAGCCAAGCGTCGGCACTATGGTTGCCGAGGTAGACATGCACAGCGAACGCTTCGCAAGGTCAGCATTGCTCACGCGCGGACTGATCGCCAGCCGCTGAGGCCTCAGAACCATGCAGGCCCCTTCGTGCCCTTCGGTATGCGGAGAACGGCCCGTATTGCGAATTTGGCGAGCACGTAGGCCTTGAGCTTGACCGACTCCCAGACGAGAAGCCGACAGTCGCCGCGCAGCTGAACCGTGAACGGCACGGCCCAGCCGATCGCGACGTACACCGGCCCATTGTCAGTCCGTTTGAAATCGAGCAGCACGTCACGCGTGAGGCTGTAGGACTGATCCATCCAGTTTCCGACCTGCACATGGGCCTTGCGCCGCGTCGTGAGCGTTCTGATCAGGCCGGAGAGATGGACACGGCGGCAACCGCCTTTGACCGTGATGACCTGGTCGCCGAGGACGCCGGCAGTGCCGAACACGCCGTGCAGTGACACGTCCTTGCACACGTCGATGTCTGCGGCGTTCTCGTTGCCCTGAGGGATGTCGAGGCCTTCGCCCGACACGTCCTTGCAGTGCGACACCTTGAGCAGCGTCGAATACTCGCGGCCATCGTTTGCCGATAGATCGCAGTTGTCGAAATTGACACCGCCCTGACCGTACGCTCCGGTCAGGTTCACGTCGATGCGAGTCGAGGCGATCATGCCCAAACCGCTTTCGGGTTTTCGGGCTCTGGAAGAATTTCCGTGCCGTGTTTAAACGCTGCATTGTCGAACGCGCTGCGCAGTTCGCCGACGCTGTCGCCAGCAAGCAGCACGTTCGCCCGTTCATCGGCGTAGTATTCGGCGGGCGTCGTCTCCACAGGCGGGAACTTCGTCACATCGAGCACAGCAGGTGTCTTCACCATGCGCCCGATGTAATGCACGTTGACGCCTGGCTTGAGCGTCACTGCTAGATTTTCGGGGCCGATGGACGCGAGACCGATTTCGAGCAGGTCGAGCAAAAGGGCAAGGCTGCTTGTTGTCTTGAGGTAGAGTTTATTTGTTTCGTTCATGGGAGATGGTTAGCTAACGATTGAAGCTGATTTGAGGGTATAGTCGTCCAATGCGTATGTGAGATATGCGACACGCTGAATAGTGCCGTTGAGCGGGCAGTTGCCATTCGAACCGGCTCCTAAAATTATACTCGTCACCGTCAATGGACCGTATGAAGCAACCCGGTTGACTATACTTCCTCCGTTTCCAGCCGCACGGATTTCAGTCGGTTTAACTGCTTGTGCTATTTTTGCCCTTGTGAGCACCCCAAAATCTAACCACCAGCCAGCAACTACAACTTGGTTCCCAGTGTCGGGAACACGCTCCATCGGGCTAAACTGGTAGTCCATTGGGCAGTATGCCATTTTCCTATCAGGTCCAACCGGCCCAAAGTCAGCCTCACAAACAATTGTGCCTTCGTTCGGATTCCAAATTTTGGATACATCAACGCTAGCAATTTCCGCAGCTCGGGTTACGGCTGCGCCTGCGGTGGGTATGTATGCAGTTGGAACCTCCGCGTTGGCTTCAACCTGCGGTCCCCACAAGTGGATTTCAGCACTTGGCCCGCTTATAAACACATACCCGCGCGGGGTTGCGTTGTTTTCCACGAGGAAGTAGCGCCGCCACTCGGTCGTAAGTGTTAGGGTTCTCATCGTGTACCCGGCTTCCATATTAACGGTCGTTCCGTTAACCGGCGCTTTGGCCCAAAAGCTAAAGACAAATTTGGTCGGGGCATTGGTTAGTACATTGTAGATATAGCTACCAACATAAGAACCCCGAACGGCTTCCCCGCTTCCATCCGGGGCAGTAGTAAAACCAACATTCCAACCGGGAGCCCCTCCCCAGTAATTGGCGGACATTTTGAAAGCGAGGTTCGTTGCAGCGCCTTCAACGCAAAGCCCCGGCTGAAGTACAACGGGGTTTGGCTCGTAGGTAGTGGCAACAGCTGATTGTTCAACCTGAACGTCTTTTATTAACACTGACGTTCCACTACCGGGGCGGAAAACCCAATACTGTGCCGCCCCCGCCGTATGCGTGTAGGATATGGTTGTCCAATCCGCGGTAACAGGTAAACCAGAGGAACTTCCGTTTTGTTCGATTACGATGTTATATGCCGATCCGTTTACCGATTTGACCTTCGCTGAGATAGTATAAGGACTGCCGACTTGAAGCGCAGCAAACATCCCTAAATAGGAGTCCCCCGGTTGAAATGTTACCAGCGTCCCATCGCTTGTAGCAACGACTGTTGAAAGGCTCTTCAAATTCCATGCAGCGTTTGTGAAGTCATTTGAATACGGGCACAGGTTCTTACACCCAGCCTTCCAAAGTTCCTGCCGGCCGCAGATGCGCGGAATGTTGGCGGCGACGGACTCCACGACACCAGTCAGCGGATTGATGCGAGTCGCGCCGGTGGAACGCGAGAAGCTGACGATTGGATCGTTAAGAACGCCGAGTTGCTTCGCCATCGCGGCGAAGTCCAAATTGAAACCTTTGCGTAGAATTGCCATAGTGATTGTAGTTGAAAACTGGTTACTCGGTTGAAGTGATCGTGATGCGCTGAGTGCCGCCCTGCGTTGGAAGAGACGAAGGGTTTCGCGCTGTAATTACCGCACGATACGTCCTGTTGTATGTCGAGGTGTCGGTGTCGGTGAAGGTTACCGATCCGCCCAAATGGAGACGGGAATCCTGCTCACCCGGAACGGTATAAACAGCCCACGCTCCTGTTGCCGAAAGTGTCGTAACGAGAGTTTCTGCACCGCCGTTGATCGATCTCCAGAGCTGAACTGAGGCAGTAGCAGCCTGGCCATTTGTCGCTATTACTGAGGCGACATCAACAGTCACATTGTATGAAAGCACCACCGCTTTCTGGTTTCCGTTGGTCCCGAATGGTCCAAGTATTACCTGAGCGGTTGCAGAGAGATCGCTTGTCGAAATCGAATTGAATAAGCGGCCTGCGCTCAACGAACCGCCGAAGTAGGCCGAGCCATCAATCTTCTTGTAGCTGATCGCGTTTGCCTCAGTGCAAAGTGAGATGCTGCTCTGCGTCGGACCAAACCATTCGACGAACTGATTTGCTGAGCCAAATCCGGTCCCGATCACGTTCCAGACCGAGCCGTTGTCGAATAGTATCCTGCCACCACCGGTCACATTGATATTCTTTCCGGTGATTGTCCCGCCCTGTAGTTTATCAACGGTGAGCGCCGCTATCATCGCATCCGTGATCGTCGCGCTTCCGATCATAGCGGTGTTCATATAGACGACGCCGTTATCCACGATGAACGGTGACACGTCGGTTCCGTTGATCGTACTGCGGAGCTGGAAAATATTCGCCAGCATGCGAATCGCGGAGATGGGGTCTTTCCCGTTCTGGGCAACAGCCTCGATGCCAGTCTGCACCATGTTGCCATCGCTACCGGCTGTAAGCTGAACGCCCCACCGAGTAATCGCCTTGCCTGCTGCATCGACGTACGCGTCGGCAAGCGTCTGAACCGAACCACTCACATCGCCTTGTTGGGCGATGACGTTCGCGATCGTCTGAGCAAAGGAAGCGAGCGAGGTCGTCAGGGTAGAACTCAGCGAGTCGACGATAGACTGCGCGGCCTTTTGCCCGAGTGCAGTGTTTATCACCGATTCAGCCGTCGTGCGGTTTGTCGTCTCGGTTGAGAGGGCTGTAGCCGTCGCGGAAGCTGTTGTCTGCACTGCCGCCAAGGCCGCTGCAATTCCGGTGGTTGGCGTGTTGATCTGTGCCGATAGCGTGTTGGTCGTTTTAACCAACCCTGAATTCGCATCGCCCACAACCGTCGTGACAGTATCGGCGATCTGCTTCGTCTTCGCCAAGCCAGTGTTCGCATCGTTTACCTGATTCGAAAGCGTCGTCTGGTTCTTAACCAAGCCGCTGTTGGCGTCGCCCACAACCGCTTGCGTAGTTGCCAGCGACGAGCGAGTGGCCGCCAGTCCGGTGGTGCCATTATTTACCGTTGTCTCAAGGTTCGTTGCACGCGTCGCGAGTGCAGCATCGGCCGATGCGTAGTTGGTCTCCACGGTGCCTACACGGGCCACCGTTGCGGCAAGCCCGGTCGTTGCATTGTTAACCGTCGATTCAAGTGTAGAGGTCCGCGTCGCAAGAGCCGCGGTTGCATTCGCGGCCGTGGTAGCAACAGCCGTGTCCTTTGAAGACGCATCACCCGCCGCGGCAGCCAGCGTGTCGGTTTTAGTCTGCGAAACGAGCGCTATGAAATCCGTGGCCTGTTGCTGGATTGATTGCAGCAATGCCGAATCGGTTGTCGACCGATCTGTGATTTCCTGTGTGATCGCTTCGGCATGGTCCGCAGAGTCTTGCAGCGATCGTGCCAGCGTGTTCGAGATGCCATTCAGCGCATCCGTCACCACCTGCGGCACCTGTGTGCCTGCCGTTGCTGCGTAGGGCCCAACGATGACGCTCGTGCGCCCATTCTTGCCAAGAACTTCGAACCAGTATTGCAGCGTAACGCCATCGTCCAAGCCCGACCTGAAACAATAAGCCTGTGGAGCTGTGACCGCCAACACCGGGCCGTTTGGCCGCGTCGTTGTCGTGCTCTCGTAAATCCGAGTGAGTGCAATCGGCGTGTTGCTTGGCGGTGTCCACTTGAGCGTGATCATGCCCGGACCTGCCGTCGCAGAAAATGCCGTCACCGGATCGGGCTTGATACCGTCATCTGCGCCGGTCGAAGCCAGTCCGCGTTGATACATGTCTGAACTGGTCGGTAGCACGTTCACGCTGCACTCAGGGGCCGGCGTTGTTTCGTCGCTGGCAGCCGAGGTGTAGCTGACCAGGCGAAGGAATGCCGGAGAACCGCAGAGAAAACCAAGCAGCTCAGGACGCCATGCCTCAAGGCTGGACGACGGCACGATCCAAACGGCCGCTCCGTTGGCCCATGCGAGCGCAGGTGTGTCGAGTCTGCCGCGGAGAACCGAATAGCTGAACGTCGCGCCAGAGACAAACGTGCGGTCGATGATAGAGGCGAACTCCATGATCGGGTTTCCACCGCTGTCGAGCGCGACGCGCCCGTTGCCATCGAGCTGAACGAATACGGCGAGAAGCGCGTTGTTTTTTGCCGTTGTGAGATTTCCGCCCGGCGTGTTGACCGCGATGTTTGCATCGGGCGCTGTAAGGCCGTCGATTTCCATCAACGAGAGCGTTGTGTCGCCAGTGCCGATCGCACCTGAGAGTTGAGCGCGTACGGCAAAGCCGACTTGCTGACCGATCGCGTCAAAGGCGTTTGCGTGGGCATCGCTGAAAAACACTTCCATGCCGACCACGGCCGCACTCGGCCGCGTGGCCAGAATGCCAACGGCAAGAGGCCATCCGAACGAGACGGGCGGCAACGGTAGCGCCATAAAGTTCACCATCGGCGGGGACACCTGAGTGACAGGCGTCAGCGCGGGGTACGATGGCTTGTAGAGAGTTGCGGGAAGAAGATTGTCGGTAGTGACGGTTATGGTCGCTTCGTCGGTGCAGTCCTGCTCGATCTTCACCACCTGGCAAAGTTGCGCCAAGCCTGAGCCACCTGGCTCCGGGTCCGTGTCGACCTTGACCTTGTCGCCAACACGAATCGAGCGAACGAACGGCTCGCGAACATCGATTGGCGCATTCGCTGCCGGGTTTCCGAGGCGTCGGTTCATCTCCGCAGCATGCCGGTGAGCCTGCGTCGCCCGCATGACGTCGGGGCGTTCTATGCGCCGTTGATCGTCGACCTGACGAATCTGCGCGGCGCGTGCGTTTGGAACCAAAACAGAATTATCCTGAAACTCGTAAGCCCGGTCAGTGAAACTGACGAGTAGTTCGGTTGGAACATCAACCCAATCGCCAAGTGTAAACTGAGGCTTTTTCGTCCAAACCTGCGCATCGAGCGTCGGCAGGTTTCCCGGATCAACTCCCCACTCGTAAATGTTGCAGGTGAGCAAGCCTGCCGGATTCCATCGCACGTAGCCATTGAACGGCCCAAGCAGGCGTTTGTTGATGTCACGAATGGCGACCTGCTCGGTTATTAGTGGGGAACAGAAAGTGTAGTCGCGGTGATCCTGATCCTGAGCGCACCAGGCAGCCGCAGCCAGCCACGACGGCGCGTCAAACTGAGAAGCAGCGATGCCACCACCGCGCTCATCGAGTAGGAATTCAGCGTAGGCAGCAATCGGATTGACCTGCCCGTCGTCGGCAATGTTGGAGGCAGCGGCAACGATGGTCGTTGGAACACGCGGCAGACGCCCGCCGATGATCTGAATGTTCGGAGCCGAACCACTTCCTTGCCCGAAGAAGAGATGCTTTCCGACCAGCTTCACGGTTCCCCTATCGGTCGGAGTGCCGGTGAGCGATGGATCGGCCGGCTGAGTCTCCGTGCCGCGGTACAGCTTCAAATACCCGCCCGGAGCGACCAGCGTCGGGTCAAGCAGCGAGCCGGTGAAATCCGTTACGTCTGATGTGAGCGTCAGGTTTCCCTGCCAAAGATAGTTCCCATTGAAAATAATCGCAGAGACCCAATCGAGCGGGCCCCAGCAAATCGCTCCGGCAATCGTGCCGTAGTAATTCTTTTGCTTGGAGGATGACCCGCCTTTGCCGCCGGATGAAGATGACATTGGTTAGCCTTTTTTCCCGTTTCCGGGTACTTCGATGATGACTTCGTCGAGCGCGGGACTGATCCACCGGACAGCAATCAAGCGTGTGCCTGCCATGTAAGGGAGCGGGATGCTCTGCTGATTGCTCGCGACAGACTCTTGCTGGAACGGAAGCAGCTCTTTTTTTACCGGGTCTTTTGCAGCGCTCATTTTAGCCTCCAGATTTTTTCGAGACGCTTTTCCCATTCGGCTGGGATGCATGCAGCAATCTGCACGCCGTGAGAACCGAAGACGTGAACCAGTCGCCCGCCTGAAATCTGAATTGCTACATGGTGCAAAATGCGACCAAGGCGAAAGCCGAGCAGGTCACCCGGTTGAGCCGGTGCAGCGACTTCCTCGAAATGGCCACAGCCCTCAACCCACGGGGTGATCAGACTGCACCCCTGCACGCGGGCCCAATCGCGATTACCGTTCGGAATTTCGAGATCAGACGGAAGCAGACCGGCTTCCTTGTAGACGTCAGCCATCGCCACCTGGCAGCGCATTTCCGGGCCACCAACGGCGGCAGCCGCGGCAGTCTCGATGGCGTTTAGTTGGTCAGGAGTGATCATTTCTTGGCACTCGTTTGAGTCGTTTGCGGAATGATGAAGCTCGGGCTGATCGCCGGCATGTATTCGAACCCGCGAAAATTCGGGTAATTGTTAAAATTTGTTCGGCAGGTCGATCCTTGCCGATCGCATCCCGGCGCCGCGGTGACACTCGCGCCCGCGCTCAAGCCGCATGCGCGGTCAAGCGTCAGCACGATCTGACCGGAAGCCAGCGCCGTGCAGGTCAGCACGCCAGACCGCTGCGGACGCCCTGATGCGGTCCACCCCATCCAACCGAGAGCGAACCAGTCAGCGGCTCCAAAGCCTGAAGGCATTCCTTGAGCGTTGGCGCGTGTGATCGTGCCAATTGTCACGATGGTTCCGACTGCCGAAACGATGAGCGCGTTGAACGTCCAATCACTCAGCGCGAGTCCGCAGCGTGGTTTGAAAAGACTCGTGCCACAGGTCGTGCTCATCACCTGTCGCGGACCTTTTCGCGCAAAGAGCGCGTTGGCACCCAGCACTTTTACGTTGAGGTTCGGACCATCAGGAACGGGAGTGCTGAGTTCGCCTTTCCAGATCGGAGCAAAGTTTGAAAGCGCACCGGACGGATCAGCATCGGCGCGATTGATGGTCAGGAAGCCGCGTGCAGCCAACACACCAGGCAGCCAGTTTTCCCATGGGCAACCGGCATACCAGCGCATGGTGAACGTGCAGTTGTCATCCTCGAGATCGATTGACTGGATAAGCTTGTCGAACGTGCAGTCGTTATAGGTCCATGCGTGGCCACCAATGGTCGCACCTGATTCCCAGTTCGTCAGGTAGGTGCTGACAATCGCGCCGTTGTAATCGAGATCGATTTGGAAGAACCACGCGGCACCGGGAAGACGGCCAAGCGTCGTTCCCCGCGTCTCTCCTGCCGGGACCGCATATTCTGCCGCCACCTCGCGCCACGAGAGCTGACAGGAAGCAACCCAACCAGCAGGCGTGTAATCCAGCGCCAGAGTATCGTTGGTATGCCTGGCAAGGATCGCAGGTGAGGTGATCGAGCCTGCCGCCCATGCGTTGACCAATGGTGAGGCCAACGTGAGCACGGCGCCAGCAACGGCGGTGACGCGCACGAACTCCGTCGACGAGACGCCACAGAGCGCCAGATTCGCGCCAATGGCAGGTGCGGGCGTATCGAGGGCGAGCGTGAGCGTGGTTGCGCCTGCGCTCGCCGTGTTGGCGAGATGCCACATGGACTGCGACGTGGCAACCCAGTGCGCATCGGCCACGCCACAGCGGCGAATCCACCACGCCATGAACTGCGCAGCCTCAGCGGAACCAAAGCCGGAGAAAATTGCAGCGTAAGTCTGCTCAGGAACCTGCGGATAAAAAGTCGTCTGCGGAATGCGGCCCGGACCATTCGCAGCGCGGTCAACCTCGGTCACGGCCGTGCCGGGCGTCGGCGGCTTCGACCAGTCAGGCACGAACGGGAAAACGGGAGCGGTGTATCCTGCCGAGTTCGTGAAAGTCGTATCGGCAGGCAGGATACCGGCAGCGGGGGCAAAGCTCTGGCTGACCGGCGCGTTTTCGTCGATGATGATGTCCGCCGTCACCACGCCGTCCTTTGAGGCCACGAGACGCGGGGGCTGGTGAAAACGTCCCATGATGACCGGCGCAGCGTAATCGTAGCCGGCATAGCTGCCGGGATTGATGGCGTAGGCTGACCAGTCGCTCTTGTAGGCCACCACAAGCCCCGCCGTGATGGTTGGCGTGTCGATGCCGGGCCGGTAGGCGTGATTCCAGAGCGGGGCAAGGATCGGCTCGTCCTGCGCACTCAACGAGGCCGTGCGCATCGTCGCAAACTCTGCCTGAAACATCATCGCCCGATATTCGAACGTATAACGCGGTGCCAATGCGGCGGGGCGGCGTGACCCGTTGCCGGTCAGGCCGCGCTTGGCGTCAACCGGGATACCCATGCTCAACCGTAGCGCCGTCGCGTCACCAGGCGCGTACGGGATCAGCCAGCAGTTTTGACCAGCTACGTTTATGAGAATCATGCGTTTTTCCTCATTTGAGCCGCGTGCATTTGCTCGAACCACGAGCCAGATTGTTCCTGCATCATCCGGGCGAACTCCTGCTTATCCATGAGGATGTTGACGGTGGGGCGTTGACCGTCGGACCCAGCCGATCCGCCAGAGCCACCACCTGACCCGCCACCAAAGCTGCTCGATGAGCTGTCACCACCGGATGCCCCACCCGCTGTGTTTGGCTGATATTCTGCACGCGGCACACCCGGTGAATAACTATCAGCCACCGGCATTCCAGTGATGGCTGAAACCGGGCCTTTCTGCTCACCATAAAGCTGCGTGCCGCTGAGCAAATTCCACTTCTTCTGAAAGTTGTTTTGGTTCTTTGAAAGCAGCTGGCTCGGAATGAATCCGTTACCAAGGTACGTTCCGAGTTGCTGTCTGAAAGTTCCCTTGCCGCCAAGGTACTGCATTATGAACCCGCCACCCTGATAACCGGGTTGGCCTTGGCGACCGGCCTCAAGAGCCGCAATCGTTCCGGCGTAGTTCGGGTCTTCTACCATCCACTTTGGCGCGACCCACTCGCCTTTATGCACGACGCCGGCGACTTCGTTTTTCTGTCCATCCGCTGTATAGCCGCCAGAAGCAAAGCCTCCGCTTGCCGCCACGACGGCAACGACGGCGGCCAAGCCAAGCGCAGCAGCAATGCCCCACGACGAGATTGAGGCCGCAATGGCGGAGGGCAGCCACATGAGTAGGCTTTTGGCGGCAGACGCAGCGGAAAGCGCCAATCCCTTGGCCGCAAATGCAACGTCGACGACAAACATGGCCGATTTCTTGACGGCGTACTCCGCCACCATCTGCGTGAAAGCCTGAAGCATCGAAGTGGCGAATCCGCTCCAAATACTTCCAAGCGCCTGCTTCCACGTCATGGTTTTATTGATCAGTCCGGTCATCGCCGATTGTAGGCCATTGGCGACGCCGCTGAACACGGTGGAAAGCCCTCTTGCGGTCTGATCACCAACTGTGCCGACCTTGGTCATATACTCCAAAGCGGCGCCCTGAGCGCCTTCCCCGGCAGATTGAAAGTGGTCTTCTGGTTTAGAAAGATTGCTGAAGCCCTGACGCGCCTGCTCTATTTTGCTGGTTTTATTTCCCGTATCGCCGAGATCCTTCTTGGCGTTCGCAGCACGCGCCAGTGCTTCCTCTTTTTCTTTAGGTGTTGTTGAGTGTTCGGCAATCGAAGTGTAGGCCGCAACGATCTGCTTTAACGTGTCGCGCTCCTGCTCTAACAGCCGATTGGCTTCAACCTTATCGCCGCGTTGCACTGCTATCGCCCGCTCTTCCTTTAGCCGCTGCGCACGTTTATCGAGCGCGTCGAGTGCGTCCGCGTCGGCTTTCTTTCTATCCTCGGCGGATTGTTTCAGAATAACGTCGAGTTTTTCAGTAGCCTCGAACTCGGCTTTTTGTGCCTCAAGTTTTCGTTCACGCTGGACGCCATCGGCCGAATCCATCTTTGCTGCAAACGCATGGTTTGCCGAGATGGTTCCCTGCAGTGAAGCTATCTTTTGATCCGTCGTGAGCGCGTCAAATGCGGCCTTATTCTGCTTCTCAGCGAGCGCGGTCTCTTTTTCCGTCAGCGCGAGCATTGCCGATCGCAGTTCAGCGCGGGTGTTCAGGGCATCGGTCATTAACCGCGCCCTCTCGGTGTCGTCCTTATCCTTGTCGCCGGTCCCCTTGTAACCAAGGGCCGCGCTCTGAGCCGCTGCCGCCTCACCAGTGAGCCGGTTGATCCTCTCGCCGGTAGTTTCGCCGACCTGCCTCTCCTTGGCACCTGCGGCATGGAGTGCGTGCAATGACTTCTCAACTTCAGCCAAGTCTTTTTCAGCAGCGGCAAGCTCTCGGGCGCTAGTCTTGGCCTGCCTCATTACGCGGTCGTAATCCTCGGCAGCCTTCGCGGTTTCCGTGTACGCATCAACGGCCGCATCCTTGCCGTAAATCAGCATTCCGGCGAGATAGCCGAGCCCTTGACCCATCTGCGTAAATGCCGAGATGCCCTCCGCGATCCAACCATCTATTACGTCCCGAGCCTCCTTGATCGCGTACTTCGCTTGGTGAATCGATTCAATGGTATCTTCCGGGATGCCGGGTATCTCGTCGATGGCCTCAACAACGTGCTTGAACTCTTCTTCGACGAGCTTCGCCGCGGATCGTGCGCCCAACATGCCCACGCCAATCTTTAGCCCGATCTCGCTGACGTGGTCGGACATCTTCTCGACGGCATGCTCCACCTGGCTCAAAGCCGACAGGTCGGCCTTTGCTTTTAAGAGTACGTCGATTTGTGGCATGGTAGTTGGTTTTACTTACGCTGGCTTCCACCCCTGTTTGCGCCTCAGCTCATTCGTCTGCTGCGCAAACAGGTCGATATCTAGCAGTGTGCATTCGTCCAAGTAGGCTGCCTGATACCCCGCATCGATGAGGTATGAGTACAGCGCGCCCATCAGCTCGTCTTCGTTTTGGCCAGCGTGAGTCCCTTTACCGCGGCGATTACGCTGGCCCATGAGTTTTTTAGTTCGATGTCGAAATTGACCGCGAACGCCTGCGCGATGACTTCGCTGGCGGTGGCAATATCGAGTTCGTCGAACTCTTCGGACGTGAGGTCCGTGCTCTGCGTCGCAAGGTGCATCGCGAGTTCGTCTGACTGCGCGATGATCGTCGCGACCTTCGGAATGAATCCCTGTGCCGCACCAGCCGCGTCACCCAAACTCTGAGCGTCCGCAACCTGCTTGAGGTTGCCGCCTGAGTAGAGCTTGACCACGACCTCACCGAGCATGCGAAGCATCGCACGCGCTGCCTTCCAACGCATGCGACGAACCTCGATTCGTTTTCCGCCCTCGATTTGAACGAAGGCGGATTTCTGTTTGATGGTTTGCGTCGACATGGATTAGGCGGTGCCGTCGGCGGTCCAGGTGACGTTGCCGGATTTGAGCGAATCAATCCGGATCGTCGTTTTTGAGTACGCAGAATTGCCGTGCTCCATTTTGCCGTCGCGCATGACGGACATGGCGAAATCGTTTTCAGATTTCAGAGCCACCTTGCCGGTCTGGTCGGTGGGGTCAGGAATCCAGAGCGTGCAGGTGCCGCTCTTGCGGCCACGCAACGCACCGCCGAAGATCGAGAGGAGGCGTTTGACCTCATCAAGCCCAAAGGTCCATTTTTCGAAGCCCTTGAGTTCGGTAGCACGAGCATGACGGGTGACCCCCTGATAGTCAGGACGGTCGAGATACTTGATTTCCTGCTCAGGATCGTCGCCGAGGTCAGCGGCCTCGAACACAAGAACCGGCTGAAAGACACCAACGGTCGACGTGCCAACTGTGATCGCGGCGCCGCCGACGGTGGCGCTTAGCTTAAACGTGTCAGCGGTGGGTACCGCTGTAACGAAATAAGTGCTCAACGCGGTGAGGCCGGTAAAGCCGGTGCCGCTCACGTAGATGACGGTCTGGCCTACGGAAAGGCCATGACCAACGCTCGTGAGGGTATCGGTGGCGGCGGTGACGGGTGAAAGCGCAGGCGTGAGCTTGAGCTGAATAACGGCGAGGCCAAGGAAGATGGACTTCGTGGCATCAAACGGTGCGGTTGGCAGTGGCATGATATTTTAGCGGGTTTGAGAGGTTGTGTTTCTGACGGTTGAAATTGATCAGCTCCTGTCTTCGATCACTGGGGGCACATAGAGCGGGATCTTGATGTTCCGACGCTCTAGCTCGAAGGCCCACCGTTCGTGCTCAACACGCGTCCACGAGCATTGAATATCGCGACGCATGGCGGCTAGTTCGTCGCGCACATCGCGCAGCAAATTTGCGACGCGCCAAGTCGTGTAGATCAGCGTGCATAGCAGCGGAACACCGACTGCAAGCGTCACGGTGAAAGATGTATCTGGAGTCATTTGAGCGAGGATGGGGAGCATGGGTTATCCGGCTTTTGCTTTGAGGGATGCCTCGGCTTTTGCGGCAGCGATACGCCCGCTTTTCACAAGCCACTGGCCAAAGGTTGAAAGGTTGCTGTCGAGAGCCTGAACCACCGCGGCGGGCGCACCGGCCGTGTGAAGAGCCGCGCCTACCCCGCCGAGCGCGAGCTTCGCATACAGCGCGAAAGCGGAGACGATCACGAAGGCAGCAACGGCGATCCAGAACCGCGCATGCTGCGCACGAAGGTCGTTCGCCAGAGCGTTTTCACGGTCGAAGGCAGCGCGGAGCTTGGCATCGGCATTATCGGCCCGCTGTGAGGCAGCGGTCGCATCAGCGCGAGCACTGGCGAGTTCACGTGAAAGACAGGACGATTCGTTTTCAGCCTCAGCCTGTTTCTTTTCGGCGGTGGCAACTGTCTCGGCGTTCTGGCTCAACAGTGAAGAAACCAGCGTCCGCAATTCAGACGCCTCAGCGGCGGTCAGCGGTTCTACCTGGTCAAGCAATCCGAGCCCGTTCGCATTGAACCGGCGCACAAGGTCTGTCGCGCGTGAGGGCGGAAGCGAGATCGACGCAAAATCAGCCTTGGCGATTTCAACGTGTGCGGCCCGCGTCGCCTTGTCGGCGGCGGAATCAGCAACGGCATCCGCCTTCGTTTGCTCTGCATGGGCTTTGTCTGCCGCGGCTGCCGGCGCATGCGAGAACCACGTCGCCGGAGCCCATAGCCGTACTCCGTGTCCAGTCGATGCGCAGCCGGTCAGACAGAGAAACACGCCAAGCGCAGCGATGATGACGAACAGGCGAGCCTCACGAGACTGCCAAAGCGCGGCCGTTGCTTTGCCGAGGTGGCGAAACGCACACCCTGCATGCAAACCGGCCTGAGAAAGTGGAGGTAACGTATTCATGGGATGGTTACGCGGATGGTGAAAGCCAGCTCGTGCAGCACATAGCCGTGCTCACTCTTGAACGTGTCGGAGTGTGAAAATTCGGCCCGCGTATCGTGCGGGGTAAGAAAGGACGTAACCGCGCTGATCACCGACTTCCTTAGAAGTTTGCCGGACGGCGTATGTGCGACCTTCGGCGATTCGGCGACGTAAACGGTGAATGACGCATCGGCGACGACGCCGCGATTCGTGGCCACGTCAGAAGTGCGACTGGCTTCCTCGCTGCTGATCTCAATGCAAACGCCAATCGTGCGAAGCGCGTCGGAGATCTGAGTCTTGAGCGCGACTTCATCAAGCAGCGGAGAGAACTGAATGGCAGCGCCAAACGCAGCCAGCTCCGGAACGGCGGCGATGCGATCGGCAACGTATTGCTGGACGCCTTCGAGCTTCATGCTGCGGCCTCCTTAAATGCTTCCTGAAAAATGATACCGTGCCGTTCGCGCAGATACTGAATCATATCGTCGGCCATGCCGGTCAGGGCGGTCGCAACGATGCCATAACGGGAATCGACGAGCGCGGCGCCATCGGCATCGCTCACCACGCGAAAATAGCCATCGCCGCGATCGGCAAAGCCGATGTTCACGCCATTGCGGTTTTTGACGTAATACGTGCCGACGGCATTATTTGAGCGGCTGCGATACCACAAAAAAGAGGCGGCGAGAGCGCCGATGCCGCGTTGGCGCAGACCGATTTCTTTGCCAACAAACGATTGCCAGAGGGAAACCTTCTTCTTGATGTCGGAAACTTTCTGCTGATCGGTCTTCGGACCAACGAAGCTCTTGAGGGCTGAGCGAAGCGCCGTGCGCTGGCTCAGATATTCGGCCATGAGAGAAGCGCGAACACGCGTTCCCCTGCCCGTCGCAGTTCTCGCAGCGAGTTCGGCGCGCGCCAGGCGCGGATGCTTGCCAACGCCGCCCCACTTGCGATCGCGGAAGCCGTTAAAAAGCCGTATGCCAAGATCGCGGCCTTTCTTCTCGAGAACTTCGGCGGGCGTCTTGCTCGTCTTAGCCATGTACTGCGCGAGCGCAGCGTTGAAGCGAGCCATGTCGACGGATACGGCGACGGTGATCATGTTTCGACGACGAGGATTGACGTGATGCCGGTCGCGAAATCGTTATCGAGCGGCCGGGTGATGCGGTGAAATTTTCCCGCACAAGAAATAGCATCACCACGTCCCGGTTTGATTGCCGGTAGTGACGTGGTGACGACTTGAACTTCGAACAGACGATCTCCGCTGCCGTCCATGCGTGGATCGTCTGGTTTGAGTGGCGACGCCACGCCCGCGAACGACGCTGCCCCGAACGTCCACGGCTGACCGTGAACATCGAGGAGCGCCGAGAAGCCATCGGCAAAGGCTTGCTGTGCGGGCGTGGGCATCGCGACTGGTTAGCTAATTAGGCTCCGTAGGTGATGACTGCGCCCTTCGGGTCGCCAACAGCGACGCCGTACATCACAGCAACGCGGTAGTTGGCAGAGCCGGCGTTGTGATCGACGTACTGAGTCACAGCCACAGTAATGCCGGTGTTCGGATCGGTGACCTGCGAAACGTTGCCGTAGCTCGCACCGGGCAGCGCCTGCGTGTAATCGTTCGGCACGCGAGTCGCGATTGCGATGGCGCGGGGGGAACCGGCGACGCCGCAGGTGTTGAGCGTGGCAGGCAGATTGACCACCTGGATGGGCTGCATGTCGGCAATCTTCGGCAGCTCGTAGCCGGTCATGATCTCCGGCTTCAGGAACGAGGCCATCGATACGACAGCCGGATCGGCGCCCAAACCGCCAAACGCGTCAGCGTTGAGCAGATTGAACCGACCAGCGCGGGGCTGGAGATTCTTGAACAGCGCCTTGGCCGAAGCGACGGCAGAAGCGCGGGCGTAACCGACGCCAGTTGCGCCAGCAGTGCCGCCACCGGTACCACCAAGCACGAGCGGGGTGATCGTGAAGTTGGCCGCGGTGAACAGCGCGTAAATCGCGTTCGTGATGTCGAGCGCCAGAGCGTAGTTGACCACCTCGGCCTGTTCGCCGAAGAGATCGCGATTGCTGGACGCGAGTTCATTCGCGTTGAAGGCAACCTGCGCGTAAGGGTGATGATTGATCGTCACCGGAACGTCGGTCAGCGTCGCATTGCCAGCGGTGTAACCCGTGGTGTACTGCGAAGCCGCCATTGCAGTCTTCAGGCGAGTCATGACCGGCTGATTCCACTTCGCCGACTGGTTCGAGTAGTCGCTCGAAACCATGCCGAGAATCGGGAATTCGTACTTCAGCAGCGCAAGGGACTGTTGAGCGACCAACGTGCCAGCCAGAGTGCCGAGCGAGTTGGCGGCCTGCACCTCGACGTTCTTTGCGAGAACGGGAATCGCAGCCAGCACGAGTTCGGAGAATCGGCGACCGCCCATCTTGGCGAGAACCGGCGAAATGTTGCGCTCATAGAACTCGCCCTTGTTGATGCCATCGGAAACGCCGAACTTGGCGTAACCCTTCAGCACATCCTCGACAGAGGCAGTGACTTGGATGATGCCAGGACCGGCACCAGCGGCGGTTGCGCCAGCGCGAATCGCGGCAAGCTGCGCATTGGCTTCGGCGAGTTGCGCGGTGACTTTGTCGGCAGCGGCTTTTTCGTCGGCCTTTACTTTGGCCTGTACGGCTTCGAGTTCAGCCTTCGCCTTCGCGTCGATGGATGCTTGCACGGTGGCAAGCTGGGCTTTGACCGACTCAAGCTCCGGAGAGGCTTTAGCGGTGTTGATGTGTTTCGCAATGACAGCAATTACGCTTTCATCGGTGGGGTTAGCCGGAGCCTGAAGACCAAGCGCGGCCAACAGTTTAACGAGTACTTCGTTCATGTTGGTAGACTCCGGGTTTCCGCCCGGCGCGGTTTTGTTTGTAGTGACTGCGGCCATACGCGCCGCGATTAACGCGGGCATAGCGGCTCCAAAAGCGGGTGCATTCACGAGGCCACCAGCGGCGTGCCCTTTGAGAAGCTGGACAACTCGGCCGGTCGTTTTCTCGGCAGCGAACGCGGGTGAAAATGAGTAGTAGGCTTTGCCCCTAAGCGCCTGTTCGCCTTTAGCCGTCCATTCGATGTTGGCGAGGATTCCCTTGGTTGCGTCCCATGAGAAACTCTTGACCCAAGCTGCGGCCTCGCCATCGGCGTGATCGAAATCGAGCCAAACGCGCTGACCGGATGCCGTGATCTTCTGAAACGATGCAAGGATCGAGCGGAACGCCTGTTCATCGCAGATCGCATTGCCGGCGTATCCAGCACCGTCCAGCGTAGTCGCAGAAATCGCGTGCGTGCCTGCTGGCATCCAGACAATCGAAGTCGGAAGCGGATCTGTCGCTTTGTCAGAAAGCGCGAGATCGTGCGCGAGGCTAGATGCTAAGATTTGCGTGGTCATTGCGATTCATCCTTTTGATCAGGCTTCGTCTTGGCTGTGTTTGCCGGTTCGTTTTCCTGCAAAATTCCCGACATGCGCTCTTGCGCGAAACTCGAAATCAGGTCGCGAGAGATGCCGTATTTCTTGGCGAGATCGTCGATGAACTTTTCCTCGATCGCGCGTTGCTCCAAACGTTCGCGCCAGTCATCACCGGCCTCGCCGTAGGTCGTTTCGAACGTACGTGTTCCGGCCTTTATCTCGTTGAGCGTTGCAGCGGATTCGTTTCCGATATCGACTGTTGTGCGACGCGGCGGATGCCAGCGGACATTGCGAAACTCAGGGTTCTGCGGAAGTTCGCCATGGTCCATTGCCCATTGAATTGCGTACTCCCAAACACGCTGCCATTTGCGGGCCTGCTCATCGGTGCGTAACGAAAATAGGCGATTGTCGCTAGTTACGGCTGCGCGAAGCGTAGCACCGCCCCAGTTTCCTCGATAGTCGACGAGGGCGGCGTACGATAGCCCAGACCCCTGAACAAACTTGTTCTCTAACCGATCCCAAAAGCCAGATGTCGCAGCGCTCGGACGGTCGTTTTTGCCCTGAAAAACCTCATCGCCTGGCTGCAAAACACGAGTTTCGCCGCCGTAAGCCTGCGCGTAGTACTTTTCCCGGTTGGGCGCTGCCTGCCCGACTGTCGGCTGAAGCGAGCGTCCAATCATCGGATCAGACGGCGAAACGCTTCCTTGCGCCGTTTTGATGTAGTCGGATACGGCAGACGCCTTCTTTGCCGCCAACATTTCAAACTTTTGCAGGTCGTCTAGGTCGTGAAGATCAAGGATCGCGCTATGGAAAAGCGAAATTCCGCGATATTGACCGGCGCGTTTCTTCGTGAAGAAAAAGACGAATCGACTGGCAGGAATAACCGAAACCTTCTTGGCGTCGAAGTCGCTGGAAACGGTGAATGCAACGGGTTTCCCGTTTGGAGCAACCATCACGCCATCGACAAGTCTGTAACCAGCGTCTTCGATCTCCTTAATTTTCAGGCCGCCATTCGTGATGCGGTGAGCCTCAACGAGATTAAGTGCGGGCCGGTCAAACTCGTTTACCGTCAGTTCAATTCCGTGGTCACCGTCGATATTTTGCGCCCGGTAAACGATGTCTTGAAGTTCGGAGATCGATGAAGTGCCGGTGACATCGGCTGCGCGTGACCACGCATTCCACCAATCAAGCGCACTTTTGTTCCAGTCCGGGTTCTTTGTCGCTGGCGTTGGGTTAATCCCATTACCCACCACGTTGACACTCAGAATCGAGAGCGCCTTTTGCATCGTGTTCGAGTTTTTCTCGAAGTAGCGGACGCGGCGTAAAATTTCCTGACGTGACATCGTGTCGATGTCCTCCCGCGCCGACTGCATGTAGGCCGGCAGATAGCTTCTATTCCCAGTCCAAAACGCCGCCTCGTACCGTGCTTGAATCGCGTTCAGCTCAGGGGCCGCAAACCATTGAACGAGCTTTGAACGAATGCTCATCGTTGGAGGGCTGCGCTAAAGTCCACGCCGAAGCTGCGGACGATCACGAGTTGACCCAGCATCCACGCCAGAACGGCGGCGTCGGGTGCGCCGATCCCGCCAGTGAGACCCGATGCAATCGCCGCGTCGTACAGATCGAGCAGACGCGAAAGCATCGCCGAGATTTCCTGCGGCTGTAGTGCTGCTGCACCTACAGGAAGCTCATAACGCGAACGGGTTGTACCGCTCTGAGCTTCGATCAGGATTTTACCGGTCAGCGCCTGGCTGACGGTTCCGAAGGCAGCGGCCTGAAGCGTTGTTTGTAAACCGGTAGCCGCTGTTGCGGCATCGGCGGCGAGCTTCCTTAAAACGAGTCGGGTAACTTCCGTGCTGGCGGGCACGAAAAGATTAACCTGTCAGCCTGACGCCCTCCGCAATTTGTCAATGATGCCCAAATGTGCCCAAAGTTACACCAATGATGCCCAAACGACATCAATCAGACGCGCCGCGAGAATTTGGGGTTATCCTTGAGCCACTGGATGACTTCGGACGGACGTGCCGCACGCCCAACGAAAATACCGTCTCCGGCTTGGATTGTCGCACGGCGAATTGATCGAATGTAGCGAACCGTAAAACAGAGACCAAACTCTGCGCAAAGCGCTTCTTGGAGCTGTTTCGGTGCAAGATATTTTTCTAAATTAGCTGTTTGCTGGCTGTTCATTTTGGTTTGTATTTGAAAGTTCGATACCAGCTGGCATGTTTCCGGTTTGCATGGCGCACAGGACCTGCATTTTCGCGCAGTCGAATGCGTGATTGTTGCCCGATGGGCAGACCCAAACCATGATCTTGCGGCCCGTGAATTTATCGACGCGCGGGCGTTTGAACTCGGCACTCATCTGGCGCCGATATTCGCGCTCCAACTCATCAACGTCGTCTGCCTCCGGTTCAACCCACATGCCGTGATCGATAAGACCCATCACGCGGTCCGACATCGTTGGAGACGAAAACCGGAAGAGCATGCAGCGCGTGCGCCCTTCCTCGGTTGTTCCTTCCATCGGATCGCCCCACGTCAACGGAGCCCACGGTTTCTGCACACGCACCATGCTTTTCCCATCGGGTGCGAGCTCGTTGTGCCAGAAAAACGCCTCATCCGTTCCCTTTGCCGCTATCCATTGGTAACGGATGCACGCCGAGTAGACGCCGTGATCACCTTTCGGTCTGTATCCCGAATCAATTACAACGCAGTCAGGCTGCACGGCGTATTCGACGCGCTTGGCCTCAATATCGACTTCGCTGAAGAGTTTACCGAACCAGAGACGGCGCGACTCGCCCAACTTCGACCAGGCGCGGACCATAACCCAGTAAGTGTCTTCGCTCTGGCGATCGGCCGTGAGGAAGCGAGCCGTTTCGTCCGGCCATGCTTTCGCGGCCTTGTCGGTCATCTCCATTTTCTGGCGAACGAACGGCAGCTCCGCGTCGTGGATCGTCCGTTCAGATCGCATCTCAGCCATGCGCTTTTGGTAGAACGTAACGAGCGGGCTAAAGTTTCCGACGTGCTTCGCCTCTTGAGCCGAGAGCCACATCTTGACGAGCTCAAACCAAGGGAAATCGATAATCGCGTTCCAGTGGAATGTGCATTCGGTCGGAGGGTTGGCCGGATCCCATCGCTCGCCCGTCTTCGCGTTGAAGTAATCGCCGCCGAGATTCCAGTCGCTTTTGGTTCGTTCCGTGTTCGGGTGGACGTGATCGCAGTGCGGGCAAACAAACCTAGCTGTCGCCGCGGCCGCGTCCTTGTCGTACATGCCGTCCGGGCCTTTCTCGCCGTCGTACATCATGCCGGCGTAGGTGCGGTCTGATCGTGCGACGTTCCACTTTGGTTCGATCATCTTTCCGCACGCCGGATTCGCGCACGGGACACGCCATTCGAAGAGAACGCCCTCGCGACATTCGAAGTCCCATTCGCCGTCGTCTTCACCGCCCTGGCTTATCGCTAGGAATTTGTTCGACGCGTTTTTTTGAAAATCACCCATGCGGGCTTTCGCGTTGGCCAGTACGTTCGGCTTGTAGAGCCATGGCTCGTCACAGATCACCCACTTGAATCCACGCGACTGGAGACCGCCGAGGGCCGGGCCTTGCAACGTGAGCGGCAGACCGTTCGCAAAGACGATGTCAGCTTTCCGTTTATGGTGACGGTTCGACGGCATCATGGCCGCGATGCCTGGCACGGACTCGAGGATCGGCATCTGGCGAAGCTCGGCGTGGGACTCCGCAATTTTATCGTCCTGAAAAACCCAGAGCACGGAAGCGTTGTCGTTCTCAATTGCCCACGGCACTGCCACATCAGCGATCAGCGTACCGCCACCGCGGACGGGCTTGAGGATTCGCACGCCGCGCACCCGCGCACAGCGCAACGCCTGCAACGGCGCGATGAAGTGGCGCGATTCCGAGGTGTCGAACTTGCCGCGCTTCGTGAGCACTGGCGGCAGCGTCACGTTCTCAGCGGCCCATGCCTCGATTGATCGGCGATCGGGCGGCGAGAATGCTTTTGACCAAACGTAGTCGGGAGCGATGTTCATTTCTTTTCGGCAAAGTGTTTCGCCATCTCGCAGTGGATTTTCATGATCTCATCCCAAATCCCGCAGACGATTTCTCGGCACCGAGCGACGTCACCAGCCGCGGCGGCGAACCGGGTTGGATGTTCGGCCTCGGACTTTGCGCGGTACGTGTTGATATCGCCGGCGGCAACTTGGATTCGTTCAGCCATCCAAGCGCGTTCGATCAACCGGCCTTCCTTCGTGTCGTTCGCGAGCTTCAGCTTTCGAATCTCTTCGGCAGTCTTCTTGGACTTGAGGTCATCGCCGCCACGAGTTGCACGGCGTTTCTTGAGCCAGGCGCCGAGCTCGCCGACGTCGATGGAGCCGTTCGCGTGGAAACCACCGGCACCCTCGGCACGCCATGCGCGAATGGTCTTCGCAGTCACGCCGAAGCGGTTTGCAGCGGCGTTCTGGGACTCGACGATGCCAGATGGCAGATTGCCGGTTTTGGGTAGGGAAGTGAGCTTTTTCATGTGGTCATGGTGATTTGGTGCGCTGTCGCGGACCCTGCACGGCAAAGGCCGGTTAAAAGATTCCTTAGGGGGTG
>Ga0302294_10000094_pt1 | contig 26107 bp, 19 predicted proteins | sample III_Fen_N2_3_FD_194550 | JGI IMG/M metagenome (GOLD analysis project Ga0302294, IMG submission 194550) | Peat permafrost microbial communities from Stordalen Mire near Abisko, Sweden - III_Fen_N2_3 | ecosystem: Environmental > Terrestrial > Soil > Wetlands > Permafrost | place: Sweden: Abisko...
CTGTCCGCCGCGTTTCACGACAAACCGTGCCTCAACCGAGGCGTGCCCCTTGGAAAAACCGGCAATATTCACCTCGTTGTGAATCAGCATCCCTGAAATCTCGATGGTTGAATTCGGATTTAGCAGATGGGCTTCCTCGAGATCCTGGCGGAGTGCTTCTTTGAGATATTCCGCGTAGGAGTTTGCGTAAGGGGACTCCATGGTGTTGCCTCGAAGAGAGATGCTAGTCACGCCTTCTCGGGCGCGCGGATCTGCCTTAAACTCACCAATTTTTACCCCTACAGAAACGTTGTCTCGTAGCTGGTTCACATTGGTCGGAGCACTAATGTATTTAGGGGCAACTATGGTGCACCCAGTGGAGAGAGCCAATAGTAGCCCACATACGGTCAACTTGATTGAAGTTGTAATCATATTTTCGAGGGTAAAGCTATCGCTACGACATTGCGGTTCGAACCACACGTCAAATCCAATAATAGTATTCGAGCGACGATGCAAGGGGTCAGGCTGTACTGTTTACCTCAGCAAACGACTTATATGAATATGGAGACCGGTCCAGATAGCCCAGACCGCTGATGTCTCTTCATGTCGTCGTTTCCGAAACAGTGCGCACATACAAAGCAGACACGGACGAGCCGGAAAATCAGCGGGCTTGGTTTCGTTCACGCTACCCCGCAGGGGTGCATCTTGTTGCGCCCTTTTTGGTCCTGCGGTTCGGTTTAACCTAAATTTCGTCTGAGCCACTGCTTGTCTTTCGCGCTCGGAGACCATGAACCAAGCGCAACAGGATTGCGCCCTCCGAAACCGCCAGGATTCGATTCACGGCCATGTCCCGTCCGATGCAACTTGCTGCATCTGGTCGTCTCCGGAGAGCCCTCACTTCGCGCAAATGTGCCTGCAGGCAGTAAAAAATACATGATATGGAACGGAAGAATCCTTAAATTTGTGCGATCTGGTGCCGAAGCAAAACGCTATGGACACAAGGTCGCTGAATAGCTCTAGACGCGGGCGTACTCGCGTCGGCTCTTGCCTTCGCTCCGCGCATTCTGCTTCAGCGGGGCCGACGGAAGGAGGGAAGAAATGACGGTTCACGGCATTGGTGTTTCCGGCTGCGGCCGCGGAAACCGAAACACGCTATGACCTCTTATTATGAACCCTTTCTTATAGAGAAATTTTTATGAAAAACTGGACACTGACACGACGTGTGGGATTGGGGTTCGGCATCTTGTGCTTCGCCCTTTTATTATTGGGGAGTCTGGCTATCTACAGGCTGAAGCTCATTGGCTCACAGGCTTCCGAGATGAGCTCGCTGTTTGTCAAACAGGGTGCGCTGGCTACCGACATGTTAAATGCGGTGAGTGATCTCGCCATCGCGACGCGCGGTTTCGATGTCGTCAGCAAGGAGCCGGAGTGGAAAAAAGTGATGACCGAACGCGAGAACGCTGAAAACACGCTCAAGAAGACAGAGCAATTTTGGGAAGCGCATCGCAAGCTCTCGGGTCTGCACGCTGGGCTCGCCGAAGCACGCCCGATTTTTGAGAAATACAAGGCCTCAATCGACGCATTCCACGACAGCGTGACCACCTTTCAAGCCGCGTGGACCAATCTCGTGCCTGCGGGCGGCAAGCTCTTCAACGCACTTTCCACACTCGCTGCTTCACCCCAGTCTGGCAGCGCGGGCACTGACCTTCAGGAGAGTGTTGACCGTACCCGCGTCATCGCGGCTTGTTTCCGCGAAACCGCGGAAATGCGTTTTGCCTGCTGGCGGGCCATGGCTACTGACGACGCACAGGCTGCCCTCACGGGCAATGCCAAGGCGCTTTCGGCAAAAAAAAGCCTGGTCGAACTGCGCGCAAGAACCAAACAAGCGGAGGCTCTGAATTCTCTCGATGAAGCGCTGGAGGCGTTGACGGTCTATGAAAAGGGCACATTGGTTCTCAACCAGGCAATCGAGCAAAAGCTCGCTGCACGGACGGTTCGATCCACGACCTATGCCTCTTTCTCCGCGACGGTTAAAGGAATCGGGGCGAGCTCGGGCTCGTTGATCGATGCCGGCGCTGCGACCACGGAAGGGCTGCTGAGCCGCACGATGTCGTTCCTGATTATCGGCAGTTCCCTGGCGATTGTGATTGGCATCGGAACGGCGGTCCTAATCACGCGCAACACCAATGGCGTCCTGCTCGCCGTCGCACGTGCACTTACCACCAATTCACTACATACATCGGCATCGTCTAACCAAGTCTCTGAAGCGAGCCATTCCCTTGCCGAAGGCGCAAGCGAACAAGCCGCCAGTCTCGAGGAAACCAGCGCCTCGCTCGAAGAACTTGCCAGTACAACCAAAAGAAACACGGAAAGCGCACAGCAGGCGAAATCCTTTTCACAAGAAGCCCGCGCCACAGCCGAGGCGGGGGAGACAGACATGCGCGAAATGGAACGCGCGATGCAGGCGATTCGCGCCTCTTCCGACGGAATCGCCAAAATCATCAAGACAATCGACGGGATCGCTTTCCAGACGAACATTCTTGCCCTCAACGCCGCAGTCGAAGCAGCGCGCGCCGGAGAGGCTGGCGCCGGCTTCGCGGTCGTAGCGGACGAGGTCCGCAGCCTCGCCCAGCTTTCCGCTCAGTCCTCGCGCGAGACGGCCGCCAAAATCGAGGAGGCCATTAAGAATAGCGAAAGCGGCGTCACAATTTCAGCCAAGGTCGCCCACTCGCTCGCGGCAATCGTGGAGAAAGCACGGAAGGTCGACACCCTGGTCGCGGAGATTGCAACCGCGTCAGCCGAGCAAAGTGACGGCATAAGTCAGGTGAACACAACCATGAGCCAGATGGACAAAGTAACGCAGGCGAATGCCAGCAGTGCCGAAGAAACCTCGGCCGCGGCGCAAGAGCTTCAAGCACAGGCTCTGGTTATGGCTGAGAATGTCGCTGTGCTTACTCAATTGGTCACCGGCCAGAGCGCCGTCGCCGATGCTCAAGCTGGTCCACTACCTATGGAGACCACGACCAGGCGCGCGGCGAAAAGAAATCAAAAACCGCAGGCAAAGCCTTCTGAATTGGCCTCGTACCATTGAAAGATTCAGAGAAGCTAACTCCAAATGTCAGGCCGCTGTTTGCTGATTGGTACTTTCGTTGCCGAAACAGTACGCACCTGCAGGCCGACGCGGCGCGCGCCGAAATTCATTCCGAACGCTCACTAAAGACTGGAGAGATTTGCTGAAGTTATTCCGGCCTCAGCGCGGACCTAGTGATTAGGCTGGTGTAAATCGACTGGCTTGGTGGCCTTGGCCCGAAGCTTGAGGTTCAACATCTCGACCGCAAAGGCGAAGGCCATGGAGAAATAGATATAGCCCTTGGGTATGTGTTGACCCAGCGATTCGCCGATGAGCGTGACGCCGATTAGGATGAGAAAACTCAACGCCAGCATCTTGAGCGTCGGGTGTTTGTGGACAAAATCACTGATCGCGCCGGCACAGATCAGCATGATCGCGAGCGCGATCACAACAGCGGCAATCATCACGCCGAGTTGGTTGGCCATACCGACTGCGGTGATGACCGAATCGAGCGAGAACACGATATCGAGCAGCACGATCTGGACGATCGTTCCAACAAACGAAACGGCACGCCCCGTAGCTTCGTCGCCGTTCTCGCCTTCGAGTTTGCCGTGAATTTCGTGAACGCTTTTCGCAATCAGGAAAAGGCCGCCAAGGCCGAGGATCAGGTCGCGCCCCGACAATCCGTGATCGATCATAGGCACCGTGGTGAACGGAGCCGTCAGCCGCATCAACCAGGAGATGCTGCAAAGTAATGCGATGCGGGTGACCAACGCCAGCATCAGGCCCAGCTGCCGAGCCTTGCCTTGTTGATTGCGCGGAAGTTTGCCCGCGAGGATCGAGATAAAGATGATGTTGTCGATGCCCAGAATGATTTCGAGGCCGGTGAGGGTGAGCAGTGAAATCCAAATCTGAGGATCAGTAAGCCATTCCATGTTGGCCGCAAAAAGGCGTCGGCTCGTGCCTTCGTCAACGCGATAGCGCCGCTTTGGAAAACAGCCCAATATTTCCAAAGGCCCTGAAAAAGGAGTCAGGCTTTCGAGCGTGGAGTCGGTTCGTTCGCCTGAATCGAGGAGACCCCAAAGATCAGACCTGAATGCTCGCGATCGTTTAAAGCAGAGGAAGGCCGTAACAAAATCAAGCCGCTACAAGGACTACCCGGCTCGTTCCACAAACGGCGCACTCCTTCAGGGGAATGCCAGTTCTTGGGCTCCCGGCTTCAACGCGACGGTTTTGCCCTGCCAGTCAAAAGTTCCGGACACACCGGCAGGAAGCGCTACGGTCGCGCGCAGGCCTGCTTTCTCACGAACAAGTGCGACCGAAATCTCTCCTTTCGGGTGCATAACCTTCCCTTCGGCGTGTTGCAGCGCGCCCAAATGCGGCTCGATCCGAACGGTCGCAAAACCGGGCGAGCCCGGCTCGATGCCGCACACCGTCGCCAACAATTCATAAACCGGCGACGCACTCCACGCGTGGCAATCCGATCTCGTCGGGTCGGGCTGTTCGGCAAAAGTTGTAAGGCCTTTCGCGAGCATGTCGCGCCACGGCCCCAACATCGCCAGATAGTCATCGCCCAAGCCTACCTGCTTCATCGCCCGTCCTAAATAGAATCGAAAGTACGTGGAGCATTGAATGAGCGACGCATCGTGCGCCACGCGCTGGATTAACTCGCGGGCATCCTCGCCTTCGATTGCTCCAGCGAGTACCGCTAAAATATTTGCGTGCTGACTAAAGATCTTTTTCTCCGGCGTGTCGGCAAACAGGCGGCGTTTTTCATCCCAACAAAGATTCTTTACCGCCTGACGCAGTCCCATCGCACGTTGTTTGTAACGCACCGCGAGATCATCGCGGCCAAATGCCCGCGATAACTCCGCCGCCCGTTGTAGCGTGGCAGCTAGTTGAAGCGATACCGTTGCCGAACCACCTTCTCGCACCCCAAGGGGCTCGCCGCCGTAACCAAGGTTCCACGACCACTCCTTCGTCCAGTCGACGAACGCCCAATAGGGCAGCGGTCCGAGCAGTCCGGTTTTCGCATCCATCTGTCGATCAAACCAACCCAGGACCGTTTCCATTCCAGGCAAGCACCCGCGGACAAAATCGTCGTCGGTTCGGTGCCACCAATAATCGTGAACCATATCGATCCAGAATAACGAAAAGGTATTGATGATCTGTGGACTGGCCGACGGATAACGGCTCTGCGTAAGTCCCTCTGGCAAACGCGAGCGATCAAAGAGTTCGATCGCATTCCGCATCAGCCGGTCGTCACCCGATACATAAAGTGAAATCAAACTTTGGATACGAGTGTCGCCGATATATTGCAGCTGCTCGTAGTAGGGACAATCCATGTAGGTTTCGAACGCGCACAACCGCGCGGTCCGCCAGCCCACGGTCCAGATATGCGCTAAAGTTGAGTCGTTGCTCGAGAAGGAGCCGCGCTCCTCGAAGGGATACCCCGTAAAGACGCCGTGCAAATCGTCGACCACGAGCGCTTCGTCGCCGGTTTCGAGGTCGAGTTGCAGATACCGGTAGGTTCGGAAATCCATGGGAGCAAACCGCCGCTGTGTGCCGCCGTCGGGACGAAATTCATCGCTGATGCCAACGAGTTCGCGGTGTTCGATCTCGTCGCGATTTCCCTTTTGGCCCTGTTGATCAACGAGAGCCTCAGCGTACGAGAGCGTCACTTTGCCACCGAGTCCTCCACTCACGGTCACTTGGGGAAATGCATTCGTTTCAAAATTCTGGTCGAACAAAACGCTGGCGCGTGTATGCGCCGGCACCGTCAGCGAAGATTTTCCCTCCACAAAATCCGCCGCTGGTTGGATGCCGCTGGCCCGCCGCACGCGGGCAAGACGAAGCGGTGTTTCTTCCATCAGCGGAATCGAGCGCGGCTTGAGCGACCAGCTCATTTCCACTCCCCAACCCTGCGGAACCCCGTTGCCCAGCTGGCGGGCGGACGACCAAGCCTGATCGTTGAACGCAACCGTTTCCCAGCCCCAAGGGTGGAGTCGAGCGTCGACGCGATCGCCGGGACCGATCACGATAAAAGCCTTAAGACGGGAGCGATCAGGCGGAATCGGGCTATACGCGCCGTCGTGAAAAACTTTCCAGGATTCATCGGTGTCAACCACCCGCTCCGCCTCGGTGTCGCCCTGCAACAAGAACCCGGTGCGCAGACTCATGACGGCGCAAGCCGCGTCTTCACCACCGCTCCAGACCTGCGCAGCGAGCACATTAACACCCTCGCACAACCAGGGCGCGAGATCGACGCTCTCGTAGCGCCAGGCGAATGGATCGCTCCGTTGCGGGCCGAAGCTCACCGAGTGCCCGTTGACATAAAGCCGGTAGCGTGAATCTGCCGTCACATGGACGATAAAGTGTTCCGGGCGCTGGGACCGCTCGAACTGTTTGCGAAAAAGATAAACGCCGTATTCGTTTTTTGGCGACCCCGGATGCGCGATCCAAAAGGCAGACCACTGGTTTTTGAGCAAACGGGACGACGGTAACGGGAGTCCGCCGGCCGCGTGGTCCTGCGACGCAGCAATCGAACTCACTATAACTATACAACACAACAGAAACAAAAGAGCCCTTGATTTCATAGGAGACAAGATGGAGGCCAAACCCGGCTCCGGTTTAAAGAATTGGGGCCGGAAAAACGGGTCAAACCCCAATGTCCATGGTCGATCGTTATTTTCCACTCATTTTTCTTGGCGGATTCACTTTCACCGTCGAGAGCGCATTGGGTCACGTTTTTCTACATCGCCGAAGATCCATTATTTGCTGTCTGGGGTTGAAGCGCCGCCAGACGTGACAAAGGTTTCGCTCGAGCGTTTCCAAAAATGTCGTAGCCACGTCATTCAAGACGCGGGATTGTGCGCTCCTCTGATGACCGCTGCTTAATTGCAGCGGCTACGGCTACAGTTCTACATAATACGCTCTAGCTCGGCTCTCCAATGGCTGTCGGTGACAGCCATCACATTTCATACCGAAACCATGAACTCATCCGCTCCACTTCAAGACGGCGCTACAGTTGTGATCACGCATCGAGTACGCGACGGCGCGCAGACACAGTATGACGAATGGCTAAATGAAATCGGTCCGCTTTGCCGGGCCGCGCCGGGACATCTCGACTGGCAGATCATCCGCCCGGTCGCCGGACTCACAACCAGCTATACCGTCATCGTCCGTTTTGATACGCCCGACCACCTCCGTCAGTGGATAAACTCGACTGAACGAAGGCAGCTCATCGACAAAGCCGGCTCGCTCCTGGCCGACAAGGATGATTATACCATTCACAGTGGTTTGGATTTTCTGTTCACGCCCAAGGGTGCGAAAACCAAAGTGCCCGTGCGCTGGAAGCAGTTTCTGGTGACGTGGTCCGCGATCTATCCGCTCTCGCTGGGCGTGCCGCTGGTTATTATTCCAGCGATGCGCGCCGCTGACCTGCCAGGCAGTCGTTGGCTCACTGGTCTGTTCGTTACAGGTGCGATTGTCTGCCTGATGATCTACGTAGTGATGCCTCACTACACCAAACTCGTGCGCCGCTGGTTGTTCGATTAAGCAATAGCCGCTTCAAATATTAGCTCATGCAACGCTGAGCGAAAAATTCCGTCGCAGCGTATGGACGGAGCCGGTTGGTTGCAGGGCGCTTTGCATTAGCTGAAAACTTTCGACGCGGAAAAGCGGGCCGACGAATTCCTCGTGATGATACAACCAGTGATCGATCTCTGATTGAGGCGCATTTTGCACGCGCGCGACCGTGATGTGCGGGTTGAAATGGCGGAGGTCGCCACGCCAGCCCGCAGCCAACAACGCATCGTCAATCTTTTGGCGAAGTTGAAAAAGCAATGTGTTACCGCGACCAATGCCAACCGCTAAAACTTTGGCCTGCCCCCGCGGGGGAAAACGGATCACGCCTTCAAGCGGCAGCAAAAACGGATTCACGCGAATTTCCGCGAGCGACATTTCGATGCGCGCCGCCAACTCGCCTTCGACGTCGCCTAAAAAACGCATCGTCAAATGCAACTGCTCCGGGCGTGTCCACGCGACACCTTCAAGTCCGTCGTATAGTTTCACGACCACCGCCCGACATGGATCGGGCAAAGCGAGGCTGACAAAAAGTCTTTGCAGAGCAGAGCTCATAAACAGGGTTTCGGTACATAGGGCCTAACCAACACGGGCAACCCTAAACCTCACCATTGAAGCCGAAAAAGGCATTCCAATATAGGGGATCTTCCTCATAACCCGGTGACAAAACCGTCAATACTGCGCGCGAGGACGCAGTAAATTTGCAGCGGGCGGCGCATTTCGTACAATCACTCACGATGGTTTCCGGTCTCAAAGACGCTTCTGATAGTCATACCCATTTTTTCCGCGATTTCGCGCGAATGATACGGGCGGGATCCATGGCGCGTGGTCAAGATCCGGCGACTCCGAGCAACGTGCTAGATGAAGTTTATTTGGCCGAAGATGCAGCGTCTTCCAATGGTTCTGACGAGATGATCGGCAAACTCGAAGCCCGCAATCGCGAGGTGATCGCGCATGAAGCGACGCACATGGCTGCGGCCGGTGGCTATATCAAAGGCGCGCCAAGTTACACTTATCAGATCGGCCCAGATGGGAAATCGTACGCAATCGGTGGCGAAGTCACCGTCGATATGTCGCCCATTCCTGGCAACCCGCGTGCGACCATCACCAAGATGATGGCCATACGAGCAGCGGCGCTTTCGCCCTCTGAGCCTTCCGGCCAAGATATGTCCGTGGCAGCGGCAGCCGCGCAGATTGAAGCGCAGGCTCAAGCCCAACTTGCCCAGCAGACGAGCAACAGCCCGACCAAGCCACCTCGCACCACTACCGGGCGCTATAACCAAACTTCCGGGGTGGTAGGAACATTCGTCAACGCCGTCGCTTGAGACGGAGTTCAGCGTTTTGCTCGAGATAAAATCCTGCAAAAGGATAAACCAGTTATAATCGCTAACAGGCACGAAGCGCTTGAGCAGTTTGCAACGGGCGTGTGCGCTAACGGTCGCCATCCTGCGCCACTGAACGCAGGATGAGGGCTGGCGGCCCCAAACCTCACGGATTTTCGCGGACCAAATCGGCGAAAAGCGCCGGATTTCCACCAGTAGACGCGCTTCCAAAACGCCTTCATCTCCCACGTGGTCGGCCCTCTCCAAAATCCGTAATAAGCCGCAATCACGGGCCTAATCATTTCCGTAAAGTGCTAATCACGATTAGCATGCATCGCCTTTCATGCTCTATTTCGTTAACATTTGTTAAAAATCAGTCCCAAACGAAGACCCGTGGGTGCGTTTGCAAAACTTGCCTACCTCGTAAACGCCAAACCGCTGGACCTAGCCCGTTTTTTGCTCCAATCGGAGCGCTCTTGGAAAGGCGGGGTGGCCCGCCGACCCGGAGCAACAAACGCTATGAAAACTATTCTCACCCTTCTCATCGCTGGGTCATTCTGTGTGACAGGTCAGGCAAGCACCAACGCTGTGCTGAGTGGGATTCGCATTGTCGAAACACAAGACCAGTTGCACCCGCCGCGCGGCAAACTGGGCGAGCGAGGGCCTTACCAGTTTCGTCGTAGCACTTGGCGGATGCATACGTCCTCCAGCTTCGAACTCGCCGAAAACCGTGAAGTCGCGAACACCGTCGCGAAGCGCCATTACGCATGGATCGAAGCTCAGCTACTCGCCAACGGCATCGCGTCTTCCCCGTACAATGTAGCCTTGGCTTGGAATGCGGGCGTGAACGCAGTCATCCGCGGCGCAATACCTGCCGTAGCTCACGATTATGCCACCCGCGTGATAAATATCGCCAGCGCCCTTCCCGACGACGCACCGCAGCCGTCGCGCGCTTTGATGCTGGCCACTGCGGAATCGCCCGCCCAACCGGAGAAGCCTGCCACACCTGCTGCCGCTCCGGAACCAGTACCTGCTCCGGCGCCGCGATTCCTGGTCTCTACCGATTTTCCGGGACTCACCGAGCTGATCGAAGTTCGCTACCAAACCGATCCGATCATGCTCGCCTATAGCCGCAGCAGCACGCTGTAAATCCTGGCTGCCGCTTCCTGCGAGCGCTATCTACGGGCACAAGCGGGGGCGGCCGATCCGGTGGGATTACCACTGATGGAATTCCTCAACGAGGAATTCTTTGAAGTGTCCTCCAGCTGATCGCCTGCGGGTACCTTTTTTGGGGTCTACTGATCGCAGACCTCGGCAGTCCGCGATTAGCGGGCCCGAGAACGGCGTACCCTCAGAGGTAATGGAAGGGATAAAGAGGAAAGATAAAGAGAATGATGAAAGATTTGCGGATCGGATTTGTCGATCTGCGAGGATCAGGAGGAGTGCGCGAACAAGGAACGGCTTTCCCTGTTGATTTCCTCGCTTACGTTGCGCAACGCCCATTTCTCCACAAGGTGCTCAGGGCAACGACGCCCAAGCTATGCACGAAAAAATTGGTTTTGTCGGTGTGGGCCGGATGGGGGCCGCCATGGCGCGGCGACTCAAGGATTGCGGGCATGAGGTGGTTGCGCTTTACGACGCCTACGCACCCGCGGCCATCGAACTCGCCGACGAACTCGACGCGGTAGCCGTCACCACGCTCGCAGCCGTGACGGCGGCGGCCGATGTCATTTTCACCGTCGTGACCGATGACGCCGCGCAATTGGGTCTCTACGCGGAAACGGGCGATTCGCTCTTCGTCGCGGCAGACGGAAAGTACTTTATCAATTGCGCAACCGTTTCACCCAAGGTGCCGGTCGAAATCGAGCGACGCGCCGAGATTTTCGGAGGCGAAGTGCTGGAGGCATGCATGGCGTCGTCGATTCCGCAGGCGCGGCAGGGCATGCTTTATCTTATGTGTGGCGGCGACGACGCGGTGTTCGCACATCTCAAGCCGCTCCTCGAAAATCTCAGTTCCGCTCTCCGTTTGGTCGGTCCCGCCGGGTGCGCCGCGCAGGTGAAGGCGCTGGTAAACATGATCATGAACATGAATACCGCCGCGCTTGCCGAGGGGCTTGGGTTGGGTGCAGCGCTTGGTTTTGATCTCACGATGTTGCGCGAAGTTTTCGCCCAGACTGGCGCCGCCTCGCAGGTGCTGAAAACTGACGGCGAGGACATGCAGCTGCGCGCCCACGAATGTTTCTTTTCCGCGGCTCACGCGGCCAAGGACAGCGGCATCGCCTGGACGCTCGGCAGCGAAGCTGGCTTGAACCTGCCGCTGGCGGCGGCGACGAAACTGCAATATGAACGCATGGTCGCTCTCGGGCTGGGGCAGCTCGACAAAAGCGGGATCGCCGAGCTCACCTTCAAGGGCCGTCACGGTTAGCCGACAAATGATTTTTGCGCGAGCGACGCTGGTGTCCTGTCAGCGAAGTTCGTTGCATCAGTCTCGGTCAGTTTTTCCGCCGTCGCGGGCATACCTTTCTGCTTGCCGCCGTAGGTTGCGAGCTTGCCTCGCAACGTGGCGCAACCAGCGCGCCACCTACAAATTTCTCGAGTCGAATCCCCGCAAATTTCGCAAGACCGACACGCTAACTGTCTTCGTCTCTTCAGCGTTGCCGATAGCCAAACGATTTCCGAACCACTCGTTCGGTCTTGATTCCAGGGAGTCTTCGTAAACGTTCACCCTATGCTTCGCACAATCTTATTCTCCCTGCTCTTTTTGTCGCCGGTTTTCAGCGCTCAGGCCGTTCCCGATTTTGTGATCGACGCTGGATTGTCCGAACCTTTTAGCCAACGAAACCGCCAGGGCGTCTTCGTCGCTTTCGAAGCTTCCACCGGCCGGTGGATCACAAACGATGCCGACCGCGCCCATCGCCCTTACCTGCCGGCGTCGACCTTCAAGATTCCCAATTCGTTGATCGCACTTGAGTGCGGTTCCGTGGCCAATGCGGACGTCGTGCTGAAGTGGGACGGCAAAGACCGGGGTTTCCCCTCGTGGAATCATGATCAGGCGATGCGCGAGGCTTTCCGGAATTCCACAATCTGGTTCTATCAGGAACTCGCTCGGCGCACCGGCGAAGAGCGCATGCGCGCCTGGTTGAGTAAAATCAATTACGGCAACGCCGACATTTCCGGCGGCATTGATGTTTTCTGGCTGGAAGGCGCTTTGCGGATCTCGGCCGTCCAGCAGATTGAGTTTCTACGCCACCTGCGCGACGGCACCCTGCCGTTCAAGGCGGAGAACATGGCCATCGTCAAAGATATCATGATCGCCAACCAACAGGACGATTGGGTGCTCCGAGCCAAGACCGGCTTCACTCTGCGCGTCGCACACCCGATAGCTTGGTACGTCGGTTGGGTGGAGACAACCAAGGGCCCGATCTATTTCGCAACCAACCTGGATATCACGAGCATGAACGACGCCCTGCCACGCGTCGCGATCAGTTATGAAAACCTCGTGCGGCTCGGCGCATTGCCGGCTGGCACGACACCGCCCCGTTAAGAGATCGTGTGAGGTCCTGACCTGCTTTAGCCGATCAAATAAAGATCACTAGTGATCGCAGGCCGGTGTATGGGCGGGCAAAGCAGCCCTGAACTGATCGCCAGCAATATCCCGGTTGATTTGTCGGCCTGGATCGCGTGTATCGTTGCGAAATGGAAAAAACTAAACCGGCAGCACATTCCAAGTTGGTGGCCACACTCATCGAAACCTTCGGGCTCAGCCCGGCGGTGGCCTCTGGGGTCGCGCTTTTCATCGTCGTTATTTGCCTCCTTGCCGTGGTTTGGTTTTTCCGCTCGGCCCCTCCGCGCAAACTCACGATTTCCAGCGGCCCGGCAGGCAGTTCTTTTCAGCGCGTGGCCGAATCCTACCAAAAGATCCTGGCAACGCATGGCGTAACCCTTCGAATTTTGCCCTCGGCTGGTTCCCAGGCCAATCTCCAGCAACTGAAATCCGCCAAATCCGGCGTCGATATCGGCTTTGTGCAGGGCGGCCCGGTCGGGAGCGATAACCTGGACGATTTGATTTCGTTGGGCAGCATCGCGTACCAGCCGCTCTGGGTTTTTTACCGCGGCTCAGCGCGGATCAACCGCCTTTCGGAGCTGGAGGGGAAACGGCTTGCCATCGGCCCCCCCGGCAGCGGCACACACGGGCTGGCGCTGAGCCTCCTCCAGGCCAATGGAATCACCGGCGAACCCACCACCTTGCTGGATTTCGAAGCGAGTGAAGCCTCCGCCGCCTTGCTGGATGAGAAAGTAGACGCGATTTTTCTCATGGGAGATTCGGCCTCTAACCAGACATTACGCACGCTCCTGCGCACGCCCGACGTCCAGCTTTACAACTTCACGCAAGCCGACGCATATGTCCGCCGTTTCGCTTACCTCAACAAAATGGAATTTCCCGAGGGATCGATCGACCTCGGCAAGGATTTGCCCGCCCAAGACATCGAGCTCGTCGGCCTCACCGTAGATTTGGTGGCCCACAAAGGACTGAACCCCGCCTTGTCGGATCTTCTCATTGAAGTCGCCCAGGAGGTTCACGGCAAAGCGAGCCTCCTCCAGAAACGCGGCGAGTTCCCCGCCCCGCTCGAACATCAGTTCAAGATCAGCGACGACGCCCAGCGCTATTACAAATCCGGCAAAAGCTTTCTGTACCGTACGATTAGTTCGTTTTGGTTGGCGAGCCTGGTCAACCGGATACTGGTGGCCTTTCTCCCGGTGGTGATTGTTCTCGTCCCGGCTCTGCGATTCTTCCCCAGCGCCTACAAATGGCGCGTCCAGATGAAGCTCTATCATTTCTATCGGCGGCTGCTCCGCGTGGAAAAGGATTCCTTCGGTGTACTCACTCGCGAGCAAGAACAGGCCCTCGACCAGCGGCTCAACGAAATTGAGGAAGCACTGAACAAGCTCAAAGTGCCCGCCTCCTTTGCCGATCAGTATTATGGCCTCCGCAACCACATTATGTTCGTGCGCGAACGGCTGAAAAAACCAATCGCCAAAGCCTGACGGCCACGGTGGTTTCTTGCTTCAGACTGTCTTAATCGGCTGGTCAATTCCTGCGCGGCAACGCACGCCGCACAAGCCACGCGCTTACCAGCGCAATAAGAAACCAAATGCCAGAGGCACCACCGCCGCCACCATTGGATGACGAAGAAGCGGGCGGCGTGGTCGGTGGCGTCTCCGGCGGAGCAGGCGTTACTGGTGCGGCCGCCTTCGTCAAAGGCGCGAGACTCATCGTGGTCACTTTCCCATCCAGTGCGATCCGCCGGATGATCGCATTGCCGGTGTCGGCCACATAAAGTATCCCCTGAGCGTCCAGACAAACGTCTCGCGGTTGGTTAAACCATGCTTCGTTTTCCACTCCATCTTTGAGGCCAGCGACGCTCGCGACGCCGGCTAAAATGCTCACCACGCCGTCCGGGGTAATCCGACGGATGACTGAATTACCGGTATCAGCTAGATAGACGTTGCCTCCACCATCCACCGTAAGGCCGCCCGGGTGATTCAGCGCGGCACTCGCACCGACCAGCGTAGTTACGTCACCTGCCGGGGTGATTTTGCGGATCAGATTATTGCCCGTGTCGGACACATACACCGTGTCGTTCCCATCCACCGCGACCCCCGAGGGATGATTAAAGTGCGCGGCAATTCCTGCGCCGTCGTTGCTTCCAGGCACACCGACTGCGCCTGCAAAAATCGTGACCACGCCGGCGGCGGTCATCTTGCGGATCGTGTGGTCCGTCGCGTCGGCCACGTAGAGATTCCCGAGCGAATCCAGTGCGATGCCGGCCGGAGCAGCGAAGGTCGAGGCAGCCAGCGTGGAGACAACACCGTCGCTCGTGATACTACGAATCTTGGCATTACCCGTGTCTGCCACCAGAACACCGCCCCCTGCGATTGCGACCAAACCCTGCGGATCGTTAAAACGCGCCGCAGCACCGCTGGCATCGGTAGAGCCCGTCTGCCCCGCGGTGCCGGCGAAGACTGAGATAACCGAGGCGGTGCTGATCTTGTTGATTGTATGATTGAACCCATCGGCAACGAAGAGGCCTCCCTGGGCATCCACCGCGATGGCCGTCGGGGACGGAAGAAATTCTGACACCACCGCGAGCTTTACCAAACTGGGATACGTCGTCGCACCATTGTCCGTGGCCGCAATCAAGTAGAGCAAAGCATCCATCGCGGGCGTCGCGCCGCTTATCGTGAGCGCGTTGCTGGTAACGCCGCGGTAATTTCCTCCTTCCGTCAGGTTTGTCCATGTGCGGCCAAAGTCCGAGGAGACACGCCAGCGCAACGCCCCCGCCGCTCCTGGCGCGGTAAGGGTAACGTCGTGACCGACGGTGACCGTTTGGTTCGTGCTGGCCTCAGGGGAAACACTCAATGCCTCCAATTCGCTTGCCGTCACGAAAACACAGCCCTGTCGCTTCAACTCAGTGATGATCGCGGGCAACGCCGTGTAGGTATTCACCGGCCATTCGTGCCCACAGATCATCATCCGATCGACGATGCCGGTCGTGGAACGCTGGTAGATCTGCGCGACCGTCGTTTCAGGCCTCCAGTCGTCAGTCGCAACCACGTTAAAAAGCCCCACCGGGAAATGCTGCATGCCCGCTGCGCTCACGTCGGCGGCGATACGATTATCCCACCCACTGTAGGGCAGCCAGAACCAGTGGGGGGCCCGCCCTGTCGCGGCCAACACCGCCGCCTGAGTTCGGGCTATTTCATTCAGGATCGCAGCATCGGTGATAGTATCGAAATGCGGATGCGTATAGGAGTGATTGAAAATCTCATGGCCCGCCGTCGCCACGGCCCGACAGAGCTCGGGATGCGCGTCGACGTTTTGCCCGACGTGCGAAAAGGTCACGCGCACCTGTTCGCGCGCCAGCAGCGAAAGAAAACCATCCACCTGCCCCACGTAGGGACCGTCGTCAAAAACCATGGCAACCCGCGGATGAGTCGTCTGGGCGGCGGTACACCCGGTCAAAGCAATAGCGCCAAAACAGAATCGGACTATTTGAAGTAATCTCATGGGGTGATGAGCGGTGCGGCCAGGTAACGCACCATGACTCAACTCAGTTAACACCGCTGGAGACCGGAGCACTTCAAATCGAGTGCCGATCCTGCGTTTCCACGGTAACGAAGCCAATGACAGGCGGTTGTTCCCGCCGAACCTTACCGCAGAGAACACAGAGGGCGCAGAGAAGGTATTTTAGAACGTTTCCAATAATCGGATAGCCGTTCCGGTCGGCAAATTCTGCGAAACAGAAAGTTCACGCAAAGGCGCCAAGCCGCAAAGTGAGGAGCCTTGCTATCGCAGCACGCAATGCAGTTTTCCCTCCCAAAAATAGAAACCCGTGATCCGAATGGAGAATTCTTTGCCTCTACTCCTTCTTTGCGCCTTTCCGTGAAAAACCTTCTGAAAGGCGACCATAGCTTAACTCTATATGATCTAGGCGGAAAAGGTAGGTCTTTAACCTGTCACGCTGTGTCGCGAGATATTCGGAGGCCTCAAAGCCATCTTCTCCTCTTCCTTCGCGCCCTCTGCGGTTCAAGGTCCGATTTAAAGTTTATACTCCACAATGCCCCCCGCTCATTGCACGCCGCGCCGAGCGACGCGATGTTCTCCGCGCTTCCAACCGCCAAATCAAGACTACGCTTTGGCGTCGAGATGCACGCCAACCTTTAACCCCGGGTACGGCGTGCTGACCTTTAACCCCGCGGTCGCTGGCGACGTGCGAGGCTCTACGACGTACGGCTTAACCGTTACTTTGGTCGCGGCCTTGCTTTCAGCCGCCTGGATCTGGGCAAAGTTATCCTGACTCGGGACGCGAAAGGTCAAAGCACTGCTGGAACTCATGGCCGGGAAAAATGCTGGATACGTGGGTACTCGATCGAGCTTATTGTCGTGAGGTTCATTCCCTAGCTGCCCCGGCGTTACTTCGTCATCGCCCGCCGACAGAGGCGCGGCGCCTTTCAGGGATTATCTGGGTGCAATCTTGGTCAAACTCCGCTGCCGGTCGTCGCAATTTCACAGGATCCACAGGTGGCGTTCCGTTAAAATCCTCCGTTCCTGAGTTCCAGGGTTCCAGATTAAAAACATCTTTCCTCCTTTTAATCGGTTCCAGTTCCTAGCACTCCACTGCAATCGCTATGAGAAGACCATAAGCTTTCCAACTTGGCACAATTAAAGCTCCTATCCTCGGCATGAACTCCCAATAATACAGGTCTACCCTCCTGAGCATTTTTGCTCACTTGGGTAGACCCACTTTCTTGCTCGCTCAGGCATTCAGACAACGAGCAGGTCCGAGGCAAACCATGCGGTCCTTCGCGGACTATTTCCGCCAACGACGTTAGTCATTATTTCCCCGCGAGGGGCCGCGGACGCCGGTTTTGGGATCAACCTCAAAACCGCAGTTGAGCTACCAAGAATAGAAGAAACAAAGCATGCATAGTAAGTTATGCTTTTGGACTGTTTCACCTGCTAGATGAAATTAGGCCGAAACACTTTCCGTAGCTAATCGATTGCCCTTAGGTTTTTGCTTCTTGGCAGTTCAAATCCAACTGAGGAATTTAGGATGAAGCAAACTTGCCGGACCGCACACGAGGGTTAATCAGATTGCCTAAGCGGGAGAACTCCGCCGCGGGCATTCATTTCTTTTCCCGCTGTAGGTTGCGAGCTTGCCTCGCAACGTGGCCCGACCCCCTCGCCACCGCCAAACTGCGGCCGCTGAACCAAACGATCCCGTGCCGAATCACATTCGATGGTAGCAGGGGCCGCTGAGCCTGCCGAAATCAACGCGGCACGACCAGCGGTCCCGGCTACCTCAAAACAGCTACGGCATTACTAAATCCGCTCTACGCGTTCATCGACTGGAAGCGCTGGAGGAGCTCGACGTATTCCCACATCGGGCCATGTACGCCGCGTTTGCGGAGTTTCTCCACCGTCACCAGAAAATCAGGCGGAGGATCACCGATGATCCAGTTGTTGCACTTCGTGCGCACCGCATCGAGGCGCTTGTAGAGCGAGTCGACCGTGAAACCAGGCGCCAGATAAAACCGCGGCTCCACCAGATAATCACTCGGAACTTCGCCTTTCGATTCCGGCGCGATCTCGCGCCACAACGGCGTGCCGGGATACACCCGCATGCCAATCGTCGCAAAGTAGTAGGCACCGCCCAGCGTGCCAGCGCGCGTGATCGTTTCCTCCAGCGTCTCAGCCGTCTCGCCAGGGCCACCGAGAATGAGAAAATGACTGTAGTTCATTTTCAGCTCGTGAGCCAGCTGGCTGACCCCCTCGATTTCCTGAAAGTTAAAACTCTTGCCGTAGCGCTTGAGCACCGGATCGGAAAAACTATCGGAGCCGAACTCTACATGGCGCAATCCGGCCTCGCGCATCATCTCCATCGTCTCACGCGTTATCAGCCGGCTGGGTCGCAGAAAACATTCCCACTCGATGCCGGTATTCGCGCGAATCATCTCCTGACAGACATCGCGTACGTGATCGGGCCGCGTGTTGAAAACTGAATCGACGATGAAAGTGTACTTCACCCCGAGCTCTGCCAGACGCCGCAATTCGGCCACGACTTCGGCTCCGGTGCGATAACGGCTGCGTTTGCCTTCGATCACGGGATACGTGCAATAACAGCATTTGAGAGGACATCCTCGCTGGGTCTGCACGCCAGGCAGCGAGCCGTGCCCCAGGTATTTTTGAAGCAACGCCGCGTCGTGATACGGTTCAGAGGTGAAAACGACGTCGGAAGGGTTGCGTGGCACATGCCGCACCGAACCATCTTCATTGCGGCAAACCAGGCCAGTGAGCCCGTCGAAGCCGGTCTTGTTTTTCAGCGCACAAAGCAGGCGCGTCAGCATGTCCTCACCCTCGCCCTCAATGCCGTAGTCCACCTTGGTCAACTCAAAGAGTTCCTTGGGGAAAACTGAAAAGCCGCTGCCACCCAGGATCAGCGGAACCGTCGTGGTCGCGCGGATACGCCGGCAGCAATCGAGCAGATCGTGGATGAAAGACTTCGGGCTGTGACACTGGACGTTGTCGATGTTGCGCAGCGAAAGGCCCACGTAATCGGGCCGGAAAGCCCCGATGCATTCTTCCAGCGTACCGGATGGAAAGAGCGCATCCCAAGTTTTTGTCTCGAAACCCTGGTTGCGCAACGCACCGGAAAGATAAGCCAGCCCGAGAGGATAAACCGCATACGGCTGTGCGTAGCGGTTGAGATTGACGAGGAGTATCCGGGGAGACGCAGCGAGTGGCAGAGAGATCATGCAGAGGGCGCGGGTACGTGAGGGGCAGCAACCGGAGTTGGCGAGGAGTTTTGTAAATATTTTCCGGTCACAGCAAGTCTTCGGAAAGTATCACAGGCGGTCAAACTCGCAACCGCGCGCCGGAAATTCTCGTGAACCTGACGCAGGAGCGTGACAAAGGCCGGGCGCGTGTGACGCCCTTGGCTGTTCACAAAAGGATCCTACGAGGGAAGGTGAAGACCGCCGAAGACCTCACGACTTCGGAACAAGACGACGACGCGATCGCTCGGCGCGCCGAAGCATCGCGGAAACGCAGAAGAGCGGAAACACGAAAAAAAGGAGAAGCGAAAAGTTTGTTCCTCGGCTTCCGCTCCTCCGCGCTTCCGCGATGAAGTTCCCCCTCTGCGAATGGACACGTTTTCTTCACGCCTCCGCTGCTTTGCGTGACAATATCTCCTGAAAGGCGACTACCGTTTAGCTTTATATGCTTTAAACTGGTTCGTCCCCGTGGACCTGAGTGTCAGACTTTCGATTTGCTCGGTACTACGTTCAATATCCCGGGTTATATACGGGACCCGAGCCAGGTCTGCGATGAGCAGACCCCGATATGCATACCCGCAGGCGATCAGCCGGAGGACACTTCAAAGAATTCCTCTTTGAGGAATTCCATCAGTGGTAACACACCGGATCAACAGATGGCGAGCAGTGCTCGGTTTTGTGACTGCTCTAGCCTCAGCTCGAAGGCATCGCCAGTCGCTGAAGCAGGTCCACGTATTCGCGCATCGGGCCGCGCACTCCCCGCTTGCGGAGCTTCGTAAGTGCATCAGAAAACGCCGCCGGTGGATCACCGATGATCCAGTTTGAAGCGGTGAGCTGCACCTGCCGCAGACGCGCGTGCAACGTCTGCGCGGTCATGCCCGGCGCAATATAGAAACGCGGATCAACCAGGTAATCCGCGGCGGTCGCGCCGTGGCGTTCCGGTGAGAGTTTTTTCCACAAATCCGTATCGGGATAGATGCGCATACCGATCGTCGCAAAAAAGAAGGCGGCCGGCAGCGTGACCGCGCGGGCGAGCGTTTCCTCCACCGTTTCCACCGTTTCGCCCGGGCCGCCGAAGATCAGAAAATGGCTGTATTGCACCCCGACTTCATTCGCCAGCTGGCTGGCTTCAAGGATTTCGTCGAAGGTAAAGCTCTTACCGAAGCTCGCCAGCGTCGTGTCGGAAAAACTGTCGGAGCCAAACTCGATGTGCCGCAGCCCGGCGCGTTGCATGAGTTGCAGCAGCTCCTTCGTGATGCCGCCTGGACGCAAAAAACATTCCCACTGAAGGTCCAGCTTTGCCCGGATGAGCGCCTCGCAGGTTTCCACCACATGACTGGTTTTGGTATTGAAAACCGAATCGACAAAGAAGGCGTAGCGCATGCCGTGGGCGGACAACTGCCGCAGCTCCTCGACAATCTCCTCCCCACTGCGAAACCGACTGCGCCGTCCTTCGATGACGGGATACGTGCAATAGCAGCATTTCAGCGGACAACCTCGTTGCGTCTGAATGCCGGGCAACGAGCCGTGCTGAGCATACGCCTGAAGGACGCGCGGATCGTGGTAGGGAATGCTGTCGAAAACACCCGAGAGCCGGCAGGGGTTCGCCGAGACCGAACCGCTTGCTAATCGGCAAATCACGCCGGGAATATCGTCCACCTTGTTTCCCGCTCGGAGTGCGGCGAGCAGCGCCACCAGTGGCTTTTCACCTTCGCCAGCGATGCCGTAATCCACCCCGGTCAGGGCAAACAACTCCCGGGGAAAAATCGAAAATCCGCTGCCGCCCAGAATCAAAGGCGCACGCGTCACTACACGCAGCCGCTGACAGCATTCAACCAACTCAGGCACGAAAGAATGTGGGTTGAGGCATTGCACCGTGTCGATGTTGCGCAAGGTCAGTCCGACAAAGTCAGGCTGAAATTCACCGACCGTCGATTCCAACGTGGCCGTGTCGGTGAGCGCGTCCCAAATCCGTGTCTGATACCCGGCCGCCCGCAACGCGCCTTCGATGTAGGTCAAGCCCAGCGGATAGACTGGGTAGGGCTGAGCGTAGCGGTTGTTATTAACGAGCAACACCCGCGAAGGAGTGACAGCTGGTAGTGAAGGAGAGCTCATGACTGAAGTTGGAGAAAACCTGGCATCGCTCATCACGACCGGTTGCTCTTGCGCCGGGCCAAGGGAACCAGTTCCACGGCGACAAGGGCAGTCAAAACAATGAGCGCAACGGTGGCACCAAGCGCTTTGACCACGGGGATTTTACTCAACCCAAGAATCCCGAATGACGCAGCCGTGGTGAGCGCGGAGAGTCGGATCGAAGGCGGTGATTCCTCGCCGCGAGCCGCGTTTTCCGCGGTGAAAATGGCGTAGTTGTGACTGAGGCAGACGCCGAGAAACGCACCGAGGAGATGAAAGAGATTCAGGGTTTGCCCGGTCAGACCGAGCAGGCCGAAAGCAAAGAGGCACGAGCCGACCGGGAGTGCAAAGATCTTCGCCCCGCGCCACACACCATAGAGCACCGCCATGCTCAGCCCAACCAAACCAAGCCCCCAGGCACTAAGCCGCAATGCCGAGACCCGGTAACGACCGAAGAGCTGGTTCATGTTTTCCAAACCGGATACGTTCACCGTACTCGTGTCGGCCGGTGGTTCCCGGCCAGGCGGATGGCTCACGATACTGAAAAACCAACACCGACCCGGGCCGACCGACGCCATCATCTGCAACGGGCCGCGCAAAACAGCAACCAGGCTGCCGGCCATCGCTTCATACTCAGGCCGCGGCGCCGCGCGCCAAGTCTGCCATTCGCTAAAGAACGGCGCAAATGCGGCGGCCTCGAAACCGTGCCGTTCCAGCGCGGCCCGCAATGACGGGACGAACATATCAAAACCGCCAAGACGTTCCGGCACGGCCTGCCAGGCCGCCAGCGTCGGCAGAGCGTTGCCAAGCGAAGCGAGTGTTTCGCCGGGATGTTCGTGTGCGTGCCAGGCTTCGAAACGGGCCAACGACGCGCGTGCGGTCGCCACGTTATTTCCTCGCGTAATGAAAAGTGTCCGCTGCGCATCTTCGCCAAACAGCGTGCGCACGTCCTTCGCCTCGGTTTGCAACGCGGGGGTTGGAATCTCCAGTTCCCGAATGTCATCGCGCCAATGCAAAAACCACGGGCCGCCGAGCGCCACCAGCGTTCCCGCCAGCAACAGCCCGAGCGCAAATCGCCGCACGATCGGATGGTCACCGGTGAAGCGGGCACGGGCAAAACCCCGCGTCTGCATGAATGGCGTGCCAACCTGCGCAAACCAGAGCAACGCCGTCGCCAGCGCGCTAAGCAAGCCGGCGCTCACGAACACGCCGAGTTGGCGGATAAGCGGTAGTTCGGAAAACAACAGCAGTGAAAAACCGATGACCGTCGTGAGCGCGCTTGCGAGCAGCGGCTTGATCAGACGACCAACCTTGGCGCCATAGGGCTCGTCAGGGAAGGCTGGCGGTTGCAGGTACAGATAGAAACCGTAGTCAACCGCCACGCCTCCCAGTAACGAACCGACCACAAAGACCAAAATATGCACGCGGTCGAACAACAGCGTTGTCGCCACCCACGCCCCGAGCAAACCACCAAGCATGACCGGAGCCAGATGCAGCGCCTTGTCCACACGGCGGAGACAAAGCGCCGCGATGCCCATGACCGCAGCCAGCGAAAGCAGATTCAGCCCGGAGAGTTCATGCTCGATACGCTCCCGACTCGCGCTGGCAATCCGCCCAATGGAAACCCAACGCAATTTTGCATCCGGTGCTGCGGCCAGCGCCGCTGCTTCGGCCTGACGGACCGCGACGAACACCGGCCCCTGCCCTTCGTCTTTCCACGGCGAACCTTTCGTGCGCGCCCAGATCAGCATGGGAGCATCGCCTTGCGCTGGTGCAGTAGCATCCAGTCCCTGCACCGAGTCAATGAGCTTGGGCAACAAGAGCAGCGGATCCGCCGGCAGAATTTCTTGAAACGCCAACGCCTCCGGTGTGCCCAGATATTCCTGTAGCCGCACCGCCACGCGTTCGGCGAGCCAGTCCGCCCAAGGTTCATGGCGATCGCCCGCGGAATATTCTTTCCAATTATTTTCCAACCAGCCCGGCAGCAACAAATCGAGTCGTTGCTTAAAAACCTGCTTACCCAGCGCGTCACGCGCCGCCGTGTCGTGCAACGCCACGACTTCGTCAAAGGCAGGTGAGTCGCGCAAGGTCCGCACAAAGGCATCAACTGCAGCCTCCCGCCGTGCGGGAATACCGCGCACATCAAGGGCAAAGAGCGCCACTCGCGATTGTTCCTCGCTCGCGAGTTCACGCGTGAGGGCAAGTTCAGGCGCACGCTCATCGGTCGGGATCAGGTCAAGGACGTTGGTCGAGATTTTCCGATTGTAATCCAGATGCGCCAACCAAGCCAAACCGCCCAGAGCCATCACGGCCAGCAACAGACGCACAAACCATTTTTGCCGGAAGTAGGACATAATGCTTAGCGGAAAAACCGGTTCTGGTCTGCGTCGCTAAACACGACGCCTGCTTGCGAGTCGTCGATGATGATCTCGACCCGTTGGGAGTTGGACCGACGAAATTCGAGCTGCTGAACTTTCGCCTCCTCTCCCCAGACGATGATCCGGCCAACGATTTTGGCCAGCGCGGCGTCCCGGGGTACGAAGTCCAGCCGCCAGGCGCCGCCCACCCGGACCGCGTGAAGGAGAAACGTTTTACCCAGCTCCTTCTGATCGAAGCGGAGAACCGGCAAGAGCGCGGCGTTAATGTTGCCCGACCGGGGATCGGGAGGCACTTCGCGACTGTGTCCGCGATCGTCACGCAACAACACCCCACGCTCATCGACGATCATCGTGCGATCCTCCGGCTGCGTGTAGCGCAGGCTCATGCCGCGCCCCGCGGCGAGGCGCATTTCGCCCTTTAGCACCACGGGGATCTTCTTGAACGGGAACCAGCGATTCTCGGTAAAATGCGAGAAGACATTCCCTTGGGCGGCGAGTTTCTCGAAGAGCGGCTGCCAGTCGGACCCGGCGCCGCCCAGTTCGACCAGGGGACCCGGTTCGGCCAACGGCGAGGGCGCATCGGCAGCTCCGCAAAAGGCGAAGACAGCCAGGTAAACGATAACAATTGCGCAAGATCGGATCATATCAGGAAGGGATTGTGCGGCGCAGTCGCCATAAACCGAACCAGCGCCAAAGCACAAGTTCGGTGATAAGCCGCGTGTGCAGCCAGACCATACGCACATTGTCGCGGAAATAATGAAAATGCGAAACGCCGCCCTCGGCGCGCGAGAGATAGCGACAGGCCGCAGACCGGTTCAACGTCGGTGTGCCCGCCCAGCAAAGTCGGACCGCCACCTCGGGATCGAAATCGTAGCGCCGGGCACCACGCGTGCTGCGGAGCACGCGGACCAGCGGCGCCAGCGGATAAACGCGAAAGCCGAACAGCGGATCGTCGATGCCGCGTCCAAAGATTTCCCAGCGCACCAGATTGACGCTGATCTGCCGTCCCTTCAGCCGGAGGAGCGGCGCTTCAGGACCGAAGACCGGACGCCCCAGCACCAGCGCCGCCGGAGCGGCCTGCGAGGCGCGCATAAAATCGGCGATGCGATCGGCCGGATGTTGTCCGTCAGCATCCATAACCAGAGCATGCGTAAAACCATCGCGTTGCACCGCCTCGGCTCCAGCCAGCACCGCTGCGCCCTTGCCGCCGTTGCGGGGGAGCACCAGCACGCGCAGGTTCGGCTCCGTGCGCGCAAGCTCCACCACCGCACATTCACTGCCATCGTCGCTGCCGTCGATCACGACCACAACCGGTTGCCAGAAACCAAGCGCCTCCCGCACCGTCGCGAGCAGCCGCGGCCCGGTGTTGTAGCTCGGTATGAGCACGAGATGTGTGGCTGAAGGGATCATGCTGAAACCGGGCGGAGCACTTGTAACAAATGTTTCTCCACCTCGGCGGCTAATTGCGTCGGCGAACGCTCCGGGTCGTATTCCCAACGGCGATCAAGCGAAATCGCGACGGTGGACGGCTGGTTCACTGGTGGACGCCACCAGGGACGACCACGCGGGACGAGGTCCGGTGTCGCACGAATCACGATGAGTTGCACCGGGGCTTGGGCGCGTGCAGCGATCAAGGCGAAGCCGGGTTTGACTGGATTTAGGGGATGTCCCGGTTCGGTACGGGTGCCCTCGGGGAAAACCAGCAACGACCGACCCAGCGCGATCTTCTCCGAGATGGCACGCACCAGATCGACTCCGGGATCGCCCGCAACATATCCTGCCATGATGGCGGGTGGGCCGATCACCGGGTTGCGCATCAGCGCGGGTTTAAAAATGCAGATCGCATCCGGCAGGCGCGCCAGCAAAAACGTGGCATCGAGCAAAGTCGGGTGGTTGGCAATATAAACGCACCCGGTTGGGAGTGGCTCGACAAAACCGTGCCAGTGAATCCGCACGACGTTGCTCGCATGAAACCAGCGTACCCATAGATCGAAGAGGCCGCGGATCACCGCCCGCATCCATTGTCCGCGCGAGTCGCGGTGCGGCAGCAGGAGCAGCGGAAGCGAAAAAAGATTCAGCCCCAGGCCCACTGAAAAAAACCAAAACCAGGACATATAATATGCCCCGATGTAGTAGATTCTCAGCACCGCTTTCATGGATGGGCCACCGGCACCGGCGCGGCGGGAGGATTGAGCGGCGTAAAATTAAACCACTGGTACGGCTGTTTGCGCAGCAACGCCTCCAACTGACGAAGAAAATCCTGAAAGTGCGCCCGCGCCCGACCCATCAAAACGGTTCTCGATTCG
>Ga0302294_10000095_pt1 | contig 26096 bp, 18 predicted proteins | sample III_Fen_N2_3_FD_194550 | JGI IMG/M metagenome (GOLD analysis project Ga0302294, IMG submission 194550) | Peat permafrost microbial communities from Stordalen Mire near Abisko, Sweden - III_Fen_N2_3 | ecosystem: Environmental > Terrestrial > Soil > Wetlands > Permafrost | place: Sweden: Abisko...
TAGAGCTCACTCGCACGCTCGATTCGTTTGAGCAGAGCCTCTGCCTTGCCATTCTTGGCGAATGCGGACTCGCTTTGGATAAACAGCAAGCCGACGAAGCACGTCAAATGCTTGCGCTCAAAGCACAGCAGGAACAGCTTCGCTCAAACCTTCTGCGCGCAATTTCGCACGACCTGAGAACCCCGCTCACCAGTATCTCCGGAAACGCGGAGATGCTGCTGCGCGGCGATGTTCCAGAGTCCGAATGCATCCCCACCTACCGCAACATTTATGACGACTCCATCTGGCTTGTCAATCTCGTAGAAAACCTGCTCTCGATTACACGCATGGACGACAGCTCCATCCGGCTGAATCTCAAGCCGGAACTCATTGCGGACGTGGTTGAGAGCGCGCTGAGCCGTCTTGGAAAGCGCGCGGAATCGCACACGATTCGCACGGACATTGACAATGACCTGCTTCTCGGATTGATGGACGCACAGCTCATTGTACAGGTTTTACTCAATCTGCTTGAAAACGCGATCAAATATACGCCCGAGGGATCACATATTCTCATTCGCGCGCGAGAGGACGGCGCGTTTGTACGCGTGAGTGTCTCGGACGATGGCCCGGGCATTGGCGATGAAATCAAATCGCGTGTCTTTGATATGTTTTTCACGAGCGCGGGCGCACACGGGGATACGCGACGCGGGCTCGGCCTCGGCCTTGCGCTCTGCCGCGCGATCATCACCGCTCACGGCGGGGAAATCCTTGTGCAGGACAACGAGCCGCATGGCTCGGTCTTTACGTTTACATTGCAAAAAGCGGAGGTATCGATTGATGAATAAGCCATTGATCCTCATCGTGGAAGACGACAAACCCATTCGAAATCTCATTTCGCTCACGATCGAATCCCAGCAATACCGCCAGATCTCGGTCGAGACAGGTAGCGCGGCGGTGCTGGCTTCTCTTTCGCAAAAGCCGGATATCATGATTCTCGATCTCGGCCTGCCGGATCTCGACGGCGTGGAGATTATTAAAAAAACGCGCGCCTGGTCGCAGCTGCCCATCATTGTGGTCAGCTCGCGCAGTGACGACGCGGACAAAATTGAAGCGCTCGACGCGGGCGCAGACGACTACCTCACCAAGCCGTTTTCCGTGGACGAGTTGCTCGCGCGCATCCGAGTTGCCCTGCGAAGGGTACAATTCATGCAGGAGCATGGGCAGCCGGGCGAGTCCGTCTTCGAAAACGGCGCACTCAAAATTGATTATGCGGCGGGTTGCGTCTATGTTTCTGACGATGAAATCCATCTCTCTCCCATCGAGTATAAGCTGCTCTGCCTCTTGGCGCATAACGTCGGAAAGGTGCTCACGCACAATCTGATTCTAAAGGAAGTTTGGCAAAACACGCTGCCGAACGACACGCCGTCTCTTCGCGTCTACATGGCGACTTTGCGTAAGAAGATAGAGTCTCCGCTGGGGCAGAAACTCATACAAACGCATGTTGGAATCGGATATCGGATGATGAAGCTGGAAGAGAAGGAATAGCTGTATCTTTTACTTTGGCATTGGAAAGCAAAGCCTATGGCCTGATCTACTGCGCAGGCACAACATTTAACGTCACTCTGCATTTGCGCGAGGCATACAAACGGCGGCGGGAAAGGAAAGTGCATGACCCGATTAGCGAGTATGAAGCGAGTCTTTGCCCTCTCGTTTGCCGCGATCCTATCGCTGGCGATGATTTCCTGCGCCTCCTCCGGCAATCCCGCGGAGACCCACGAACCGGTCGACGAGGTAGATGAGCCAATCGTGATTGAGATGGTACCGCCTACACCTTCCCCATTGCTCACGCCGACGCCGATGCCGGAGATGACGATTGACGAAGACGGAGACATCACGCTTCGCAGCGATATTCTAGCCGGATTCTCAAGCGCAAGTTTTTCCTTTGACCACAAGCCAACCGTGCTGATCTACCACACGCACGCCGCGGAATCGTATCTGAAAACCAAAGCGGACACCTATACAGAGAGCGAAACCGGGCGCACGTTGGATGCGCGTTATAACGTCATTGCCGTGGGCAACGCGTTGGCAAAGGCGCTTGAGGCACGCGGCTTTACGGTGATTCACGATAAGACAAACGTAGAAGGCGATGATCTCACCAGCGCATATTCGCGCTCGCTCACCATCATGCAGCAATACGATAACGTCGATCTCTACATAGACCTCCACCGAAACTCCAGCCTGCAGCGCGAACAATCGGATAACACCATTCAAATCGACGGTAAGTCGGTTGCCAAGTTATTTTTTGTTGTAGGCACCGGCATCGGCACTTATACCGGGGAATACGATACTGCGCCCGATTGGAAAAACAACTATACGTTTGCCTATTCTCTCACGCAGGCAATCTCTGCACAGCGGGCGGATTTGATTAAGCCAATCCGGCTCAAAGTCGGACGGTACAACCAGCACATGGGGCTTTGCCTGCTCGCCGAAGTCGGAACCAACGCAGATACGCTCCAAGCCGTGCTCAATACCGTTCCGTATCTTGCTAACGCCATTGCAACGGTTTGCCCGATCGAAACCAAATAAAACTTGTGAAATTTCATTGCTGTTTGCAACGTTCGTCAATACCACTTGTGGTATATATTGGTTTTCTTGTGTTCGCTTACTTCATGATTGACTCCTGAAAAGTTGTGATCACGCCACCTGTCATTGAGATTGTTTTGAGCTCTGATTCTACTTCATGCAAAATTTCTTATCGCAATTACCATGCGGGGTGTTTCCAAATTTCCAGTACTTGTTTTGCTTTTTTCAGCAATATTGTTTTACAAGAATGAATCTGCAATGCCTAATGGATGCATAATAAAATCCTGTTATACATTTTGTTGCGTTTGCGTGATGAAACAGCATCCAACGTTACCATGTAAGAGAAGTAAATTAATCATCCAAATTTTGGAGCACCGCATGTGCTTCTTTTTTTCCGGAGGAAAAAGAGCATAACCTTCTGAATGCAAGAGCAATTATTATAAAAGGTAAGAGGACAAAATTTCAGTTCGACTGATACGACTGCTTGACGGGCATGCCGTCGTTTCTCTTAATAGTAAGTTTTGATCAAATCTATGTTGCATCACCGCCTTGCTGTTTTTTTGTGATATAATTTTTTAAGCGAAAAAATCCTCGTTATGCCAAATCATTTATCGATCGTGAGAAAAGTATGAATTGTGATGTATCCATAGCGCGCTGTGAATCCTATGATCCACAATTGGTGAAGGAAGCCCTGCTTGCCGCACTAGCGCCGATCGGCGGGCTCGACTGGGTCACGCCCGGCATGAAAATTGCGGTCAAGGTCAGCATGATGACGCTCATCAAGCCGGAGAAAGCCGCGACCGTTCACCCGCAGGTAGCTACGGCATTGTGCGAGCTTTTGATCGAGCGCGGCGCCAGCGTCGTGGTGGGAGACAGCCCCGGCGGGCCGTTTAGCGCGACGTACCTATCAGCGGTCTATGCCAGCACGGGCATGCGGCAGGTGCTGGAGACCGGCGCAACGCTCAACGATGATTTTTCGATTGTGGATGTTTCCTATCCTGAAGCCGTCTCCGCCAAGGAATTCCAAATCACGAATTATCTCGTAGCGGCAGACGCGATCATCGACCTGAGCAAGATGAAAACGCACGGGCTGATGGCGTATACCGGCGCTTGCAAAAACCTCTTTGGCGCGGTGCCGGGATTAAGAAAATCCGAATATCATTATCGCTACAACACGCACGAGGCGTTTGCCAACATGCTGGTCGATCTCTGCGAATGGTGCAAGCCCCGGCTTTCGATTGCCGATGCCATTATGACCATGGAGGGCAACGGCCCCTCCGGCGGCACCCCGCGCTTTATGGGCGCAATCCTCGCGAGCTTCAACCCGCATGCGCTCGACCTTGCCGGTGCGCATCTGATGAATCTGACCGCTGACGATGTCCCCACACTCTCTGCCGCGTTCAAGCGCGGGCTTGTCCCACGGAACGTGAGCGAGCTAACCGTGTTCGGCGACCTGGAGTCGTTCGTGATTTCCGATTTTCAACTCACCCCAAAGCAGGACGTGCAACTCTGGGGCAGCAAAAACGAGATGGTTGCGAAGATTCTGTCCGGCATGTTTGCCAGCAATCCGCAGATTGATCGAGATCGCTGCGTCGGTTGCGGCGAGTGTCAGCGGGTTTGTCCCGCCAGCGCCATCACCATCACCAATCGGCGCGCAAGCATCGACAAGAAAAAATGCATCCGCTGTTTTTGTTGTCAGGAGTTTTGCCCGCACGGAATCGTTACAGTGCGTCGCCCGCTTGTCGCGCGCGTGCTGAATCGAAAATAATAATACGCATACTGACGCGACAAAGGCTCTCCGAATTGTCTGGAGAGCCTTTTTTTGTTTGCTTTTCGCATTTGCTAAGTGAAGATCGAAAAAAATGCTTTACGAAAAATATAGCACGGCGGAATCAAACAAGCGCATGTCAAACTCCCCGGGTACGTTTTGATACAACCCGGTGCCGATGCGTTCGCTGTGCCCCATCTTGCCGAGGATGCGCCCATCCGGTGAGGTGATTGCCTCGATTGCCGCCAGCGATCCATTGGGGTTGAAGCGCACGTCCATCGTGGGATTCCCGCTCTCATCGACATATTGCGCGGCGATCTGTCCGCTCTGCGCAAGACTCGTGAGCACATCCGGCGGGCACAGAAACCGCCCTTCGCCATGCGAAACCGGCATGGAGTAGACATTCCCTGCGCCAGCAAGCATCAGCCAAGGCGAGCGGTCGGATGTGATGCGCGCGCGCACAAGGCGGGATTGATGCCGCCCAATCTCATTGAACGTCAGCGTAGGCATGTCCGGTGTGGGTTCTATGATGCGTCCATATGGCACAAGCCCGAGTTTGATCAGCGCTTGGAATCCGTTACAGACGCCGAGTATGAGGCCGTCCCGCGCGTCGATGAGCCGCATGAGTGCGTCGCTCGCTATCGTATTTCGTAAAAACGCGGTGATGAATTTGCCCGATCCATCCGGCTCGTCTCCGTTGGAAAACCCGCCGGGCAAAAACAATGCCTGCGCCTGATCGAGCTTGCTTGCAAACGCACGCAGGGATTCCTGAATCGCGGCGGCGGAAGCGGTTTGCAGGACGAACACATCCGCAATCGCTCCTGCGCGCTCCACCGCACGGGCGGATTCATATTCGCAATTTGTCCCCGGAAACACGGGGATCAGTACGCGCGGTTTGCCAAATGTACTTACGCGTGGCTTGATGCGCTCCGTTGCGCTGACCACGGGGATCTCCACCGAAACATCTGCATTTTTTGTCCGTGTGGGAAACACGTCTTCCAGCGTCTCTTCATAATCTGTTTGCAGTTTTTCCAACCCGATCTCTTCTCCGCGCCAGATGATCACTCCTTGGTCTAGCGTTTCACCCAGCGGCGTGCCGATGGCATCTCCTTCACTCAACTCCACCACAAACGCGCCAAGCCGCGGGGCAAATAGTTCCTCTTGCGAAATCGCGTCATCAAAACAAAACCCAAACCCGTTGCCGAGGCACATCTTGAACACCGCCTCCGCGATGCCGCCCGCGCCCGGCGCATAGACCGCACGCGCGCGCTTGGAAACGATGAGCGAGTGAATTTGCTCAAACAAGACATTCAGTGAATCCGCCAGCGGCAACCCGTCAGCGCCGTATTCCGGAGTGAGCAGTACGACGCGCGAATGAGCGCGCTTGAACTCCGGCGAAACGACGGTGTCCGCACTGCCCACCGCGAGGGCGAAGGAAACCAGCGTTGGCGGGACATCCAACGCGTCAAACGAGCCGCTCATGGAGTCTTTGCCTCCGATTGCCGCCACGCCAAGGTCGAGCTGTGCCTGCAGCGCGCCGAGTAGAGCGGCGACGGGTTTGCCCCAACGCGTGGATTCCTTGTTGGGTTTGCCAAAATATTCCTGAAAACTCAAGTATCGTTCGTTCAGAGGCGCGCCCGTCGCCGCGAGTTTGGCAAGCGAACTCACGACCGCGCCGTAACCGCCCGCATAGGGCGAGGCTTCGGAAAGCAGCGGATCATATCCCCAAGCCATGAGCGTGCAGGCGTTGGTCGCCCCGCTTGTCAGCGGCAGTTTCGCCGCCATCACCTGCGGAGGCGTGAGCTGGCGCGCGCCGCCAAACGGCATCAGCACCGAATAAGCGCCGACCGTTGAATCAAACCGCTCGCTCAAACCCTGTTTGGAGCAGATGTTGAGTTGAGCCACCAACGCGCGGTATTGCGCGGTAAACGTTTCGCTCTGATTCTGATTGGTGCGCGGTTTTGGCGCATCTATGCTTGCGCTGGCGTGCTTTTGCGCGCCGTTGCTATCGATAAAGCTTCTCTGAATATCGACGATCCGCTCGCCCTGCCAGTCCATCGTCAATCTCGGTTCCGCGGTGATGCTCGCAACCCGTGTCGCCTGCAAATTCTCCGCCTCAGCAATCGCGATGAATTGTGCTTCATCCTCCGGCGAAACGACAACCGCCATGCGCTCCTGCGATTCGCTGATGGCGAGTTCGGTGCCGTCTAAACCGTCATATTTCACGGGCACATGATCGAGATTAACCGCGACGCCGTCCGCCAACTCCCCGATGGCGACGGAAACACCGCCCGCGCCAAAATCGTTGCAGCGCTTGATGAGGCTCGATGCCTCCGGATTTCGAAACAACCGCTGGAGTTTTCGTTCCTCCGGCGCGTTGCCTTTTTGCACCTCTGCGCCGCACTGCGCAAGCGAGTCCGACGAGTGCGCCTTGGAGGAGCCTGTCGCCCCGCCGCAACCATCGCGCCCCGTTTTTCCGCCGAGCAGGAGCACGACATCCCCCGCTGCGGGAATTTCTCTACGAACGTTTTTCGCGGGTGCCGCGCCGACCACAGCGCCGATCTCCATACGCTTGGCGAGAAACCCGTCGTGATAGATTTCGTCCACCAGCCCTGTTGCTAGCCCAATCTGATTGCCATAGGAGCTGTATCCTGCCGCGGCGGTGGTGACGATCTTTCGTTGCGGGAGCTTGCCCGGCAGAGTCTCGGCAAAGGGCTTCCGCGGATCGGCAGCGCCGGTCAAGCGCATCGCCTGATAGACAAACGCGCGCCCGGAGAGCGGGTCGCGAATCGCACCGCCGATGCAGGTCGCCGCCCCGCCGAAGGGTTCGATCTCAGTGGGGTGATTGTGCGTTTCGTTTTTAAAGAGCACGAGCCAGTCCTGCACTTCGCCGTCGACCGTGATTCTCGTCTTCACCGTGCAGGCGTTGATCTCCGGCGAGTCGTCCAACCGCTCCAGCTTGCCTTCCCGTTTGAGCCATTTTGCGCCGATGGTCGCCATGTCCATCAATGTAATCGGCTTTGTGATGCCGAGGCTTTTGCGCAGATCGAGATACGTTTCATACGTTTTCTGCGCGCGCGGATCAAAAAAATCCACCGCGTCCAGTTGGGTCAAAAACGTCGTGTGGCGGCAGTGATCCGACCAGTAGGTGTCAAGTAATTTCAGTTCGGTCAGCGTGGGATCACGTTTCTCGCTTTGAAAATAGCTCTGACAGCAGAGCAGGTCGCCCAAGTCCATCGCAAGCCCGTATTCCGCGATGAGTCCGCCAAGCTCTGTCTCACTCATCTCATAAAAGCCGTGTAAAACGGGAATCCTATCGGGTGTTGTAACGCTCAGCGCGAGCGTTTCCGGCTTCTTGAGCGACGCTTCCCTCGCCTCTACAGGATTAATGATGTAATGCTTGATAGCATCAAGCTGTTCATCACCCATTGTGCCATTCAGCAGATAGACTCGCGCGGTGCGCACGACGGGCGCGCCCGTTTGCGAAAGCAGCGCGATGCATTGCGCGCACGCCTCCGCACGCTGGTCAAACTGCCCGGGCAGATATTCAACAGCGAATACGGCTTCCGCGCTCGCTGGAATATCGTCATAAGTCAAGTCTGTCTGCGGCTCGGCAAATACCGTATACCGGCAGGACGAAAAGAGGGCGTCGCTGATCCCCTCCACATCGTAGCGGTTGAGGATTCGAAGCCCCGTGATGCTGGAAATTCCCAGCACATTGCGGATATCCGCTAGCGCCGCGGCTGCTTCGTGCGCGAACTGCGGCTGTTTTTCCACATAGATTCGATCAACCATCGATTTTTTGTTCTCCCTGTTCTGCAGTGGCGATGGCGCGCGCGCCGATGTCGCGTCGGCAATATGCGCGCTCAAAATGGATGCGATCCGCAACCGCATAGGCGGCGTACCGCGCCGCGCGTGCATCCGCGCCCACCGCGGTCACGCCAAGCACGCGCCCGCCAGATGTTACGAGTCTGTCTTGCTCCAATTTTGTTCCGGCGTGGTAGACAAACACGTTTTCTGCGCGCGCCGAATCGCCCAGCGAGATTTCGTATCCGGTTTGATACACGCCCGGATACCCGTCGCTTGCCAGCACCACGCAGCAGGCGGAGCCTCCGCGAAAGCGCACGGGCATTTCGGCGAGCCGCCCGTCTTCCACCGCGAGCATGATCTCCAATAGATCCGTTTCTAAAAGCGGCAGAACCGCCTGCGTTTCGGGGTCACCAAAGCGGCAGTTGTATTCGATCACCTTTGGCCCGTGTTTCGTGAGCATCAACCCAAAGAAGAGACAGCCGGAAAAGAGGCGACTTTCCGCCTTCATCGCGTGAATGGTCGGCAAAAAGATCAACTCCATACAAGTGCGTGCGAGTTCGAGCTTATAGTAGGGGTTTGGCGCAAGTGCGCCCATGCCGCCAGTGTTCAAGCCCTTGTCGCCGTCCAACGCGCGCTTGTGATCCAGCGCGGAGATCATCGGAATCAGCGTTTCTCCGTCCGTAAACGCGAGCACGCTCACCTCGTTGCCGATGAGGAATTCTTCCACGACCACGCGGCTGCCGCTGGTACCAAAAACGCCCTCTTCCATCATCGCGCGCACCGCCTGAAATGCTTCCTCGGGCGTGTTGGTGATCACCACGCCCTTGCCCAGCGCGGGGCCGTCTGCCTTGATCACGCAGGGATAATTTGCACCTGCGAGATAGGCATACGCCTCCGTTGCGCGGTCAAACACCGCATAATCGGCGGTTGGGATGCCGTATTTGCGCATCAAATTTTTCGCAAAGCTCTTGCTGCCCTCGATCGCGGCGGCAGCTTTGCTCGGACCAAAACAGCGCACGCCCACCATGCGGAGACGATCGCAAACGCCCGCAATCAAAGGATCGTCGGGACCGATCACCGCAAAATCGATTCTGTGCTCAATAGCGAATGCAACGATTGCGTCGATATCCGTGGCCTTAATGGGCACGCATTCCGCATGCGCCGCCATCCCGCCGTTACCCGGCAGGGCATAGATTTTACTGATGCGCGGGTTCTCGCGCAGTTTTTCGAGGATGGCGTGTTCGCGTCCGCCGCCGCCTACAATCATGACATTCATAAACCAGTTCCCACCGTCTTTATCCCTCTTGTCAGGTAGATCAAAGCGATCAACCCAACCGTTCTGTTCGGAAAATCAATGATGAAACAGGCGCATGCCCGTAAAGAACATCGCGATGCCATAGCGATCACAGGCTGCAATCACATCCACGTCCCGCACGGAGCCGCCGGGCTCGGCGATATACTGTACGCCGCTCCTCTGCGCGCGCTCGATGTTGTCGTCAAACGGGAAAAACGCGTCGCTGCCAAGCGAAACGCCAGTGAGCGAGGCAAGATGACCTGCGCGCTGTTGCTGCGTCATCGGCACGGGCTTCTGCGAAAAATACGTTTCCCAACCTGATTCGCCGCAAGCCGCGCCGCCATGATTGCCGATGTACTGATCGATCAAATTGTCGCGATCCGGGCGCTTGATCTCCGGCAAAAACGGGAGCGCGAGCACCTGCGCGCTTCTTCTAAGCCACCAGATATCCGCCTTTTCACCCGCGAGTCGCGTGCAATGAATCCGGCTCTGCTGCCCCGCTCCAACGCCGATGGTCTGCCCGTTTGCCGCGAAGCAGACAGAGTTGGACTGCGTATATTTGAGCGTAATCAGCGAGAGAATCATATCGCGTTTTGCCGCCTCACTGACCTCGGTAATCGCGGTCACTGGGTTGTTCAGCAGCGAAAAATCAATATTAGCAAGGTTTCGCGGTTGCTCAAACGTGACACCGAACACCTGCTTGGTCTCCGCACCCTCCGGCGCGTATCTTGGGTCGATTTGGATCACGGCATAATTGCCGTTTCGCTTGGTTTTGAGCAGCGCGAGCGCTTCCGGCGAGTAACCCGGCGCGATGATTCCGTCTGACACCTCGCGCTTGATGATGCGCGCGGTGGTCTCGTCGCAGACGTCGCTCAGCGCGATGAAATCGCCGAACGAGGACATGCGATCCGTTCCCCGCGCGCGCGCATAGGCACAGGCGACGGGGGAATCGTTGATGCCGGCAATATCGTCCACCGCGTTGGCGATGAGATCCGTGTCGCTCAGCGGTAACCCGACCGCCGCGCCCGCAGGGCTTACGTGCTTAAACGACGTCGCAGCGGGGAGACCCAGCGATTCTTTGAGCTCCTTGACCAGTTGCCAGGCGTTCAGCGCGTCCAGAAAGTTGATATACCCCGGTTGACCGTTCAAAATCTCGATGGGCAATTCGCCATCCTCCGCGTAGATGCGCGCGGGTTTCTGATGCGGGTTGCAGCCGTATTTCAGCGCGAGTTCCTTCATGCCGGTTCTCCTTTGATCGCGTATTATCTAAAATAAACTTTGCGTATGGATCGGTAATCAATCCATTGCGTATTGGTTAAAGATTTTCTCTTCGTATTGTTTGGTATGCAAGTCGGTATACCGCACATAGAGCGAAACCTTGTTTTCAGCGTTCAGCGCACTCCAAAGCCCGTCTGCAAACGCGGTAAAGTCGTTTGGAATTGAGACCGCGACTGGCTCGCCGGAAAAACTCGGCAGCACCATACCGTCAGTCTGATACGTGTGGATGAAATGGCCGTTACCCGCGAGTGGTTCGGTTTCAAACGTCTGCCGCAGGGTGGTTTTGCCCTCCGCATCTCCCGACTTTAGGATCGAAATCTTGTAGGAAAAACCGCTTGAAAAGTCCACCATGCCGCTGATGCGCGGGGTGAAGTGCGGCGCGTCCGGCTCAAACGTTCGTGTTCTCAACGCACCCTCGAATGTGCCGCCGTTTTCCAGCGCCGCGCAGACGGTGTCCGTCTGGTCGCCGTTGGTGACGACGACAGTTTGTTCCAATGTGCGCAGAGGCGTGTATAAAATCAGGCTGGTATCGGCGATTTTTCCGCCGTCCAGCATGTGGATACCGATGTCGTTGCCATTTTTCACGAACGCACGGCTACGGCTACCCGCGCTGCGCCCCATGATGAAATACGCAAGCGCGGCTTTTTTGCCGTCCGGCGTGAGCCCCAGTACGATTCCGCGCCCGGGATAAGGGTTATTTCCTAAGACTTCAAACAAATTCAGTTTCATCTTTGCTCCTGCATTCTCCTGCGCGATCAAGTCTGCGCAAAGCTGCTCCACCGCGCGCGGCAATAAGACCCATTCCGCTTGTTCCATCACGCGGCGCTGCAGCGTCTTCGGCGTGTCACTCGGAAACACCGGCACGCGCTGCTGCATCAAAATCCGTCCGCCGTCTGGCACTTCGTTGACCATGTGCACGGTGGCTCCCGTTTCGGTTTCACCCGCCGCAAGCACCGCCTCGTGCACCTTGATGCCGTAAAACCCTTTTCCGCAATAGGCGGGAATCAGTGAAGGGTGCACGTTTACGATTCGATCGGGATACTGCGACACGAAATCAGCGGAGAGAATTTGCATAAAACCCGCGAGGACAATCAGGTCGATGTTGTGCTCTGCAAGCACGGCAAGTAACCGTGCCTCATACGCCTCCTGCACGGCAAACGCCGCGCGCTCGACCATCTCAGTCGCAATCTCCGCCCCCGTTGCCCGCTCCAGCGCATATGTGCCGGGCTTGCTCGCGATGACCAGCGCGAGCTCTCCGCTTTTCAGCCGACCGCAGGATTGCGCATCGATGAGCGATTGCAGATTGGTTCCGCCGCCGGAGACAAACACCGCGATGCGAGGTTTCAGCATAGCGAAAAGCCCGCGTCGCCCGCGACGACCTCGCCGATGGGGTAGGCGGTGACGCTAGATGCGTTCAGGAGCGCGAGTGCTTTTTGTGCCTCTGCCGCAGGGAGGGTGATTGTCATGCCCACGCCCATGTTAAAGGTGTTGAACATGTGCTTTTCTTCCAGTCCACCTAAGCTTTGCAGCAGACGGAAGATCGGCAAAACGCGCACTTTGTCTTTATCGATCTTTGCCGTGAGTGTTTTGGGGATGCTGCGCGGAATATTTTCGTAAAATCCGCCGCCGGTGATGTGCGCGATAGAATGCACCTCAACCGCGTCGATCAACGCCAGCACGGGCTTGACGTAGATGTTGGTTGGCGTGAGCAGTTCCTCGCCGATGGTTTTGCCGAGATCGGCATGATACTCGTCGAGTTTGGTTTTTTCCATCAAAATCAGCTTCCGCACGAGCGAAAACCCGTTGGAATGCACGCCGGAGGACGCGAGCGCGAGGATCACATCACCTGCACGCACGCGTGAGTTGTCGATCAATCTTGCTTTGTCTACGATACCGACGCAGAAGCCCGCGAGGTCATATTCCCCAATCGGGTAAAACCCCGGCATCTCGGCGGTTTCCCCGCCGATGAGCGCGCAGCCCGCCTGTTTGCAGCCGTCGGCAACACCTTTGACGATGCTGGCAGCGACCTCAGGCACGAGCTTGCCCGTTGCAATGTAGTCGAGGAAAAAGAGCGGTTTCGCACCGTGACAGACCACGTCGTTGGCGCACATCGCCACACAGTCGATGCCGACCGTATCGTGTTTCTCCAGCGCAAACGCCGCCTTGAGTTTGGTACCGACCCCGTCCGTACCGGAAACCAACACCTGCTCGCCCAGCGCATACATGCCGCCGAACGAACCGAGGGATTGCAGCACATTCTCGTCAAATGTCGCCTCGGCGTAGGCTTTCATGCGACGCACTGCCTCATAGCCCGCCTCGACACTCACGCCCGCTTCTTCATATGTCACCGACATGAGAATAATCCCCCTTAGCGATCCAAAATATTTTTGCTGCCGCGCTTGATCAGCGCGGAGACATCTTCCGGGTATTTGCCGTTAAAGCAGCCCGCGCAGAAATTACACGCCGCGCTCTCCACGGTTTTGTGCAGATCTTCAATACTCAGAAAACTCAACGAATCCGCACCGATGAAGCGGCGGATCTCCTCGACGGAGTGGTTTGCGCCGATGAGCTGCTCATAGGAGGAGGTATCGATACCAAAGCAGCACGGATGCATGACCGGCGGCGAGCTGATGCGCAGATGCACCTCTTTTGCGCCCGCGGTTTTGAGCATCTCGACGATGTACTTGCTCGTCGTGCCGCGCACGATGGAGTCGTCCACTAAAAGCACGCGCTTGCCGCGCACGTTTCGCTTGAGCGCGCTGAGCTTGAGGGAGACATCCATCTCCCGACGATCCTGCGAAGGCTCGATGAACGTACGCCCCATATAGCGGTTTTTCGAGAGCGCGATGATAAACGGAAGACCCGCCTGTTTCGCATAGCCCATCGCTGCGGGCAGGGAGGAATCCGGCACGGCGGAGACGACGTCCACATCCGCTGGGCACGAGATCGCGAGCAGTTCACCCGCGCGCTCCCGCGCTTTGTGGACGGAGATGCCGTCGATATCCGAATCCGGGCGGGCGAAATAGACATACTCGAAGATGCACAACGCCGTATCCGACGCGTGAGCGGTCTGATGCGAGCGGAGCACCGCGTGGTTGACCACGATGATTTCGCCGGGGCGGACATCGCGGATGAACTCCGCACCGATGGTGTCAAACGCGCAGGATTCCGAAGCAAAGACATACGAGCCGTTCAGGCTGCCCAGCGCGAGCGGGCGCATGCCTTTGGGGTCGCGCACGCCGATGAGCTGGTCCCGCGTCATCATCACGAGCGCATAGCTGCCCTTGAGCCGCTCCATCGCCTGCGAAATACCCTCGACAAGACCTGCCTTACTATTTTTTGCGATCAACGCGGCGATGATCTCGGAGTCGATGGTGGTTTGAAAGCTTGCTCCCTCCGCCTCCAGCTCCGCGCGAATTTCTTTTGCGTTGATGATGTTTCCGTTGTGCGCCAGCGCGAGCGGGCCTAGCGGAGACTCCACTACCAGCGGCTGCGCGTTGACCAGCAGGCTATCCCCCATCGTCGAATACCGCACGTGACCTATGGCAAGATTGCTGCCTTTGAGCGAGGCGAGCCCGTCGCAAAAGCGCCCGCTGACAAGACCCATCGCCTTGTGGCAGTCGATCTTTCCCTTGCGCGAAACCGCGATCCCCGCGCTCTCCTGCCCGCGATGCTGCAACGCAAACAGGCCGTAATAGGCGGTTTCCGCCGCATCCAGCCCGCTGTCGTTACAATAGATGCCAAATACGCCGCATTCTTCGTGCATGCAGTCGTCGTCCGGCTTGAACCGCTCATATGCTGCGGGCAAGTGCAAAGGTAAACGCATGGTCATTCTCCCATCAGGCGGCTGATGATTTCGTGGTAGGCTTCTTCCACATCGCCAAGGTCTCTGCGGAAGCGGTCTTTGTCCAGTTTTTTGCCTGTGGCTTTGTCCCAGAAGCGGCAGGTATCGGGCGAGATTTCGTCGGCTAAGATCACTTTTCCGTCAAACCGCCCAAACTCCAGCTTGAAGTCGATGAGTTCAATACCAAAGCCATCCAGATACGATTTTAAGATGTCGTTGATGCGGAAGGAATAATCCTTCACCTGCGCCATCTCTTCGTCGGTTGCGATGCGCAAGGCGCGGATGTAGTAGGAGTTGATGAACGGATCGCCAAGTTCGTCGTTTTTATAGCTATACTCGAGGATGGGGCAGGCAAGTGTGGTGCCTTCCTCAACGCCCATGCGCTTGCTGAAGCTGCCGGCGGCGCGATTACGAATGATGACCTCGACGGGCAGAATCTGCACACGGCGCACTGCCGTTTCGCGATCGGAGAGCTGCTCGATATAATGCGTCGGGATGCCCTTTTCTTCCAGCATGCGGAAAAAGTGGTTGGATACCTTGTTGTTGACCACGCCTTTTCCGGCGATGGTCCCTTTTTTGAGGCCGTTGAACGCCGTCGCGTCGTCCTTGTAATCTACTATGACGATTTTGGGGTCGTCGGTGGCGTAGACCTTCTTTGCCTTGCCTTCGTAAATCTGCTCCATCTTTTTCATGTCAAATTCGTCTCCTTCGTCTTGATCATGTTTATTTCAAACTATTTTCAGCCCGATCCAAAAGGATCAAAGCTGTTCAATTTCTTTTTGCAGCGCAGCGTCCGCTTCAGCGGACTGCTCCGCGAGCTTTTGCGCATACTGTTTCAGTTTCTGGTTGAGTGCCTCGTCCGAGAGCGCGAGGATGCGCACGGCGAGCAGAGCGGCATTGGCGGCCCCGTCGATTGCGACGGTCGCCACGGGAACGCCCTTTGGCATCTGTGCGGTACTCAGCAGCGCGTCCAGCCCGCCCAAATCCTTGCCGCAGACGGGCACGCCGATGACAGGCAGCAGCGAATGCGCCGCCATCGCCCCGGCGAGGTGCGCGGCTTTGCCCGCAAGCGCGATGATCACGCCGAAACCTTCCGCCTCCGCCGTTTTCGCGAACGCGGCGGCTTCGTCCGGCGTGCGGTGCGCAGAGAGCACCCGCGCGAAAGCGGGAACTTCGAATGCTGCGAGCGTTTTCAGCACTTCCTTTGCCAGCGGCAGATCGGACGCACTCCCCATGACAACAGCTACTTTTTTCATGCTAAAATCCTCACTTTGACACTCAAAATTCAAAAACAAGAATAAGCCTGTCTTTACAACGGGCCTATTAAAACTTCATTCTCAGCATCGTGTGCTGAATCACGCCGCCGATATAATACTGCGGAGAATACAGCATGGGCATGCCTTCTTTGTCGTAGTCGATCTCGTCGAGATACAGAAGCGGCGTACCTTCTGCCACACAAAACATCTTTGCCATCGTCGCGTCCGCAACGGCGGGTCGCACCTCGGTTAAGTCCATGTGCGGCTCCAAACCACAAAACTGTTTTAAAAATGAGAAGATCGGCTTCTGCAGATCTTGCTCAGTATATTCCTTCTTCTTGATCAACGCGGCGGGGATGTAATCCTCACAGTAGATCGCGGGATTGCCGTCCGCTCCAATGAGACGGCAAACCTTGAGCACCGTATCTGCGGGCGAAATGGCAAGCTGCTGCGCCACCGCATCCCCCGCGGGAACAAACTCATGCGTGGACAAAAGCAGGCTCGGTACCCGGCCGGACTGCGAGATCATCTCCATGAACTCAATCTCCATGTCCATGCGCACAGGAACGGCGAGCACATGGCGGTTGATCACGGTGCCGACGCCCTGATGCCGGCTGATAAACCCTTCGCGCTCGAGTTGCGCTAAGCTGTCTCGCAGCTGCGTCCGGCTGATGTTCAGCCGCTCCGCCAGCGTTCCTTCCGGCGGAAGCTTGCCCGAATAACGATAGGCACCTTCCTTCATTTCACGCAGAAGTCTGCTGCGTACCGAATGGATCTGCATCTGCTCGCTCATGCGCGCCCTCCTCGTTTTCTGCTTCTATCCGTTTGCGGGTGCCTGTTGGTCTTACTTATTGGTACTACCTATTCGTAGTACCAATAGAGTAGACTTTAGCACAGGAGCGCGTATTTGTAAAGCAGTTCGCGCTCATTTCGGGTGCGTTTTGGGTGTTCTTTTTTGAAATAGTTCGTATCTAAATTTTAGATGTGTTTCCCACTCTTCTGATACTATTTATTTGTGCGTTTACAGATCAAAACAAAAACATCGCGTCCGTTTCAGGGTTCAGTTCACTTGTTCGGCTTTCCGGAAAGCATAAAAACACCCCAAAAGTTAGTTGCAGTCTATCATACTGTCTAACTTTCAGGGTGCTGTTCGCTAGGGCTTTTATGCGTTGTTTACGCGCAATCGATTATTTCACATGCGCCTGCACGGTGTTTTTAATCGCCTTGATGCTCTCGCTCACGGTGCCGATGATGATCAGCACACAAAACGCGATGACGAGCACGTTGGTACCGTTGACATGGGGTAGAATCGAGAACACATCCGCGACTTCCGACTGCACGAGAAAGCTATGAAACTCCGTGCTCAGGATATTCGGCTGATTGACAAGGTAGATAGTCAATACCATACTGATCAGAGACTTTGCCACCACCGATACGCAGACGAACACAGACCAGCGGCGGTCATTGATCTTCGCGATGCCCTGCACGACTGCGAGTACCATCGAAACAAGGATGAACGGAATCAGCATGTTGAGGAAGCTCTGGCTGAAGATGTTGTAAAAAACCATGTCGCCCTGCGCAAATACCATCATAAACGGCAGTCGCCCAGCGCAGAAGAGGATGCCGATGATGGAGAACACCACCGAAACCACCAACTCCGCGATGCCTTCCGAAAGCGGGATGCTCGCCTTGGCATTCTGCGCCTCGGGCAGGTCTTCCACTTTCCAGCCATGTTCGCCGACCTTCGGTTGCTTTGCACCGCTGTGGTCGGCAATCGCAAACCCGATCGTCGTCCAAATCAGCACCTGGAATGCAGCGGAGACGCCCATGCTAACGCCGTTGGAAATGATTCCGCTCATGACAAATGGTATATTTGCCGTGCTTTCCTTTGCCGCGTCAAACGCGCCGACGACAAAGCCGATGACCATCACGATTACGCCGACGAGCGGTAGAACCCACTTGAGCACGCGCACATATTCATCAAAGTACGCAGGCGAAATCAGATAACGCGGGTGCGTGCGGTATTTTTCCGCCAGCGACGCAGGCGAGCCCAGCTCGTAAAGCACCTTTTTCACGGCTTCATCGCTAGCCCCATCCGGCAGCATATCATAAATATTGGCGCGCAATTCTTTCTTAACGTCCTCCCTCTCTTTTTCGGGAAGGCGGCGCGTTACGTCGTATACATAACGCTCAATCAGGTTACTCATGGTTTTCTCCCTTTCCGCAGATGGCCTCTATGCTCCTCTGCATGTTCCCCCACTCAACCAATAGTTGCTGCAGCACAATTTTACCCCTTGCGCTGACGGTGTAGTATTTTCTAGGCCTGCTCTCGCTCGTGTCCCAGTCGCTGGTTAGGAGCTCCTGGCTTTCCAGGCGACGAAGCAGCGGATAGAGCGTATTTGCTTCGATATCGATGTGCTGCTCCTGCAATGTTTGCAAAAGCGCGTATCCGTATCTAGGCGTTCGGAGGCTTCCCAGTACGGCGAGCGTCAAGCTGCCGCGGCGAAGCTCTGTCAGGAAATTTTGCATCGTGTCAAATTCTGGCATTTCGTTTCACCTCGTGTGTATTATAGTGTGTGTCACACATCATTGTCAATATCTGTTTACTATTAATTTCATAATATATTGATTTTCGTATTGATGCAAAGAAGAGGCGCACAAGCCACCTCTTCTATGAATCATTCTTTCTTCGAAATTATTGTTTCAGCATCGAAACCGCGCCGCCGTCGGTAGCGCAGAATGGCAGCGTGATATACTCGATATCCCCACCATTGTATGTTAAGCAGCACGAGACATCCCAGGTTGGAATCAGAAACGCCATGTCACGCTGTTCATCATCATAGTAAATATCCAAACTCAGCTCATCGGGATATGCAATCAACATAGACGACAACCGAATCTCAAACAATTCGATCTTTGAAACCCCAGTGTACTCCTCAGCAAATATCCGTGCCAAGCGCGCCTTTGCCAGCGTCAGCGCAGCATCGACACCGATGATTTCGACATTTGAGTACAGTTCATCCTGCGGCTGATAGCGGTTGATCCAATAAAAGCAGGTTACCCCGCGATCATCCACATAGATCCAAAGTGCTCCAGCATCGGAAGCGCAATAATCCAATGGATCATGCTTCATTCCGAGCCAGCCTGAATTTCCGAGAGCGGGAAGCCCCGCGCTACTTAACACATAACCAAAATCCCACCCGCGAGACATCACATTCGATGTGGTCGCGTCTTCAAACATGCAGGCGCGTTCTGCTTTGTCGAGCTGCCAGTCGTGAATTCCGAGGTCAACCAACACCTTGTCCGCCTGTGCCTGCGCCGCTTCTCGCGTCAGTGAAATCGGTTCTCGAATCGTTGCTCCAAAATCACGTTCCATCTCCTCGTCACCGACGAGATACCCTTCTCTGTACACAATACTGGCTGTACGCTCGAAGTAAAACATATGCTGGTCTGCGCCCATCGAGACCGAATACATTACCCCATCCTGTTCAACAGAAAGAGTGGTTCTCTTGGAAAAGTCGATGTCCGATAGATCAGATTTTGCGTTCGGGAGAAAATAGTTGATCATTGTTTGGTATTCTTCCAGTGTGAATCCAACCCCGTTACACTGACGAACGCCATACCCCGCCGCCTGCGGGATGGTCACATCCGCGTTTACAACAAGCGACACGCCGTTGCCGTAATCAATAATCGGCTCGTCGATATGGGAGGGAGAAAGCGGGTATCGAAACGGGCTTTGCACCATAGAACCAATCAGATACTCCGTAGATTTCCACTGCATTTCTGCCGTATCCGAAGTAGGCTTGTCTGCCGTGTTCTCCGGCATATCTGTCGTCTGCGTGGCGCTGTCTTTCTCCTGCTCCACGGGAATCGGTGTTAGTACGAGCGATGATTTCCCCGGCTGGCACGCGGTCGTAAACGCAGCAAAGCCAAGTGCCAGCGCGAGCACGCCCGTTAAGATAAGAGCGCCCTTTGCGCTCTTATTGCGCGCGAATACGCCGCGCACGCGCCGCTCCATCGACTTTTTGTCGGTCGTCAGCGCCATGCCGAGGGTGAGGAGATGGTCGGTGGTGTGCATTTTCATTCTTGCCTCCGTGTCACAATTCTCGCGCGAATATTTCACCAGTTTCATTGTTGATGTAAACCCCATTCGCAATCCATTTTGAAGTAACCATCCACGAGCTGTTGTCAAAGCCGGAAATCGAAATCTTACCCGTCGTTTCATCCACGCTAGTCCATTGATCCAGCCATGCCGGCACACTTCCCCATGTGTTCGGATCAAGCCTGTAATAAACGGAGTCTTTTATGATCCTGCCTTTGTCATACTTGACTTCATGCAGCGTTCCATCTGTCATGAAGAGATCCATCGTACAAACAAAGTAGTTATCCTGGTTGCACACGGAGACCGACTCGACCGCATCCTTGCCAAACAGCGCGGTATAGAGCGCTTGTGTCGCGTCCTGATACTCTTTACCACCCAACTTCTCACTCGGAATATCGGCAAGGCCTAGCTTCGTACCAAGGTTACCGTTAGACGAAAGCGAGAGCATCCGCCCGGTTTTACTCGTGAGCTCCAAAATGCACCCGCTGCCCTCGATGCGCCAGTAATTTTCCCGCGTACCGGAGAAGTCGACATAGAACTCGGTCGAAGGTTCCGGCGGCTTTTCTCCCGACGCGACATCCTCGGAACCCGCAACTTCGACTATCTTGTCAAAGAGCGCAATTGCCTCAGCACTTGTCATGTCCCCTTCGGTCGGCTCGCCCTTGCGGAAATCCTCTGGGCTGAGGAGCTGGACGACATTGGGATTGATCTCCAAATCTGCCCGCCAGAACACGCCCTCCTGAGCACAATCGGAATCGGGATAAATACAGACCGTCGTCGGCGTGAGTGCTTCGTCCGCATAGATCACGGCATCGCAGAACCGTCCATCACCTAACTGAAACTGGAGTTCTGACTGAATCATCCAACCGGCATTTGCATTGTCTCTGCCGCTTCCGCCGTTATCCTTTATGTTCTGCGCAGAACCGCCGAGGATTCCCGCGATTCGGTCCACCGCCGAAGTCGGGTCAAGCGTGCTCCAGTAATCATACCTTATCGAATTCTTCGCCGGATCGGCAAGTGAGGGATGCAGCGCGTCGCCGGGTTCACTCAGGCAATCCGCCGAGAGAAACGCAAGTGTCTTTGCATCCAGCGCGCCGGAGAGCACGCCGTCGGTGGAGTCAAACCGCCAGACATCCGCGCGAAAGCCCGTTTGATCGATGTAATAGGTTGCGGTCAGGTCGTTTGTCGTATAGTTCTTTGAGAAGATCGCGTTTGCGGTCTCCAGAAATCGATTGGCGGCGGTGAGACGCGCCGCGTCGTCCAGGTCTTTCTTGACGCTCCAATTGCCGCGCTCGGTAAACACAACGCCCTCCATGCGCGGGGCGGGGAATACCCGTGCCTCTTTGAGCGTGAACGCAAGCCATTCCATCGCCTTCTCTTTTGTATATTCGTCGTCAGCCACCACCGCGTCCTGCGCTGCCGCATTCCCGCCTGAAGCGAGCGCATCCCCGCCAGAAACAAGCGCGTCACCGCCGGAAACAAGCTTTGCGTTTGAATCGCTCACGGTTGCCTGCCCCGGCTGGCACGCCGTCGTGAAAGCACCAAACCCCAGCGCAAGAGCGAGCACAAGAGAGAGCGCAATCACGCCCTTTGCGCTCTTTTTGCGCGCGAACACACCGCGCACACGCCGCTCCATCGACTTTTTGTCGGTCGTCAGCGCCATGCCAAGGGTGAGAAGATGGTCTGTGGTGTGTTGTTTCATCCTTCGCCTCCGTCTGTTACCATTCCATGGCGAATATCTCGCCTGTTTCGTTGTTTCTGTAAACCCAATCCGCAATCCAGTTGGGGACGATCTTCCATGTGCCGTTTTCAAATCCGGTAATCGATATTTCTCCGGTCTTCGCATCTACGCTTGTCCAATCTTGCAGCCAGTCCGGCACGCTTACCCAAGTATTCGGGTCGATCTTATAAAAGCTAGACACCTCTACGATCAAGCCGTCTTGATACATGATTTCATATTGCGTTCCGTCCGACATGATGGGATCCATCGTGCAATAGTGGTCATCATAAACCGCGTTTTCTTCTACCCCTTTCACCGCATCCTTGCCAAACAGCGCAACAAAGAGCTTCTGCGTCGCGTCCGTATACTCTTTTTCTCCCATCTTCTCATATGGGATATCGCCGAGTCCCAGTTTAGAACCGAGCGTGCCGTTTGCGGTGAGGGATAGCATGCGTCCGGTCTTGCTCGTTAGTTCGAGGCTAACTCCGTTTCCTTCGATCAGCCAATAGTTTTCCCGCGCACCAGAATGGTCAACCATAAATGTCGCGGTAGGTTCCTGCACCGTTTCGCTCGCCACCAATTCGGAAAAGCCAGCGACTTCAATGAGTTTGTTGAAGAAGGCAATCGCGGTCTCCTGCTTCATATCATCTGCGCCCGGCTCGCCCGCGCGGAAATCCTGAGGATAGAGTAGTTTTGCTGCGCCTTCCACCCGTTGTAGATCGGCACGCCAGAACACACCCTCTTCCGCGCAGTCGGCGTCCGGATAGACGCAGACTGTTGTCGGCGTGAGATTCTCGTCTCCAAACACATTGATATCGCAATACTTGCCCTCGCCGAGCGAGAAAAGCATCTCTTCTTGGATCATCCATCCCTGAATTGCGCCGTCCCTGCCGCTTCCGCCGCGTTCCGATAGGTTCTCCGCGGTTCCGCCGAGAATTCCCGCAATTCGAACTGCGGCGGGGCTGATATCCAGATTCTCCAATAACAGATAGGCATCGCCATCGGAATTCTCTTTCGCGATGGATTCGTGCACCTGATCCGATGGTTCATTCAAACAATCCGCCGAAAGAAACGCGAGAGTTTTCGCCTCCACCGCGCCGGAGAGCACCCCGTCGGTGGAGTCAAAGCGCCAGACATCTGCGCGATAGCCTGTTTGGTCGATGTAATACGTCGTCTTCAGATCATCTGGCGTATATGTTTTTGTAAAAATCTCATTTGCGATCTGGAGAAAGTGTTCCGCTGCGGAGCGCAGTTGCGCCTCATCCGGATTCTCCTTGATTTCCCATGTGCCGCGTTCGGAAGACAAGATGTTCTCCGTACGCGGAACGACCAGTTTTCTTGCGAGCTCCAAATTCCGTGAAAGATTTTTCATCGCTGCTTCTTTCGTGAACTCTTGAGTAGAAGCCGTTGCGTCCCCGCCGGAAGCCATTGCGTTACCGCCGGAAACAAGTGCGTCACCGCCGGAAGCAACCTGTGCGTTCGAATTGCTCACGGTTACCTGCCCCGGCTGGCACGCGGTCGTAAACGCACCAAACCCCAGCGCAAGCACGAGCACAAGAGAGAGCGCAATCACGCCCTTTGCGCTCTTTTTGCGCGCGAACACGCCGCGCACGCGCCGCTCCATCGACTTTCTGTCGGTGGTGAGTGCCATCCCGAGGGTGAGGAGATGTTCCGTATTCATCCGTTTCATGCGTTTATACCACCTTTCGATTGAGCGATAAGGGCGAGGTTTCCTCTCCCAGTGCGAGTAAAAGATTGACATAACCGAGCTTGCGCTCCTTGTCATAGCGGGCGACCACCATCGAATCACACGCGGTCTCCATATCCAGCCGCATCAGATGCAGCAGCGCCCACGAGACGGGATGAAACCAATACACCGCGCGCAGCAGGAGCAACAGTAGACAGACGAGATAGTCCCGCCGCTTGTAATGCATCAGCTCGTGCGCCATGGCAAAGGCCATGCTCTCCGCGTTTGCCGCATAAATCAACCGATCCGGCAGCAGCAGGCGCGGAAACGGCTCTACCGTCAGTGCGGGACTGTTGATATCCGGCATGAGCAGCAGCGGCACACGACCGCGAATCTGCATCTGCTGCTTAATCTCTTCATAAAGCGCGAGCGTCTTCTCCCCCGGTTCACAACCGAGTCGGCGGAGCCTGCCGCGCAGTTGCAGCATGAGCACGATGCTTGTCACGAGAACCAGCGCAAACCCTGCCGCCCAGACGATCAGTAGCCACTGCTGCCAACTCAACTGCTTTTCCGTTTGAACGGGTGCTTGGCTTGCCACGTCGCTTCCCTGCGTCTGCGGAAGCACAGCACCTCCATCGAGTTGCGGCGCAGTCTGCGGCGAAACGGAATCATCTGCCGGCTCCTGCGCCGTAGGAAGCGCCGACAGAACCGCTTGCGCAGGCGCGTTATCTGCCGTAAATAAATGCAACCCGCTTTCAAACGTAAGTGGAATACACAAACGGAGCACAACGAGAAACCAGAGCGCATATTTTAGCTGCGGTGAAAGCAATTTTGAAAAAGCGACGCGAAAGAGCCAAACGATGAGAAAGATTGCCGTGCTGTAAAGCATGATTTCTAATAGCCGCGTGAGAATGGTCTGTTCCATATTTCCTCCCGTGGGGTGATGTGTGATTTCAAGTGCGGCAAAGCGCGCCACACTGGCATTTGGGTTGCGAATGACTTATTTCGTGTCTTCCTGCGCCAGATTTTCGGCGAGTTGGCGCAGCTCTTGTTTTTCTTCTTGCGTCAGTTGCCCCTGTTGCGCCATATGCACCAGAATGCTCGATACCGAGCCGAAATAGCCGCGCCGCGAAATCAGGCTCTCCGCCTCACAGGAAAGCGCCTCGTCTCGCGTGATGGCAGGGCGGTAGAGGTTGCTCTTTTTTTGCCGCACCGCACTGATCAGCCCTTTTCCCAGCAAAATGCGCAGGAAGCTATGATAGGTTTTATAGTCCCAGCTGACCTCCGGGTGCTGCGCCTGTACGCCAGCGATAATGCCCTTGAGATCCAGCGGGGCTTCCTGCCAAAGCGTTTGCAAAATGATCCATTCCGATTCTTTCAGCCGCGTATCCATTTGTTTCCTCCTAGCAAAACGATTCTTCGTTTCTGATTTGAACTTCTGTGTTGCGCCTGTTTTATTTCTTTGTGAGGCAATGACTTCTTAAACTTATAAGAATCTTTTCTCAAAGATATAAGAACATCATTTGTTTGTCAATACACGCGCCCAAGTGTTCACAATTGTGTTTCAAACGCGGCTGGTGTGTTTCTATTGGCTTTCATGCCTGCTATAGAAAAAACCCCTTCCACTGCGCAGACGATCCGTCCACAGCGCGGAAAGGGGTTCTTTGTATCTCTATTGAATTGGAAAATCGCATGGATCAATGTCCTTATCGCGCGCCTGCATTTTAAAAAATCGCGTAAGAGCGGCATCCGACAACAGCAAAGGGGTCCCGCCTTTACGTATATCGCGGACGCCGCCACTCACGACGCGTATCGCCGCCGACGCCCCAACCCGTAATTGGGTACTGCTGCTCCTTGCCCGTGAGGAGAGAGCTCTCACCTAAGCAAAAAGCAGGCGGTCGGCGAATTCGAAGGATGGCTTGTCAGCCGTTTCCCACGCTTTGGCCTCTATTGTAGGGCAGATGTACCAGACCCGTCATACAAAAAGAAGCTCGTGGAATTTCGTTCTATATATAAGACGGTTTGAAACTCCGTTTCGTGACAGTTTCATTTATGAACTTTTTGTGAACGAAACGATGATAAACACATACTGCGTCAGAAGTAGTGCAAGCGGCACTATTCCACTGCACCGGTTTGTGCTATTCTGGATTTGGAAAGCGAGGCGACTTTCGATGGCTATTCAGGCGCAAACACAACTACGAATTCACGATATCGGCAACTATCTGCTTCGGAACTATCTACTTGAGACGCCGCAAGGCTGGATCGCGATCGATTCCGGTTATGCGGGCGGTTTTTCGGCGTATCGCATGCGCCTCGGCAAGCTGACCCCGGTCGGTAGCCTAAAATTCGTCTTTTTAACACACGCACATAACGATCATGTGGGATTCTTAAATGAACTGCTCCGTGAAAGCGGTGCGCGGCTCGTCGTGAGCGAAATCAGTTTGCCGCGGATCGCTTCCGGCGAAAACGCCATGCCGAACGGCGCGGGATTTACCTCTCGCATGGGCGTTATGCTCAGTGCCATGATGAAGCATTCCTCATTTCCGCCCGTCGTGCCAGATAACACCACCATCATTCTCAAAAGTGAGGCGGATCAGCCGTTTCTTGCGATGGGGTTACCCATCCGCGTCGTGTTTTTACCGGGGCACACGGCGGACTCGATCGGGTTGTTTCTGGAGGAGACGCGTGAACTGCTCTGCGGAGATGCGGCGGCTAACGCCATCATCGCCCCCGCTCGGCAGGCGATTTTTATGGAGAACGTGCCGGAATTCGCGC
>Ga0302294_10000096_pt1 | contig 25854 bp, 21 predicted proteins | sample III_Fen_N2_3_FD_194550 | JGI IMG/M metagenome (GOLD analysis project Ga0302294, IMG submission 194550) | Peat permafrost microbial communities from Stordalen Mire near Abisko, Sweden - III_Fen_N2_3 | ecosystem: Environmental > Terrestrial > Soil > Wetlands > Permafrost | place: Sweden: Abisko...
TGGCGCAGACCCAGCGCAAAGCCGATCTGCCAGTCAGCGACAAAAGGCTCTTTGCCGATATGCGGACTTTCACGAAAGGTGTTTCCGTCGAGGGTGATGTCGCGGGCGACCGCGCGAGCGTCGAGGGCGCCAAAGAAAAACGCGTTCCAGCGCGGCCGCGCGGCGCTGTTGGAATCACCGCTTGGCCGGATCAGGTTGGTGCCGAAATCGTCGGGCAGTTTCCAGCCGGTGCGCACTTCAAGTCCGAGATTGGCGTAAGTGAAAATATTGCCGGCACTAAAACCCGCATGCGGGATCAAGTCGGCCCCCAGGCCGTCGCGCGACCCGGCGGTGCTGACGCGATATTTGCGTTCGAAGACGAGGTTCACGCCGACTTCATTTTTGATTTGGTGGGTCCAGCCCTCGGCGTGGGGTACGCCGATGATGTCGTGGAATCCATTTTGAATTTCGCGACCGCGCGCGGAAGGCCCGACGGTGCCGGCGGTGATTTCAAACACATCCAGCCGCGGGGGAATCCAAAGACCGCTCGTCGTCGTCCGTTCCGGCAGATAATTCTGGTAGGCTGCACCGACGTAAAGCCAGGCGGCGTAGGGGCGGTCTTTAGGTTGAAACTCGGCTGTGTGGATGATTTCGGGCGTGTAAATGTTCTGACCGAGGGAGAGGTTGAGTTTGTAGGCAGCGTCTGGTTCGGTAAAGCGGCCGAAGGCTTGCGCAATGGGCCGGACCGGCCAGGGGACGGATTCGCCGGTGAAGTCGCGCAGGTTGGTGGAGAGAAACGAGAGCTTGAAGCCGTTGGTGTAATGCTGGTCGGTCCCGGCAAAGTATTTGTCGTTTTCCGAGTAGACGCTGACCGAACCGAAATGCAGGTGAGGATCGCCTGCGACGACCGGTGGCTGGTCGGCGTCGCCTGCTCGCGCGAGCGTGGCTGAGCCAGCGAGAAACGCCGAAACCAATACTGAGCGCCAAAGACCCATGTTTACAAAGGAGCCGGGCGGCGATATCCCATGGCCATCGTGCGGGGGCTCAAGCCTCCCAGCGGCCATAGATGCCGCAGGGCAGCACCTTGCCGTCGCGTTTTACCGGCAGGCCGACTTCGCCGCCGGTGATCGTGCCGCCCGCATCGTGCATGAGTTCGCTGAGCAGGTTGACGACGACGGTGGGCGAGAGGCGGGCGGTGTAGGCGTTGATGAGGAAGAAAAGCGGTTTGTCGCTCAACACCTGATGGCACTCCTGCAACAACTCCCAAAGCTGATCTTCCAGGCGCCACATTTCTCCAGCGCTGCCGCGGCCGTAGGTTGGCGGGTCCATGATGATGGCATCGTAGCGGCGGCCGCGTTTGATTTCGCGACGGACATATTTCAGGCAGTCGTCGGCGATGAAACGGATGGGCGCGGCGGAGAGGCCCGAGAGCGCGGCGTTTTCGCGGCACCATTTGACCATGCCCTCAGCAGCGTCGACGTGGCAGACTGTGGCGCCGGCAGCGGCGGCGGCGCAGGTGGCGGCACCGGTGTAGCCGAAGAGATTGAGCACACTGACCTCACGGCCGGCAGCCTTGGCGAGGCGAATTTTCTCGGAAAACCAGTCCCAGTTTACTGCTTGTTCGGGGAATAACCCGGTATGCTTGAACGACGTCGGGTGGATTTTAAAAGCGAGCGAGCCGTAGCTGATCTTCCAGTTTTCCGGCACGGGCCGGCGGAATTCCCATTTGCCGCCGCCGGTTTCGCTGCGGTGGTAAAGACCGTCCCATTTTTCCCACACGTCGCCACCTTGCCGCGGCCAGATGATCTGCGGGTCGGGGCGCACGAGGGTGTAGGCACCCCAGCGTTCCTGTTTCATGCCGTTGCCGGTATCAAGAAGTTCGTAGTCCTTCCAATTGTTGGCGAGGATGAGGGCGGGACGTAGGGCCGGTGCGGTCATGATTTGTGCCGAGAGCGAATGAGGGGAGGGTCGTTTTGTCGAGCACGTGAAATTTGTAGGCGAAATTGCAGAAGCAGAAACCGAGATTGACACGGTCGTGCATTCACATAACCCAAGCCTCCCTTCCTATGAAAAAGCCCTACCTTATCGTTAGTTTATTGCTCTTTATGTTGGCGGTCCGAACCGTTTCGGGCGACGTGGTTGAGACAAAAACAGGTGCCCGGATTGTCGGTAAAGTCACGCAAATCGATGGTTCTACCGTGGTAGTCGACACCGATTATGCAGGCACGGTCAAAATCAAGCAAAGTGACGTCACCAGCATCACGACTGACGCGCCATCGAATATCCGGCTGTCGAGCGGCACGGTTTTGCAAGGGACATTGGCTGGGGAGGGTGCGGGCACTCTGACCCTGACCGGCCCGGATGGAGCGCTCCGCACGAGCGTCGACAAGATCGTCACCACCTGGGGGCCCGGAGCCAAGGATCCCGAGGTCATCGCGCTCCAGCGGGCCTGGGCCTATGAGGCAGCGGTCGATATCGTGGGTAAAACGGGTAATACCGAACAGCTCGGTACCGGTTTTAGTTTTCGGGCTACTTTGAATGGACCGCAGGATAAGTTGCAGTTCTATACTGCGTACGATCGCCAGGTGACGGAAGGCGCGAAGTCGTCTGATCAGTTGAAAGCAGGCGTTGATTACCAGAACAGTTTCTCCGGCCGGTATTCGTGGTACCTTCGCGACGAAGCGGGTTTTGACCGGGTAAAGTTGATCGATTTCGCCAACGTCGCTGCGTTCGGTCTCGGATATGACTTCATCAAGAAGCCGAAGCACAGCTTCACCGGCCGCGCTGGTTTGGCGCACCGCTTTGAATCTTACCGCGTGGACCCGGTCGCTTTTGATGAGTTTGTTCTCGAGGGAATCCCGGAGGACAGGGCGAGAAGATTGGCGACCAAAGAGAGGGTAAGTTCTTTGGGCCTGGACCTCGGGCTGAATCACACGCTCGAACTTAATGAGTTCAGCATCGTGAACCGCCTGACCTTTGATCCCAGTTTTGCGGACTTTTCCGACTACCGTCTGCTCCATGAGTCGTTCCTTGAACTGCCCTTGCATGCAGCGATGTGGAAGGTACGGATGGGCGTCGCCAACGATTACACGAGCAAGCCGTCACCCGGCAAAAAGCGGCTCGATACGACCTACTTTACGCGTCTCGTGCTGAACTGGAAGTAAGCCGCAAGTCGGCTAAAGATCTAATTTCTCCAAGCCCTGGCTGTTTACGCCGGGGCTTTTTTATGGAGACCGAACCATCCAACATCAGGCATGAAAACGCAATTAGCCCTTCCCTCAGAGACTGCTGAATTGCGCAGAACAAGACAATCTCGACCCGTTTGTTCCAGTGTTCATGAGTTCCATATTACTAAACCATTTCAGAGAATAGGAGCGGCTCTACCGCAACCAAAGCGAGGGATACGGAATCGGAATTGGTCACAGAGGTCACTGAGCGCTGACACAGAGGGAACGGAGACCGGATTCAGAAACGTCACAAAAGAAAACGAAGAGCCGCAGGTTGGATCGACGGGGTGCGGTCCCGCGCGGGCCTGATTGGTAAATGGAGGGCGGGCAGACCTGGCCGCCGGATTTCCTCCTTCGTGTCCTTTGCGGTCTTCGCGTTTCAATCCCTGTCGCGTTCAGGTGCCGTAGAGCCGGTCGCCAAAATCACCGAGCCCGGGCAGGATGTATTTGCGGCCGTTGAGTCCGCGGTCGAGGCCGGCGGAAAAAATCCGGACCCAGGGATAAGCTTTTTCGACGGCAGCCACGCCTTCTGGGGAGGCCACGATGTTGAGCAAATCGACCTCGGCCGCCCCGCGTCCGATGATAACCTCGAGCGCTTTCACAGCCGAACCGCCCGTCGCCAGCATCGGGTCGACCAGCAGCACCCGGACGTTTTGCAAAGGCGGGAGCTTGCAGTAGTAACTGCGGGCCAGCGCTGTGTCGTGATCCCGCTCCAAACCGATATAGCCAATACTCACGTCGGGAAAAAGATCGACGACGGGTTGCACCATGCCTAGTCCGGCGCGCAGGATTGGGACCACGACGAGCGGGCGGGCCAGCGCGCGTCCCGTAAAAGGCTCAAGCGGCGTCTCGACCGCGTGCTCCCGGGTGGCGAGATCGCGCGTCGCTTCGAGCGCGAGCAGCAGCGAAATCTGGTGGCAAAGCGTGCGAAACTGCGCGGGCGGAGTGGACTTTTCGCGCAACAGGGTAAGCACGTGGGCTGCGAGCGGATGATCCAACAAGTGCAATGGCATGGACGGAGTAGTTGGGCAAAATCAAAGCAGGTCACGTTCCGCTTTGTGTTCCAGGATTTGCTCGAACTCCTTGCGTAATTCTTTCTCTTTGCCGCGAAAAGCGGGCATGAGCGCCAGCCAGTTGTAAACTTCCTCTCGCAAGTGTTTCGGCAAAACCGGCTCAATGGCAACGACGCGGTCAAGCGCGCGCACACAGGCCTCGGCGATGCGTTCGCACATTGACTGGGCGTCGGCGGTGCTATGCTGACCGACGAGGCGGAGAATCTCATCCAACGGTCGGGCCCGGCGGTTTTTCATCGCGGTTTTGTAAAGCCCGAGGCTGTCGAGAATGACATTTGAGGTGCGCGGATAGAAGCTCGTCATGAGGTTCCACGGATCGCCACGCTGATCGCCGCCGTGGCGGAAATCGCTGCGCAATATCACCGCCGGGATGTCGGCGAACTTCGCGAACATGAACTCTACCACGGTGCCGGAGTCGAGTTCGGTGCCGTCGTAATTGAACAGCCCAAGGTCGCAGCGCAGCAATGTGAGGATGTCCTGGTCGCGGATCGATTGCGCGGTATTGCCGCGCTGTTCGAGGTTTTGCGGGAGGACGCACAGGTAGCGCCCATGCGATTTTTCGTAGATCGCCTCCGCAAGATAGGCGTTGCCGATGAGGTGCTTGAGGCTGAAGAGCTCGCTTGCGAAGTAGACGGTGTAGCTCTTGATTTTTTTTGCCATGCCGGGGTTGAGGTTATGTTGAGCAAGGGGAGAAATCCAATGAGCTCAATGGAAAATTCCAGGCATTTCTCCCGCCGGCCTTCATCCGGGGCTGGCCCGGGAAATGCAGTGACGGCAAGATTGCATCTTTTACCGAAAACGCTTTCCAGCCAGTCTGTTTTACCATGAATGTCGTCGCACCACATGGGCCAAGAGACCGTCACCTATCTTAGTAACATCGTCATTGTCACGATTCTGGCCTGTCTGCTCACGCATTACTGGCTGAGGCAGGGGCGTACAGCGGCGATGGGTTTCTGGATGATTTCCGCCTGGATCATGGCCGTGGCCGATTGCCTCTTTGCGGCCCGCCCCGGGCTGCCCCTATGGATCGGGCGAATTGTACCAACGCTGTTGGTTACGGTTGGACACGCTGGCCTTTTGCTGGGTGCACGGAAAACTGCTGGGCTCTGTTCCCGGACGGCCGTTATCGGCGTCGCGATTTTGGTACATGGTGCGAGCTTGCTGTATTTTTATCTGGGCGACCAGCATTCCCTCTGGCGCATGGTTGTTAATGGAGTGGTGTGGGCGGCATTATCCCTTGCCTCGTATCTGGCTCTACGGAAGGCCCCACGCGTGTTTTGGTATGCGCTGGTTGCTCCGGCCAACGCCTTCTTGCTCCACGGTGCCTTTCATTGTCTCCGGATTGGCGTGGCTACACTCTGCGCGTTCAATAAGGACTGGACAGAGGTTTCAGGCTGGTTGCAGGGCATCAGCGATTTCGAAGTGAGCTTTTTTATGGTGGCCCTTTTCGTCGGCCTCTTGGTGTCGAACCTGCAAATGCGCAACCAGGAGCTGTCGAACGCCCTGGCTGAAGTGCAGACTCTGACCGGCCTGTTGCCGATCTGTGCGTGGTGCAAAAAAGTCCGCAACGACAACGGCTACTGGCAGCGGGTTGAAGACTACCTCGCCTCACGCAGCCAGCTGAAGTTTACCCACGGCATTTGCACCGATTGCTACAACGAGCAACGGCCGAAGAAGATGGAATGCACGCGCGATTGATGCCAGCGTCCTTTAAGAATTGGATTTTTGCAGGGCCCGAGTTCGCTCAGGGCGGATCGGGTTCCCGTAGGTCCTAACCTTGTGTCAGGCCGGATCGAACAATGGAAGGCGTCGACACGAGGTCGAGCCCTACAGTCCAGATAATTTGGGGCATGGGCTGCCTTCCGCCGCTTTACGGTGTGAGCGTGAGCGTATGCGCGGCCGGGCCGGGTAAAAACGGCGTCGGGTCGCCCTTCACCCAGGCTTCGTGCCCCGCGCGATAGAACGGAGAGAGCGGATGACCGCTCTCTCCGCCGGGCATTTCGAAAATGCCTTCGCTCTCGTGACCGGGCGAAACTACGAAACGCTCGGAGGCACCGGCGGTGGGCGATTGCACGCGGGGCATATTGTTGTCTCCAGGCAGTGGATCGGCCGGCAGGTCGAGCCAGCGGCCCAGCGCCCCGGGGAAGAAGCGGCTGAGCGGATGCCGGATTTGCGCGGTGTTGTGGTGGCCCCAGGTTGCGTGGGCGATCGAGACGTGCTCCGCATCGATATCTTTGATGTCGTCGTCCACGGCGGCGAGCAGGAGGTCGTCCCAGCTGGCGTAATCCTGGCCAAGCAGGTGCGCGGGTTTTTGGTTCACCATTTCCCATAACGCCGGTTCGTAGTGAAAGCGGCGGAAGTTGAAATCTGGATACGCGTCGTAACAGGGTTCAAAGACGGCGGAGAGCACGCGATCCGCAACGTGACGGCGGAATTCGGCGACCAGCCGGTAGCTCACGGAATCGGCGCTGGCGCGGCCTTCCCAGTTTTCCGCCGCCATGCGCAGCCGGCCGCGATCCTTGTTTTTCGCAACGGCCTCCGGGGTGATCACGCGCAGCAGGAGCTGGTGCCAGCGCTCGAGATAGGGCGCCCGGTCATCGAGTTGCACGGCAAGCAGGTCGCGTGGTTGGGCTTTGGCCAGCGCCGCCAAATCGTCGCGGATGAGTCCGGCGCGCATCGGATGTTCGTAGCCGCCGTCGCCGAGCAGTCGCAAGGTTTCGCCACCGGCCATGCGCTGGTTTCCCGACCAGAGACGGCCGTCGGCCGGGGCAATGATCGTCGGCATTTCGTCGGGCGGAATGAAGCCATTCCATTTACGATCGCCAAAACTCCAGGAAGCCGGCTGGCGTCCGTCGAAGCTCACCCGCCTGGGCAGGTACCCGCAAACGGTCCAGCCGATGGTGCCGCTCGAGTCGGCGACGATAAAGTTCTGTGCCGGGATCCCCGCGTGGTGCGCAATATCGACCGCCTGCTGCACGGTCTGCGTGGCTTCGAGGGCCGCCAGACCAAAGTTGGTGACCTCAGAATCGTGAGCGGTCCATTTGAGCGCGAAGTCGCGTTTGTCGGCATTCGTGCCGACGATCGGGCCCCAGATGGTCCAGGGCGTGGTGATAGTCTCTGGTTGTTGTCCTTTGATGTGAATCACCTCGCTGCGTTTTTCGTAGAGGAGAACGGTGTCGCCGTTCATGTATGTGCCGGGCCCGGCGCTAGTCGGATTGATGATCACGAGGTCGCTGGTGTCGGCATAGGCATTGGTGAAACCCCAGGCGATGTGTCCGTTGCTACCGGCGACGACGAGCGGCGCACCGGGCAGGGTGACACCGGTGACGTGTGTGTCGCCCTGTCCATCAGCTGACGGGAAGACGAGCGACGCGCGGTACCAGGTGTTGGGCACGCGCAGACTGAGGTGCATGTCGTTAGCAACCAAACCCGCACCCGACGCGGTCCGGGTGCCGGCGAGAGCAAAGGCGTTCGACCCGGGCAACACGGCAGGACGCTCGCGGTTGGTTAGGGAGGCGTGTTTTTCCTCGGTGACGTAGACCCGTTTGCGCAGATCGATCTGGCGCTCGGTCGGCATGGGAGCCAGAGGGGCGATGGAATTGTCGAGCGCAGCGTCGGCGGGGCCGATGAGCGGGCCGAAGTAGGCGAGCGCTGGCTGGCCTAGCGTGTCGCGTACGGCGGCGAGGGATTGTTCGTAACCGGCATCTTCGTCCTGAAGATCGAGCGTCATGGCGTAGATCATGAGCACGCAATCCTCGGTTTTCCACGGCAGGGGGGTACTGCGGGTCAGGATGTATTCGAAGGGTTTGGCTCCCAGTTTGCCCAGGCCTATGTTCACGCCTTCGGTGTAGGCTTCCAACAGCTTGCGCTCATTTTCGGACGTAGCCGCCAGAACTTTTTGGGCGAGTGTACGGAAACTGTGGATACGCACTTTTCTATCGTGAGGCAGGGCGGATTTACCGAATAGTTCCGCGAGTTCACCGGCGGCGTGACGGCGGGCGCAGTCCATCTGAAAAAACCGGTCCTGCGCATGAAGAAAACCAAGCGCGCGGGCGACATCGAGCCGGCTGGCTCCGCGGATGGTCGGCACCCCCAGGGCGTCGCGTTCGACCGTGACGCGGGCTTCCAGTCCTGCGATGACGGCTTGTCCGTCGAGTTGGGGCAGGCTTGCGCGCAGCTTGACGTAGAACCAGGCGGTGAACGCGAGAACGACCAGCACTAACACACTGACGGCGCCGCCGAGCAGGCGAAGTCGTTTGGTGATGACGGGTTTCATTCACCGCTGTATTAGCACTGCGGCAACCCGTGCGGCCAGAGATTTTTCGCGGAGCCGGCGCGTATCGGCAGACTTTTGCTCGTTGCGACTTAACCGGCCCGGCTATGCGCGGGGTCGCGGCCTTCGTCGGCATCGAGGAAATCGAAAAACGTCTCGATGTCTTTGCGGCTGGTGAGGCCGCTTGCGTGCATGCGTGTTTGCAGCCGTTCACGACCTTCATCTCGCCAGCCACGCTTAGCCATGAACATATTCCAGATGTCGCATTGTTCGTCAGTGCGGGTGCCGCCGGTGATGTGGCACCAGGCGAGGATTTGTTCGTCGGATTGACCGGCGAGCACTTGTCTCACGATTTCAGCGTGGCGCACGCCGAGGAAGCGACAGCACCGTGAATCGAAAACATTGGGCTGGGTATCCCCATAGTTTTCCACGTATTCGGCAGGGAGTTTGCCCACGGCATGCAGCCGGATTTTGTCGAGCATTCGGCCGAAGTAGACGAGACGGCCGACCTTGGCGTAAGGACTGCGGAGACCGGGGACGTTTGACATGATGTGTCTATCGTTGGAGGGGCCGGTCTGCTCGCCAATCAGAAACCGGTTTCGCGCATGACAGTTCAGCGCCGCGCATACAAGTACACTCCGGTACACAGCGCGCCAAAAGTCACGGTGGGCACGATCACCCACAGCGGGTGAAAAGGCAGCGCGTAGTGAGCGCAGGCCCACCAGACGAAGACGGATTTGGCAGCGATCAGAGTCCACCCCGCGATGATCAGGCGTGTCACCCACGAGTTGCCGCGCGATGGAGTTACAGGGCGGATTTCCTGGATGAAGTCGGGCTTGGTTTGCATGGGGCGAAGCAGGCTGGGGTGGTGGTCGGATGCCCTGCACCATAGGCAAAATGCGCCGGGACAAAAGCTGTTGCGCCACTTTGCGTGCAAGCGTTAATCTGGCTTATACTCCGCCGGGATCGACGATGAAACATTCACGGAAATCATACGTCAAACCACCCTCATTCACCCAACCTCTGATGTCGTTATGAAAACAAAATACATCTTCCTCGCGGCAGTGTTCGCCGCAGCCAGTTCCCTGTTTGCCGCTCCTCCCGCCGTCTCAAACACCCACGTCGAAGTCACCTTCGACCACCCAGAGAAATTTACGGACGTTAACGATTCCTACATGGGCACCGACAAAGGCCGGGACAACATCCTCCAACTTTTCAAAGAGTATCTTCAGGAACGCGCGCCCCGTTTTCTTGCCGACGGGCAAACCCTCGCCGTCACGTTTACCGATATCGATTTGGCTGGTGAATTTGAGCCTCAGCGGGGGCCCGACTTCAACAGTGTCCGGATCATAAAAGACATTTATCCGCCGCGGCTGACTTTTGCTTACAAGCTCACCGATGCAAGTGGTGCCGTGCTTAAGGAGGGACAGGAGAAACTGGTTGACCTGAGTTTTCAGATGAGCGCCACCGTTATCGATAATAACGATCCGCTTCATTACGAAAAATCCATGCTCAAGGACTGGCTGCACAGCCAGTTTAAGCAGTCGAAGAAATCCGCCGCCAGCCAGTCATCCAATTCCTAGGATCGAAGGTTTTTAAAGTGAGTGCTGATGAACTGCTGAGCGGCCGGCTCGATAAATGGTTGTGGACCGTGCGCATTTTTAAAACGCGCGGCCTGGCCACCGAGGCTTGCCGTGCCGGGAGCGTTCAAGTCGGTGCGCAACCGGCCAAGCCCTCCCGCGATGTCCGCGCAGGTGAGACCATCAGCGTGCAGCAAGACTTGGTCACGCGCACGCTGGTGGTGCGCGCCATTCCGCTGCGTCGCATTGGGCCGAAGCTGGTCGCGGATTTTTGCGACGATCAAACGCCTCCGGAAGAGTTTGCCAAAGCCCGCGTGCAGCCCGTGCAACAGTTTTTGACCCGGCCGAAGGGCGCGGGGCGGCCGACGAAACGCGAACGCCGGGAGATCGACCGGCTGTTCGAATAAGAGGAGGGTATTACCCATCAACCGGTCGGCACCGGCGCGGCTCTGACCCTGTTTGTGGAGCAACCCAGAACTGCTGATTCGACTCGTTGAAATTTGTTGTTCACGGTCCCGCCATGGCTGCCCACCCCACCAGTCTTAAAGATATACCCGATCCATTCGCATGGAACAAACTTAGCGGAGATTTCATTCTTCGCGTCCGGGTCGCACTTAACGGCTGCGCCGTCGATCCGCTGCGGAAGCTGGGCTGGCGGGTCCGTGCGTCGCTTGCGCCGGATGCTGTATCGGCCGAAGCATTTGTACAGGGCGATGGCCTCACCGCGCTACAGATTTGTCGCGCAAAAGATGCTGGCGTCGAGCAGGTCGCCCTTCCGATCAAGGGCGGCGACATTCTTCAACTCGAGCGCCAGGGGAAAACCTGCATTTTTTCTGCTGCTCACAACGGCGAACCGTTCGCGCCGGCTGCGACGGCCGAGATTGATCTGGGAGACGACGTTGAGGCCTGCCTCTTTTGCACTTCGAACAATCCTGCGGTTCAAGCGTCCGAGGTTCTTTGCGACGTGCGCATAACCCGGCCGGTCAAGCCGGATTTCCGTCCTTATCACGACTTTATCGGCGCCCGCCTTGAGATCCTTGAGGTGTTCACCGGAAAGCTGGAGGTTGTCCATCGCTCGGCCGAACAGTTCGAAGCGCCTAACTGGATGCCCGATGGCCGGACGCTCATCGTGAATATCAGCGGGCTTGGTCCGACCAAGGGCCGGCTTCGGACTTTTGATCTGGAGACTGGCGCCATGGCCACGCTCGATACCGGTTTTGGAATTCGCAACAACAACGACCATGTCCTTTCCCTCGATGGCCGGCAGCTCGGGATCAGTCATCACAGTGCCGACGACGACGGCTGGTCCGTGATCTACACTCTTCCCGCGATCGGTGGCACGCCCAAGCGCGTGACCGCCAATGCACCTTCCTATTTGCATAGCTGGTCGCCCGACGCGCAATGGCTCGTGTACACTGGGGGACGCAAGCCGTCGCCCGCCGAACCGGAGAAATATGATATCTATAAAATCCGTGTATCCGGAGGTGAAGAAGTACGCCTGACCTGCTCGCCCGGTTTGAGTGATGGACCAGAGTGTACGCCCGATGGCCGTTATATTTATTTCAACTCCACCCGGAGCGGTTTGATGCAGCTCTGGCGGATGAAGCCCGATGGCACGGAGCAGGAGCAGGTCACGAACGACGAATTCAATAACTGGTTTCCTCATATTTCTCCCGATGGCAAGTGGATCGTGTTCCTCTCCTTCAATCAGGACATCCGGCCCGAAGACCATCCTTATTATAGGCATGTTTACGTGCGGCTGATGCCGATCGCAGGCGGAACGCCCACGGTTATCGCCTACGTTTACGGAGGACAGGGGACGATTAACGTTCCTTCCTGGTCGCCGGACAGCAAACGGATCGCCTTCGTCAGCAACACCGACGGACTCTGATCGCTAGCTCCCGCGCTCCTTCTTCCACTCCTTTCCCCATGAAAAAACTCCGTATTGGAATTGTTGGTACAGGCTTCATCGCGCCCTTTCACCGCAACAGTTTTGGCCAGTGGCCGGATGCCGAAATCGTTGGAATGTGCACGCATTCCAACCGCGAAAAATTGCACCGCATGTGTGCTGAATGGCATATTCGTCCCTTCGACACCTATGAGCAGATGGTGCGTGATCCCGGGGTTGACGCGCTGATCATTGGCAGCGTCAACCCCGAGCATTTCTCGCAGATCATGCTCGCCCAGGAACTGCGCAAGCCGGTTCTTTGCGAGAAGCCGGTTGTCACGACACTGGAGGAGCTCGATCTCATTCGGGCCAGCGTGGCCCGCACCGGCGTGCCGGTTGTCCCCGCACATAATTTTATTTATCGCGGTGCGGTCAAAGCCGGGCGTGCGGTCATGCAGAGCGGCGCACTTGGGCAGATTATCTATAGTTCTTTTATCAGTAATCACACGCTCTCGGACGAACATATTCACGGCTGGCGCTCGAAACTAGCGCTCGGCAGCGGCGGTGCGCTCATGGACAGCGGACACCACCAGGTCTATCAATCCATCGGATTCATGGGAACGCCCGTTGCCCTGCATGCCTTCAAATCGCGCCTCGTTCTCACCGACATGGAAGGCGAGGACACGGCGCATGTTCAGGTGCAGTATGCCGATGGCTCCGTCGGCACGATCTTTCAGTCGTGGACCAACGTTAAAGGCGGACCAGTGGACGGTATCCGTATCGTGGGTACGAAAGGTTCGTTGGAAATCAGCGACGCGCTGTACGTCAACGGCGAAAAACAAAACACCGAGACTGGCTATGAGAATTCGTTTCTCGGCCAGGCCCGTGGTTTTCTCGACGTCGTGCTGATAGGCGCGGCGCCGGATTCGTCACTCGACGACGCCCGTGATACGCTCCAGCTGATTCTTCTGGCCTATAAGAGCATCGAGACCAACTCCGTGCTGCCGTTCCGCAGTGTACGTTGAAACGCCAAGTGCCGCGCCCACGAAAGAGCTCTGAAAAATCGAACAAGGGTTTTGCAGGTGGTACCGAGCGAAGCGACCGTCTGACCCTCAGGAAAACAGGAATTGATCAGCAGAAGGAAAGGTGGATTGAATCTGGAACACAGGAACTCAGGAACGAAGGCTTGGTGATTTTGGGCTGAAATGGATTCAGCTTTTTGCTTTTTGGCAGCGCCTTGGACGCTTTCAGGAAAATTATGAGTTCCCTCGCCCGCGTCTTCCTCTAGAACGGATCGCGATGGCCTCTGCTGATCCCGTCTTTACTCTTGCCGACCTTGAAACCTGGTCGTTCCCCGGCACTGCGCTCGCGGTGCTGGGCCACCCGATCAAGCACTCAATCAGCCCGGCCATGCACAATGCCGCGCTGGCCGAACTTGCCCGCAGCGACAAACGTTATGCTTCCTGGAAGTATTTCCGTTTCGACATTCCGCCCGAAGACCTGCCCCGCGCGCTCGAACTTCTTCGCGGCAAAAATTTTCGCGGCCTCAACCTTACCGTCCCGCACAAAGTCATCGCCTTCGACCTTATCGCCGCCATCGATCCTGCTGCGAAACCTATTGGCGCAGTCAACACCCTGCTGGCCACCGACCAGGGCTGGCACGGCTTTAACACCGACGGCTATGGCCTCGCTTGCGGCATCCGCGAAGAGCTCCATCTCGATCTCGCCGGCTCCGACGTCGTTCTCCTCGGCGCGGGCGGTGCAGCGCGTGGTGCTGCCGTCGAGTGCCTGCAACGCCGCTGCCGCTCCCTCTGGATCGCCAATCGCACCGTTGCCAACCTCGACGTATTGCTAAAAGCCCTACAGCCTGTCGCCATTGATATTTCAGTTTTGGGCTTCGATCCGCAGGATCCGCCCACCGAACTACCCGCCAATGCCATTGTCATCAACGCCACCTCGGCCGGCCTGCACGACAAGGATGCTCCGCCCGCGAATCTCGCGCAGTTCCCGCGTCCGTCTGGCGTGTACGACATGATCTACAATCCGCCGAAGACGAAGCTGCTCGCCCAAGCCGAAGCGCTCGGCCTGCCCCACGCGAATGGTCTTTCGATGCTCGTCCACCAAGGTGCCCGCGCGCTGAGCCACTGGACCGGCAGCGTTATTCCCGTTGAGGCCATGCGCACGGCTGCGCAAGCCGCGATGAAGAACGTGAGCTGAACAGCTTGATCGCAGAAACGCGAAGGAGCGGGGCCCGAGGTATTCCCGCTGGGCCTAATGCCATGGAACAGCTTGATCCTGCGTGGAGAGTATGAAGAAGTTCAATTGTCCTTACCCATTCGATTATAGTGAATAAGTAACCGGTACAAGTAACCTAATAGGTTACTTGTACCTGGAGCGGAGCAGTACACAGGCGGGCTCTGGTCGATCATCAAACGCGTAGCATACATAGAGGATAGTTGTCGGTTTGAAATGCCCCCGGGACCTTGCTCCGGGGATCTTTTTTCTTTTTGGTTCCAGTTTCTCGAAGCAGCTATTCTCGGTTTTCGAACTTCCGCGCTTCAACGATCCCTGCTCTGGGTCTGAGCAAACCGCAGCGGCGCGTCCCTACCGGTCGGATTGACAACCCGGCGTCCTGCCGCCGTCATTCGGCTACCCGACATGCTCTCACCATACGCCGAAATTTCTGTTCAGTTTCCTTGGCTTTTCCCGATTTTTGCGGGCGTTTTTGGGGCGTTGATCGGCAGCTTTCTCAATGTTTGCATCTACCGCATCCCGGCGGGCAAATCCATCGTGCGGCCGGGCTCGCATTGCGCTTGTGGAAAACCAATCGCTTGGTTCGACAATATCCCGGTCCTAAGCTGGTTCATCCTGCGCGGACGCGCCCGGTGCTGCGGCCGGCCGTACTCGTTTCGCTATCCCTTTGTCGAACTGCTCACCGCCGGCTTATTCCTGGCCTGTTGGTTGCGGTTCGCGCCGGAGTCGCCGGGCAAGGCGGTCTGCGGCATGCTTTTTATTTCGATCCTGATCTGTGCGACGTTCATCGATCTCGACCATATGATCATCCCGGACGTGTTCACGATCTGGGCGGGCGTGGTGGGCGTGATCCTGTCGTTTGCGGTGCCGATGTTGCACGGGCAGAGCCATGAATTTGCCATCATCGCGAGCTTTCGCTCGGGGATCATCGGCTTACTGGGTCTTTTGGTTGGTTCGGGGCTGGTGCTGTGGATCGCGCTGCTGGCCGAGGAAATTCTGAAGAAAGAGGCGATGGGGTTCGGCGATGTGAAATTTGTCGGCATGATTGGTGCGTTTTGCGGCTGGCAGGGCGCGGTATGCTCGATCTTTGGTGGTGCGCTGGTGGGTACGGTCTGGTTTGTAATCGCGATGATCGGGCAGAAGATCTTTCCGCCGAAGGAGAAGGATAAAGAGAACGAGAAGGAGGGCGGAACGAAGGCTGTCGCCGAAGGTTCGCCGGAGGATTCGCAGGAATCGGCACCGCTTGGCTTTGGTGTGCAGGTTCCTTTTGGCCCGATGCTGGCGATTGGCGGTCTGCTTTATTTTCTCGTGGCCGACCGCTGGATCGCGGCGTACTTCGCAGAATTGAACTCTTTGTTGTGAGGAGCGGCTAGAGGTAGGGCGGGCCCGCTGGGCCCGCCGCGTCTTTTTTGATCCCGGCGCGCCCTACCACAAACCATTTGTTCAACGCCCCATCTGCTGCAGGCTACTTCAGAAATCCGCGCACGAGGGCGTAGAGTTCTTCGGATTCGAGGAGAAATGAATCGTGGCCGAGGTCGGTCGAGAGTTCGGCGTAGCTGGCACGCTTGCCGGCGCGCAGGAGGGCGAGCGCAATCTGGCGGTTTTGTTCGGGCGGGAAGAGCCAGTCGCTCGTGAAGCCCACCACCAACGTTTCAGCTTCCACACCGGCGAAGGCTTTCTCAAGCGAACCATACGCCGCCGCCAAATCAAAATGATCGATTGCGCGGGTGATGTAGAGATAGGAGTTGGCGTCGAAGCGGTTGATGAAGCTTTCACCTTGATAGCGCAGATAGCTCTCAACCTCGAATTGTGCGTCGAAGTTGTAGGCCGCTCCGTCGGTGCTGTGCGCGCGTTTGCGGCCGAACTTCCGGTCCATGCTGGCATCGGACACGTAGGTGATGTGCGCCATCATGCGGGCAATCGCGAGGCCGACCTTGGGCCCTCCATTTTTTGGATACGCGCCGTGGTGCCACTCGGGATCCTGCATGATCGCCTGGCGGCCGACCTCGTTGAAGCCGATGCCCTGCGCACTTTCGCGGGCGGTGGTGGCCATCGGCAACAGGCGGCGGACGAAGGACGGATACTCGATGCCCCACTGGAGCACCTGCATGCCGCCCATCGAGCCGCCGAGCACGGCGTCAAGCGAGGTGATGCCAAGTGAATCGAGCAGGCGTTTTTGCGCGCGCACCATGTCGCGGATCGTCACAAAGGGGAACTTGATGCCGAACGGCTGGCCAGCGCCAAGATCGATTGAAGACGGACCGCTGGAGCCCTGGCAGCCGCCGAGGCAGTTGGAGCAGATGACGAAAAACCGGTTTGTGTCCACGGCCTTGCCCGGGCCGATGAGGTTGTTCCACCAACCGGGCTTGCGATCGTTCAGGGAATGGATACCGGCGCAGTGATGATCGCCGCTGAGCGCATGGCTGATGAGCACGACGTTGTCGCGCGTGGAATTGAGGCGGCCATAGGTTTCGTAGCGCAGCGTGAAGCCTGGCAACGACTGCCCGCTCTCAAACGCAAACGACTCCGTAGAGACAAAGTCGTGTGCTTCGACCAGACCCACCTCACCCGGCTCGGAGCGGGTCGTGGTTTCCATCTGATCGGCGTCATTCATGCGGAAGCCATCGAGAAACGTGAACTGCCTGCGAGCAATCATAAACCAGCTGGCCTTGCGGGAGGAGTCTGGTCCGGCTGCATTCCGGGCGAAAGTTTCCTTCGGGTGGCCGCCAATATTTTCAATTGCCGGCCCTGGCATGATTTATCAACGTCGGCTTCGCGTTTTTGCGTGCTGGATATGCAAAAGAAATCCGGGAACACCTCTGCTGCCGACTGTCTTTTCAAGCCATAGTCTTATGAAAACGATCATCCATCTGGTCCTGGCCGCCACGGCCCTTGTCCTCTCGGTCTCCAGCCTGCGGGCTGCTGAACCTGTGTCCATCGGTTACTTTGATGCGATCAGCAAGGAAGCCGCTCCTGTCGTGGGAGAGCAATATTACCTGCGCCATTGCATCACGTATGAAACAGGAAAACCATGGCGCACCACCAATTATTGGGTCGGCATCCTGGTGCCAATCAACTCGAAGATCACGCTCCTCTCGCTGGGTTCGAAGAAGATGCAGATCCGTATCGAGAAAACGAACCAGGTTTTAGACATTGAAAATGTCGAGAAGCACAGCCGGAAGGACATGGCCACCATCGCGCAAAACCTGCTCACGCGCCAAGCCGTGCCGATCGAAAAATTCGACGAGAAAACCGCAAAAAACATCCGCAACGGTATTCTGGCCCCAGGCATGACCAAGGAGCAGGTTGTGATGACGCGCGGATATCCTCCGGGGCATAAGACCCCTTCGCTCGAGATCGACACCTGGATCTATTGGAGCAACGTGGTCGTTAATCATAAATATGTCTTCCAGGACGGCGTGTTAAGCGAGGGCTATGGACTTTAGTACTATTTCGAGCCTTGAGGCTCCAAACCCGAACCTATGAATAGATCTATGAAAAATATCCTGCGTCTGATCTGCGTGCTCGCGGCATGTGCCTGCACGCTTCCCTGCTTGCGGGCCGACGGCGGCACGCCGACTGCACCTGCTGCCACCGAACCGATGCTGATCATCAATCTTCCGGCCGGTCTCAAAGCCGAAGATGTGGTTAATGCCGTCAGCAAAAGCTTTGGGATCCGCAAGTGGGCCGACATCGTTGTTGAAACCGGTACGGTGACTGCCGCACACAGCCAGGGCGGGGTGACCGTCAAAGCCCGTGCTGTTTGCACCGCTTCTGAGGTCAAGGTTTTCGCCGATTACAAATTTGAAGGCACCAAACCCGAAAGAGCCAAAGCCGCCGTGAATCGCTGGCTGAACAGCCTTGAGAAAAGCACCAAGGAAGAGCTGGGCCTCCTCCCAAAGAAGGGTGAAAAGAAAAAGGCTGACTGATTGTCCTGTATCTGGCGTCCAGTGAAGGACGCTCGCTTTGAACGGCTGGCGTTTTTCAGCGCCGGCCGTTTTTTTTTATCAAGCGAGGGTGCAAAGTATAAAGGTGGAGAGCTGCGGACGGGTAGATTGAATTAATATACTGACCCTTTTGTGGTGGCAAAATCGATGGCAGAACACCGTTCCGCTGCTTTGCTCGATGAGACGATCGGTAATTCTCATTGTCAGCGCGCGATGTTTTCCCCAATGCTCGGCTTGCCACCTGCCATGGCGGCGGCATTTTTGCCTGAAGTGTTTTGCTGCCCCTCCTATCGCCACACCGCATCCTGTCTTCTCTGCTGACCATGAGACTCCCTTTTAGCCTTACGATTACTGCGTTGGTATTTGCTTTTTCAATACCCATTCTTTCGGCTCAAACTCCGTCGTTCGTCCTGCCTGCGGGCAGCCCGCTTACGATGCTGGCCCTGCCCGACGGCCTCAAAGCCAATGATGTGTCGCTCGCGGTCAGCAAAGCGTTGGTGGCTGACGAATGGGAGAACCTGGGCTGGGAAGGCAGTGTGACCACGGCGACCACAAAGCAGGGTAAGGTTAATATCAAGGTTTTTGCCCTCGCCGGCTCCACGGAAGTGAAACTTTACGCTGAATATAAAACCGAAAATAACATGCCCGAAGACAAGCGTCGTCAGGTTGCCGTTCGCGCTTTGCGGTCGCTCGAAAAGGTGATCGCCGAGAAGCTTGGCCTCGCGTTTCGCAAAGCCAAAGGCGACGAAACGGTAGACCGGGCGACCGCTGATTAACACGGGTTTTGAGGGCACCCGACGTAAAAGACTGAGCCCGTCGGTCACACCCTGTCACGGGATTGGTTTGCGCCTCGACAAACTTGCACGGTCGGGCTTCGTAGAGCGGTCGGCACCCAGCAGCTAAAGCGCATCCCGCACGCATGAAGCTATACCAATTTACTCAGACGCAGAAAGTCGCCGTTGTGGCGATTACGGGCGGCTCTGCATTGGTGGGATGGGGCATCAACCACGTATTGACGGAACAGTTTTCCGGCTGGGATGGCATGCTCTTCACGGGTGCAGCTGCGGCGTCGGCTTGCGCATGGGTGGCGTTGCGGACGAGCCAGCGACTCTGGCGCGAGCTTGAACGGCACGCACGAGAGCTGGAGATTTCAGAGGAGAGGCATCGACTGCTGCTCGAACAAGCGAGTGATGCGATCCTGGTTTTTGAGGTTAATACTGGACTGATCATTGAGGCCAACCGCTGTGCGTGCGATGTGCTGGGCTGGCAGGCCAATGAGCTCGTGGGCCAGCGTCACACCATCCTGCACACATTGACAGAGGGAGATGCGGTGCGGCAGGCGTTCGCCGACCACGTCAAGCGGGGCGGCATTGTCGAAGACGACATTCCAGTCAAGCATCGCAACGGTGACGTCATTCCGATGCATTGGCGGTCTTCGTTGGTTACGACAGGCTCGCAACGTTATGTGCAGACGATCATGCGCGATTTGCGTCCGCGACTTCTGGCGGAGGAAGCGGTCCGGCGTTCTGAGTCGCGTTTGCGCGATGTGTTTGAACGTGCGCCGGTGGCCATCGTTGAAGAGGATTTTTCTGAAATTGGCCCCTGGTTGCAGGAATTGCGCACGGCCGGGGTGACCGACCTGTCCGCCCATTTGAAGGAGCATCCGGAACTGCTCGCCGAGCAATTAACCCGGGTGAGGGTGGTTGGCGCGAATCCGGCGTCACTGAGGATGATGGGCGCACCTGATCTTGAGACGTATTCGCGGCGAACGCTGTCGTCGGCGACGCCTGAAGTTTTGAATGCGTTTTGCCTGGAGCTGGAGGCTATCTGGCAGGGACGTCCCGAGGTGGTGTGCGATCTTACTTATAGCCGTGTGGATGGTTCGATAGGACACAGCGTCATGCATTGGAGTGTGACCAAGGTCGACGACTGCCTGGATCTGCGCCGCGTGGTGGTGGTGTTTTCGGACTTGAGCCAGCTGCGGGAGGCCGAGGCCCGGCTGCGCGAGGTCCAGGACCGATGGGAACTGGCGGTGCGTGCGCTCAACGTCGGCATTTTCGAAAAAAACTACGTTACTGACGAAACGTTTGTCTCTGATCGGTGGAAAGGCATGTTGGGTTTTGCGCCGGACGAACTCCCGAATAATGGCGGCGACTGGCAAGCCCGTATTCACCCCGACGACCACGACCGGGTGCTCTCGCAGTTGCGCGCCCACTTGCGTGGAGAAATCGCCACCTACCGGGTCGAATACCGCATGCTTTGCAAGGACGGGCAGTACAAGTGGATCGTCGCCCGCGGCCGGGCCTTCTTCGACAAAAACGGCCGGCCGGTGCGCATGATCGGTGCGCACACAGACATCAGCGAACGCAAAAATGCCGAGGCGGCGGTGCGTGCGTCCGAGGCCCGTTACCGCGAGTTGTTCGAGCGAACTCCGGTCGCGATTCTCGAGGAAGATTTTCTGGAGGTTGGGGCCTGGTTGCGACGCAGCAACGTGAACAATCCGGAAGACCTCGATGATCTCGTTGCCCGTACGCCCGGTGCGCTGCTCGAGGGCTATCGGCTGATAAAGCTGCGCGCAGCCAACCGCCACGCGATCGCCTATCTGGCCGCGGCTTCGCTGGGCGAACAGTTGCCCAGAGCCAAGATCAACCCGCCGGAAAGCGTATTGCAGGCTTTCAAGAACGAACTGGTCGCCATCTTGCAGGCGAAGGATGAGACCACCGCCGAGGTGAGTTATACCGGCGCGCATGGCCGTGCTCATCACCAGACGGTGCGCTGGTCGATGGCGCGTTTGGAAGACGGCTCGCTCGATCTGGGGCGTGTGCTGGTCGTGCTGGTCGACATCACCGAGATTCGTGGGGCCGAGGATGCGCTGGCGGCCGAGCGGGAACGGCTGAGGGTGACGTTGCGCGCCATGGCCGAATGCCTGCTTACGACCGACACTAATGGCGTGGTCCAGTTTATGAACGAGGCCGCGGAGCGTCTGACCGGTTGGACGGCCGGTGCCGCCATCGGTCGTGGCGTGGAGCAGGTCTGCCTGCTTCGCCACGAAAAGACGCGGGCGAACATCACCATGCCGGTCGCGAGCGCGATCTCCGAGCACCGCGTAGTGGATTTCCCCTTATACTCGACGTTGGTTAATCGCCAGGGCGTGCATTGCGTGGTCGACGGACGTTGTGCGCCGATGCACGACCTTTCCGGGCGGGCGATTGGCGCCGTCGTTGTTTTCCGCGACGTGACGGAACGCGCCCGGCTTGAAGCCGAACTATTGCGTTCCTCCAAGCTTGAGTCGGTCGGCATTCTTGCCGGCGGCATTGCTCATGATTTTAATAACATCCTCACGGTGGTGATGGGTAATGTCACCCTCGCCATGCTCGATTCCGGAGTGATGGCCGTGGCCGGGCGCTGGCTCGGTGAGGCCGAACGCGGGGTCTTGCGGGCCCGCGACCTGACGCAACAACTACTCACCTTCGCCAAAGGTGGTGAACCTGTGCGCAAAACCGTCCAGCTGCCGGAAATCGTGCGTGAGGTCACCGAGTTTGCCCTTCACGGTTCGAAGGTCCGCAGCGAGTTCAATTTCGACTCCGATCTCTGGGCCGCCGATGTTGACAAGGGACAGATCGGCCAGGTCGTGCAGAACCTCGTCATAAACGCCGTGCAGGCGATGCCTGAAGGCGGCCAGATCACCATTTCCATCCACAACGAGCAGGTCACCGCGGAATCGCCCCGACCCTTGCGCGTCGGCAAATACCTGAGAGTGGAAATAGGCGACGCGGGCATGGGCATCCGGCCGGAGCACCTGCAGCGGATTTTCGACCCCTATTTCACCACCAAGCAGTCAGGCAGCGGTCTCGGGCTCGCGACCGTCTATTCAATCGTGCGCCGCCATCAGGGGCATATCGACGTGGAGTCCAAGCTCGGCGAGGGAACGACCTTCTACATCTGGCTGCCGGCCGTGCTTGCGACCGCCGTGGTCGAACCAGAGGAACCAGTCGAAGTAGCCAGTATGGGCGGTCGAGTGCTGTTCATGGACGACGAAGAGACGATTTGCACCGTGGCCAGTGTGCTTTTGCAACGTCTCGGTTTCACGACCATAGCGGTGCCCGATGGTGCCACCGCGGTGGCCGCTTACGAGGAAGCACTAAAAAATGGAGAGCCATTCAGGCTGGTTATCATGGATCTCACCGTCCCAGGTGGCATGGGTGGAAAGGAGGCGATGGAACACCTGCTCAAGATCGACCCGCACGTCCGCGCCATCGTATCGAGCGGCTATTCGAGCGACCCGGTGCTGGCCAGTTATCGCGTGAACGGTTTTCGCGGCGTGGTGCCGAAGCCCTACAAGCTCACGGACCTGTCCCGCACCATCCGCGCGGTGCTGGAGGAAAAGGTCTGACCGGTGGCTTGGGCGGCTTCACGGCTTGCGGTCGGTCGGCAACGCAGGCAATGTTCACCGGTGCCCAACTTTCTGAAGCCTGCACTATTTTCCCTCTTTGTTTTGGTTGGAGTGGGCGATGCGCAGGCTCAACTCAAGGCCGTCCCTTCTTCGCTGAATCTCGGGCGCCGCCCGCAGCAGCAAAGCGTGGCCGCCGAGGTAATTCTCACCAATGCCGGCTCTGGTCCGCTTGAGATCATCGGAGTCAACGCCGACTGTAGTTGCACCGCGGCTACACCGGAGAAGCACCAACTCGCGCCGGGCGAAAGCACGCCGCTGAAGATTGTGGTGGAGACTCGCACGTACCAGGGACTGGTTCATCGCAACGTCCATGTGCAGACCTCCGCCGGCGAACTCGGCATTCCGATCGAGCTGACGGTTTCGCTTTTTAAATCGTGGCAGCTGAATCCGGCGGTGATCGTGCTGCCGCCCAGTCAAAAAGGCCGCGAGGCGACGATGCCGGTGACGCTAGAATATACAGGCAGTGAGAAGGCGAGCCTGGGGGAAATCACCAGCACTCCGGCGTGGCTGGAGGCGACTGCAACCAGTGCGGATGGAAAAGTATTCACCCTTAATTTCGTGAAGCGGGCCGATGCCCCCGCGGGCAATCACACGGTTAAAGTCGTCGTGGAAAACTCGGATAAAACCGAACCACAGCTTACCTTTAATGTGTTTGTCCCGGTAACTTCGGCCCTGCGTGTCACACCCAATCCGGTCGTGCTGCCCACGATTAAGGTGGGGCAATCTGCGAGCCATGAAATCGTGATTAATGGCTGGAGCGGAACCGGCGAACCGCGGCTGGAGCTGACGCGGGGGCAGGCCAGAAAGCTTGAGCAGGAGAGCGGCCGGTTTCGTTTCGAGATTGTGATCACGCCTTCCGCTCCTGGGCCGCTCACGCAGCTGCTGCGGATCTATGACGGCGAAAGCCTGGAGGCGGAGGTCCCTGTCATTCTGCGAGCCGAACCGGTAGATAGGGTTAATTAGCACGGCTTCGTTACGTCTGAAGCACCGCGCCTTAATGGGCGCGGCGGCTGCTTGATTCGTGTAGTCGCGCCCATTGAGGCGCGGTGAATCCAGGCGAAAGCCAGCTTCGCGGGCGGCGCTCAGCCCGCCTCCAACAGCACATGACCAAAGCTATTTTATTCGCGTGAGCTACCCTCGGTGGGGCAAGGCCTGGTTGTGTTTTCCGTTTTTAGTCCCTCACTTGTGAACAACGATAACGGTTGCGACGATGTTTGCGGAAGCTCGGGGGCCATCCTGCTCGCTTCTCGCTACTCAATTCTCGCTACTTTGGTTCCGGCTCCGCTGGGTTAGGGAAACAGCTCAGCGGGTTTGAAAAAAGCCTGCACATGACCATCTCGGGAAATCAGGAGCGGCGTGGTGTCACCGAGGCCGACGGCTCCGAGCGTCTTTGACTGCGCCACGACGATTTTTTCTGCGGTCATTTTTTCGCCGGCGGAGGCGGGGAAGATCGCGGCCAGCCGTGCTGCCGCGGCCACCGGATCGGCGAGCGTGGCTTCCTTTTCGGCCAGCAACACGGTGAGCACGGCAAGAAAAGCCTCGCGCCGCGGCAGGCTGCGCTGTGCCAGCACGGCCGCCATAACCTCCACGGTGAGGTCGCGATTGGTGGCGTTGGTCTTTAGGAATAGTGCCGGTCCGGCGGCCCGCCCGATGTAACTTTCGCGCGTGAGCTGGTCGAGCAGATCGAGACAGGCTGCGCAGTCGAGGCTGAGCACGAGGGTGGGACTGCGGGGCCAGACTGGACCTAACCAAGACAAAGCGGCCGGGTCGTCGGCGAGCACGGAAAGGGCGGGGGCCCGTGCCACGTCGGTCTGCGCGTGAGCGACGACATGCTGCCGCGAAAGATAAAATCCTCCACCCGCAAGAGCCAGGGCGAGCAGCGCCATCCAGACGCGGGGCCGCTCATGATGCAGAGCGAGTGCGCCCCAGGCGGCTACAGCGTGCAGGGTGCAGTAGAGGCAGAAGCCGCGTAGCACGAAAAACTGGATGACCATGAAAACCGCCGTGCCCACGGCCATGATCATAAGCAGGATATCACGTTTTTCCTTGGCCGGAACAATGATGATCGCCAGCCAGAGGGCGGCACCGAACACGCCGACCGGAATCTGGGAAACCGAACCATACCGACTGTACAAAATAGCCTGACAGCTGCCGGGGCCGATGCAGGGCAGCGCAAATATCTTCAGGAGCGCCAGGTAAACAGCGATTGCTAGTCCGAGCGTGTAACACGCCGCAGCCAGCCGGCTTTTGAGGTGGGGCGACAGGGTCATCAAGCGGGATCGATGGTGCGCAGCATGCATGATTTCGCGGCGTTTCAAAGCTAGAAGCGGCACCCGGCCAAAGGATTCCCACGGAATTTGGGTTGGCCTTGGATTCACCTGCTTTCCTGCTTCCCTGACTTCCCGTTCTCGCCATACCCTCGGCGTTCCATGTCCCAAGCGCCCGCCGATCCCTACGATCCTTACGACCAGCCGCCCACGTTTTTCGACCGTCATCGTGACTGGGTTTGGGCCGCGAGTGTATTTGTCGCCACGGTGGTGCTTACGGTCACGGCGTTTCCGCCCTATCACCCCGAGGCCGCCTACGCGTTTGCCTTGCCCGCGATTTACTGGGCCTACCTCAAGCCGAGCTTTAAGCTTTTTTCAATCACCATGGGTGCGGCCCAAGCAGTGGCCTGGACGATTCTGCTGGGTTGGTTGCATCCAGTGACTTGGTTCGGGCTTTTTCTGCTCGGGCCGTTTGTCGGCGCCTGGGTGGGCGTCTGGTATCTCGCTGTGTGGTGGACGATGCCGCGCATGCTGGGACGCGCGACGCCCTTCCGCCTGGCTGCCATGCTCGGTCTGGCGGCGTTGTGGGTCGTGCTGGAGTGGACGCGTACGTGGTTCATCACCGGTTTTCCGTGGCTGCCGCTGGCCGCAAGCCAGTGGACGATGGTGAGTATTTTGCAGGTCGCGGCCTACACCGGCGCGGGCGGCGTTTCGTTCATGATCATCGCGGTGAACATCGGTTTCGCCGCGTATGCACATCGGCTTTTCCGCGAAGGAGCCAAGGGGTTCAACAAGCGCAGTCAGGAGTTCTTTCTCGCGCTGTTTCTCGTGCTGGGTTGCTTCTGCATCTTCGCCGTGACTTCGACCGGCCGCCGGCATTTCACGGTCCCGCTCGCCCGCGTCGCATTTGTGCA
>Ga0302294_10000097_pt1 | contig 25803 bp, 19 predicted proteins | sample III_Fen_N2_3_FD_194550 | JGI IMG/M metagenome (GOLD analysis project Ga0302294, IMG submission 194550) | Peat permafrost microbial communities from Stordalen Mire near Abisko, Sweden - III_Fen_N2_3 | ecosystem: Environmental > Terrestrial > Soil > Wetlands > Permafrost | place: Sweden: Abisko...
GGCCTCGGTGTTCATCACGAGGCAGCCGCCCTCGATGGTGGTGATGTTTTTGTTGGGGTGAAAGCTGAACGACACGAAATCGCCAAAACTACCGATGCGCTTGCCGGCCCAAGTTGAACCGATGGCCTGCGCGGCATCTTCGACGACGCGCAAGTTATGTTTTTTCGCGATGGCGTAGAGCCGGTCGCGGTCAACGGGCTGGCCGGCGAGGTCGACCGGAATGATGGCGCGGGTGGCCGGCGTAATGGCGGCCTCGATACGGGCGAGGTCGATGTTGCGCGTCACCGGATCGATGTCGACGAAGACGGGCCGGGCGCCGACTTCAAGGATGACGTTGCTGGTGGCGACCCAGGAAAGTGGTGTGGTGATGACCTCGTGGCCCGGGCCGATGCCCGCGATGCGCAGCGCGATCTCCATCGTACACGTGCCGGAGTTGAATGCGCGAACCGGGCGCCCGCCAAAGAACTCGGAGAGTTTGGCCTCGAATTCTTTTACCTTGGGGCCGGACGTGATCCAGCCGGAGCGGAGGACCTCGACGACACCGGCGATGGTTTCATCGTCGATGGTCGGGCGGGTGAACGGGAGAAACGGTGCGGCGGATTTGGCTATTTCGGTTGGGACTGACATGTCAGGGTTGGTTGCTAAAAAGGCAGTGATGCTTGGTTTCGGCGAGCAAATTGCCGGTGGGCTGACCTGCGCGGAAGGCGGCGACATCCTTCTCTCGGACGACGACATAAATGCGGCCCGGTTGTGCCCAGAGTTCGCGGAAAGCTGCGTCGTCGATGAACCGATTGCTGGCGCGTGCGGCGGCGTCCTCTTCGAGTTCAAGTTCTCCCTTGTAGTTTATGACATCAACCACGCCTCCCAGGTAAAAAGTGAAGTCGTGGAAAAACTCGTGGTAGTGCATCACGCGGTCGCCGGGCTGAACGTGCGCCTTGACGTAGAGGGCGAGCTCTTTGGTTCCCGGTTTCTGGATGTCCGGAGCGGCAAAAGTGAGGGTGCCGAAGAACAACCCCATCGTCACGATCATGCCGCCCAGCGCGGCGCGTGCGCCCCGACGGTTTGCCAGCCAGGGGGTGATGATGCCGCCGGCGAGCAGGATGACAGCGAGAGCACAACCGGTTGGTCGCAGGGCGAGCGCTTGGGCGGGATCGCGAATGATGTGTTTCCCGCCGAGGTCAAAAATGATCGCGAGCAGTGCGAGGCCGAGCAACGCACAGGCTGATGTGAAAACCCTCAGTCCGTTACGCAACTTAGCGGTGTCGTCGAGGGCGTTGCACAACCATGCGCCGATGATGACGGCCAGTGGTGGGAAGACGGGCAGGATGTACGGGATGAGTTTCGAGTGCGATTTGCTGAAGAAGAGAAAGACGAACACCGCCCACGTGACGAAGAACCAAGCGTCGGCGTTTTGCGCGCGCGCGGCCCAACCGCCGCGAAGTTTTTCCCGCAGTGCCGGCCAGAGGAAACCGATCCAGGGGAAAAGTCCGCCGATGACGATCGGAATGAAATACCACCAGGCACCGGGACGGCTGGCCACGGGGGAGGTGAAGCGCAACCAGTGTTCATAGACAAAGTAGCGCTGAATCCAGGTTTCGTTGTGCTGTGCGGCAAGGATGTGCCACGGCGCGGCGATGGAGAGAAAAATCAGGATGCCGGTTGGCAGGTGAAGCGGACGTAGCCGTTTCCACTGGTTGAAAACCAGCAGCCAAAGGAACATGACCGCGCCGGTGAGCATGAAACCGATCAGGCCTTTGGTGAGGGTGGCGAGGGCGGCGCTGGCGTAGAGGCCGTAGAACAGCAGTCGTCGACGCAGGCCGGGTTCTGTGCGCACGCCGAGGATGAAGCAGCACAGTGTGGCGCTCATCAGCACCGTCACGCCCATATCCAGGATCAGGATACGCGACAGGCCGAAGTAGAGCAGAGACGTGCCGAGCACGGTGGCCGAGGCCAGGCCGGCACGGCGACCGTAGATCTGCCGGGCGGTGGCGTAAGTGAGCAGGATCCCAGCCAGACTGAAGAACGCGGGGATGGCGCGCGCCGCCCATTCGCCCTGGCCGAAAGCCTTTTGGCAGACCGCGACGGCCCAGTACATCAGCGGTGGCTTTTCGAAATAGTTTACGCCGTTGAGGTGGGGCGTCACCCAGTCGCCGCTGGCGAGCATTTCGCGGGGGATTTCGGCGTACCGGCCTTCATCGGGGTTAGCCAGTGCGTAGCTGCCCAAACGGAAACTTAGCAGAAGCCCAAAGAGCACGACGAGGATCAGCACATCGCGCGTCCACGAAGAGCCGGCCTGGTTTTCTTGAGCAGACGTTGGGTCTGCGGGGATCGAAGAGGGATGAGGCATCACGATTTCAGGCAGGCGGTTGGTGCTTGGATTTGTTGCGTGTTGGCGAACGGCACGCCAGCCGAAACCGGCAGCGGGGGATTACAATTAGAATAATCCTAAAAACCACAATTGAATGACCAGGAACGGAAGAAACGCAGGCTGTACGGCAAATTATGGGTCAGCGCTGTTGCGCGTGTCGGTTGAATCAAACCCTTTCTTACTCAAACATACCCAAAGAGGTAAAGGTCGGGACGACCAGCCGTGGTCGTCTGCGAACGTCGCCCACCTTCAGCACATATCCAACCGGACAGCCCGGCGTGTTCGTCCCTATCTCCGAACATCAGAGTTCATTTTGCGTTTGAGAGGGAAACGGTATCTGCCCGAGGACATTCCCCGCAGGTAATTGCCGGCCCTTCGCTTCTTTGCTTCTTCGCAGTTCAATTCTGGCTGCTGAATCAACGACCGTGCCAACGGTTTCGCGGGGCTGGCGACACGAAAAAGCCCGCCGAGATTCAGCGGGCTTTGCAGCGCATACTATGCGCGAGACAGGATGAAGGCTGGAGCTACACGGCCTTGGGCAGCTCGGTGTCGAGTTCGACGGCGTGCAGGTTTTTGCGTTTCACCTTGTTGAGACTGTTGCGGCGTTCGAGCATGCGGTCGAGTTTGTCGATCATCAGCGAGACGGCCTTGTGGCATTCGTCGGTGGAAACCGTGGCGTTGAGATCGGGCCCGTGGATATTGACATGGCCTTTGGCGATGAAGCGTTTGCTCACTTCTTGTTTGGGATCGCATTCCAACTCCACGCGGATGCGGACAATGCGCTCCTCGTGTCGAAACAGTCGCTCCACTTTTTCACTGACGAACGTTTTTAAAGATTGGGTAAGTTCGAGGTGAATGCCGGAGACGATTAATTCGTGTTGGTTGTTTTGGCTGTTCATGACTACTTTGTTTTTGGGTTTAACTGACAAAAATTCATGCTGCTCGACGACAGGACTTCGCTAGGCGAAACAATAAACGATTTCTCGGCCGTCATTGTGACGGGCGGATCTTCCGGGATTGGAAAATCATTCATCAAGCTGATGCGAAACCTGCGGTCGGATCTGCTGATTTGCAACCTTTCACGTCGTTCTCCTGACATGTTTTTAGAAGAGCTTAAGTTGCGCCACGTGCCATGCGATTTCAGCCAAAGCGGCCAAGTCAGTGCAGGGGTGGAGGAGGTATTAAGCATTCTAAATCGCGAGGTGCCGGAGGGCCGCGTATTGCTCATTAACAATAGTGGATACGGCTCGTACGGATGCTTTCTTGAGGCAGATCTTGGCAAGGAGTTGGGAATTATTGAGGTGAACATCCGGGCGCTCGTCGAAGTCACGGGACGCCTTCTCCCGACAATCAAAGCGCGCGGAGGTGCCATCATAAACCTGGCTTCGACGGCGGCCTTTCAGCCCACGCCGTTTCTCGCAACGTATGGTGCGAGCAAAGCCTTCGTGCTCAACTGGAGTCTTGCGCTGAAAGAGGAGTTGCGGAGCTCCGGCGTGCGCGTGCTGACGGTTTGCCCGGGACCGACCTCGACGGGTTTTGGCGCGCGGGCCGGCGTGAAAGCCGGCTCAGTGCCGGGCGGACAGGGGCAAACCCCTGATGACGTAGTCAAAATTTCCCTACGCGCCCTGGCGGCCGGCCGGTCCCTCGTCGTTTGCGGTTGGCGAAACCGATTGGTTGCGACGTTTGCCTCGCTCCTCCCAAAAACTTGGGCGGCCGCCCTCGCGGCCCGGCTCATTGGTCGCGTGCAGCCCGCGGAGGCCGCACGGTGAGTCAAAGCGATTACGAACGTCCCATCGGCCCCTGGCCCCGCGCCGTCCGTCCGCAAGGTGCCGTCCGCCAGATTTCACCAGAGGAAATGCGCACGTGGATTCTCTTCGAAGATGAACGCCTTTTCGTACTGAACAAACCGGGCGACATCGTGTGCCATCCGTCAAAAGACGGGCCGTGGTCGAGCCTGGTTGGTGCCGCGCGCGAATATCTGGGCCTGCCGACGGTACATCTGATCTTCCGCCTCGACCGTGAGACGAGTGGCGTCGTCGTGCTGGCAAAGGATGCCGCAACCGGTCGATCCCTGCAAATGGCGGCGCAGGAGCACCGGTACAGGAAAATATACCATGCGATTCTCACCGGTGAACTCGCGGCGGAGACGATGGTCGATCAGCCGCTTGGGCCGGATTTCAGCGGCCCCGTTTCCGTGAAAAGCTGCGTGGTACCGGCCGGGCAGGGGCAAAAAGCGATCACGCGGTACATGCCCCTCGCGTCTCGCACCGGCTTCACCCTGGTGCGCGTCGAAACCGAAACTGGACGCAAGCACCAAATCCGCGCACATGCCCAGTGGCTCGGGCATTCGCTGGTGGGTGACAAGATCTACGGACCGGACCAGCTGCTCTTCCTTGAGTTTATTGAAACCGGGTGGACGCCCGCGCTGGCGGAAAAGCTTCTGCTGCCGCGTCAGGCACTGCACTGCACGGAGATTGATCTGACGCTGGCCCGCGAAACGCACATTTTCCGCGCGCCGCTGCCGGCCGACCTGCGAGAATTTGCTGCAGAAAAAGCGGGGTTTGTTGGTTCGGTATAATCCGGGGTACGGCCGGGGCATTTCAAAAAATATCGTAGCCGTGTCACTTATGACGTGGCTTTGTCTGCTCTTGTGATCCGCTGCTTTATGGCAGCGGCTACGGTCTTAAGGTGCTTACCGTCGCAGAAACCGTTCGACCGCGTCGGCCAGAGGTAAAATCTCGCCGGAAGCCGCGAGCTCTTTCTGCCATTTCAAAAAGGGTACGATGTGAAATGCGGCGGTCTCGACTTCACGCATGAAGAGCCGCGCCATCGGTCCGGCCGCTTCGAGGTAACCGCTTTCGTTGAAGTGTCGCAAGGCCGCGGCGACGTCGTACGCGACAGACAGTTGTTGCACGGCCCAGTCGCTGGTCGTGCGTTCGAGCACGGTGAATTGTGCAGCGGGCGTTCCATCGAGTGGCAGACCGGCCGAGCCCACGGTGACGATACGACGATCGCCCCAAAGATATACCCCTGAGTAGTGGTTGTGCCCGCGGATGAGCCAGCGGTCAGGGGCGGTGGCAAACATGGGCTCCAGTTCGCTGGCGCTGGTGTACGGGAAAACGAGATCGCTGTCGTTGCGGGCCGAACCATGCACAAACAAAACGTCCGGTGCCTCCGGCAAACGTAGTGTTGCCGGCAATACCGCGAGCTCGCGCCGGGCGGTTTCACCGAGTTGAGCCGCGGCATAGCGCACCGGGCCAAACTGCGGCAGACTCCACTCCGGTTTTGCCCGCTCAGTTCCGAGGTCGCAGACGTAGCGTTCGTGGTTGCCGCGCAGGACGGGGCACGCGAGTGCTTTCACACGTTGCCAGCAGGCGAGCGAATCCGGCGAACCGACTACGATGTCGCCGAGCACGAGCGTACGATCGACGTGAAGTTCTTCGATCCGGGCGAGCACCGCTTCAAGCGCAGGGAGATTGCCGTGGATGTCGGCGATGATCGCGAGACGCATGGAAATTACCTGTGTCTTGTCCCGGCCTGCGCTTCAATCCGCAAGTGTCGTCTGATTGCCAAAGTCAAGAGTCTCGGGGCAAGCCCTGAGGAATTGTAGAAATCGCGGTGCCTGGTCCAAGTAGGTGGCGCGCTGGTCGCGCCACGTTGCAACCTACAGCGGCAAAAGAAACGAAGGCCCCTGGGGCGAGCCTAGGCATTGCAGAAACCGCTCCCCGGACCGAAGCGAGCTTCAGATGTATCTGACCGATCGCTAAAATGAAAAAGCCGTGCATGCGGCACGGCTTGAAAGACCAAGGTGAAATTTGCTGGTTACCGCCAGTGGTTGTGGCGATTGTTTCCGTAGCCGCGATAGGACGAGTAATTGTAATGGCGTCCCCAATACGCCGGTGCCGACGCGGCATAGTAGCCACGACGAGCGTAGTAATGGCGATACCCGACGAATGGTGCGTAGATTATAGCTGGGGCGGGCGTTACGTACCCGTAGCAAGGAGCGCTGTAATAGGAGGCCACCGGGACTGGCGGCGCATAGGAGGGCTGGGATGGCGGTGTTGTCGCTACACCCCAGAGGTAACCGGCGGCGGCGCCGATAAGAGCGCCTTCGGCCGTGCGATGATGATTGTTGTTGCCGATGATTGCACCGGCGATGCCCCCGATCAGTACATCGTTCGCGATCTGAGGGCGGAAGATCTGAGCCTGAGCCGTCACGGTGAGGCCTGTGGCACACAGGAGAGAAAGCATTAAAGTTTTCATACGCGGATTAAGACGTCCAAACCCCGACAATGTTCAGCAGCCACCGGCATAAGGCGGCAATTTACAGGGCATCTCGTTTGCTCAACCGACTTTACGCGGCGCAAAACCGTTTCGCTTGCGCTTGGGGTAGGCCGGTTGGGCGGTTTTTGCGGCTTTGCGGAAATCGCCGCTTTTCAAAGCCGCAATCTGGTCGCGCAACAACGCCGCGCGTTCGAACTCAAGCTTACCCGCTGCCTCGGCCATCTCATCCTGCAATTCGCCAATCACAACAGCTACATCGTCGGGTGAGGTCTCTGCTACCGTCGCGGTTTCTTCTCCGCGACGGCTGTAAACATTCAAACTGGCTTGAGCGGAACGTATCACGCTGCGCGGGGTGATGCCGTGTAACTGGTTATAGGCGATCTGTTTTTCGCGACGCTGGGCCGTGATTTCCAGCGTGGCACAGATGGAGTCGGTGATGTTTTCTGCGTAGAAAATCACACGTCCGTTCTCGTGACGGGCGGCGCGGCCGGCGGTCTGGATCAGGCTGGTCTGGCTGCGCAGGAAACCTTCCTTGTCGGCATCGAGGATCGCGACGAGCGCGACTTCGGGCAGATCGAGACCTTCCCGCAGGAGGTTGATGCCGATCAGCACGTCAAAATTTCCCAGGCGGAGATTGCGCAGGATCTCGACGCGCTCGATCACGTCGATGTCGGAATGCAGATACTCCACGCGGATTTTTGCCTCTCGCAGGTGGGTTGTGAGATCTTCGGACAGGCGTTTGGTCAGCGTGGTGACGAGCACACGTTCGCCTTTTTCCGCTGCGCGGCGCACCTCGGCGATGAGATCTTCGACCTGGCCCTTGGTCGGGCGGATGGTGATTTCGGGGTCAAGCAGACCGGTAGGACGAATGACCTGTTCGGCAATGACGGCGGATTTTTCCAGTTCGAACTTTGCCGGCGTGGCGGAAACGTAAAGCGTCTGGCCGGTGATTTGGGTGAATTCGGCGAAGGATTGCGGACGGTTGTCCAGGGCCGAAGGCAGGCGAAAACCGAAATCCACCAGCGTTTTTTTGCGCGCCTTGTCGCCGTTGAACATGCCTCCGATCTGCGGCACGGTGGCGTGGCTCTCGTCGATAAAAAGCAGGAAATCTTTTGGGAAGAAATCGATCAGACAGAACGGACGGTCGCCAGGTTTGCGGTTTGTCAGATGCAGCGAGTAGTTTTCGATGCCGCTGCAAAAGCCCATTTCCTGCAGCATTTCGAGGTCGTAATTGGTGCGCATGCGGATGCGCTGCGCTTCCAGAAGTTTCCCGGTGGATTCGAAAAGGTCGACGCGTTCGTCGAGCTCACGCTTGATCCGGGCAATCGCGCCTTCGAGGCGGCCGCGCGTCGTGACGTATTGGTTGGCCGGGTACAGATCGAACTGGTCGAGGGGCCGGATGACATTGCCGGTCAGCGGGTCGAATTCCGAAAGTGCCTCGATCTCGTCGCCGAAGAACTCCACGCGCAGACCGTGTTCGAGGTAGGCCGGCATGATGTCGACCACGTCGCCGCGCACGCGGAAACGGCCGGGCTTCAGTTCATAGTCGTTGCGGTCATATAGATTGTCCACCAGCCGTTCGAGGAGCGGGTTCCGACCGATCGAGATACCGCGGCGGAGCTGGATGCGGAGTTCGGTGAAGTCTTCAGGCGAACCCAGGCCGTAGATACAAGAAACACTTGCGATCACGATCACGTCGCGGCGGGAGACGAGTGAACTGGTGGCGGCGATGCGCAGGCGTTCGATGTCTTCGTTGATCGACGAATCTTTTTCGATATAGGTGTCGCTCGAGGCGACGTACGCCTCGGGCTGGTAGTAATCGTAGTAGCTGACGAAGTATTCGACGGCGTTTTCAGGGAAAAAGTTCTTGAACTCCGAGTACAGCTGGGCGGCGAGCGTCTTGTTGTGCGAAATGATCAGCGTCGGGCGTTCGCAGCGGGCGATGACGTTGGCCATCGTGAAGGTTTTGCCCGAGCCGGTGACGCCGAGGAGTGTTTGATGTTTGTTTCCGGCCTGGATGGACCCGATCAATTTTTCAATCGCTTCGGGTTGATCGCCGGTGGGCTGATAATCGGCCTGGAGTTTGAAGAGCATCGCGAGTTACACGGAAACCACGTTGCGAGGAAAGTCACTCGCAACCTGCACTCAGGCGTCGAAGTCGAGCAGGCGATGCACGGCTTCGAGCAACTCGGTAACGGTGTACGGTTTGCTCAGAAGGGCCAGGCCCGCCTCAGGTGCCATTTCCGGCGGCAGCATTTCAGCGCTGTAACCGCTGCAAAACAGCACGGGAATACCGGGATAGTTCCGCTTGAGATGATCGTACACGCCGCGTCCACTGACGGTTGGCATGATCACGTCGAGGATCACCAGGCGAAGATTCGTGTGGTGCTGGTCGCACAGGGCAATCGCGAGCGCTCCGTCGGAGGCGGTGACGACCTCGAAGCCATTGCGACTCAAAATCCGGCTCGCGATGGCCTGGATCTGCAGGTCGTCCTCCGCCAGCAAGATCATGCCATGGCCGGCCGGAACGACCCGGGGCTGATCGCTGGGGATAGCCACGGCGTTTACATTCAACATCGGGAGGAGCAGTTCAAAAACGGTGCCGGTACCCGGGGTGCTCTGAACGTGAATCACGCCGCGATGCTGGTGAACGATGCCATAAACAACCGACAAACCCAAGCCGGTGCCGTGCCCAACGGGCTTGGTGGTAAAAAAAGGTTCGAAAACTCTCGCCGTCACTTCTGGCGGCATGCCACAGCCGGTATCGGATACCTTGATCCGTAAATAATCTCCAGGCCCGAGATCGGGCCGGGCCGCAGTGTCCTCGGGGTCCGGCTGCGCGCGGCTCATCTCGATCAACAGGCGGCCCCCGGTGGGCATGGCATCGCGGGCATTTACGCACAAGTTGAGGAAGACCTGCTCGAGCTGGCCGCTGTCCGCCAACAGGCTGACGGAGCCGGACAGCGGGACGAATATAACCTCGATATGTTCACCAATCAGGCGGCGCAGCATCTTCAGCAAATTCGTGATGAGCGCGTTCGGATCGATCGGTCGAAGATTGATCGGCTGCTTGCTACTGAAGACGAGGAGCTGTCGGGTGAGCTGGGACGCGCGTTCGGTCGCGGTGCCGATGATCGCGAGCCCATCGGTGATTTCCGCCGTCGTGGCTTTTTCATCCATAAGCAGGCCGCACTGACAGCTGATTACTTGCAGGATGTTGTTGAAATCGTGGGCGATGCCACCGGCGAGCATGCCGATCGCCTCCATTTTCTGTGAGGACCGGAGCTGTTCCTCCAGTTTGGTCTCCGGGGTGATGTCACGGCCCATGAACAGAAAGTGGGTGGTATCACCTTTGTCCGTCCGTAGTGGAGAAATCGATACCTTCAGCTTGACCGTCTGCCCCGATTTTTGTTCGAGATCAAAGTTTCCACTCCATAGTCCATGTTCGGCAATGATGGGGCGGATGCGGGCGAAGCTCGGATTGGCACCGGGTGAAGACCACAGGTCGTCGAAATCCTGCAACCGCACATCGGCGGCCGACCGCTGCGTGATACGGGCAAATGAGGGGTTGGCATATCGGACGCGGGCATCCGCCCCCATGAGCAGAATCATGTCCGAGGCCTGCGACATGGCGGTGGCAAGTAGTTCGATTTCGCTTTTGGCTTCCCGCAGCGCTTTCTCGGCGAGGCGGCGCTTCAGGATGTTGAGCGATATCGCGAAAATCACCCCGCATAAGAACACAAATACTGTGGCGACTCCGATGATGCGCGACCGGTTAGCCTGATAGAAGGTAACCGGAGCATTGGTTATCCGGGTGCCTGGAGGCAGGTTGGAAAGTGAAAGCCTGAGACGTTGGATCTGGCGGTTGTCCACCTCCATCACCGTAGGGCTGTGGCGGACCACGGGGATGGCGTCGGCCCGTTCTCCCCCTAGAACCCGCAGTGCGAGTTCACCGACTTTTTCGCCATGGACGCTGGCTACAACCATGCCACCGCCAACGCCCAACCAGGGCGAGGCCGACCAGTCGTTATTACCTGGTGGCCGTGCATTGACAAACAAGGGCCGACGGCTGCGGGTGCAGATTTCCGTGGTGAAGGCTAGATCATGGTAATTGAAGCGGCCGAGAGCGTCCTGCGTGGTGTCGAGAATCAAGCCCACAGTGTCGTCCGGCAGGCGGCTGACCCGCTCAATCAGTTGTTCGTTGGTCCAGTCTTCGTAGTACTCGAATATGTAGCGGCTTTGCGCTGCCGTGAGGTTGCTTTCGAGTGCCTGATGGGAGGCTCGTCCGCTTTCCGTGTGATTGTTGATCACGAGGATTTTCCGGGCTTCGGGTGTGAGGCTGCTGATCAACGCAAAGGTTCCCTGGAAATCAGTCTCCTCGGAGACACCTGTGATGTTGGCCTGCCCGGCAATCATTTCTGGTGCGAAACGATTAACACCGCCAAAAATAACCGGAACATCCGGGCCGAGTTCTGCCCGATATTTGCGCACAAAATCGAAGGCGGGATCATCCGTCGTGATGATGAGTTGCGGCGGGCGGAGCCGGCATTTCGCGAGGATATCGGCGAGGATCGACGCCTCGCGGTCCTGAATGGGGAACCGTTTCGTATCCAAAAACTGAATCACCGGCTCGGCCTCGGAGTATCGGGCTTTGATGGCTTTCGTCATGCCGCTGATCATGTCGTCACTCCACGCATACCCGGGACCATAGGAATTGATGATGAGAATGCCGGGGGTGACGGCGGCCGGCAGTCTGGGCGTGGTTTGCGCTGGGAGCGAACCTCCCAAAATCGCCCCGATCCACAGCCACAGGGCAACGCATCTTAGGGCTGAAAAAGCTCTATGTCCGGTCGGCGCCAAAGGGTGAAAATTCCTGACCAAGAAGGGGAGGAGGTTCAACAAGGCAAGACTATCGGACGTCGGTGGCCGGAAGGCAATATTCGCGATGCAGTGTACGAAAATGTCGAATATTCAGTGGTCAGTTCAGAAGGCCATTCCCGAATCTCCAAGATGTGTTCTCCAAGCGACTAACCAATCGCAGCATGCGTAACCGCAACGACGGATGCGCTTCGACCGGACTTATAAAAGCATTCCGGAAACTGTCTGTGGTACTGAGCGAAGCGACAGTCTGACACTCAGGAAAACGGGAAGATGCGAAGTGCGCTGAGCCTTGTCCATTCCTGCCCTCCTGAGTTTCCATTCAAAATTTGCTAACGTTATCTGTGGGACACCTTGCCAGAAGCTTTGCCGGGGATTCGACTCCCGGCGATTGTAGGTGGCGCGCTGGTCGCGCCACGTTGCGAGGCAAGCTCGCAACCTGCAGCGGCAAAAAGAAATGAATGCCCGCGACGAACCTTTCCTGCTTCGGCAATCAGGTAAAGACGAGCGTCCGGTCAGGCAAGTTTACTTCATGGATACTCGGCCGTTTGAACAGGAATTAACGGAGGCAACGGAGAAGTGGTAACTCCAAGCTCCGTGATCTCTGTTTACTCGTGTGGAATGATATTATTCTAGCTGCACGCGGAGGCGGAGTTTTATACCAATGGGCTTTATGATTTTGACTATGTAGGGCGCGACCGCTGGGCGCACCGCGTTGGTTTCGGCGGTCCCAGCGGTCCCGCCCTACCTCCGATCGCTGAATTCTAAAGTCCAATACTTAAAGGACGTTGGTATTGACGCGAAGAACACGAAGGTCCGAAGGGGCATTGTGTTTGTTACGTGTGGGTTTTCCTCGTGATCTTCGCTCTAAAATGGATCGGGTTGATCGAAGCATTTCGCCCGCGGCGGCACGCAAGTAGCGTGGGCTTCAAGCCGCCCCTCTATCGAGCATGGGCGAAGTGGATTTGGTCACTTTGCTGGCGCGGGTGGCGTTTGTACAGGAACCGGCGGCGTTTGTGCAGGGACAATGGAGGTATCGGCTGGTTTTGTTTCCCAGAAGTAACGTCCGTGCTGGTTGTGGTCGACGCGAATACCGATGGCAGCAGCGGCGACAACCAATAACAAAATCAGCAGGATGGTCTGCCGCTTGTGCTTTTTGGCTTCCTTGTCCTCGTAAGGATCGTCGAGGGATCGTTTGGCGCCCGGCGGAAGTTTAGCGATGTCGGTCAGCGCGGAGCCGAACGGAATGTTAATTTTCACGCGACCATTGACCGCCCAGCCATTGCCTTCGAGGATGGGGCCGACCGTGCGCTGACGCAGCTTGAGCCAGGCAATGATCATGGAGGGCGTTGAGATGACCAGCATGAGGGCCGCGAAAAGCATGGGCATCTTCCAAGTAGGCATATCCATGAATTTCGTAATGATCACTCCAAGAAAAGTGGCGATTGAACCGACGGCCACACCAATACCGGTGATCAGGGCCAGGTCGAATTTCTTAGGTACTTCGGCTGGTTTAATTTTGTCGCTGTTGACGGCCATCTCAGCCGTGCTCTCAAGCTTGCGATGAGAATCGGCCTCGGCGGCCGCGGCACGCTTGGCGATCTGCTCCTCGATGAAGCGGATGAACTTTTTGTAAGGGGACCAGAAGGCCTGGCGGATACTTACCGGATTGTCGACGATGCTGGTGATGACCGCGTCCCAGTCGCGGCCTTGGCGGTCATAGAACACGCCATGACGCCCTACGAAGAGGTAGTCGCTGTCGCCTTGGGTGAAACAGGCGGCAATCGTCATCGGCGTACAGCCAGCCCGCGTGCAGGCGCAGTAGGCGATGTAGGCCTTGCTCATCGCGGCGAGCGGGTTTGGCCCGTCGACCCGAATGCAGAGCTCGGTCGAACGGCTGTCGAGGAAGAGAGTGCCGGCCTGAAAGACGGCCCATTTGTCCCGAGAATAGAAATCGACGAAGTTGACGAAATTATGCAGCAACGCGCGCAAGTCGCGGTGATAACGAGCGAGCCGGTCCACGTCGGTCACTGCTTTGTACTCAGGCTCAAGCGCCTTGTCCTTGGCAATTAGTGCGGCAAGCGTTTCCCGGCCTTTGCTGGCGGCGATTGTTCGGGCGCGAACGGCTCCGAGTTTTTCGCAAGCGACGGCCGGCTTTGTTGCCGTCCATTTTTCATAAGCAGAGAAATGAGCGTTGAGCCCGATCCAATCGGCTTCGGTAAGGGAGTTTTTCGCGGCGCCCAGCACAGGCGTAACGACGAGTTGATAAAAGCGGTTCAGCGCAGCGGACCAGGCGGGATTCACGCCTTCGGTCAACGTCAGTGGCTTGCTGGCGACGATGGTGCAAAGGGGAAATCCACTGACCTCGTCGGAAGTAATCTTCATGTCCTTTGCCGCGAACTCAAGGTAGTCGGTTTCCGAGCGGTTTAGCGCGGCGAGTGCGCGGGCGTCGAACGCGGCGAGCCGGCAGCGGGCAAAGTAGTCGTCGACTTTGGCCCGGACTGCCTTGAGGGCGGCAAACGCGTCGGCGGTTCCTTCGCCGAGCACAGAAATTCCGGTTGCCACGGGTTGTTCGGTCCAGGCGAGATAGGCACTGAGATCCTTGAAGAACGCTTCGACATGTTCGGCGGTGACGCCGAGCGAGCCAGTGTGATCGGCGGTGCCTCCCTGGCAGGCGAGGATGTCGGCGATGAGCGCTTTGGTTTCGTCGTCCGTCGCGGCCTCGGGTGGGATGACGCCGTCGCCATTGATCGGATTGGCGGCAAAGATACGTTTGATGTCACTGCTGTCAGCAATGGTTATAGCGGTGGCGTCTGGTTTGCCAAGGTTTGTGACAATCTGATGAGCTGAGGCGAGGAGGATTTTGCCTTCTGGGGTTTGGTCATTGATCGCATCCAACGGTAGCGAATCGCTGCCGTTGAGCAGCGCCCCAGCATCTTTAAGCCGGACTGCGGCCCATTTGATCGCGGCGAGCAGCTCCGGTACACGGATGCGGCCATCGCCGTCATGATCGATCAACGCGAGGGTCTTTTCATCAAGTTCCAGTCCCTTGACCGGGCAGCTCAGCGCGACCCAGAGCTTCTGGTCGAGCTGCTCAAGATTGACGAGGTCGGTGCCCGTTTCGAGCGCCACCTGATCGAGGCCACCGGTGCGGATAAATTTCCAGCGATGATTGGCTGTGGAGACAGGGTTGGAGGTCATGATTTCAACTTGTCGTTTAGCGTTGCGTTCGGTTTTAGGGATAACTTTCCGGCCAATCTTTGCAACGTACAGGATAAAATATCCGGACCATTACTTGCCGATTACTTGCGCACTTGACTTGTTCTCACCCGCCCGAACCAAGGATCGACGGCGTGTACGCAAAAAGGTAGATACGCTCCGTGACTGTACCTGCTTCCTATACTCAGAGTGAAGAGCTCGCCAACGCGATCACCCACGGAATTGGCGTGTTGTTGAGCATGGCTGCGCTGGCGTTGCTCGTCACGTTTGGTGTGCTTTATGGCGATGCGTGGGGCGTGGCGAGTGGCGCGATTTTTGGGACAACACTGATACTGGCCTATTCGGCTTCGACGGCTTATCACTGTTTGCGTTCGGAGCGGGCGAAGAAGATTGGCCGAAAGCTCGACCATGCGTCGATCTTCCTGCTGATTGCGGGAACGTATACGCCGTTTCTATTTGTGAGCTTGCGCGGGCCCTGGGGCTGGAGCCTGTTTGGCGTTGTCTGGGGGTTGTGCGTGACGGGAATGATCCTGAAGTTTTTTCTGGCGGGCCGGTTTCGCGTGCTCTCGACCGTGATCTACATTTTGACGGGCTGGCTGATCGTGATCGCGATCAAGCCGCTGGCTGCTGCGCTACCAGCCGGTGGCATCTGGTTGTTGGCGGCGGGCGGATTGTGCTATACAGGCGGCACGGTGTTTTACCTCTGGAAATCACTGAAATATCACCACGCGATTTGGCACCTCTTTGTGCTGGCGGGCAGCATCTGCCACTTTTTTTCTGTGCTGAATTACGTGTTGCCCGTTGCGACTGGCTGAAGGTTTTTCACGACCTGGTTTTTTGAGTGACGAAATACTTGAAGTGATTTTTCAGCCGGTAGCCACCCTGCGGTAACCGATAGGGCGCGAGGGCTGCACGCGTGGCATCTTGCACCAGGGATTCACCGACCATCTGGATGACCCATTGGCTAGGCCCGGTCGCCCGCATGGCGCGTAGAACAGTGGGTTCGTCGGGGTATTCCCAGATCATGAGAGCTTCGGTGTGGAGTATTTCCCTAAAACCATGTTTTGCCGAAAGCGTTTTTAGGATCCTGTCGTTGCCGGTGGTAAATGGGTTATGAATCTTCTGATTTGCTGCTGACAGCAGCGACGTCTGCGCTCGTATCACCGCGCTTGCATCGCACTGGTCGGTGTTCTCCCAAACGGAGATGGCGAGCCGGCCGCCGGGCTTGAGGACACGATGGGCTTCGCGAAAAGCCTGCTGCGGTGAACTGGTATAATTGAAAACATTCAGCCCGGTCACGATATCGAAACTGTCATTTTCAAAAGGCAGGGCTGCCATATCGCCCAAGCGGAAGCAGGTTCCGGCTGGACGTTGGCTCGTCAGATCGAGCAGCGCAGGACTAATATCGATGCCGGTCGTTTCGGCACCGGCGACGCGCGCGTGTTCGCAAAACAGACCGGAGGCGCACCCGACGTCAAGCAACCGTGTACCACGTACAATCGAGAGAGCCTTGAGCACGATCTTGTAGAGCCCGGCCATGCGGGGCTCCTGAATTCCGGCCCAATCTTGGGCGCACCTATTCCAAAATATCTCGGCAGAATTTGGCGGAGTTGAGGTGTTCATCTATCAATAAATGTAGCGGCAGGTAGTGACTGCATAGCTGCATCGAACCCAAATGGGCGCGATGCAGCCCCAATTCCCGCAGTCTGCTCAGGCCGCTTGCATTATCGTGGCGAGATGGTCCGGCGCGACGACACGGTCGATGTCGAGGAGCGTCTTAACGGCACCTTTAATCTTGGCCATGCCGAGCAGGTAGGAGGTGTCGATCCGCGTACCAAACTCAGGTGTGGGCTCGATTTCGCTGCCGTTGAGCGTCACGACCTCTTCGACGCTGTCGACGATCAGGCCCATCTGCACGCTTTGTCCGGCGGGGAGCTTGACCTGGACAACCACGATGCAGGTGCGCTCGGCAAACTCGGCTTTGAGGCCGAATTTTACGCGAAGATCGATGATGGGAATCACGCGGCCGCGGAGATTGATCACGCCTTTGACGAATTCCGGCATCTGCGGAACGGGTGTGATTTTTTGCATGCGGATAATTTCCCGCACCTTGAGCACGGCGAGGGCGTACGACTCATGGTCCAGGCAGACCGTGAGATATTTTCCGGCCAATGTGTTTGTCGGTGATTCGATGGTTGCGGTGCTCATGGTTATACGTCCTTGAAGTTGAGATCATGCCCGACGGCTGCTTCAGCGCCATTGGTGGTGGCGGATGATTTGGAAAAGTGTAGCGCAGGTTTGAATCCTGTTGCAGGGCGAAACGAAGATTGCTTACGCGTGGTTGGTTCGGCTATGCGCATGTTCGCGGAGGATTGGGCGCTGCTTCCGACGAGTTTGCTGAGATCGGCCACGGCCTCCTTGAGCGAGATGGCCTGGGCGTTGAGTTCCTCGGCGGCGGAGGCGGTTTCTTCGGCGTTGCTGGCGTTGGACTGGGTGACTTTGTCCATCTGGCCGACGGCGAGATTGACCTGATCGACGCCTTGGCGCTGTTCGTTGGATGCGGTGGCGATCTCGGCGACGATGGCGTCGACCTTGCGAGTCTTTTCGGCGATGGCGTTGAGCGAGGTGGCGACCTTCTCGGAGATCTGTACGCCGTACACGCTCTTCGTTATGGCCTCCTCGATCTTGGTCGCGGTTTCCTTGGCGGACTGGGCGGAACGCTGGGCGAGGTTGCGGACTTCGTCGGCGACGACGGCGAATCCGGCGCCGGCTTCACCGGCGCGGGCGGCTTCGACTGCGGCATTGAGGGCAAGGATGTTGGTCTGGAAGGCAATCTCGTCGATGGTTTTGATGATCTTGGCCACGTCGTCGGAGGAAACTTTGATCGCGTCCATCGCGCGTTTCATTTCCTGCATATCGTTGGTTCCGGTATCGGCGGCGATGCGAGTCTGGGTGGAGAGCTCCTTGGCTTGTTGCACGCTCTCGGAATTGCGCTTGGCCATGCTGGCCATTTCTTCGAGCGAAGAACTGGTTTCCTCGAGGCTGGCGGCCTGCTCGCTCGCACCCTCGGCGAGTGACTGGCTGGCGGCAGAGACTTGGCCGGCGGCGGCGGTCACTTGCGAGGCGCCGTCGTCGAGGGTCTTGCTCGCTGTCGATAGAACCTTGTTGGTGCCGGTGATAATGATGTAGCCCAGTATTCCCGCCAGCGCGATGGCAAGGCCAAGGCCGGTCAGGATAAACGTTTTGGAGGAGATGATGGCGTTGGTGATTTCTTTGCCTCCCTGGACGCTGTTGTTTTTGTTAAAGTCCACCATTGCTTTGATGGCGTCGCGGTAGGCGTAGAAAGCGACGCTGACGACCTCTTTGTATGCGGCAAAAGCCTCTTTGTCTTTGCCTGCGCGGGCGAAGGCGAAGGCCTCGGACCGCGCTTGAGTATAAACAGTTCGAGCGGAAATCAGTTTCGCGTAGAGGGCGCGTTCTTCGTCGCTGTTGACGAGAGATTCGACCTCTTTGACGAGCTGACTGTTGCTCTCTGCAATTTCTTTGACGCTCTGATCGATCGCTGCGAATTCCGATGTTTCGGAAGAGAGGATAAACCGCAGCAAGAGCGCGTTGGCCTGAATGGTGTTGGCCTGCACCTGGGTGAGGGCGACGATGCCGGGCAGGCCATCATTCACGAGTTCGTCGGTGTGCGCTTTGATGACGTTGAGGCGGGTGAATGCGAACACGCAGATTGCGATCATCGCGAATAGTACGGCGGCATAGCCGACAGTGATACGTTTACCTATGGTCCATGTTTTCATACTTATTGATACCTATTGTTGGTTGAAGAAAATCCGTGGGGATTCAGGGACTGGATGTTGGCACTCCCCGGTTCCTCCTGCCGTGCAGCGGCGCAAAAAAAAGGCGCAGCCCCTTTTTTAAGGGACGGCGCCTTCTTCTTGCAGAACGTTATTCTGCCCGAAAAGGAGTGTGTCGTGGCTGGACCGCGACACCGATGAGTTATTGCAGCGATATCGGCCGCTACGGTGAAAAACTTTAGACGAATTTGTATCTTTTAATTCGATACGGTTTTTAACCGACTGGTTGCCTTGTCTCAGGCAATGTAAAGTAGAGATGAAATTCAGTGCCTTGGTTCGGTTGGCTGGACACGACGATTGTGCCCGAATGGGCGCGCATGATTCCATGCACAATGGAAAGTCCGAGCCCGGTTCCCATGCTGGAGGATTTGGTGGTGAAGAACGGTTCGAAAATATGATCTAGCGTGGCCTCGTCCATGCCGCACCCCGTGTCAATGACCGACAGCAGCATGTGGTTGCCGATCCGCAATTCGGGGTTGTTGCTGATGAGATCGGGCGTAACCATGATCGCCCGCGCCTGCACCGTAATGTTGCCCGGGCGGTCGCCGATGGCTTGCGAGGCGTTAAGGCAGAGATTTAGCAGTAATTGGTAGATTAGGAGCGGGTCGGCGTAAAGAAGAGGGAGATCATTCTCAGCCTGGATGCGGATATCTATGGAAGCGGGAACGGAAGCGCGAACGAACTTAACCACGTCCTGCAACAAGGGCCGGAGTTCGATCTGCCTGGGTTCAAGTACCTTTTGGCGTCCGAAGGTGAGGATCTTGCCGACGAGATCAGCGGCCCGCCGGATGGCAGTACCGATGTCTTCGAGCGAGGATTCGGACGTGTGGCCCCGCGGGATATCGCAGCGGAGGATATTGAGGTTACACGCGACAGCGTTGAGAATGTTATTGAAGTCGTGCGCGATACTGCTGGCCATGGTGCCGAGAGCCTCCATCTTTTGCGACTGTTGCAATTGATGTACGAGCTTTACGCGGACTTGTTCACTGCGTACCCGAGCGGAAATATCACGAAAGCTGAAGATGCGGCCGATGATCTGGCCTTCGACGCGTTGAGGCTGTGAATAGCGCTCGAGGGTACGCCCGTCTTTTAGTTCTATAACGTGGATCGCCTGCCTCTCGATATTTTCGTAAAGCAGATCGGCATCGGCGCAGATTTGTGCGGCATTCTTGACCAGAGGCAGCAGGACGGCACGGACTGTTGAACCCACGAGCGAGTGCCAGTCGCACGAAGGGAGGCCGAAGAGTTCGACCAGGCTGTGGTTTGCCCGGGTGATTCTGCGGTCGAGCGTTGTGACCACGATGCCTTCGCCGACGGATTCGAGAATGCTGGAGAGGAGCGAAACGGCCTGCTTGAGTTTGTTTGCGCTATGGATGTGCTGCTGGGCACTGATTTGCGCCAACGGGAGGCAGGCGGCGATTTTTATCAGAAACTGTTCGTCCTGCGTCCATGGTTTGGAGGTGGCGGAGTGTTCGATGCAGATCAAGCCTCTAGACGGTCCAGAAATAGCTATGGACGCGTACGACGCGGTGGTGGTGGAAAAATCTGCCGAGACCGTCTGGCTCAGTGGAGGCGGATTGGAAATATCGTTGGAGGAGACGAGTTGTGATTTACCGAGCTCCGCCCAAAAGTCGTTGTAAGGGGCGTAGGGCAGCTCAGCTCCCTGATGGTGTGTCGCGGAAGAAAGATCGAAGAGATCGCAGCAAAACAGGTGCGAATGATCCGGGGTGAAGAGCCAGATGGCGACGCGTTGCGCTGAAAGCCGGTGGGCGAGCAACTCAGTGATCTTGCCCGGAGCTTCCTCGGGCGGGCTCGACTGAAAGGAAACAATGCGTGCGATCTCTATCATGCGGGAAAGGGGAAAGGAGTGGAGCGGTTTCGAGCGCTGGCTCCTGGGCAAAAAAAAGGCACAGCCATGGTGATGCTGTGCCTTCTTCTTGCAGACCTGATGACCTGCCCGAAAAGGATGGCGCCGTAGCGGGACTACGACTCCGAAATAAACTCTGTGCTATATCGACAATGCAGATGGTGACTGAAGTCTCGGCAAAGAAAAACTCTACTGAGATGAATAACTTATGCTATGCTCGAAGCATATGCCTTTAATTTCCCTAGGATCAGAGGTTTTTTGGCCGTCCACAGCAACCCGCTCTGATCGTCAAGCGTCGAACGGCGAGACCGAAATTGGAGGGGATGAGGTGGTTGCCTGAAAGCCGCTGGAGGATCCCGTTCTCGATGCAGCGGAGGCGTCCAGCAATCTCTCCAGTTTCTGCCTCAGGCTAGCTAGCTCCTTGGACCTAAATGAATTTCGAGTTCGGTCGAGCACTTGAATGGCATCTTGAATGGCAGTGATCAGTACCAACGGGCGTGAAGCGTTGAGCTTTTCTATAAGTGATTCGTTTGGGCTATGCGCCATGGCAATCTCCATCATTGTCTTTAGGTCGAGGAGCGAATCAACCACCTGATCAAAAGTGAGGGTGATATAGGACTGCAAAGCAGTGTTCGCCCCGCTTCCCGTCGATTGCCTAAAGGCTGTTTCCAGCGCCTGCATCAGACGCTGGCCCTCTTCCTGTTTTCGACGGTGTTCTTGCAGTGCACTGAAGACTGACTGCCGGCTGAACTCCTCGCGAACTATTTGAAGGAGTCGATCTGTGTTGAGCGGTTTCAGCAAATAGGCGGCCGCATTGAGCGACGTCGCTGCGGCCGCGGTTTCGATGGAGGGGTGGCCTGTGATCAGGATGATAGGGAGCGGCGTTTCCCGGTTGCGAAGGCTTTGAATGAACTCGAGGCGTGTATTCCCCTCCATGTTGATATCGGCGATAATCAGGCCAAAGCAGGCCGTTTCCATGGTTTTCAGGGCCTCGGTACCTGAATGAGATTCCTGGCAGTGGTACCCCTGCTGTTCCAACAGGCGGCAGACTGCGCGGCATCCTAACTCATCATCATCGACTACAAGGATGTGCGTTTGGGCAAGAGAACAAACTAAAGAAGCGGGAGGAGTTGGATTTGAGACGGGAAGCATAATGTACCTCCCGTCAGCAACTGCATTTTGCGTGCCCAGCTTTGTCAACGTAGGACTCCGGCTGAACCAGGTTTCGTCTGCCTGCGGGTTTTAGCGAGAGAGCAGAGTGAGTTGCCCGCAACTAGGTCGCCCGTGCTCACTGCGCATCATTCGCCGATGATTTTGACGAGGACGCGTTTGCGGCGAAGTCCGTCGAATTCACCGTAGAATATCTGTTCCCAAGGTCCAAAATCGAGTTCACCCTTGGTCACCGCGGCGACGACTTCACGGCCCATGATGGAGCGCTTGAGATGAGCGTCGGCATTGTCTTCGCCGCCATTGTGCGCGTATTGCGCATGCGGTTTTTCCGGCGCGAGCTTCTCCAGCCATTTTTCGAAATCAGAGTGCAGACCGGATTCGTTGTCGTTGATGAAGACACTGGCCGTGATGTGCATGGCATTCACAAGGCATAAACCTTCACGCACGCCACTCTCACGCAGACAGGCTTCGACTTGCGGCGTGATGTTCACAAAGCCCCGGCGTTGCGGAATCTCGAACCAGAGTTCTTTGCGGTAGGATTTCATTGGGCGGTCCTGGGTGGGTTTATTTTCGCCTGCTTACCGGTGAAAAGCCAGACCAGGCCGAGGCCGGTGTAGAGCGCGATCAACCCGGCGGTCTCGTGCAAGAGATCGTAGTGGCGTGGAAAACTTGGCGCGAGCAGCACGATCGTGGAGATCCGCAAGAAATTGAAGACAAAGGCGACCATGATGCACAGCGGCAGCAGAAGCGGAAAACGCCACCACGCGGCCCGCCGGTAGAGCAGCAGGATTGTGCCGAGCAGCAAGCTGGAGGTGATCAGACCGAAACCGTTGCATTCGGTGGCGACGATGAATGCATGATCGTTGGTGATAAGTGCTAGTTTGACCGGTGGACCGACGGAGACGGCGAGGTGGGGCGCGAGGCCCAGCACCTTCAGCAACCGGGCCGCCTCGACGCCGGCCATCTGGCGCAACGGCCAGTCAAGTATCGGAAAGAGCAATACGCACAAAATCAACAGGGCAAACACCGCGAGCAAAGGCAGCGTGCGCTGGAAGGCGCGTCCGCCGAAGACGCAGTTGACGATGCCGCCAACGGCGGCGATCAGGCCCGCCAAAAAAAGCAGCGGGTGTTGGAGGAAGGCTGCGCCTGCCGCAAGCATGTACGAAGCAAACAACCAACCGATTGCGCTATTTGAGAATTGCAGCGCAATGCGGAGGTTGCGGCGTCTTTCCCATGCGATCCAGCCGCCGGCGAGCAATACGATGAAGAATGATTGCTTCAGCTGTTCGTGCGCAAAGGTCTGAGATGTCAGCCAGCGTACGGCGGGCCAGAAGATGACGGTTGTGAGCAAGAGCAGCCCGGCGGCGAGGAGGATATCCTGGCGGCGATTGGGAGCGATGTTGAGGGAGGGGTCAGCCATGCGAAATTCAGAGTGATCGCCCTTAGTGAGGCAGCGGTTCCCTTGTTTGTCGAATCTGCGGGCATCGTGGGGCCGGTTCAGCGTTCACGGTTCTCCGTTCGGAGTTCAACGTTCCATTTCAAACTTTGGTTGAAACCGCTAATTTTCGCTGATGCCCCGCTAATTAGGAAAATGCGGAGTTACGGCTTTTCCGTTACCTCGGTTAACTCCTGTGCGAAGAGCCGCGATCCGTTTTATCGCAAAGATCGCGAAGAAGGCCGCAGACGCAAAGTTCACAAAGCAGACATTCAGTCCTTTGAATTCTTCGTTTTCGGGACTCCGTTTTCGTACTGTCCACAGCCAGAACGAAACGGTTAATACCGGCAAAAACGTTTACCCGCAAGGCTTGACTCGGCAACAACATGGGAGGAATTAGCTTGCGACGCCGGTCAACAACCATGACCGGTGCCGATCAAACCATGAAACCCCTATCTGTTTCTTCTGTTATCTCCATCGCCTTTATGGCCCTCGCACCGGCTTGGGTCCGCGCGGCTGATGCGCCACTTCCCGCCGCGGTGGAAGCGGTGCGTGTCACCGGCCAAGTCTTCACCTTTACCAATACGATGTCCAACTCGTCGGCTGTTGTGGGTGACGAAGGTGTGCTGGTCGTCGATTCTGGCAGCTCGACCAAAGAGGCCGAGCAGCGTCTAGCCGCCATCGCCAAACTGACGCCGAAACCGGTCCGCCTGCTGGTCAACACGCATTGGCACTTCGACCACGTCAACGGGAACGAGCTGTTCGGCGCCCAAGGTGCGACGATCATCGGCCAAACGGCTATGCGTTCTCGCATGGTTGCGGGCAAGACCCAAGCGCCTCTCCCCAGCTTCCCGTCGATCGTGTATGAGCACGAGGCGCTGGCGGCGCCGGCGATCACGTTTGACCGTGAACTCACTTTGAATTTCGGCGGCGAGGAAATCCTGTTGGTCCATCCAGCCTCAGATCAGGCCCATACTGATGGCGATCTCGTGGTGTACTTCCGGCACGCAAATGTTGTCCACATGGGCGACCTCTATTTTCAGGGGCTTTACCCGTACATCGATGTTGGCTCTGGAGGATGGATCGACGGTATCGTTGCCGCCTGCCGCGAGGTGCTCGCTCGCATCGACGATAAAACAGTCGTGATCCCCGGTCATGGCCCCGTCACCGACAAGGTGCATCTTGAGGCTTATGTTGCGATGCTTTCGGACATCAGCGCCAAGGTTACCGGGCTTGTCCGTGAGGGAAAGACGCTCGACGAGGTGAAGGCCGCCAACCCCACCGCCGCCTATGACGAGGGCTGGGGGAAGGTCTTCCTCAAGCCGGACCAGTTTACTGAACTGGTTTATGCCGGCATCGTGAAACACTCTCGTAAGTAAGCTTGAGCGCCTCGTGCGGCTTCGACGCGGGGAGAACAATTAGTGTAGTGTCCTATAAATATCTCTAGTGATCTGAGTATGTTTTTAATATGGAACTCAGGAACTCTGGAAACGGAAAGCCACAGATACTGATCCCGCTTTCCTGAGTTCATTTTCGATCCGAATCAGTAAGGTCGCTAGTGGGACTCCACTCTGGAGTAGAGCTAGTAGAATTGTTGGGTGTAGCCGCTGCAATTCAGCAGCGGGTATCTTTCGCTGCTGTAGGTTGCGAGCTTGCCTCGCAACGTGGCGCAACGAGCGCGCAACCTACAAACTTCTGGCGTTTGATTATTGGCAAAGTTTCTGGTGTCATGTCAGCGAAGTTTTTTGCATAATCTGCGGTCAGATTTGCTGCCGCCTGTTGCAGTGGATCCGCGGAGAAACGAGATAGGACATCATCACGATTTGGTAGCGCAAATTCGGCTGAAGCACCGGCCTATTTATATCCTGCAGGCTCCCAGTGGGCAAGAAAGGCGAGGACTTTCTGAGGTGAATGGTTGTCCCCGTCTTCGAGTTCGCCGGTGTCTTGGGTGGTGAGCATCTTGCCCGTGGCGTCTGTCACGACGAGCACGGGCAGTCCGTGGGCGATGGGGTTGCCGAAACGTTCGTTGACCGCTGCGTTGCGCGCCGGGCCGTTGCGTTTGTTCACGTCGATGTAGACCAACACAAAGTTGCGTTCGATTGCAGCCTTCACTGCGGCATTGTTGGCAAACACATCGTGAAGCTTGTGGCACCACGGGCACCAGTTGGCGCCGAAATCCAGCAGCACGTTTTTGCCCTCACTGTGCGCGCGGGCGAAGGCTGCGGTCACGAGCAACGAGCCGTCCGCTTTGGCGTCGTAAACGTCCGGTCCTTGCTTTGGATATTCTGGTTCGGTCGCGCGTGATACGAGGCAAGCGACGACGAGGAAAAGGGCTGAGGCAAGTTTCACGAGGAATGTGAATTTTTATGGGTTACTCTGGAAGTCAGGAATGCAGAATTGATCTGTGCCGACGATGCCCCGGCTGTTCGGATGGCAAATCGGCAAAAACAAAAGTTTCACGCAAAGGCGCGAAGACGCAAAGGGTGAGGAGGGATTATTATAGTTCTATGCGATGATGTTTGTCTTCTCTTGGACGGAAATCCGTGGTCCGAGATCGAGTGCCCCCACTCCTCCTCTGCGCCTTCGCGTCTCTGCGTGAACAAATTTTCTGAACGGCGGCTATAATTAATTCTAAATTGAGTGGTAGAAAAAGTGGCGCCTGTGAATCGTTTATAGCGAGGGTTTGGCGTTCAGCATCGCGTCGCGCCGGGCTTTGAATTCA
>Ga0302294_10000099_pt1 | contig 25711 bp, 20 predicted proteins | sample III_Fen_N2_3_FD_194550 | JGI IMG/M metagenome (GOLD analysis project Ga0302294, IMG submission 194550) | Peat permafrost microbial communities from Stordalen Mire near Abisko, Sweden - III_Fen_N2_3 | ecosystem: Environmental > Terrestrial > Soil > Wetlands > Permafrost | place: Sweden: Abisko...
CCGCAAGACCAACGGCTACGCCAACCAACCGCTCGACGGTATCTGGCTGCGGGCACCGTACCTGCACAATGGTTCGGTGACCAACCTGCGCGAATTGCTCGAACCTGCCAGCAAGCGGGCAAAAACGTTTTACCGCGGTTACGATGTGTACGACGCGAAGAACGTCGGTTTCCTCGCCGATGTTGCCGAGGAAAACGGGAGAAAATATTTTCGCTTCGACACCGCGCTGCCGGGCAACGGCAACCAAGGGCACGAGGGCAAGGCCTTTGGCACCGAGCTTCCCGCCGACGAAAAAGATGCCCTGATCGAATACCTGAAGACGTTCTGAACCTTTCGAATAAAGCCATGGCCTCGATAGAGCGAAACACTTCTCTTGAAAGCGGTCGACAGGTAGGGCGCGACCGCTGGGCGCGCCGGGACCGTCGCGGCGGGCCCAGCGGTCCCGCCCTACCTGTGTCTTCGTCCAGCACGAGTCACGCGCCAGAAAATGCCAAAGTAACCTATTGGGTTACTTTGCACAGACGGAGAAACCGGTGTCGCAGCCAATCGGCTAAATTGGATTCCTGGGAAGGACGCCCCAGCCGCAGGCGGTTCAAGTCTCCATTTCTCCTATGAAAATCTCCTTAAACTGTTGGCGTTGGATCGTCTTTTTTGTCGTGCTGCTCGTGGCTGGTGGACTGTTCGGGTGGTATAAATTCTTCCGCGTCGTTCCGCAGGAGGCGTTCGCGAACGAGGAGGAAAGGTTCAAATACGGCTCGATCGGTGCGGAGAACACACGTGGCCTACCTTATTGGATCTGGGTTGTGCTGCCGCGCATTTTCCCTGAGTACGTTCCCGGTCCTGGCGGTTACAAAGCGTTCGGCTTGGTGTGGGAGGAGGGCAAAGAAATTCCGGCGGGCTTCTCCAAGCAGACCATCGGTTTTCCGCGCATCGCAAACAACTGCGCGATCTGCCACACTGGCACCTGGCGGGCCAGCCCTGAGGACAAGATTCACGTCGTCGCCACTGCACCGGCGCATACGACCGATGTGCAGGGCATGATTCGCTTCCTCGCCAAGTGTGCGGCCGATCCTCGTTTCAACGGCGAAACGATCACCGCGCAGATCAAACGCGAGGTCGATCTCTCGTTCATCGACAGCCTGCTCTATCGCTTCGTGCTCGTGCCTTTCACCAAGAACGCGCTGCTCAGCCAGCAGAGCCAGTTCGCCTGGATGAATCGTCCGCACTGGCCCGATTGGGGACGCGGCCGTGACGATCCCATGAATCTCACCAAATATTTCATGACCAGCATGCCCACCGATAACTCCACCGGGCAGGCTGACTTTCCTTCCGTTTGGAATCTCAAGATCCGCAAAGGGCCGGGGCTCTACCTCAATTGGAGCTGCGACACGCCGGCGGTGCGTTCGGTCCTCATCGATTCGGCGCTGGGTCTTGGCGCTGCACCCGATCCCAACACGCCTCTCGACCGGCTCATCTGGAAGTTCCAGCGCCACGACTGGTTTCTCAAACGCATGGAGGATCTCGACAACTTCCTGAGCGATCACCCGGCGCCGAAGTATCCATTTTCTGTCGACGCCGCACTGGTTGCGCAGGGCCGGCCGATTTACGCCCAGCAATGTGCGTCGTGCCACGACGTCGGAGGCAAATACACAAACAAGCCGGTCGAGCTCGCCGAAATCGGCACCGACCGCGAACGCGTTGACACCTGGACCCAGGGTGCGGCCGACGAAGCCAATCGCCGGGTGAAAGAATTCAACATCGACCGGCCCAATATGGTGAAAATCGAGTGCTATCAATCGCCGCCGCTTGACGGCATCTGGCTGCGCGCGCCTTACCTGCACAACGGGTCTGTCCCGACCCTGCGCGATCTACTCGAACCAGTCGCCAGCCGCCCAAAGGTTTTCTATCGCGGATACGATGTTTACGATTCCGTCAATGTCGGCTTCGTCACGATGGGCGACGAGGCTCAGCGTGTCGGGTGGAAGCACGACATCAGCGAGCGCGGCAACGGTAACCAGGGGCACACCTATGGAACCATGCTCCAGTCCCAAGAAAAAAACGCTCTGCTCGAATACCTCAAAACGCTTTAGGCTAACCCCACATGTCCGCCGCCAGCCAAATGTTTCAGCAGTTGCTCCACGCGCCCGGCCAGTCAAAGGCTGCAAGGACGGTCGAGCTCTTTGGGTGGCTTATCCTAGTGGAGAGTCCGCTCATTCTACTTCGGCCGCACTGGGCGGCATCATTTCTTCACTTGCCTGCGCTTGAGCCGCAGGCGGCAAATTATTTCAGTATTGTCGGGCTGCTGATCGGTGGCCTCGGCCTGCTTTACGTTACGAGCGGTCGCCTGAGCGCGGCCGGCTTTGTCTTCGCCTCACTCCTCGATCGACCGCTTGTGCCTTTCATCATGGCGGCATTGTGGTGGTGGGGGATAGTTCCGGGTCCACTGGCTGCAGCCTTTGCGCTTCAAGACGGGCTCAGTTTCCTTTGGACACTCTCCACCTGGCGCGCTGAACAGCGCGCATTTGCGTCTGCTTAATCCGTTCAACTGCTGGAACGCGTTTGCGTCCGGTCTCCGCTCATGCCTCCTCCCCGTTCAGATTCCATCGATGACGCCTATCCAGGTGCTTTGCGCACCGCGGAGGCCGCGCAAATTCGTGTCCGCCGTTCCAACTACTATGTCGACTCTAGTGCGCCGCTCGTCGGTGTCGCGCTTTCTGGTGGCGGCATTCGCAGCGCTACGTTTTGCGTCGGCTTCTTTCAGGCGCTTGCCCGCAGGAAACTCGTCCGTCGCATCGACTATCTCTCCACCGTTTCCGGCGGCGGTTATTTCGGCAGTTTCCTCGGCGCAGCTTTCTCCCGCGAAAAAGCCAGCGGCGACAAAGTTGAGAGCGAGTTTGCCGACAGTCATTCCTGGCCGATTCAATGGTTGCGCGACAACGGCCGCTTTCTCTCTCCCAACGGTGCTGGTGACAACTGGATCGCTGCCGCCGTGATGTTACGCAATTGGGTCGCCCTGCACATTGTGCTGATCACCTTTGCGTTTCTGCTGGTTGGTTTTGGCATTCTCATGCGAGCGGAGCTCTGCACCAGCCTTTCGACCTCGGATTTCTGGCTGAAGGTGGAGCAGGGCATCTGGTCTCACCACATTCTTGGAATATGGTGGAGTCCGTGGCTGTTGCTGCCGGTTGTTCCTTTCGCGACCTTGATGCTGCCGGCTGGCTGCTTGTATTGGGCGACCCAGAGTACTCCGCTCATGACCGGGCTTCGGCGGTTCGGCATGCTTTTTAGCAGGAAATTGAGACCGTATTCAGATCGTGAATTCGCCAGCTATGCGCAGAACTGGCTCACGGAAGTGCTGGTGGTCGGTTTTGTTCCGACGGTCATTCTGCTTGTCTTCGCCATCGTAGACTCGCTTGGCCAGACTGCCTATTGGAAATGGTCCGCGAATAATTTCCAGTTCCCAACCCTGTGGGCTGCTCTGACGGGGGCCGGTTTTGCGCTCTATGGTTTTGCATCCAAGATCTACATCCTGCTCGAGAACATACTTGGGAAGGGAAAGCTCAAGCTGACCTTTAATACGATCGCGCTATTCATTTCGCTGACCTGGCTGTTGTTGATTGTTGTCGGCGTTTCGGTGGTGGCTTGCGCGCTCGCCTGGGAACGTGAACGCGTTGCGATCGATGGCCACCTGCGATTGATGACCGATCCTTGGGCACTCTCCTTAGCGGTTGCGATAACCTTGGGTTGTTCGTGGGTGTTTAGCCGCAGTTTTGGCTTCGTTAATCTATCTTCGATGCAACAGGTCTATTCTGCACGGCTGCGTCGGGCCTACATCGGCGCCACCAACCCGATCCGGCAGGCAGCGGAAAACTATAGCATGACCGAACTCATCGCCGGCGACGATTTCAGTCTCGATGAATACCAGCCGCAGAATCACGGGGGGCCGCTGCACCTCATTAATGTCACCGTCAATGAAACGCTCTCGGCCAAAACCCAGATCGAGCGCTGCGATCGCAAAGGCCTCGCTATGGCAGTGGGCCCTTGTGGCATATCGGTTGGCACGGCGTCGCACGCACTGTGGGGAACGCATCATCTCAGATCTCGCCGCCGCCGAATGATGGCGGCCCTCTGGGAGAACCCGTCGCGCACGATTGTTCCGCTCGATCAGGGCTCTGATGCGACTTTCCACGCGCTACAAACCTCGCTCCACACGCCGGAGGATCTTCATCGCGCGGGCAGGGCCGTCACCGATCGAGCAAGCAAGGCCGGTACCGGGCCGTCCCGGCAGGTTGAGGCGCTGTCATTGGGTCGCTGGACCGCGGTCTCGGGCGCGGCATTTACCACTGGGCTTGGTGCTGGCACTCATCTCGGCCTCAGTTTGCTGCTCGGCCTGGCCAACGTTCGGCTCGGATATTGGTGGGACGGAGGGGTTCCCCCGAGCCAGCGCGAGAACACGACCAGGCCGACCTTTCTCGAACTTGCTGCGCGCGTGCTAAACTGGGTGCTTCCGGTGCAGACTTGCCTAGTAAACGAATTCTTCGCGCGCTTCCACGGGCCGGCTCGGCGCCACTGGTATCTCTCCGATGGCGGACATTTTGAAAACACCGCTTGTTACGAACTGATTCGGAGGCGGGTGCCTTTTATCATCTGCACTGACAGCGGTCAGGACCCCAACTATCAATTCTCCGACCTCGCTAATCTTGTCCGTAAGGCCCGCACTGATTTTGGCGCCGAGATCGAGATTATCCGCCGCTCCAATGAAGCAGAAAAGAAGGAGCCGGGCCGCGCGCTGCCTTCTCTGGAGCAAATAGTGCATCCCGCCGTGCTTAATCTTTTTGGCTCACCGGAAGATTTCCCCGCGCTGCATGAGGATCCGGAAGCTTCCGATGGCCGTCAGCCCACGGGGTCGCGCCATGCGTTGCTAGCGCGCATCCGATATTTCGATACGGGCGAAACCGGCTGGCTGCTTATCATAAAACCGAGTCTCGCGGGAGACGAACCGGTCGATGTTGTCCAATACCAGCGTACGCATGCGCTCTTTCCACAGGAACCGACCTCCGATCAATATTTCGACGAAGCCCAGTGGGAAAGCTATCGCAAGCTCGGCGAACACATCGGAGAAACCCTTTTTGCTGCTCCACAAGATCACGACCCGCGCTGGAGTCCCTCGCGCTTCTGCGCCCCGGAGATCGCGACGGTGGGAGAAAACGAGAGCGAAGAGTTTCCTGCGATGCGCGTGGAAAAACCGCTTCGCGTCGCTACCAGCGGACTTGCCTAAATGTAGTAATTCAACCGCAGAAGTCGCATATAAGTGCTATAGCCATTTCCGAAAGACAGCAGCCAATGTTCTCGCGAAGCGGCGAAGGCAGCGAAGATGAAGGAGGCATCTGCATTTCGAGAGTTACGCCTTCGTGTTCTTCGCGGACGGCGCGAGACCGTATCGGCTGCAGCTTAACTTTATAGAGCCTTTCCATACGGTTGTTTGGGATACTCCTTCAGGAATTCCCGGAGTGGTTTAGGCGCCCCGATCTGTTTATCTTCGCGCTTTCGCTTTTTGCCGGGTTCCGCCATGTCTCTGATATGGATAACGCGCTCGCCTGGTTGGCCCGACTCTTTACCGATACGCCTTATATTTATCTTTCGTGGCCCGGCATTGCCATGATCGTGGGCTGGTTGATCGCACTGTGCTCAAAACAGGCTGCGCAATCACTCGCCATCGTCCCGCGCACCGCGGGCGGCCTGGTTGGCCTGATCACCGCGCCGTTCGTTCACGCCAACTTCGGCCACCTCGCGGCCAACTTACCTCCGTTCCTCGTGCTTGGCGCGCTGGTGCTGCGACGCGGCGAATCCCAATTTATCGAAGTCGCGCTGATCATCGCTCTCGCGCAAGGCGTGCTGCTCTGGCTGCTCGGCCGCAAAGCTGCGCACGTCGGCATGAGCGGTGTGATCTTTGGCTTCTTCGGCTACCTGCTCGCGCTCGCGTGGTTCACCCGAACTACACCTGATCTCCTCGCTGCCAGTGGCGTGTTGATTTTTTACGGCGGCATGCTTGCTGGCGTTGCGCCCGCGCGTGGTGCTACTTCGTGGGAAGGCCACCTCTTCGGCCTCCTCGCCGGCCTCGCCACCGCGTGGTTTGAGTTCAAATTGTAATCGAACACTTCGGCCCGCCTCCTGCTTTTATCTTTGCCATGCTCGCCCTTAACGAACTCGACGCCCGCCAGATTCTCGCCCTCGCCATCATCAGCGAAGAGGAAGATTCCCGCATCTACCAAACTTTCGCCGAGCAATGCCGCGAAAAATTTCCGACCTCCACAAAGCTGTTTGAGGACATGGCCGCGGAGGAACGCGGACACCGCGAGGATCTTTACCGCAACTTTCGCGAGCGCTTTGGGGAACACCTGCCCGCCATCCGCCGTGACGATGTGAAAGGGTTCCTCAAGCGCCGTCCGATCTGGTTGACGAAGCACATGTCACCCGAACGTATGTGCGAGGAGATCGCGGTCATGGAAATCGAGGCCGCCAACTTCTACGAACGTGCCGCCGCGCAAACCACCGACGTCACTTTGCGCGCGCTTTTTGTCCATCTTGCCGAGGTCGAGCGCGGGCACGAGAAGAAGGCCGAGAACCTCGAAGCCGCCCATCTTACGCCTGATAAACGCAACGAAGAAAAAGCCACGCAGCACCGGCTCTTCGTTCTCCAATACGTGCAACCCGGCCTCACGGGCCTAATCGATGGTTCGGTCTCGACACTCGCGCCGCTCTTCGCCGCCGCCTTCGCTACGCACAGCAACCACGACACGTTTCTCGTCGGACTCGCCGCGTCACTCGGCGCCGGCATCAGCATGGGCATCTCTGAAGCGATGGCCGACGACGGTGTCATTTCCGGCCGAGGTTCACCGTGGTTGCGCGGCATCGCGTGCGGGGTGATGACGACGGTCGGCGGACTCGGACACACGCTGCCGTATCTGATTCCTTCCAGTTGGGCCAATGCCTTTACCATTGCGACGGCGATTGCGGGAGTGGTTGTCGCTATCGAGTTGTTTGTCATCGCCTGGATACGCACCCGCTACATGGACACGCCGTTCCTTCGTTCGGTCGTCCAGATCATCATCGGCGGCGCGCTCGTGCTAGCGACCGGCATCATCATCGGCGCGTCGTAAATTATCGTCTCGTGGTGCGACGAGCGCGCCACCTACGGGATGGGGTGTGGGCTTCCGTGTAGGTTGCGAGCTTGTCTCGCAACGCTCAGCGCCACCTGGCGACGGATTCCGTCAATCTCAGAACCGATACAAGAGACCTGCCTGGACGATCGGGTAGTAGCGCAGCGGTTTCAGATCGTGGCTTATGCCGCTGGCCTCTTTTTGCAGGCTCGTCTGAAAAGCGGGATCACTCGTGATCGGACCGGTTGCCGACAGCGTGGTTTTGACGACTGACGTAAAAAGAAGACCAAAGTCGGCAAAATAACCGATTCCTCCGTTCACCGGTCGTTTCGACCAGCCGAAACCGATGTAGGGCTCTATGTTTCTGGCCAGCTCGACATCGCCCCGCACAGTACCCACCAGGGAGGCGGCGTAGGTGTTTCCGCCAATGGTCATCATCGAGCCACGGGTCTTGGGGTGATCAATAATTGCTATGGTATCTTCGGTGGAAAAGGCGCCTGCAGAAAAACGGAAGGAGCTGCGGAACGGATGCCAGGTCACAAAGGCCCGCTTGTCGGAAAGCTTACGCATGCCGGTTTGGTTGGAGCAGGCAAAGCCAGTCTCGTCGTTGTAGTTAAGCCAGGCGTATCCGGTGTCGGCATACTTTGAGAAGGTGAACACCACAGCAGGATTTTCGTCGAATGCGCGGATTTCGGTGCCGAGGGCGGAGGGCATGTTTTTCGCAACGACCACTCCGGCACTGAGCGATGAGGAAGCCAGGCAAAGCGCCAAAGCGAAAGCGAGCACCGGGAGCGCAGCCGCTGGAGAGAAGCATCGTGGGGTTTGCCTGAGCACGAGGGCATCATCGACCGGTACCGAATGAAATCAAATCGGCGAAGGAAAATACGGGGTGAAACGAGCGGTTTCGTGACGAGTGATTGGAAAAATCCGTCAAACAGGACGACGCGAAAAATGGTACTTGAAATCGAGGAGTGGGAGCCGCTCCGGGGGCCGGGCACCTTGTTTGCCAACCAAAAGGAGGAGTCATTCGAGCGTGCAATTTCAAATGGGTCTCAACCGTTTTGATGAGCGCTCATCGCGGACAGCTGCAGCACTTCAGATAATGTCACGGCTATGTTTGAAGAACCCCATAACCCACCGTTGCCAGGGCGGAGCCCGATCGTTGCGAGACTAGCTCGCAACCTACAAGGGAGCATACATAGCCCGTAGGCGGTTGCGCTCGCCGCGCCACGTTCGAACGCACGTCACCGCTAAAAAAAGAACCCGCACTGGAAAGTGCGGGTTCTGCGCGGGAGAAAGATAACGATTAAGAGAAAGAATTCCCTTAACCAATCACGAGGTTCTCGCCGGTCATCTCAACCGGTTTGGGCAGCCCCATGAGTGCGAGGAGCGTCGGCGCGAGATCCGCGAGACGGCCGCCGGTACGCATCTTGGTTTTGCCCGCGGCGAACTTGTCGCCAACGACAAAAACTTCGACGAGGTTCAGCGTATGCGCGGTGTGCGGGCCGTTGACGGTCGGGTCCCACATCTGTTCGCAGTTGCCGTGGTCGGCGGTGATCACGGCCTGGCCGCCCATCTTGGCCAGCGCGGCAAGCAACTCGCCCACGCCGATGTCGGTCGCTTCGACGGCTTTGACGACCGCCGGTAGATTACCGGTGTGGCCGACCATGTCGGGATTGGCATAGTTGACGACGATGAGACCGTATTTGCCGGAGAGGATCGCCTCCTTGGCGGCCTTGGTCACTTCGACGGACGACATCTCGGGCTGCATGTCGTAGGTCGGTACCTTCGGGCTGGCCGGGCATGCACGATCTTCACCCGGGAAGGGTGCGCTATTGTAGTTGTTGAAGAAGAAGGTGACGTGCGGATTCTTCTCGGTTTCGGCGCAGCGGAACTGCGGTATCCCGGCATCGGATACAACTTTGCCCAGAATGTTTTTCAACTTCTCGGGTTTTCCGGAGATGACGTGCACGGGCAGACCGGCCTCGTACTCGGTCATCGTGGCGTAGTAGAGGTCGAGCTTCTGGCCGCGGTCGAATTCCTTGAAGCCATCGATCACGAAGGCCTTGGTGATCTCGCGCGGGCGATCGCCACGGTAGTTGTAGAAGAGCACGGCGTCGCCGTTGGCGAACGTCGCGAGCGGCTTGCCGTCGGCACCGAGAACCCAGGTTGGGGCAACAAACTCGTCGCCCTTCTGCGTTTCGCTGAGCGGCGCGTCGTAGTACTGCTGGACGGCTGCGGTGGCGGACTTCGCGGTGGCGACGGCCTGTTTGCCGGTGAGCATGTTGTAGGCTTTGGAGACGCGTTCCCAGCGGTTGTCGCGATCCATCACCCAGAAGCGGCCGCACACGGTGGCGATTTTGCCAATGCCGATCTTGGCGCAGTGTTCCTCAACCTGTTTGATATAGCCAAGGCCGCTGGAGGGCGGCGTGTCGCGGCCATCGGTGAAGGCGTGGATGAAGACTTCCTTCAAGCCGTCTTCCTTCGCCTGGCGGAGGATTCCGTAAAGGTGCTCGAGCATGCCATGCACGCCGGCATCGGAGACGATGCCCATCAGGTGCAGGCGGGAATGGCGGGTCTTTACGCGCTCAATGGCTTCGCGCCAGACCGGATTGGTTACGAGGCGTTTGTCGGTGAAAAGTTTGTTCAGCCGCACGAGTTCCTGATCGACGATGCGACCGGCTCCGATGTTTTCGTGGCCAACCTCGCTGTTGCCCATGATGCCGTCGGGCAGACCGACATCGAGGCCGCTGGCCTTGATGAGCGTGACCGGGTATTTCGCGTGCAACATGTCGTCGCATGGTTTTTTCGCGAGGAAGGTCGCATTGGTCTGGTTTTGGTCAGGATGTGGGTTTTTGCCCCAACCATCGCGGATGACGAGAAGTACAGGTTTGCGCGGAGTGCTCATAAATTTGAAAGGATGAGGGATGACCGCGGAACGCCTCGGACAAAAGGCGAAAATTATGCCAGCTGATAGTATTCCGGCAGGTCATTACCCCGTTAAAGAATTTGCGACCGGTCCGATGTTGGCAGCAACGATGCTATAGAACGCCCAACACAAGGACACGCCATGACGCTCATCATTCGAGATCAGCTGGTAAACCCGCCCACGTGGTTCGCCTCGTTTCGAGACCTGACGCTGTATTGCAACGTGTTTCTGCATCTGGAGATCGTCGTCGAATCGGACGCGATCGACCGCTACTACCGCTGGATCAAACCGCGTGGCGGCATGGATTTCATCGAGGATTTCGTGCGGCCAGGCAGCGAAGACGGGGTACGGCTCGACATCGAACACAGCTATCCGCGCACGATCATTACCGACCGTATTGCGCCCGAAAACGTTGGGCGTCTGATCGCGCAAATCCAGGGTCTGCGCGCGGCCTGAGCAATCGGGGTTTGGCCCTATTTGGTGATGGGAGTTACTGTTTTCGGAATGCGCTCCGATCCGTGGCGAAACCGTTGATATCGATGGGAACAGCCGGTAAAAAATAACCAATGGAGTTGCACGAACCTATTTCCCCTATAGCTGTCAAGGAGAGGCCGTAATTGCGCGGCAAGTATGAACTTACGTCCAACCCCACGCGTAACCGGCAAATTCTCTGCTGCCTGTGGCCGGCCTTCAAGCGCGAGGAAATCATGACCAACGCCCAGACATTCTCTGTATTCGAGAAATGGATTCTAGTCGGCGCCTTTTTGCTATTAGCGCTTTGGGGGCCGACGGCCCAGGCGTGGGAACGCGGCGAAGTGCTCGAGGCGATTCATCAGGTCGAAAACCCCAATAACACGACCCGCGTTGGCCGCCGTGGTGAACTGGGACCCTATCAATTTCGTCCTGTCGTCTGGAACACTTACACGCAGAAACCCTTCTCCTTGGCCGTCGACCAGGCTGAAGCCCGGGCCGTGGCCGAGATGCATTTCGACTGGATCAAGCGCGGCTTGGAGCGGAACAAGATCGCAGTTACGCCCTATTACATCGGACTCGCCTGGAATGCCGGTCTGATGGCGGCGCTCAACGGCCGCACCTCGGCAACCAGCCAGCATTACGCGCAACGGGTGGCCAATCTCGTCGAACACGCCACGAAGCAAGTGGTGACCGAACCATCGGCCACCGCCGAAAAACTCCCGGCCTCAGCGGCGCAAACGTCGCTTTAGCCCTTCACTCTTGAACAACGATCACGTTTGCGACGATGGCTATGGAAGCTCGGGGGTCCGTCCTGCTCGCTACTCAATCCTCGCTACTTCGTTTCCGGCTCAGGCGGGTTGGATTATTCCAGAAACGACGACTGCTTGGGTCCTTTGGCGGAGCGCTTGACCGCTTCTTCCTCGGGCGTGGCATTCAAATGTCGCGGCGGCTTGGATACACGTGAGGCGACGGCGGCTTCGCGGTCGGCGACGATTCGGTCGCACATGCTTTGAATGTGGAGTTTCAGCCAGTGCGAGGTGCTGCTCGTTTCGGTGTAATCCGCCGGGCCGTAGTGATCGATGCGCCCTACCTGCCGCAACCGGTCGTTTTGGGCGAATTCATCGGTTCGGGCAGGATTGTGCACGGCGTAGGCCATGCCGCCGCCTTTTTTGACCACGGAGAAACTCGGGATGTCGCTTGGGCCATCCGCGATGTAGATCATGTTTTGAAACGGTATGCGGCGGTCCTCCGGCGTGATGTTGGCGTTGACGTCGATCGCGGGGTTTTTGTTGGTGCCCTTGTTGATCTCGAACAGAGCACGCGTCTTGGTCGTGTTGTCGATGACCATGCTGATCTGTGCGATCTCGGCCTCGGCGGCGAGGCCGAGCTCCTTTTGTTTTAGGAAGCCAGGCTGAAGCGGGTTTTCGATAAACTCGCAGCCCCAGATACCCTCGACGTGTGCCGCGATAGCGCTGCCCTGGATCATCTCGGCGAGCCCGGTGCTGACGATGTAGTGCTCGAGCTGGATGTCGTGTTTCCGGTAGATTTCTTTTTCCGCGACGAAGGTTTTTGCGCGGTCGAAAAACTGCGGCAGGCCGGGGTAAAACTTAATATCCGCGCCGCATTCGCGCAGGATTTTGTTGTTCAACTTGGGCATCTCGCCCGCCTGCACGTAGGTGAGCAAGTGATTGAGGTAAGCGATTTCGCCGGAGAGATGGTAGCCGCGCTGGCGGTAGTGCTCGACCAAGTTGTTGGTCTCGGCCCAGAAGTTTGCCTCGTTGACGCCATAGCGCCGGAAAAGCGGCGACTGCATGTATTCCGGGATTAGGGTCTTGTCGAAGTCCCAAATGCAGGCGATGATGTTCTGCGTGAAAAGCGTGGTAGCCATATCGGATCAGCACCTCTAGGTGGAAGCGCCTGTCGTTTCGCCCACCCAAGCCGGATTGCGCCGAGTGCGCAATTCGCAAATCACCGCCCGTTTCCCGATTGTACCCGAATTTTCATGGACCACCTGCCAGACATCACTCCGTTTCAGCGCCGCCTCGATGAACTCGATGCGCAGATGGCCGACGCGTCGTTTTACGCCAATCCGCGCAAGGCCGCCGAGGTCAGTCGTGAACAACAAAAGCTGCAACAGATGGTCGCGGATTTTCGGACCTACGAGAAAACGTCGCGCGAGATAGTGGAAGGCCAGGCCTTGCTCAAGGATCCCGCGGCTGATCCGGATCTCAAGGAACTGGCGGGCGCTGAGCTGCCGGACTTGCAGCGCAAGCAGGCGCAGTTGCACGAGACGATCCTGCGCTCGATGATTCCGCCCGAGCCAAGTGACTCGCGCAATACGGTGATGGAAATCCGCGCGGGCACCGGTGGCGACGAGGCGAGCTTGTTTGCGGCGGAGCTGTTCCGGCTGTATTCAAAATATGCCGACAACCACGGCTGGAAAGTCCAGCCGATGAGCGTGAGCACCTCGGATCGTGGCGGCATGAAGGAGGTTATTTTTCTCATCACCGGCGACGATGTGTACAAGCAGTTGAAATTCGAAAGTGGCGTTCATCGCGTGCAGCGCGTGCCGGTCACCGAAGCCAATGGACGCATCCACACCTCAACCGTGACGGTCGCCGTGCTGCCCGAAGCCGAGGAAGTCGATGTGAAGATCGACCCGCAGGACCTCGAAATCACAGTGTGTCGCGCGAGTGGTCCAGGCGGGCAGGGCGTCAACACCACCGACTCCGCGGTGCAGATCGTACACAAGCCGTCCGGCCTGATGGTGCAATGTGCCGATGAGCGCTCGCAGCTGAAAAACAAAGCGAGGGCGATGACCGTGCTGCGCTCGCGTCTGCTTAAGCAGAAGGAGGATGAAGAAAAGGCACGGTATGCCCAAAACCGCCGCAGTCAGATCGGTTCGGGCGACCGTAGCGAACGCATCCGTACCTACAATTTCCCGCAAAACCGGCTGACGGATCATCGCATCGGTTTGACGCTCTACAATCTGCCGCAGGCCATGGAAGGGCAGATCGACAACGTGGTCGCCGGTCTTCAGCGGGCGGACTTCGAGCAGAAATTCGCCGCGCTCACGGGACAGGAATACGCTGGTTTCTCGCAGAACCGCGGCGGCGCAGAGGAAGAGTAATGAAACTGAACGAAGTCGAGTTGTATGAAGATGGAAAGCTCTCGCAGCGGCGTAGAGCCGCGGAGGACGCATGATAAAGCTTAACGAGATCAGCGGTGCGATTGTGGACGCTGCTTACCATCTACATTCACGAACAGGCCCCGGACTGCTCGAATCGGTCTATGAAGAATTGCTGGCCTACGAACTGACAAAGCGAGGATTGAGATATGAGAGGCAGAAACCGATTCCTATCCAATACGACGGCAGGATACTCGAAATGGGATTTCGCGCGGATTTAGTTGTTGAGGATACAGTGATTGTCGAACTGAAGTCCTTGGAGACCCTGGCTCCGGTTCACAAAAAGCAATTGCTCACCTACCTTAAAATATCGGGCAAACAGCTCGGACTATTAATCAACTTCGGTGCGCCATTGATCAAAAACGGCATCGTGCGTATTGCCAACGGAGTCGTTGACGAACCCCCGGCGCTCAGTGGCTCTGTGAGAGAATAATCCCATGCTTGCCGTTCTCGAGATCATTAAAAAGACGACCGATTTTTTCGCGGCCAAAGGCGTCGAGAGCCCGCGATTGAATGCTGAGTTGCTCATCGGCCATGCGCTCGGCTTGAAACGCATGCAGCTCTATATGCAGTTTGAACGGCTGCTGACCGAGGCGGAACTGGAAAAGATCCGTCCGCTGGTGCGCCGTCGGGCCCAGCGCGAGCCGGTGCAATATATTCTTGGTGAAACCGAGTGGTTCGGAATGAAACTAAAAATTGACCGGCGTGCGCTTATTCCACGACCGGAGACGGAACGGCTGGCCGAGCTGGTGACGGAATTCACGACAGTGGCACCGGTGCGCATCCTGGATCTTGGGACGGGAAGCGGCGCGTTGGCGCTTGGTTTGGCCAAACACTGGCCTGAGGCACGAGTCGTGGCAGTGGACCGAAGTAGCGAGGCCCTCGCGCTGGCTCGGGAAAACGCAGTGGCGCTGGCTTTGGAGGCGCGAGTAAATTTTGTCGAATCCGACTGGTTTTCCGTTTTGCCGACGGGGGACCGCTTCGAATTGATCGTGGCCAATCCACCTTATTTGACGGAGGAAGAAGCCGCCGCAGCCGAACCGGAGGTGCAGGCGCACGAGCCGCGTACCGCCTTGGTCTCACCCGAGCAGGGGATTGCCGACCTGCAAAAAATAGTCACCGGGGCGCCGCAGTTCCTGAACGCGGGCGGTTTGCTCGCGCTGGAAACCGGCGTGGCGCATCACGCTGGGCTGGTCAAACTTTGCACGGAAGCTGGCTTCAGCCGCAGCGAATCGCGGCAGGATTTAACTGGACGCGACCGCTTTATCTTTGCTTGGCGCTGACGATTTGATCGGCAAAACTCAAGACCGTAGAGTGTTTTGAAATAAGGCCGTAGCCGCCGATTCGGCCGCAGATTGCATCGCGCGATTCATGGGATAACCACTAAGGGAATTCCTCAAAGAGGAATTCTTTAAGGTGTCCTCCGGCTGATCGCCTGCGGGTACCTATTCCGGGGTCTGCTAATCGCAGACCTTAACAGCCCGTGATTAGCGGGCTCGAGAATGGTTTACTGCGACGATCAGGAGCAGAGCTTGAACAAGGTTTCCCCCATTGGGGAAACCCTATTAGCGGTTAAAAACTCCGGCTAAAACATGTGTAAAACCAGTAAAACGAGCCAAACTCTAGCCCTTGGTCGCGACTTGGGCGGTGAGCGGCGCGTGATCGCCAGCCCAACCTTCGGGTTTGCGGCCGAGGTCGATGGCGTCGGAGAGGATGCGCAGCGTCTCGCGGAGATGAATGTCGAATTTTCCGTAGCCGTCATCGGCCAGAGCGGAGAGCTCTGAGTCGTCGTCATCATCGGCTCCGGCGTCTTTCTTTTTGACCTCGGGCTTTTTAGCCGGAGGAACGCCCAGATTAAATTCGCGGAAAGTATAATCGTTTTTCGCGAGGAGCGCCTTCTCCTTGTCCATCGTTTTACGGAAGGAGGAGTCAGTTGTTTTCTGGGCGCGACGCTCTTCGAGATTCAATGAAATGGTCTTCAGTTCCTGTTTGGATTTAAACCAATCGATGTTCTTTTTGAGGAAGGAGAATTCATCGAGTTTTGCCTGGCGGGCTTGGCTGTCGGCGCGCAGCGGATTGAGGATTTTGGGCGGAAGCGGTTTGCCATCGAAGACACTTGTGGGGATTTCGTCCCAGACCAGAGCATGCGGCAGATCTTTTTCGCCGATGGGGAGATAATCATCGATCGAAGGGAGAATGACATCGGGGATGACGCCTTTGAGCTGGGTGGAGTGGCCGTCGGGCAGATAGAATTTTTGGACCGTGAGCTTGGTTGCGCCGGTTTTCACCGGAGAGCTGGCCAGATCGGCGATGACGTTTTTCATCTCGATGACGGTTTGCACGGAGCCTTTTCCATGAGTCGAGCTGTCACCGACGACGATGGCGCGACCATAGTCTTGCAGCGCACCCGCGACGATTTCCGAGGCGGAGGCACTGAAGCGCGACACCAGCACGGCCATCGGGCCTGTGTAGGAGATGTGCGGGTTTTCATCACTGTCTACTTTTACTTCGCCGTAATAGGACCGTACCTGCACGACAGGGCCCTGGTTGATGAAGAGTCCGGTCAGATCGATTGCCTCCGAAAGCAGGCCGCCGCCGTTACGTCGCAGATCGAGGACGAGACCTTGAATGCCGGTTTTTTGGAGCTGCTTGATGAGTTCGGCTACGTCGCGGGTGGCACTGTTCTTTTCCTCGGCATTGCCGCTGCCGTCGGGGCCGTAAAACGCCGGCAACGTGATGACACCGATGGAGGCATTCTTGCCTGTTGTGGTGTCGGGGACTTCGAAAATGGCGGCGCGGGCGCGGGCGGAGTCGAGATTGATGACATCGCGCGTGAGCAGAACTTCCTTGCGGATCGACGGGTCGGAGGCGTCGCCGGGTTGAATGATAAGTTTTACGCGGGTGTTTTTCTGACCGCGGATCTGGTCGACGATCTTGCGCAGCTTCATGCCGATGACTTCAACCGGCTCGGCTTCATCCTGTCCGACAAAGAGGATTTTGTCGTTAGGATGGAGTTGTTTGCTGAGGTCGGCCGGGCCGCCAGCGATGACCTCTTTGATAACGCAGTAATCGTCTTCGAGGCCGAGCAGCGCGCCGATCCCCACGAGCTGGAGGCGCATCTGAATCGCAAAATCCTCGAAGGTGTCAGCGGAAAAATAGGTCGAGTGTGGGTCGTAGATCCGGGTGATGGTGGAGAGAAAGATTTCCGAAATCTCGTTGGATTCGATGTCGTCGAGATTTTTCAGCATCCGTTCATAGCGTTTGCGCACGGTCTGCTTGGCCTCTTCGAGATTTTTCTTGTTTAGCATGTCCTGCAGGATTTCGAACTTCAGGCGCTTGCGCCAAAGTTCGTCGGCTTCCAGCTGGGTTGCGCACCACGGTGCCTTCGCACGGTCGATAGTGAAGGTTTCTTTGACGGTGAGATCGGGGTCTTTTTTTAGCTCCTCAAAGATCCATTGAATCCGCGTTTCGGCGCGTGAGGCGTAGACGTTGTAAATCTCGTATGCCGGATCGATTTTGCCGAGCGAGGAGATGTTGTTGTAGATCCAACTGGCTGGATACCGCGTGGTAAAATCGTCTTTGTCGCTGGCCAGAAAAAACAGCCGCTGGCCGTCGAGTTCGCCCATGAAATCGGGAATGACCTGGCCGTAGTCGCCCGAGCGGACGTTCTCGTGGTTGTAGTGAACTTCCTCGAGCAAATGGATCAACGTGGTGATCTCACGCACCAATGTGGGGCTCGTCTCGAACTTGCGGTCGGTGTGCGCGTGAACGCTGCTGACGGCGATGGCAAATGAAAGGAGCAACCCCAAAAGGCCGCGTTGGAAGGAGGCAGACAACTTCATCGGTGGTAGGACGAGCCTTGATTGGATTTGTTTCAAAATGATAAGCCAGCTGCGAGGCAGGCCGCTTTCTCATGCATACGGCGCGCCTCTAGAAGGGTTAAAGCTAAACTTTGGGCAAACGTGAAACAAGCTGTGTCCCTTGTTTTTGATCGGGGAGATTTCTCTCTGATCGCGCGCTCGTGTAATGCTCTGCCTGTGACGTAGACACAACAGGGCGAACGGCTGAGCGGGGGGCGCTCAGCCACCTGAATCATCGCCCGCAACAGAGAAATTTAGCGTCGGCTTAACCGTTTGGCCGAGGTAAATTCAGGTGTGGGCGGGCTTTTCGCTATACATTGCCACGAGGGCTGCGCCGATGGACTGGGAGAGTTCGCCGAGCGTCGCTACGACGATTTTCATGCGGGCGCGCTGTGCCGGCCAGAGATAGGGAGCCGCCGACTCGCGCATGATGCGCAAGTAGCGTTCACGGAATTCCGGCGTGGTCGATTCCGGGTCGATCAGGCCGCCGCCGATCACGACGAGCCCCGGGTCTAGCATCAGTGCGATATTGGCGATAAAGATGCCCATCGCGCGCGCCTGAAAATCAAAAATCTCCAGAGCAAGCGCGTCGCCTTTCTGGGCGCGGGTGCGAAGCGAGAGAACTTTTTCTTTGATTGGCGCAGTTGACTTGGCGAGCTCGTGGTCTGGGAAATTTTTCAACGCGTCCTCCAACAGATGTGGCAGGCTGGAGATCGTTGTGTAGGCTTCGATGCAGCCCCAGTCACGACCGCAGCCGCAAGGGAACGGGCGTTTACCGAGAAGGTGAAGCGGCGCAGGCATATGGGCTGCTTCCGTTCCGCAGAGCGTGGCGCCTTCGAGCGGCATGCCGTTTTCGTCGATGTAGGCGCAACCCAGACCTGAGCCGGGCGCGAGCATGAGCACGGATGATTTACGCGTACCACAGGCTTGCCGCGCCTCCGCGACGCCGCCGAAACGACCGTCGTTGCCAACCACGAGCGGAATCGGGCGCCCGGCAGCCGCGGTGAGAGCCTGGCTATAGTCAGAGTGGAAATTCCATCCGGCAAAGCTTGCGGGCAGATTGGCGGCGCGACCAAGAACGCCGTAGCTTTCGTAGGGTCCGGGAATCGCCAGGCCGACGCCACGGACGTCGGTCCAGGTGAGTTTGTTGGCCGTTAGAAAATCGATCGCACCCTGAAGCCAGCCTTTGACCACGGCTTCGCGTCCGGCCTGCGAGTTCGTCGAACTCTGCATGAGTTTGTGGGAAACGATGGAGCCGTCGGTCCAGACGCCTCCGGTTTTCGAGGTGGTCGCACCACTGTCGGTGCCGATGAAAACGCCTTTGTTGTTCATTGGGGGAAAATGGGGTGTGTGGCTGAATTCGCCAAGGCAACTCTGCTGTTACGTTTGAGCAGAATTTGCCGGGCCGGCCGGTTTTGGCACCGGATGTTGGAACGAGTACAAAAGATAAATCCCGACGCCGACACAGATGCCTGAATCGGCGACGTTAAAAGTCGGGAAGACATAGCTGCCGAAATGAAAATCGAGGAAGTCGATCACGTGGCCATACACGAGGCGGTCAAGCAGGTTGCCCACGATGCCGCCGCAAAGCAGACCGAAACTTATCTGTACCGGCAAAAGGCGCAGGCCGAGCGAGCGCCGCCAGAAAAAGATCGCAACGAGCGTGGTGAGTGCAAGCACGGCGAGCGTCGTGCTTTTGCCGGTGAACAGGCTCCATGCGGCGCCCGTGTTGCCGACGTGTACGAGGTTGAAAAAACCCCGGATGATCTCGATGTGATGAGGTGGCCCGTAGGTGCCGGTCGACAGGTTGACCACGATCAGGAACTTGGTGACCTGATCGAGCACGAAGACGCCGAGCGCCAGAACCAGCAGCCAGCGGTAAGCCAGGATGCGTTGGAGCCGCGACGCCGGTCTGGTGCGGGCCGGAGAGGAGACTGAAGCAGGCTGGCCGACTTCGCTCACTCGTCGTCGCCGCCGCCGCTGTCTTCGATCTTGGCACCGTCTTCACCCAGTTCGCCGAAAAGTCCGGCGGAGGAACTCTTGCGCATGCGATTGCGCTCGATGTCCTTTTGAGCTTCGGCCGAGTAGCGGGTGAAGGGCACGGCCGACAGGCGTTCCTTGGCGATCGGCTTCGCGGTGATTTCGCAGATGCCGTAGGTGCCATCTTTGATGCGTTTGATCGCCAGCTCGATTTCGGTCAGTGCGTCCTGTTCGTTCGAAACGAGGCTCAGGGCAAAATCGCGATCAAAGGTATCGGTGCCGGCGTCGGCCATGTGCTGACCGTAGCTGGAGAGATCGCCCGAGTCGTCTTTGCTGGAACGCTTCAGCGTCTCTTCGCTATGCAAGGTGATGCCGGCGGTGAGATGACTGCGGAGATCGAGGAGCAGCTTGTAATAGCGGCGGAATTTTTCCGGCACGCTGTCGATATCCACTTCTATCGGCGGCTTGGTCGCCCGCTTTGGATTGAAGCCCAAGATGTCAGCGAGCGAGGCGGCTTTGATGTGATTGGGCTGCGCGGGTTGCGCGGTCTTGGTTACGTCAACGATCTTGGACGCGGACTTGGCTGTGGTTTTTGCCGCCTTGGCGGCTTCATTTTCAGCTGTGGTTTTGGCCACGGTCTTCGCAATCTCGCGCACTTCATCGAGGCTGAAAGCAATCGGCTTGACGGCCTTTTTGCTGCCCAGAATGCGGCTGCGAAGGAGTTCGCGGGCGTTTTCCTTCTTATCGTTGGACTTCTTCTTGTTATTATTGGACGACGGCACAGCAGAATTGGGCTTTGGTGGAACGGCTTGAACTTTGGTGGGAGCCGGTTTGGGCGCGGGCTTTTTCGCGGGGGCGGACACAACTTTTTTTGGGGCGGGCTTGGCCGTCTTTTTATGGACAGTCTTTTTGGCGTGGGGCGCGGGTTTTTTGTGTTTTGCCATGGGATAAATCGGTTGGGATTGGCTAAAATTTAGGGTGAACCAGCAAGGGCCTCCGCACAGCGAGGACAGACCTCCCCGTGAGTATTTTTTTCGAGAACCGGCACCCAACGCCAGCAGCGCGGGCAGCGCGTGTGACCAAGTTCCTGACTATGGCGGACAGATATATTCAACGGAGACGCGTCGGCGGATGCGGCGAGTCCGACCTGCGAAACGATGAAAAGCTCCGGTAAAAAGTCGCGGTGTTTTTCGAGCAGCTTGAAAACGGCATCGCTGGCTGGCGCACTGAGCGTGATGGCGGCATCGAGGGATTTGCCAAGCTTGCCGGCAGCGCGCTGCGGCTCGATCGCCTCGTTGACCTGCGCGCGGATTTTCAGCAGGGCGGTGACGTCGGTGTCGATTTCGGCATTGGTCCAGGCCGTGGGCGCGACCGGCCAGTCTTGCAGGTGAATCGAGCCGGCGGTGTACTCAGTTTTCGCTGTGGCAAACGACCAGGCTTCGTCGGAGGTCAGGCTCAGGATCGGCGCGAGGACTTTGACCAACGAATCGAAAATGAAATGAATTGCAGTTTGCGACGAGCGCCGGAGTGGGCTGGCCGTGCCGTGCGTGTAGAGCCGGTCTTTCAGGACGTCGTGGTAAACCGCCGACAGGGTGACCGAGCAAAAATGACTGCAGAGCTGGTAGACGCGGTGGAACTCGTAGGCGTCGTACGCGGCGGTGCAGTCGCGGATGAGCGCGGCAGTCTGGTGCAGCGCCCAGCGATCCAGTGTATCCATTTTCTCAATCGCCACGGCGTCACGCGCGGGATCGAAGTCGAACAGGTTCGAAAGTTGGAAGCGCAGGGTGTTTCGCAGCAGCCGGTATGACTCGCTGGCGCTGTTCAGAATTTTGTCGGAGATCGTGATGTCTTGCGTGAAATCCTGCGACGCGATCCAGAGGCGAATGACGTCTGCGCCGTACTGCGCGATGTAGTTGTCGGAGGTCGGCGGCTTTTCGTACTGGCCGGACTTGGAGATCTTCTTGCCGTCTTCGCCGACGATAAAGCCATGCGTGAGCACGCATTTGTAAGGCGCGCTGTCCGCCGCGATGATGCCGGTCCAGAGCGAAGACTGAAACCAGCCGCGGTGTTGATCGCTGCCTTCCAAGTAAAGATCCGCAGGACGCTGCGTGTCGCCTTGCTTGCGATTCAGGACAGCCATGTGTGACGAACCAGAGTCTATCCACACATCGAGCGTGTCGCGACCGCAGACGAGCTTGTCCGGCGTGGGCCAGCCGGAGGGAAGCGTGACGCCTTCGAGGAGCTGTGCGGGCGTGGCGTTGTACCAAAGGTTTGTGCCTTGTTTCTCGATCTTGTTAGCGACGGCGCGGACGACGGAGGCTTCGAGGTAGCCGACTTTCTTTTCGTCGTAGAAGGCGATGATCGGTACGCCCCAGGAACGTTGGCGGCTGATGCACCAGTCGGGACGTGACTCGACGGCGCCGCGAATGCGGGTTTCGCCCCAGGTCGGAACCCATTGCACTTTGCCGATGGCGTCGAGAGCGGCGGTGCGAACGCCGTTTTTGTCGAGCGAGACGAACCATTGGTCAACGGCACGGAAAATGATCGGGGTCTTCGAGCGCCAGCAATGCGGATAGCTGTGCGTGATCTTGCTTTTGGCCAGCAGCGCACCGGCGGTGGCGAGTTTCTTCAGTACCGCGAGATTAGCGGGCGACGGCTTCTTGGCTTCGAGGTCTTCGACCGTTTCGAGACAGGTGAGGCCGACGAGATCGGCGGGCACCTTGCCGTCATCGAGGTAGCGGCCGTCGTCGCCGACTGGGCAGTAGATCTCGAGTTTGTACTTGAGGCCGGTGAGATAGTCCTCAGCACCGTGGCCAGGCGCGGTATGAACGCAGCCAGTGCCGCTGTCGATAGTGACATAGTCGGCAAGGACGACCGGTGAGGCGCGATCGATGAACGGATGGCGCGGGGCAAGGCCTTCGAGCGTGGCGCCAGGCATCGTTTTCACGACGGTGGGTTGTTCGGCCGCCTTTGCTGCGGTGGCCACCGAGCCAAGCAAGGGCTGGGCGACGATCAAGCGCTCAGCACCAAAATCGGCGACGACATAATCGATTTCCGGATGAACCGCGATCGCAAGATTGGCGGGGATCGTCCACGGCGTGGTCGTCCAGATGACGACGAAGAGCGGCTTGTCGGTGGGCAGGCCGAACTTTTCGGCTTCGCTCACTGGCACGGCGAACTTCACCCAGATCGAAATGGAAACGTGGTCTTTGTACTCGATCTCTGCTTCGGCCAGCGCGGTTTCAAACGGGATCGACCAGTAAACCGGTTTCTTCGAACGGTAGACCAAGCCCTTTTCGACAAACTTCGCGAACGTGCGGATGATGTCGGCTTCGTAGGCGGGGTTCTTGGTTTTGTATTCAGACTTCCAATCGGCGAGCACGCCGAGGCGTTTGAACTGGGCGGTTTGTTTTTTGATCCAGCCCTCGGAAAATTGATCGCAGAGCGAACGCATCTCGGCGGTGGAGACTTGCTTGTTCTCCGCCTGCAACTGCCGCATCACCTTTTGCTCGATCGGCAGGCCGTGGCAATCCCAGCCGGGCACGTAGGGCGTGCGGAACCCGCGCATGGATTTGTAGCGAAGCGTGATGTCCTTGAGCGACTTGTTGAGCGCAGTGCCGATGTGGACGTCGCCATTGGTGAACGGCGGGCCATCGTGCAGGACAAAAACGGGCGCTTTGGCGCGGGCGGTTTGGATGGCTCCGTAGAGGCCTAACTTCTCCCAATGCGCCAAACGTGCGGGCTCGCGGCCAACAAGGTTGGCGCGCATTGGAAAATCCGTTTTTGGGAGCTGGAGAGTGTCTTTCAGGTCTTGCGCCATGCCAAAGAAAAGCGCGGAAGGCTAAGCGGAGGGCAACCTGAGTCAAGGGAAGACGGGGCCTTTCCTGAGCCGTCACCGTTCCGTTGCAGTACTTGGGTAACTTGCCTCCGCGTAACAGGATCGCCTTCGCCTAGCGTGCTGCCTTTTCGCCGAGCGTCAGACCCGCGCGTAAACAATTCGGCAGCGCAATGCCATTGCGCGCCTGCCCGCCGATGAAAAGCCCGCCGTACATCTGTTCGCAGGTGGCGATTTCGTCGAGGAAACGGTCGTGGCCAAGGTTGTACTGCGGGATCGCGCGTGGCCAGGCGTTGACGCGTTGGAAAACCGGTTCGCCTGTGACGCCGAGTAATTCGCGAAACTCGGCCATGACCGTGGCGAGCAACTCAACCGATGACAACGCGGCCAGATCTGGCCGCGCCGCACCCCCAACCATCGCCGTGAGCCCAACGTGCCCCTCAGGCGCGCGACCCGGAAAGAGCGACGAAGAGAACAACACGCCGAGGAGCTTCCGCTTTTCGACCGCCGGCATGAGCACACCGAAACCGTCGAGCGGATGACTGACCTGCTCGCGGCGAAACCCGAGAAAAACCGAGGTCACCGGTGGATGTATGACCTCCTCGAGGACAGCCATCGGGCGATGAGCATCGAGGCCAAAAGTCATCTTTGCCAATGCCGCCGCGGGCAGGGCGACTACGACGGCACCAAATTCCTCGGTGTGGTCAACGCCATCGCGGGTCCAGGTCACGCTCCACGGCAGGCCGAGCGCGGTGCGCAGGTTCTTGACGGTGGCATTAAGTTCGGCTGCGCCGGCCGGCAGACTGCGGGCGAGGGCATCGGTCAGCGTTTGCAGGCCGTCGCGGAAGGAGATGATGCGGCTTACGGGCTCGCCGCGTTCACGGCGGGCTTTGCTTTGCGCGAGCTGACCGCGGATGAGCGAACCATGCGATTGTTCACTGGCGAGCAGTTGGGGGAAGGTGTGCTGCGTCGAAAGCCTGGCCGGATCGCCTGCGTAAACGCCGGAGACAAACGGATTCAATGCATAGTCGACGACCTCCTGGCCAAAGTGCAGGGCGACCAGCTCGGCGAGGCCGATGTCGTTGGCGCGTTCTTGTGGTTTGGCCCAGAGCTCGGTGAAAAGTTTTCGTTTGCTGCGCGCGGAAAAAAGCGTCGTGCGCCAAAGCCCCAGCGGCGACGTCGGCACCGCGTGAAGTTTCCCGGCGCGCACGATGTAGCGGTTTTTCGCGGTGGGTCCGGCGACGACTTGTTCGTGGTCGAGCCCCAGTTCGGTTATGAGCGTGAGAATATCGCGGTGGTTTTCGAGGATCGTGTTGGGACCAACCTCGACCAGCCAGCCGCCGGCGCGTTCGGATTGCACCGCGCCACCGAGTCGCGCCCCGGCTTCGAAGAGCCGCACCGTCCGGCCGAGCTGCGTGAGCTTGTACGCAGCGGCGAGTCCGGTCGCGCCGCCACCGAGCACGGCGATGGGTTTTGATTCGGTCACAAACATGAATTGGTTTTTACAGGAGGTAACGGAGGCAACGGAGAGGCTGTTCTCTGTTTGCTCTGTTTCCTCCTGTTTAATTGCTCCAGTGCGTGACGGTGTCGACCAGCGCTTCGACGCACTCGATCTTGGCGGAGGGCGTGATGCCGTGGCCGAGGTTGAAAATGTGGCCCTGGGTGCTGCGCATCGATTCCAGCAGGCGAGTGGTTGCGGTGCGCACGATCCCGGGCGTGGTCTGCATGAGGACCGGGTCGAGATTGCCCTGCACGGCGACGTTGGCCGGAAGGTTGCGGCGGACGATCGCGAGGTCGTTGGTCCAGTCGACGCTGAGAACTTTCACGCCGGAAAACGCCTGGTCGGTCAGGTGCGGTGCAGTGCCTTTCGCATAGAGGATGATCGGGAAATCTCTTGGCAGTGCGGTGACGATTGCACGAATCCAGCGTAGTGAAGCCGCCTCGTAATCGGGCCCGGCGATGATGCCGCCCCAGGAATCGAAAATCTGGATCGCATCGGCACCAGCGCGTATCTGCATCTTGAAGTACGTGATGAGCGCGGCGGTGAGTTTTTCGAGCAGCGCATCGAAGGTTGAGCGGTCGGTGTAGAATAGGAGTTTTATGCGCTCGAAATCCTCTGAACTGCCGCCTTCGACCATGTAGGTCGCGAGCGTCCACGGCGAACCGCCAAAGCCGAGCAGTGCTTTTTGTCCGGCGAGTTCCTTTTTTAGGATGGCGAGTGTTTCGGCAACGTAGCTCAGGCGCTCCGGCACGGCGCTGACTGGGGCAAGTGCGTCGACCTGGGCG